>Ga0181537_10001660_pt1 | contig 20242 bp, 14 predicted proteins | sample PEATcosm2014_Bin_39_FD_119765 | JGI IMG/M metagenome (GOLD analysis project Ga0181537, IMG submission 119765) | Peatland microbial communities from MTU Mesocosm Facility, Houghton, MI, USA - PEATcosm2014_Bin23_10_metaG | ecosystem: Environmental > Terrestrial > Soil > Wetlands > Peat | place... | reverse complement strand
TTCCCAATCGTCGCCGAGATTGGTCAAATGCACGCCGCTGGCATTCGGCGTGACGCCGAGGTAGCTGAAAGGGTTAGTCTGCGCGCCGATTTTTTGCGGCATTTTTTCGAACTCGATCCAGTCGTGGCGCAAAACAGGATCGCGTTGCATGTCCTCTTGCAGCTCCCGCCATACGGCGAGGAAGCGCTCCGGGGCGATACGCCGGGAAAAGTCGCACGCCAGGAGCGGCGCGTTGTAGTCGCCCAGCTCCTGACCGAGCCAGCACAGCCGCCTCGCGATGAGTCCGGGCACGATGCAGAGCGGCAGAATGAACGCGATCTCACCGTCGCCGAAGCGGCCGACGGTGATTGCGGGATGGACGCCCTCGCGCTGGCCGACGTGCCGGTACCAGGTCGCGAGCCAGTCGAAGGTCTGGAATGCGGTGCAATCGGCCACGCGCTCGAAGGCCCCCCATTCGTCCTCGATCGCGGCGAGGTCGCCATAGACGCGCAAGCTCAGGTCTTGCGGAAGGTTGCGGAGATGCCCTCCGCCGTAGGCAAAGGTGCGGCCGCGGACGCCCACCGGCGAAACCGCATCCCGTAACGCCGTCAATGTTGTGGCGCGTGTCACTGCATTCACTGAAATGGATAAAGCCGCCGCATATATCTGCGTGATAATCGACAATAGCTAAGGTTGCCTCGCTATCCGGGGTGCTATGGCGTTAAGGTAAAGCAGCGGTGAATAGCGGCGTTATGCGCGCGGAACGTCGCAAAAGCGCTGCGGCAGGCCGGCAGTTTTTGAGCGGATAACTGGTACAGCTGGGTGGACTCGAACCACCGACCTCCTGATCCACAGTCAGGCGCTCTAACCAACTGAGCTACAGCTGCACGGGCCCGCGGTCGGCAAGCGCGCGGAAGCTAGGGGGAACGCTCCGGTTTGGCAAGACTCGTCGTTGATTTGCGGCGTTCGGTACTTCGGCCGACAAAAGCAAAAGCCCGGGTCCAGAACCCGGGCTCGCCCATCACGCGATGGAAATCAAAATAAAGGACGCCGAAAAGCGTCCATCAACCGACCTTGGTGAAGGCCTTGTTCATGCCGCTCTTGATCGGCTCGGCGGTCTCGGTGGCGACCTTTTGGGCGAGCGAGCTGAGCTCCTTGCTCTGCGCCGTCAGAGCCTCGAATTGCTTGCGCGCATGAGCGCTCGTCAGCTCGACCACTTCCGACAGCGTCTTCGCCGCCATGATCTCACCGGCGAAATCGAACGCGGCATTGGTGTTGGTGCGAGCCACTTCGATCACCTTGAGGCCGTAATCGGAGGCGCCTTTGGTGGCGGTCGAATAGGTGGTCTCAAGAACGTCGGTCGCCTCTTCGGCGGCGGCCTTCATCTTCTCGTAGGTATCCTTGGCCTGGGCCACGCCACGCTCCGCGAATTCGCGGAAAGCGGCCGGCATCTCGACCTTGGGCATGTCGAATTTCGGCATGTCGAATTTCGGCATTTCAAACCCGGCTGTCGCCGGCTTGGTGGTCTTTGGTTTCGGGGCTGTTGTGGCTTCCGCCATGACACTCGTCCTTGCTGTCGTGCTCTCGGGGCTGTTTTACCGTCGAATTCTCGGTCTGCCTCGCCGCCCGTCACACGAGGCACCGCGTCTCACTGACCCCGAAGCCGAACGCAACACACTACGAGCCCGGGTCTTCCAACGGGCAATATAGCAACAGTTTTGGTGCATTGCAATAGACTATATTGCGATGCACAATTATGAAACAAGGCGTTGATTATATTAGTTTTTTAAAAAAGCGGTTCGGGCGAATTAAGATTTCGTTAAGACTTCACGTCTTCGGCTTGGCAACATCCATGACTATTTTGGCAGCACTTTGTCCGAGCTCCTGCGCCTGGCTTGAGAGCGTCTTCATTTGGTGGCTGAGATATTCCGACTGCAGCCGCATGACCTCGGTCGGGTCCTTGGCCTGCATGAGCTTCTGCGCGAAGTCGAAGGTGGCCGCCATATTTTGCTCCGCATAGGCCATCGATTTGTGAGCGATCTCGCTTGCTCCCGCGCGGGCCGCCTGGGCTTGGCCTTGCCACTGAGCAACCGCGTTATTTGCCGCCTGAGCGATTCCATCGAAAGCGGTTCGCGCATGCGCCACGCTCTGTTCGACAAAAGCGCGCACCTCATTGGGCATTGCGAATTGCTCGAACGGTTCCTTGGACATCGTCAACTCCTCATACCCCGGACCAAGATATTCTAGCGCGAATTCACCTAGACGCGCACCGGAACTTCGGGCGGCGTCAAGCCATTGGCACAATTAAGGTTATTCCGCCTCGCCGGGGGCGAGACGAGGCCTTGGCATGGACGCCGGGGGCGGCCCGCACTATTAAGAATTCCTTAGCCAATGAGTTCCGACGCATGCCCGTGGAGTTAGAGTCCGCCGCCGCGCGCGATCCGCGACTTGCGGCGCAACTCGCCGATCGCGCCACCAGCCCCGCGCCGTCTTGGCTGTGGAGCGCTGGCGGCTCGCGAATTTTGTGGGCGAACGCGGTCGGAGCCGCAATCTTCGGCGTGGCCAATTCGAGCCTCTGCGCGCAGCGCCGCTTCGACGCGCGGCATCCTGCCGTCGTGGAGATCGCCCGGCTCGCCGCGACTTTGCCGGCGAGCGGACAAGCTCGCCTTGAGCGCCTTCGCGGCTTTGGCGCGAGCTTCGGCGGGGCGCTCACCTGCATCTGCTCACGTGTCGCTTGCGGTGAGGGCCCGGCGATCCTCGTTGCCGCAACCGAGCCGGCCGGACCGGCGCTGAATTTGCGCGAACGGGTGAATCGGTTATTCGCCGGTCAGGACCGCATGCTCACGGTCTTCGCGCCCGACGGTACGCTCCTCTACGTCGACGAAGCATTGCAAAAGCGCATCGGCACGGCACCCACATTGTCGGGACTGGGCCTCACCGATATGGCGGGGAAGGCCGTGTCCGCCGGCAGCGCCGCCGGGCCGACGCCGCATGGTCCGGTCACGATCAAGCGGCTCGGCAGCGAGTCCTCAACCGCGCTCGCCGTCATATTCGACGCGGCGGAGAGGGAAGTCGTTGCGCCCTCTGCGACCGTGGCAGCGCCGCCGGTGGCAGTAAACGCGCCGCGCGTCACGCCCGATGAGCCGGTCTCCGAGCGGCGCCATCCGTTGCGCTTCGTCTGGCAGATGGATCCCGCCGGCCGCTTTGCGGTCGGCTCCGATGAGTTCATCGAATTGATGGGGCCGCGGACCACGGCCGCGTTCGGCCGACCGTGGAGCGAAATCGCCGCTGAGCTGAACCTCGACCCGCAAAATCAGGTGGCGCGCGCGGTCGCTACACGCGAAACCTGGAGCGGCATCACAATATCCTGGCCGGTGGATGAGGGCGGCGATCGGCTTCCGGTCGAACTGTCCGGGCTTCCGGTGTTCGATCGCGAGCGCGCGTTTCGCGGGTATCGCGGCTTCGGCGTTTGTCGCGACATCGCTCGCATCAATACGTTGGCGCGGGCGCGCCGCGAACGTCCGATCGGGTTCATGGCATCGCCACAGCCGCATGCCGAGAGCGAGCCCGCGGTTGTCGTCGACAGCAACCCCGCTGTCGCCCCGTTGCCTCTGACCGAAGCCACCGGAACGGTGCCCTCTGCCGCTACGGAGCCAGTGGAGTCCGCGCATGACGTCGCGGAGCCAGCGCCTGCCGCGGCCAATGTCGTGCCGTTTCGCGCGACGCCGCCGGAATCAAAGACGCCGAGTTTGAGTCCGGTGGAACGCAAGGCCTTTCGCGATCTTGCGCAAGAATTGACCGCGCGACTGCAAGGAGAAGGTGGCGGGCAAGAGGCGTCCGAGACTAGCGCGGCCGAGCCGGCCGAGACTGCGGTCGCGGCGCCTGAAGAAACCAGCCCAAGCTTGCCGCCTTTCGCGCCGGGGCTGCTGGACCGCATTCCGCTTGGTGTGTTGATCTACCGTCAAGACGCGCTGTTTTACGCCAACCGCTATTTCCTCGAACTCAGCGGCTATCAAAGCCTCGAAGCGCTGGCGGCGGCCGGTGGCCTCCATGCACTGTTCGCCGATCCCGCGGCCGATGCCTTGGCGCAAAGCGGCGGCGCGCAATCGCTCTCGGTCATGACCAGCCACGGCGAACGCCGGCCGGTCGAAGGCCGGCTGTTCACAATCCCCTGGGCCGAGGGATCGGCGCTGGCGCTCATCCTCAGCAACGGCGAGGCGGCAGAGCGCCGGCGCACCGCGGCGCTTTCGATATCGGCCGCGGAAGGTGAAATCCGCGAACTGCGCACGCGCCTCGACTCGTTTAAGAAGAGCGAAGAGGAATGGCGCTCCGCCACGCGTGAAGCGCAAAAAGCCGCAGCGACGAAGGCGGAGTTTGTCGCCAAGGTCAGCCACGAAATTCGCACCCCGCTCAACGCCATCACCGGCTTTGCCGAGGTGATTGTAGCCGAGCGCTTCGGGCCCATCGGCAACGAGCGCTATCGCGAATACGTCAAGGATATTCACGAGGCCGGCATGCACCTCGTCTCGCTGCTCAACGACCTGCTCGATCTCTCCAAGATCGAGACCGGCCAGCTCGACCTTACCTTCGCCAATGTCAGCCTCAACGACCTGACGCAGCAGTGCGTCGGCATCATGCAGCCGCAGGCGAGCCGGGCGCGCATCATCATTCGCACCTCGCTTACGCCCGGCCTGCCGCAGGTCGTCGCCGACGAGCGGTCGCTGCGTCAGATCGTGCTCAACCTGCTTTCCAACTCAATCAGGTTCACCGGACCGGGCGGACAGGTGATCGTGTCGACGGCATTCGCTGACAATGGTGAAGCAGTGTTGCGCGTGCGCGACACCGGCGTCGGCATGAGCGAAAAGGACGTCGAGGCGGCGCTCGAGCCGTTCCGGCAGACGGCGGTTGCCGGGACCTGGGGTTCGGGCGGCACCGGGCTCGGCTTGCCGCTGACCAAGGCCTTGGCCGAAGCCAATCGCGCGCATTTCTCCATCAAGAGTGCACCAAACTCCGGTACGCTGGTCGAAGTCGCGTTCCCGCCGACGCGGGTGGTCGCGGGATAGGGCGCGTGGTCGCGTTACGCGACGCGGATGACGATTTTGCCGAAATGCGCGCCGACGGCCATGTGATTGAAGGCCGCCTTCGCCTCATCGAAGCCGAACACACGATCGATCGCCGGCCTGATTTTGTTTGCAGCGATGGCGGCATTCATCGCTTCGAACATCTCCGTCGGACCCACATAAATGCCCTGAATGTTGGCGCGCTTGGAAAAGATCAAGCCCGGATTGAGTTCCGTCGCGCCGCCGCTAACGCCGCCGATGATGCTGATCTTGCCGCCGACGCGGATTGCGCCGAACGAGCGCGTGAGAGTGTCTTTGCCGCCCACTTCGAGCACGTGGTCGACGCCTTGACCTCCGGTGAATTCGCGCGCCGCCTTGTCCCATTCCGGCGTGGTCTTGTAGTTGATACCGAAGGTCGCGCCGAGCGGGGTCGCACGCGCAAGCTTGGCGTCGCTCGACGAGGTGATGACGGCGGTGATGCCCATCGCGTGCGCCAATTGCAGTCCGAAGATCGATACGCCGCCGGTACCTTGCAGCAACACCGTCTGGCCGGCGGTTAGCTTGGCGTGATGGACGATCGCGCTCCACGCGGTCACGCCCGCGCAGGGCAAAGTTGCACCCTCCTCGAGGGAAAGGTGAGCCGGAATTTTGACGACGCCCTCTTCTTCCAGAACCGCATATTCGGCGAGCATGCCATCGATTGAGCCGCCCAACGCCGATGCGGCTGTCTCGGCCGGGTTCATCTCACCGGCCGGCCAACGCTGGAAGAACGCGCCGGCGACCTTGTCGCCGACCTTGACGCGGGTGACACCGGGGCCGATTTCGATCACTTCGCCGGCGCCGTCGGAGAGCGGGATGAGCTTCTCGCGCACCGGCATGCGGTAGGTGCCGCGCACGATGCCGAGATCCCGATAATTGAGCGAGCAGGCGGCGACCTTGACCAGCACCTGCCGATACATCGGCTTCGGCATTGGCAGATCAACGATGGTGAGAGCGTCGATACCGGCGCCGCCCTTGAGCAGTTGATAGGCACGCATAAGAATACCCCGGAATTAGAGCTCGCTCAGCCAGCCGGCGTGACGCTGACGGCGACGTCGATGTGTTGCCCGCCCGAGCCGAAGATCACGCCATCCATCGGTGCCACATCGGTGTAATCGCGTCCAACCGCCAGAACCACATGCTCGTCGGACGCGACGATCGCGTTGGTCGGGTCGAGGCCGATCCAGCCCGTTGGTGAACCGCACCAGACCAGCACCCAGGCATGCATGGCGTCGGCCCCCTGTAGACGCGTCGCGTCCGCGCGCGGCGTCGTGCGCAGATAGCCGCTGACGTAGGCGGCAGGCAGCCCGATGCCGCGCAGCCCGGAAATCATGATGTGGGCGAAGTCCTGGCACACGCCGCGGCGCAGCGCGAACGACATCGGCGGCATGGTGGTGACGGTTGTGGCGCCGATCTCATAGACGATATCGGCTTTGAGGCGATTCATCAGCTCGAGCGCCGCGGCGAAGATCGGGCGGCCGGCCGGAAAGCTGGCTCGCGCGTAGTCGCGGATTTCCGGATCAAGCGACACCATGCGACTCGGAAACAGATAATGCGCCGGCGATTCGGGACCAATATCGGCGGTCGCAAATGCTTCGTCGCGAACTGTCTCCCAGGCGGGAGTAGTTTCCGGCGCGGGCTCGACGGTCGCATCGACGGCGACGCGCGCGGCCAATTTCACCGTCAGCGTGTCGTGGGGCTCCTCGATGTCGACCCAGGTCAGCCGGTTGCCAAAAAAGTCTTTGCCCTCGCGCCGGTGCACCGGCTCTGACACGATTTGCAATGCGGCTACCTGGACCCGCTGGGCGCTGCGGTGGATTGGTGTAAGACGCAGAACGTGGCGTGCATGCGCCACTGGCGATGCATACGTGCAGGTTGTCGTCTGCCGCACGTCGTAGATCACGCCAGCGCCTCCCAGGCCGATTCCGAGCGTTCGTTGTTGGTGAGATAGGTCGCGGTGATCGCGTCGGAGAGCTTCATCAGCGATTGCTCGATATCGACGACCAGCGCCTCGTCGATAGCGGCGGCATCGACGGTGCGCAATCGCGTCGCGATCGATGCGGCGATTTGCTGCGCCGGCGACAGGCGGCCTGTGCCGTGTCGTCCTGGCAACGCGGAAAGATGGACCTCGATGCGGTCGAGCTGAAATGCCACCGAGCGCGGGTTGTTGGGATCGAGCATGACCAGATCAATGACCGGCCCCCGCGCTGCCACCATGACGTAACGCTGCCGATAGGTGATTTGGCTGTCGGCAAGTTCAAGCAGCACATCGAGGCCACCTTCGGGCCTGCCGGCTTGGGCGAAGCAGCGCACCAGGCGTCCGGTCAGGATGGCGCGCTCGATACGGCGGCCGAGTTCGAGAAAGCGCCAGCCTGCGAGCTGCGTCATATTTTCCTGCGCCAGCCCGGAGAGCGAGGAAATGATCCGCAGCGACGCGTCGACGCGCTCGATGATCACGCTTTCCGGCGGCGCGATCGCGAGCGGCATGGCGATCATCGTGGCGAGGTCGCTGATCGCCCGCCATGCATCCGGCGAGAAGCGATCACGGATGACGGACGTTGCCGACCGCGCGGCGCCGGAAAGATACGGCAGCGACCCTGGCAAATCGGCGCGCGAGAGTGCCGCGCGCGCAATGATGGCGGCTGTCGCATTACCGGTCTTTTGCGGTACCGCGTCCCAAGCCGCAAGCAACGAACTGATGCCAGCAATCACCGGAGCTGCGGCCTCGTCCGCCTCGGCGGCTCGGTTGATCATGGCGCGGACGAGCCGTAAGGTCGCTTCCGAGCGCTCAACGTAGCGCCCGACCCAAAACAGATTGTCGGCGGCGCGGCTCGGGAGAAGGCCGGTGGCTCGCTGCACCTGGATGCGTTCCGCCGTCGGCAACAACGTAGTCTCCGCGACCGGACCGTGGGCCAGCACCCAGGCGTCGGCGGTCGCGGCGCCGCGCTGCAGGCTTACCGCCCGCGCGTCGGCGCTCTCGGCGATGCGCACGAAGCCCCCAGGCATGACCTGCCAGCGTTCGCCAACCCGCGCCAGGAACAGCCGGAGGATGAATGGGCGCGGTTGCGAGCCGCCGTCGCGCCACACCGGCATGCTCGACAGCGTCACCGCTTCCTGCGCCACGTAATCGACGCCGCGGTCCCGGATCGACTCGATCAACGCCCGGTGCTGCACGTCGTCGAGCTTTGCGCCCAAAATCTCGGCGGCACCGCGGCTGTCACTCGGCTGTTCGAAGGCGGGAGCGATGACCATGCGGTCGAGGTTTACGATCATCTCCTCGCGCATGTCGGCTCGCCCGAGCCACCAGGTCGCCACGTTCGGTATGGCGAGTTCGGTCCCAAGCACGGTCTTCGCCAGTGCCGGCAGGAAGGCGAGCATTGCGCGCGCCTCGACCAGGCCGGCTCCGAGCGAATTGACGATGACGACCTTGCCGTCGCGCACGGCCTGCAACAGCCCGGGCGCGCCAAGTCGCGAGGCGGCATTGAGTTCGAGCGGATCGGCGAAGTCGGCGTCGATCCGGCGCAGCAGCACTTCGGTGCGCTGTAAGCCGGAAACCGTGCGGATAAAGACGCCGTCATCGCGCACGCTCAGATCCTCGCCCTCGACCAGGAGGAGGCCGAGATAACGCGCGAGATAAGCGTGCTCGAAATAGGTTTCGTTCATCGCACCGGGCGTAAGCAGGCAGATATGCGCGCCATCCTGGCGGCTCAGGGCATGGAGTTCGGCCTGAAAGGCCTGAAAGAATGGCGCGACGCGCTCAACGCGCGTGGTGCGATAAATGTCGGGAACGGCGCGCGACAGCGCCAGCCGGTTTTCGATGGCGTAACCAGCGCCGGAAGGCGCCTGCGCACGGTCGGCAAGCACCCACCAGCGACCGTCCGCGCCGCGTCCGACGTCGACCGCATAGAAGCGCAGATGTGCGCCACCGGGCGGCTGCACGCCGACCAGGGGACGCAAGAACTCCGGATTGCCGGCGATCAGCGCCGCCGGCAGGCGGCCGTCGCGGGTGAGCGAGGCCGGACCGTAGGTGTCGGCGAGCACCGCCTCGAGAAGTTCGGCGCGCTGGACGAGGCCCGCGGACAGCTGTTTCCATTCGCCCGGGTCGATGATCAGCGGCATATGGCTAAGTGGCCATGGCCGCTCGCTGCTCGCCGCATCCTCATAGACGCGATAAAAAACACCGGAGCCGCGCAGATAACGGTCGGCGGCGGCGAAGCGTCGGTTGATCTCCTCGGCGCCGAGACCCGCCAACATGGAGAGGAACGGCCGCCAGTGCGCACGCACGCGACCGCGGCCATCCATCATCTCGTCGAAAATGCCGGGCAGCGGCCTGTAGCTTGCAACAAATTGGTCGAGGCCCGCGCCGTTTTGTTCGACAATCGTGTCGAGATTGGCTGCCATGTTTTTGTTAGTTGGTGCGCCGTAGATCCAGCGTCGTCGGATATTCGAGCGAGATTTCGAGCAGCGGAACGTCGATCGTTCCGCCGGTGTGGCCGTGATCCTGAAAGCGCGCGCGGCGGCGAGCTTCGGCCTCGTAGGAATTGATCGGGAAGGTTTCGTAATTGCGGCCGCCCGGATGGGCGACGTGATAGACGCATCCGCCCAGCGAACGCCGGCTCCAGGCGTCAAGGATATCGAAGGTGAGCGGTGCGTGGACGCCGACGGTCGGCTGCAAGCCCGACGCTAGATTCCACGCTTTGAACCGCACGCCGGCGACGAATTCGCCGGAGCGGCCGGTGGGAGTCAGTGGCACGCGGCGGCCGTTGCAGGTGATGACGTGGCGGCCCTCGGTCAAACCGTCGACCTTGACCTGCAGGCGCTCGACCGAAGAATCGACGAGCCGCACGGTGCTGCCGGCGACGCCTTCCTCGCCGAGCACATACCAGGGCTCGATCGCCTGCCGCAGTTCAAGCCGCACGGCGCCGTGCTGCACGGTACCGCAGAGCGGGAAGCGGAATTGCCGCTGCGCTTCGAACCAGCCGGGATCGAAGTGGTAACCGGCGCGGTCGAGATCGTCCAAGATGTCTAGAAAATCCGTCCAGACGAAATGTTCGAGCATATAGCGGTCATGCAAGGCGGTGCCCCAGCGTACCGGCTTGCTCTCGATCGGGGCGCGCCAGAACCACGCGACCAGCGCGCGCAGCAACAATTGCTGCGCCAGACTCATGCGCGCGTCGGGCGGCATTTCAAACGAGCGGAATTCGACCAGCCCGAGCCGTCCGGTCGGGCCGTCCGGGGAAAACAGCTTGTCGATGCAGATTTCGGTGCGATGCGTGTTGCCGGTCACATCAACCAGGATGTTGCGGAACAGGCGGTCGACCAGCCATGGCGGCGGCGCGGGCGCATCCGTACCCGGTTTCGGCACGGCACCGAGCGCGATTTCCAGCTCATAGAGCATGTCCTGACGCGCTTCGTCGATGCGCGGCGCTTGGCTGGTCGGTCCGATGAACAATCCGGAAAAGAAATACGAGAGGGAGGGGTGCCGCTGCCAATAGAGCACCAGACTTTTGAGCAGATCGGGGCGACGCAGAAACGGGCTGTCGGCGGGGTTACGGCCGCCGAGCACGACGTGATTGCCGCCGCCGGTGCCGCTGTGCCGGCCATCAATCATAAACTTGTCAGTCCCGAGCCGCGACTGATGCGCTTCCTCGTAGAGGCCGCGGGTGACCGCTACGGCTTCGCGCCATGACGCCACCGGGTGGATATTGACCTCGATGACGCCGGGGTCCGGGGTCACCTTGATGACATTGAGCCGCGGATCGGGCGGCGGCTCGTAGCCCTCGATATGCACCGGAAGCCCGATTTCGGCCGCCGTCGTCTCGACCACGGCCAGCAGTTCGAGGTAGTCGGCAAGAGCTTCCACCGGCGGCATGAACACGCACAGCCGTCCGTCGCGCAGTTCGACGGAGAGCGCTGTGCGTACCGGCATGGCAGTGTCGGGTTGTGGCGGAGCCGTAACGGGCCGCTGAATCACCAGTGTCTCCGGCGCGAGCGGCGGCGCCGGTTCATCGCTCGTCGGGGCATGCAAGGCAGATCCGTCGATCGGATAGCTGACGCGCGGATCGGACAATGGCCGGCGCTCGGCGAACGGATCGGCCGGGGTCAGATGCGGGTAGTCGAGCGGATCGATTTTGGGCAGTGACAGCAGCGGCAGCCGGAAGCCGAGCGGTGAATCGCCTGGAACGAGATACAACCGGCCGCGGCGGGTTTGCCAGATCTCGCTCAGCCAGCGTGGCTTCGCCTCCATCGTCCACGGATGCAGCGGCAGAACGAATCCCACCGGCTCGCTGAGATGACTGTCGAACAAGCTTAGGATGCGCGCGCGTTCGCGAGGATCGTCGATCTTGGGATCGCTTGGATCGACATTCTCGGGGATGAGGCCTTGCTTCAGCATCCGGTCTGTCGGGTCCTCGTAAGCAGGCTGTACGTAATCCGCCATGATTCCGACTCTTGCGGCAATCCCTTCGGCGAGACGCTGTGCATCGTCCGCCGTCGGTTTGTGATCGGCGGCTTCGCGCGCGATCAGGCTCTCGTCGCGCCAGACCGGCACGTCGTCGCGGCGCCAGTAGAGCGCGAAAGCCCAGCGCGGCAACGGCTCGCCGGGATACCACTTGCCCTGGCCGTAATGCAGGAGCCCGCCCGGCGCGTAGCGCTTGCGCAACCGCCGGATCAGATCGTCGGCGCGGACGCGCTTCATCGGGCCGACGGCGGCGGTATTCCATTCCGCCGACTGATAGTCGTCGACCGACACGAAGGTAGGTTCGCCGCCCATGGTCAGGCGGACGTCCTGCGCGACAAGATCGGCATCGACCTTCTCGCCGAGTACGTCGAGTGCAGTCCAGGCTTCTTCTGAGAATGGCGCGGTCACGCGCGGCTGTTCGGCGATTCGCTTGACCGTCATCTCGAACGAGAAGTGGACCTCGGCCGGTTCGACCAACCCGCTGATCGGCGCCGCGGAGCGGTAATGGGGCGTGGCAGCGACGGGCAGGTGACCCTCGCCACAAAGCAATCCCGATGTCGGGTCGAATCCGATCCAGCCCGCGCCCGGCAGGTAGACTTCCGTCCAGGCATGCAGATCGGTGAAGTCCCGCTCGGCGCCGGCGGCGCCTTCGAGCGGCTTGATGTCGGGCCGCAACTGAATGAGATAGCCGGAGACGAAGCGCGCCGGCAGCCCGATGTGACGCAGGAGCTGCACCAGGAGCCAAGCGCTGTCGCGGCAGGAGCCCGCGCCTGACGTCAGCGTCTCTTCCGGCGTCTGCACGCCTGGCTCCATGCGGATCAAATAGCGGACCATGCGCTGAATGCGCTGGTTGAGCTCGACCAGAAAAGTGACGGTGTTGCGCTTCTCGCGCGAAATTGAATTGACCAATTCCATTAGCCGCGGACCAGCGGGCTCCGGATCGACGAAGGCGGAGAGGTCTTCACGCAGTTCCGGCGGGAATACGAACGGCCAGGTCTCTGCATACGGCTCGACGAAAAAATCGAAGGGATTGATCACTTCGAGGTCGGCGATCAGATCGACCGAGACGGAAAATTCTCTGGTTCTCTCCGGGAAGACGAAGCGCGCCAGCCAATTGCCGTGCGGATCCTGCTGCCAGTTCACAAAGTGCTGGGCAGGTTTGACGATCAGGGAGTAGCTCGGAATACGGGTGCGGCAATGCGGCGCCGGCCGCAGCCTTACGATTTGCGGCCCGAGACTGATCGGCCGATCGTAATCGTAGCGCGTTGAGTGATGAAGCCCGACAAGGATGGACATGCTGTGACGCGGTAACCAATCGTTTTATGCCCAGGAAACGTGCAATCTCCATGCAATTTCCGGGCCGCCGTCAATGACTTGACGCTGGTCCGATCACACTAGCATGCCGCCACCCGCAGCAAGCGCGTAGAAATGCTCTTGCCACGAGCGTCGGCTATTTCTGCATGCCGGGGAAACGGCGCCTTGATTTCGATCAAGGCGCGGTGGCGAGGCCGGTCATGACGATGGCTACACGTGGCCGCCTTCCGACCTGTCGGCCGGAACCGCACCGAACGGGAGCCCTTGGGGCTTGTCGCCGAGACGCAATCGCGGGACGAGCACGAACGCAAAACCGATGAACGCCGTGGGCGATCAGCCGGTCGCGGGGGCCGAGTTGTTCAGGCCTCAGTTTAATCGTGCGCCATGTGCGTTTGCATTGCCGGCCGCTCGACGAGGTCGACGCGCGTGAGCGCTCTGTTGCCGAGCGATACGGCGGTCGCCGCGATGACAAGCGAAACAGTGAGCGACAGCGTTGCAATCATCTCAATCGCGACGGCGTGCCGGCGCGATCGCGTCTCTTCGAGCTTTGGCGCCGCGAATCCGGGGTTGCCGGCGAGCTCAGCCATGGTGCTTATCCTTCGAATCGATGAGGGTGAGCATCGGTGGCGATGCGGGCGTCCGTTCGGCCGGATTTGGGCGGCCGCATTGAAGAATAGGGGCGATTTGGTGGGATATCGTTAATGGAAGGTTAACGCCGCCGGCCGGCAACTTACTTGGCGGCGACGATATCCGCGGGATTGAGCCCCATGGTGACGTAACCGGGCTGTGCGGCAACACGCTCGAGCCAGGCGCGCACCGCCGGGAAACCTGCGAGGTCGTAGTCGCACAGATGAGCCACGTGAGTGTAAGCGTAGAGCGCGATGTCGGCGATCGTGTAGCGGTCAGCGGCGAAGAAGTCGTGCAGCGCGATGTGCTTCTCCATGACGCCGAGCGCGCGGTGACCTTCCTCCATCCAATCCTCGAAGGCGTGACGCTGCAAATCGCGCCCGCCCTTGACTAGCGTGAGCCAGAAATAGGCCGCGCCGAGATTGGGCTCGAGGCTGTGCTGCTCGAAGAACATCCATTGCAGCGCTTCGGCGCCTTCGATGCGGTCTTCTGGCGCAAGCTCCGTGCCTCGGGCGATGTACCAGAGAATGGCGTTTGATTCGGCCAGAAACCTTCCTGGCGCGACTTCCAGAAGCGGCACCTGGCCGCTGGGATTCTTCGCCAGGAATTCCGGCGTGTGACTCTCGCCTTTGAGGATGTCGATTTCGATGAGCCGATAGGGAATGTGCAGGCGCGCCAACGCGAGACGCACCTTGTAGCTGTTTCCCGAACGCTGCATCGAATAGAGCGTAAACATGGCCGCTCCCAGCTGCCATAAATCCCGCTGCGGCCGTACGCCGTGAACGCGGCGATGTCGTGGCCGTGCAATCTGCCGATTGTGACAGTCGCTATTTTAGAAGAAATGCGCCGGAGGAAGCCATCGGCAAGGCAGAATAAAGCGTGCTGCGCCGCAACAACAGAATGAACACCGCCAGCATAACCGGTACGCCGAGCGGAATAAAAGTCGTGAGCGCGACGGTGCGGGCGACAAGGGGCACGAGCCACAGCGCGGCGAGCGCCGTCTTTTCCCACGGACCGAATCCGCGGGCCAAGCCGTCGGCGGCCACGAAGGCGATGGCCGGTGCCAGCACCATCATGTCGTAGTCGAACGTGTAGGGGGTTGCGAGAATTGTGGCGAGACAAAGCGCCGCCGCCTTGAGCGGATAGGGCGTAGTACCCCGCCACAACCAGATCAGGGCGCCGCCGAGCGCGATAACTGTCGCGCCTTGGAGCGCGTAAGCGAACGGAATTGGGGCGCCCCACATACGCGCCCAGGCGAACACGCTTTGGATTTTGTACCAGCCGGTGTCGCCCTGTTCGAGCGCGACCAGGCGGGTGAAGCGGGTCGAATCGAAGAAGGCCTGCCACACATGTGGACCGAACGCGACGCATGTCGCCGCCGTCAGCACCGCGACCGCGACAGCCGCGGCGGCAAACGCGCGCCAGCGACCGCTCACCGCTAACACCAGGGGTATCAGCAGCCCAAATTGCGGCTTGTAGGCGAGAAGTCCGAACAGGATGCCGGCAATGACCGGCCGCCGATCGAGTTGCACCAGCGCCGTGCCGAGAAGCGCCGCCGTCAGAAAGCCGTTCTGGCCGTGCCCGGCATTAACGAAAACGGCGGGGAAAGCGAGCGCGAGCAAGAACCAAAGATGATCGCTCACAGGGGCCGGTGCGGCGATGGATTCTGACTCTTGGGCGGGGGTCGCGAGAATCGCTCGGATCGCCAAAAGATAAAGACTGAAAGTAAACGCCTGCCATACCGCCAGCGCGACGCCGTAGGGCATCAGCGCCAAAGCCGCGGCGACAAAGAGAAAGAACGGCGGATAGTGCCAGCCGTAAAACGGCGTCGCCTCGCCAAATAGGCTTTGCTCGCGCGCATGCTGCCGCGCCGGGTCGAAGGGCGCCTCGGGATTGCCCTCGAGCACATAGCTGCCGGCGGCATAGACATCGGAGAAATCCGTCCCTAGCGGCCGTCCCTGCAGGTCGATGACGCCGTGGGCGGTCACCACTAGGTAGACAAGGCCGGCGGCCGACGCGACAAGGACAGCGAGTGCGATAAGCCGGACGCGCTCGCGCGTGAGCCAGGCCCCGCTTCGCAGGCTTTCAAGCACCCGGTCCATTGCGGCTCCGTTGGCGTGGCGGCGGTGCCGTGTATTAGGCCCGCAGAGCCTTAACGGAGAATTGAGCGGCGGCAGGGAGCCCGCTCTTGCCTGCGTCCGATTGGCGCTCTACCAAACAGCGCCCTCGGGTGGCGCCCGGAGCACTGGAGACATTCGATGACCTTTCTCGCGGACCGGATTTTGCGCATCAAGCCGTCGGCCACCATCGCGGTGACTGATAAAGCGCGTGCGCTGAAGGCGGCCGGCCGCGACGTCATCGGGCTTGGCGCGGGCGAGCCCGATTTCGACACGCCGGAGAACATCAAGGAAGCGGCGATCAAGGCGATCCGCGATGGCAAGGCGTCCAAATACACCGCCGTTGACGGTATCTCGGAGTTGAAGGCGGCGATCGCGAGCAAGTTCAAGCGCGAGAACGAGCTCACCTACAAGCCGTCGCAGATCATTGTCGGCACCGGTGGCAAGCAGGTGCTCTACAACGCGCTTGTTGCCAGCATCAACCCGGGCGACGAGGTTCTCATCCCGGCACCTTACTGGGTGAGCTATCCGGACATGGTGTTGCTCGCAGGCGGCGAGCCGGTCCCGGTGGCGACCACGATGGAGTCCGGCTTCAAAATGAAGCCGGACGCGCTGGAACGTGCGATCACGCCCAAGACCAAGTGGATCATCTTTAACTCGCCGTCGAACCCGACGGGCGCCGCTTACACGCGCACCGAGCTCAAAGCGGTGACCGACGTGCTTGTGCGCTATCCGCATGTGCATGTCATGTCCGACGACATGTACGAGCACCTCGTATACGACGACTTCGAGTTCTTCTCGCCGGCACAGCTTGAACCCCAACTTTACGAGCGCACACTGACGGTGAACGGCGTGTCCAAGGCCTATTGCATGACGGGCTGGCGCATCGGTTATGCCGGCGGTCCCGAGCCGCTGATCAAGGCGATGGCGATGATCCAGTCGCAGTCGACGTCGAACCCGACTGCGGTGGCGCAATGGGCCGCTGTCGAGGCGCTCGATGGACCGCAGGATTTCATCCCCAAACACAACAAGATCTTCAAGGAGCGGCGCGACCTTTGCGTCTCTATGCTCAATCAGGCGAACGGTATCCGCTGCCCGAAGCCCGAAGGGGCGTTCTACGTCTATCCGTCCTGCGGCGGCACCATCGGCAAGGTGGCGCCGACCGGCAAGAAGCTCGTAAGCGACGAGGATTTCGTCACCGAACTTCTTGAGGCGGAGGGCGTCGCCGTCGTGCAGGGGACACCGTTCGGCTATGGGCCGGCGTTTCGTATCTCGTACGCGACCGCGACCACCGCGCTCGAGGAAGCCTGCGCGCGCATCCAGCGCTTTTGCGGCAATCTGAAATAGATAGATAAAAACGGCGGAGACGCCGCGGCCAATCTCGCTTACAATCCTTTCTAGGCCCCCCTCCGGCGGGCCCGGGGACGAGGGGAGTAGCTTATGGTATTCAAAATTTTTGCAGGCATGCTTGCTGGCGCGACGGTACTTGCAGCGGCGCTGGCTATGCCAGCCGGCGCGCAGCCTGCCCGCGTGCAGGTTGGCCAGCTCACATGCTCGCTTTCGTCCGGTGTCGGACTGATCGTTGGCTCGCAGCGCAACGTGAATTGCACGTTCCAGCCCGAAAACGGGCCGCCGGAAGCCTATACCGGCACGATGACAAAGATCGGCCTCGACATCGGCGTAACCAGCGCCAGCGTCATCGTCTGGACGGTGTTCACAGGGACCAACCGCTATTCCGGCATGCTCACTGGCACCTATACGGGGGCGGAGGCGGAGGCGACGATTGGTGCCGGTCTCGGCGCCAATGTCCTGATCGGGGGATCGAACCATTCGGTGGCGCTGCAGCCGCTGTCATTTCAGGGCCAGGTGGGACTCGATGTCGCCGCCGGCGTCGGGTCTCTGGAGTTGCATCCCGCGCACTAAATTTCGCGCTCATGGCGCGCCCCTTGACCAGCCCCGGCGGGGCCTGAAACGATAGCCTCTCACGATCCGCCCCGGAACGACGGATCGGCACCGGGAGGCAGTGATGGCAACCAACGCAAACCATGCCACGCGTGCGACAGGCCCCCGCTGTGTTGCGCTGGTGGGACCGTTCCAGAGCGGCAAAACCACGCTCTTGGAAGCGATCCTTACCCGCACCGGCGTCATCCCGCGCCAGGGCACCGTCGAAGCCGGCAACACTATTGGCGACAGCAGCAAGGAAGCGCGCCATCACCGCATGAGCGTCGAGCTCACGGTCGCCACCGCCAACTTCATGGGCGACTCCTACACATTTCTCGATTGTCCGGGCTCCGTCGAATTCGTTCACGACATGCGCGCGGTTCTCCCTGCGATCGACGCTGCTGTAGTCGTGTGCGAATTGGACGAGAAAAAAGTGCCTCAGCTGCAGCTCATCATGCGTGAGCTGGAAGATCGGAAAATTCCGCGCATCCTTTTTCTCAACAAGATCGATAAAGGCACCGGCGGCGTCCATGACGTTCTCACGCTGCTGCAGCCGGCTTCGCGCACCAAACTCATTTTGCGTCAAATTCCGACCTTCTCCGGCGACTTCATCTCCGGGTTTGTCGATCTCGCTCTCGAACGCGCCTTTGTCTACAAGGAGCACGCTCCCTCCGAAGTCGTCGCGCTGGAAGGCGACGTCGCCGACCGCGAGAAGACCGCTCGCTTCTCCATGCTGGAGACGCTCGCCGACCATGACGACGAGCTGATGGAGCAATTGCTCGAAGATATCGAGCCGCCGCGCGACAAGGTGTTCGACGATCTGACGCGCGAATTGCGCGAGGGGCTGGTGTGCCCCGTGCTGCTGGGGACGGCGGCGCGCGCCAACGGCGTTCTGCGTCTTCTCAAGGCGTTGCGCCATGAGTCGCCGGGGATCGTCGAGACGGCTGCACGCCTCGGCGTAAAGCCCGGATCGGACGCCGTAGCCTACGTGCTCAAGACGCAAAACACGACGCACGGCGGCAGAATGTCGATTGCGCGCGTGCTCGCGGGGCAGGCCGGCGACGGCAGCACATTCCTGACGGATGACGAAGAGGCTGGCCGCGTCGCCGGCGTTTTCAAGCTCGTCGGTCAGTCGAGTGAGAAGCGCGGGCCGGCCGGCGTCGGCGAGACGGTCGCTTTCGCCAAGCTCGAAAAGGCCAAAACCGGCCAAACGCTGACCGCGGGCAAGCAGCCGCCTGCGGCGGTAGCCAAGATCGAGCCTTATCCGCCGGTGCTCGCCATCGCAATATCGGCGAAGGAGCGCAAAGACGACGTGAAGCTCGGCCAGGCGCTTCATCGGCTGGCCGAGGAGGATCCCTCGATCACCGTCGTGCACAATCCGGAAACCCATGAGGTGGTGCTTTGGGGCCAGGGCGAAATGCATCTGCGCGTGACGACCGAACGTCTCAGCGACCGTTACGGCATCGCCATCGAGCGGCGGCAGCCGAGGGTCGGCTACCGCGAGACCATCCGCAAAGGCGTCGTTCAGCGCGGCCGTCACAAGAAGCAGTCGGGTGGCCACGGCCAATACGGCGACGTGGTGCTCGATATCAAGCCGATGCCGCGCGGCGCGGGATTTTCCTTCGAGGATAAAATCACCGGAGGCGTGGTACCGCGCAATTACATCCCGTCGGTCGAGGAAGGCATCGTCGACGCGCTCACGCACGGCCCGCTCGGCTTTCCCGTCGTCGATCTGCACGTGGCGCTGATCGACGGCTCATATCACACGGTGGATTCCTCCGACATGGCCTTCCGCATCGCGGGACGGATCGGAATCGTCGAAGGTCTGCCGCAATGCCAGCCGGTGCTGCTCGAGCCGATCCATCTCGTGGAGATCGTTTGCCCGAACGAGGCGACGGCGAAGATCAACGCGCTCATGTCCGGACGCCGCGGCCAGATCCTCGGCTTTGATACTCGCGAGGGCTGGGAAGGCTGGGACGTGGTGCGCGCCAAAATGCCCGAGGCGGAGATCGGCGACTTGATCGTCGAAATTCGTTCGGCGACGGCCGGCGCCGGCACGTTCACGTTCAAGTTCGATCACATGGCCGAGCTGACCGGGCGAACCGCCGACCAGATTGTCGCTGCGCGTCGCGCCGCTGAGTGATCAAGCAGGCTTCTCGATTGACACCGGATTATGCCTGCGGTCATCGCAGGCATTCGCGTCTTGAAAAGTGGAGGAACGTTAATGCCAGCCTATTGGATCGCGCGCTCCAAGGTTTACGATCCGGTCGAGTACAAGAAATACGCCGATCTGGTGCCGGCGATTACCGCCAAATTCGGCGGCAAGTTCTTGGCACGCGGCGGACCCTTTCAGATCATGGAAGGGCCGCAGAAGTTTGAACGTTTCGTGGTCACCGAATTTCCGACCCTCGAGCAGGGCCGCGCCTGCTTCAAATCGGAAGAGTACCAAAAGGCTGCCGCCTTCCGCCGCAATGGCGCGGGCGAAGTCGAAATCGTCATCGTCGAGGCGGCAAAGTGACTTCGGTTAGCGCAGGGTTAATAGAGACCAAGCGCCAGCGCACAAAAAATCTGCGGGGCAAACCATGGCAACGTGAAAGCCGATGGGTCGCTGCCGAAGACGACTACGCCCGGCTCGTGCAGCCGGCGTTGACGGATTGGTAAGGTCGCTTAACCGCGCGTTACTGGCGATACTGCTGGATGCGCGT
>Ga0181537_10001659_pt1 | contig 20253 bp, 16 predicted proteins | sample PEATcosm2014_Bin_39_FD_119765 | JGI IMG/M metagenome (GOLD analysis project Ga0181537, IMG submission 119765) | Peatland microbial communities from MTU Mesocosm Facility, Houghton, MI, USA - PEATcosm2014_Bin23_10_metaG | ecosystem: Environmental > Terrestrial > Soil > Wetlands > Peat | place... | reverse complement strand
GGGTGTGCGTGCTCGATCGCGACGCGGCGGCGTGTGCGCGCATCAAGGCAGCTCATCTTGCCCCCGAGAATGTCGAGAGATTTCGCGCGGAGACAGGCTCAAGTGGGAAAATCCGAAGTTGTCACGGCCCCATGTGGAGGGAGCCGGTGCAGGCACGGCTCATGTGGGGACAGCCGCCCCCGGCTGTCCAGGCGGCCCAGAAAGCACTTGTGGGGACGGGTCTTTGACCCGTCCAGGCGGCCCAGAAGTATCGGGCCGCAGCGCCGTTGACTCTGAACCCGATCCCGCGCAACGCAAGCCGCCCGCAAGTGTGAAAGCAGAAGCTCCGAAGGAGCGCAAGAATGCAGCCCACGGCGCAAGCCGTGGGTAAGCGATGAAAAGCGGAACGAGCCCCGAAGGGGCGAAAGAAAATCCCGCGGCCCGATGAACCAGGGCCGCACGGACAGCCGGGGGCGACTGTCCCCACATGGTTCACCTTCGCCGGAATGACAAAACTCTTTCCGGATAATAGAGTCTAGGCGAGGGTGAATTCATGCGCGGATTAAAAGACAAGCGCGTTCTGATTACGGGCGGGGCAAGCGGCATCGGCGCGGCGACGGCCGCGCGCTTTCTGGAAGAAGGATCGCGGGTGTGCGTGCTCGATCGCGACGCGGCGGCGTGTGCGCGCATCAAGCACGAATTGCCTGCGCTGTCGGAAGGCATCATTGCCGACGTCACCGAGCTGATGCAGGTGGAGGCGGCGTTTGCGGAGGCGATCCGGTTGATGGATGGAGTCGACGTCCTGATCAACAATGCGGGCATCAGCATCCGGCACAGGTTTTTGGATATCACTCCGGAAGAGTGGGAGCGCGTGCTGGCGGTGAATCTGACTGGCGCGTTCTATGTGGCGCAGACCGCGGCGCGGCACATGTGGGAACGGTTCTCGGGCGAGGCTTCCTCGACTCAGGCTACCTCGACTGCGGCTTCGTCGACTAAGGCTTCTTCGGCTAACGCTTCCTCGGCTAAAGCCAGCGCGGGCGTGATTCTGCAGACGGCGTCGACCAATGGGGTGATGGGATATCCATATTACGCGGACTACAACGCGACCAAGGCGGGAGTGATTGAGCTGACGCGGTCGATGGCGCTGGAACTGGCGCCGCGGGTGCGGGTGTGCGCGGTGGCTCCGGGATACGTGCTCACGCCGATGCAGCGCGCGGAATATTCTGACGCGATGCTCGACGAAGTGAATGCGAAGATTCCGCTGGGGCGGCACGCTACGCCGGAGGAGATTGCCGGGCTGTTTGCTTACTTGGCATCGGACGATGCGGCGTTTGCGACCGGGCATGTCTACACCATGGATGGCGGCGAGACCGCGGGCGGGCTGGCCAGCCGGTGAAGCGGGTCATCACGTTACCTCGGTCACCAATCAACCGGCACGCGCGTCTGTCACAATGACAAATAGCTAACATCTAAAGGTGTAGGGCCCGCCCTGAATCGCCGTTACTGTGACTGCGGGCAGGCATTCGAAATGGAAGTTCTCACGCAAAATGCGACGCGACGCAGCACCCGGCTGCGGGTGGAGATTCCGGTCGAGGTGACGAGTCTCGACCGGATGCGGCCGTTTGCCGAGAAGTGCGTGCTGCTGGTGGTGAGCGCGCAGGGATGCGGGATGCGCAGTCCGCGGCCGCTTCAGATGGAAACTCCGATCATGCTGAGCGATTTGCCGGGCGGAGGCAGCGTGACCGCGCGAGTGGCGAACTGCCTGCCGCTGGGCAGCGACGGTTTTCTGATTGGAGCCGCGCTTTATACGCATGGAAATGTATGGGGAATTGCGGACCCGCCGGAAGATTGGAGCGCCGCGGCGAAGAACTCTGCCGCGCCCATCCCGGCCAGCGCTGGCCCGGATAAGTCAGTTCCGAGCAGCGCTCCGAAGCTGGTGGTGCACAAGAAAATGTGGCCGTACAACTTGTCGTCCGCAGGCAGCGAGCCTCGCCGGCGCAAGTAGATTCGCCCTCTGCGAGCCGGTGCAGAGCGGACAAAACAAGTTGGTCTTGTTCTTTCGTAACTCGTTCAACTTTTCGCAGGCTGCCATACTTTGAAAGAGCTTATGTCCGAGGATCTCAACCCGACCGCGCCAACTGCATCCGGCAACAGAAATGTGCCGGGCAACGGCAAGGACAGCAAGACTAGCGAGCGGCCGTTTCGCGTGAAGCTGCGCGGCTCGGTGCTGGTGCTGGTGCGGCTGCCCAACAAGCGCTCGCTGCGGGCCGCGTTTCATCAGCTCTCGACAACCGGCGGAGTGATCCACCTGGAAAAGCCGCTGGACGAGAAGCTGGAAGTGGAATTGATTTTTCACCTGCGCGAAGTCACGCTTCGCAGCAAGGCGCAAATGCTTTTCCCCATGTGGGCAACGCAAGGGTGGATGCAGCCCTTCCGCTTCGTGAACCTCTCCGACGACGGCCGGGAAACTCTGGATGTGAACCTGAAATCTTTTCTTGGCGAAGCCGCCAAGGGCACTGCAACGGGCGCCTAAAACCTTTCCTGAACTTCTTCTTAAATTTTTCTGAGCTTTCTCTGAACTTCTAAGCCTGTCCGTTCTCTTTCAACATGTTCCGCGAAGCGGGCGATGAGTTCTCATGGTTACTCTGGTTACTTTGGTGAGGCGCACGAAAGGACATATGATCCCTCCATAAGGCCTCAATCATGAAACGACTCAGTGTGGTTGTATCACTCACGAACAACGACAACGACTACCAGCAGGAGCAAGCTGCGGTCGCGGAGAAGGCTGCGCGGCGGCTGGGCGTGGACCTGAAAGTGATTCACGCCAACAACGACGCTCTTGTGCAAAGCCAGCAACTGCTGCAGTACGTACAGGGTTCAGCGGCGGCGCGTCCGGATGCGATCGTGTTCGAACCCGCGGGTGGCACGGCGTTCCCGCAGGTGGCGCGGGCGGCCGCGGCGGCGGGAATCGGATGGGTCGTGCTGAATCACGAAGCCGACTACATCGCGGAACTGCGCCGCGCGTTCAAGGTTCCGGTGTTGGCCATCACCTCCGATCACACAGCAGTAGGAAGGATTCAGGGCCAGCAATTTGCGGCGCTGCTGCCCAACGGCGGATCGATCCTGTATATCGAAGGACCGGCCAACAGTTCCGCGGCGAAGGAACGAACCGCCGGCATGCTCATGACCAAGCCGGCAAACATTCGAGTAAAGACGATGCGGGCGAACTGGACCGAGGACAGCGCCTACCGCACGGTGAGTTCGTGGCTGCGGTTGAGCACGTCGCAGGAAAGCCACGTGGACCTGGTGGGAGCGCAGGACGACAGCATGGCGATGGGTGCGAGAAAAGCGTTCAGCGAAATCGCGGAGAGTGAACGGGCGCGCTGGATGAAGATCCCGATCACGGGCTGCGATGGGATGCCGAAGACCGGTCAGGCGTGGGTGCGCAGCGGCACGCTGGCGGCAACGATCTATATTCGTGCCAACGCGGACCTGGCGATTGAGATGCTGGGCGAGGCGATCAAGAACGGAGCGGCATTGCCGGAGCGCAAAATCACCGACCCGGAGTCGGTGCCTTCGCTGGCGGAGTTGGCGGCGGCGGCGGGCAAGTTGCGGCGTTCTGCAGGCGCGTGATCGAATGTGCGTGAGTTTATCGGCGTCCCCGAGGGGACGCCTTTTGTTTTTGGTGACGGGCGAGGCCACGTACGCGAGTGACTAACGATGCCGTTCGTCGTGAGGCGAGGGTTTATCAGCGGGAGATCCCTCGCTTCGCCGAAAGAACGGCTCCACTCGGAATGACACCGCGAAAAATAGTTGCAAGAAGTTGGTTCTAAGCCCGGTAAACACTGCTGCAAAAACGATTTTGCAGACTCGCAGATCACAAATCTACGCAACAAAATCCCTTGATTTTTCGGCCCCTCTTCGTGGTATAAATCACACCGCTGCGTGAGCCCCCATATGTCTTCAGACATATTTCCGTCCTAGCGAGGCTCCCCGTTGCGTCTGAGAAAACCAAGCTCGGACGAAACTTTTGGGTTCCAAACCGGAGCCAAAATCGCCGTCAATATGCAATCCGGGCCCAGTAACCGCGAACAACATTTCCGGGTGCCCCTGAAGGCACGCCTAATAAGTTGCTCCCACGTAAGGAGGAAAGATCAGTCATGCCGAAATTGAAGCTATGGATTTGTAGCCTGCTGCTCGCCGTAGTGTCGGTCGCGCCCGCCCTGGCAGGGGCGAAGGACGCCACCGACCCGAAGAAACCCGACACCACCACAACCAACCCATCCACGAAGCCGGCAATCGCCGCCAACTCAACCGCAACTCCCGCGCTGGCAGGAACGGCCAATATCACAGCCTTGCTGGGCGTGCTGGTCATGAAGGGAGTGCTGGCGCCGAGCGAAGCCAATGCCATTCGCGATGCAGCTCCTGACAAGGAACTGCAACTGCTGATGGAGGCGCTGACGCGCAAGGGAGTGGTCAGCGCGGCAGATTTATCGGCGGCGGGCGCCAGTCCTGCCCCCGCAGCGCAGCCGGCGGCGACAGTCGCAGCAACTCCTGCACCTGCACTTGCTTCCGCACCCACTTCCGCACCCACGCCTGAACCGGCGCCGGTTGCGGCCGCAGTGGCGGCGCAGGCATCTGCGCCTCCGAAGGAAACCAAACCGGCCGGACCCGCGGTGGTGTCGGCGGTGGCTCCGCTGCGCGTGCTGCCGCTCGATCCTCCGGTCCGGGACGGGCTGATTCCCGGCTTCAAAGTCGGGGCGGTGAAAGTGACGCCCTATGGCTTCATCAAGGCCACGGCGGTGCACGATTCGAGCGATCCGGATGGCGACGACTTCCCGTACCCAGGAATCTTCCTGCAGTCGAGCAACGCGCTCAGCACGGGGCCGACACGCGACCCCGAATTTCACCTGAAGGCGCGCTCCTCGCGCTTTGGAGCGAACTTCGAGTGGCTGGACATTTCCCCGAAGCTGACGCTGACGGGCAGAATTGAAGGCGACTTCGAAGGCGGGTTCAGCGAAGTGGACAACGCCGACGTGTCGTCGATTCGCAACCCAACTCCGCGGCTGCGTCTGGCCTACGCACGGCTGGACTATGCCGCCAGCGAGAACTCTGACCTGTTCTTTGAGGGCGGACAGAACTGGTCGCTGTTCGGGTCGAGCGCCGTAGCAAACCTTCTTGAAACGACGTTCTTTGGGGCGTACTCGGGCGATATCTGGGAGCGCACGCCGCAATTCCGCTTCGGGCTGGTGCAGAAACTGGGCGGAAGCCGCAACTGGAAGTTCTCGCCTGAGATTGCTCTCATGATGCCGAGCACGGGCGAAATCATGAAGCTGAACAGCTTCAACGGACTGGGCGGATTTGAAGCTCAGATCGGAGAAGGCGAACGCCAGGGCGCGGACTCCGGACGGCCTGAACTGGAAGCCCGGGCCGTGTTGCAGTGGCAACTCGACAAGGCTCCAGGAGTTGCTCCGGCGTCATTCCTGTGGGCGGGCTATGATGCACGCCGAACGTCCATCACTCCCAGTTCAGCGCTGACGACTGACATGTTGACCACCTTTCCCAAGGGCTTGACCAACAGCAGCAGCCTGTACGGCGACCAGTTGGCGATCCAGTTGCCGACGCGCTGGGCCACATTGGTGGCCAGTGTTTATCGCGGCGGCGATATGCGCTTCATGCTGGGCGGCCAGCTGAATACCTACTACACGGATACGACGGGACTGTATAACGTGCAGCAGGTGCAGACGCTGGACAACGTGGACGCAGCTGCCGGCGAGATGCAGTTGGGCTGCACGGTAGCGATTACCGCGGGAACGTGCACCGCCTCGGGCGGGACGTGGCAGATTGCCAAGCAGCGACCGATCGGGGCATTCGGCGGGTTCGTGAATCTGGGCCTGCCCTTGTCGCGCTGGTTCAATGCCGATCCGAAAGGTCACAACGCCGGCTGGCAACTTTACCTGCACGCGGGCAAAGACCAGGTGGTGCACCGCGACCTGGCTCACGCCAACGGATTCGGTTGCGGGAGCGCCGATGGAAGCGCATCGTGCAATGGCGGCCTTCCGCTGATACAGGGCAGGCTGGTCGCCGGAACGCTTTACTACAAGTTGAACAACTGGGCGACCTTTGCCTTCGAGCAATCGCAGTATCAGACGACCCTGTTGCCGGATGTTGTCGGGGTAGGCGTCACTTACTCGATTGCCGGGCAGCCAGCGTCGAAGTGGAAGGATCAGCGCACGGAGTTTGGGCCGATCTTTTCATTCTGAGGCGGTCGAAGAAAGAGTAGGATGGTTGGCCGGAGATGGGTCCCTTCCTGAGTTTGGGAGGGATTCTGTCTCCGGCGAGCCTGCTATTTCGTGCTATTTTATGGGCGATTTTTTGTGCGACTTTCTGTGCAGCCGGGAAAGCAACGGTTGAACACTCAGAACAGGTAAGGAGGACTTATGGCGAATACCGCGCAGGTGGCGGGGACTGGTAATGCGGAGTACAGCATTTGGCGCGTGATCATGGCGTCGTCGGTGGGCACCATGATCGAGTGGTATGACTTTTATATTTTCGGCAGTCTGGCGGCTGTACTGAGCCCGAAATTTTATCCACCGGGCAATGAGACGTTTCAGTACGTTGCCTACCTGGCCACGTTTGCCGTGGGCTTTCTGGTGCGGCCGTTTGGCGCGCTGTTTTTTGGCCGCATCGGCGATCTGGTGGGGCGCAAGTACGCGTTTCTGGTAACGCTCTCCATCATGGGGTTTTCGACTTTTGTCATCGGCTTGCTGCCTTCTTACGCAACGGCGGGATGGTTTGCGCCGATCGTGCTGCTGCTGATCCGCGTGTTGCAGGGCCTGGCGCTGGGCGGCGAATATGGCGGAGCAGCGGTTTATGTGGGTGAGCACGTGCCCGACAACAAACGCGGATTCTATACCAGCTTTATTCAGATCACAGCGACGCTGGGGTTGTTTGTTTCGCTGATCGTGATTCTGGTGACGCAAAATTCGATGTCGAAAGAAGAGTTCGCGGCATGGGGCTGGCGGATTCCGTTTCTGATCTCGATCATCCTCGTGATGATCTCGCTCTACATCCGGCTGAAGATGAAAGAATCGCCCATCTTCGCCGAATTGAAGGCCACCGGCATGACCTCCACGCAACCGCTGAAGGATGCGTTCACGAAATGGGCGAACCTGAAGAACGTTCTGATTTCGCTGTTCGGAGCCACGGCGGGGCAGGGCGTGATCTGGTATACGGGACAGTTCTACGCGCTGTTTTACATGCAGACCATTCTGAAGGTGAACGTCAAGACGGCCAACATTGTGGTGGCGATTGCGCTGCTGCTGGGGATGCCGTTCTTCACCGTGGTGGGCGCGCTTTCTGACCGCATCGGCCGCAAGAAGCTGATGATGGCGGGCTGCCTGCTCGGGGTGATCACCTACATCCCTATCTATAAGGCGATGGAGCACGCGGTGGGAAATAATGTGGTGACGGTAAAATCCTCGCGCAACAAAGTGACCGGGGCAATCTCACTCACGGCCATGACTACGGATGCGACAGGGGCGCTGGTTCCCGCCAAGGAAGCACCGAACCCGGACAGGACCATGCTGGTGCTGTTGGTGTTCATTCAGGTGCTGTACGTGTGCCTGATTTATGGCCCGATCGCGGCGTATCTGATTGAGGCTTTCCCCGCGAAGATTCGTTACACATCTCTTTCCCTGCCCTATCACATCGGGAACGGGGTGTTTGGCGGGCTGCTGCCGTTGATTGGACTGTCGCTGGTGGCGGGCACGGGAAATATTTATGCCGGGCTGTACTATCCGATGATCGTGGCAGGTGCGACGTTCATCATTGGAAGTATTTTCCTGAAGGAAACGCAAGGAACGCGGATCTGGGACGAAACCGGAGGCAAGGCTTCGGCGGCGGACTAGCGGAGTGTGTGGTGCGAAGTGGTGCCGTCTTTCCGGCGGCACCATTTTTTTGTTCGTGCGCCATGGTGCGGGTGGCTGGTGGTTCGGTTGGCGGTGGTGCCGGCGGCGGCTGTCGAGTTGCGCTCGACCGGACAGCCGAGGGCGGCTGTCCCCACATGAGCCGTGGCTGTGCTAGATTGAGTTTCGCGGGCCTATAGCTCAACGGTTAGAGCAGCAGACTCATAATCTGTTGGTTCCAGGTTCAAATCCTGGTGGGCCCACCAGATCTGAATCGCCACGATCCGATGAGCCCCCTTCCAGAGAAATCCCCTGGCCATCGCAAAGCTGCAATCCTCATCGGCGTCGTAATCTTTTTCTCTTTTATTTACTTCTATGAAGGCGGCGGGTGGAATCAGAATTCCCGCTTCGATTTGTTGCGCGCCATTGTCGAGCGGCATACGCTGCAGATTGACGCTTACCACGAGAACACGCAGGACAAGGCGCATTCCAACGGACATTACTACTCTGACAAAGCTCCGGGGCTGGTGTTTCTAGCGGTGCCGTTTGCGCTGGCTGCACGGCCTGGGTTGCGGGTGGTTGGAGTGGACGCAGAGTCGCCGCGGGGCGAAGTTGCGTTGTCGTACTTGGTGACCGCTGGCGCGGTCGCGCTGCCGACGGCGCTCGCGGGAGTGTGCCTGTTTTTTCTCGGGCTTCGGTTTGGGAGTGGCGTGGGCGGGGCGGCGTTTGCCGCCGTGGTGATGGGGCTGGGCACTCCGATGTGGGCCTATGCGGGCTTGTTCTGGGCGCACGCGCTGGTGGGCGCTTGTCTGGTGTTTGCTTTTGCGGCTGCGTTCAAGCTGCGCGACAGTTCGAGTGCGCGCGAAGATTTTTTCTGGGCGCTGGTTGTGGGGCTGGCGGCGGGATGGGCGACGGTCACGGAATATCCCGCGGCTCCGGCTTCGGCGATGCTGGCGTTTTTTGCGTTGTCACAGGCGTGGCCGCGCGGGCTGAGAGCAAGATGGCGGGTGGTAGCAGGCGTGGGTGTGGGTGCGGGGATTTGTGTCGTGGTGCTGCTGGCTTATCTGCACGCAGCGTTCGGCGGATTTCGTCCCGGCTACGCATATTACGATCCGAATTCGTTTTCGTTCATGCAACAGCAGGGGTATATGGGGCTGACGTATCCGCATCCTGACCGGCTGCTGAAGATTTTGTTTGGATGTTCGCGCGGGCTAGTGTTCGCCTCGCCGGTGGTGGTGGCTGCTCCGGTGGGGCTGTTGTGGTTAGGCAAACAAAACTCTCAGCGCGCGGCGGCCGTGGTGGTGGCAGCGATTGCGACTTATTACTTTTTGTTTAACGCATCTTTTTACTGGTGGAAGTCGGGACTATCGTTTGGTCCGCGCTACGCGGGGGCATGCATTCCGCTGTTGTGCGTGGCGTTGGCCTTGGCCTGGCAGCGTTCGACGGCGGCGTGGCGACGGGTGCTGGTGGGGCTGGCAGCGTGCAGCGTGTTGGTGGCGTTGATGGTGGTTGCGACTTCTTCGCAATTATCCATGCAGGATAGTTGTCCGATCGTGCACTCGACGTGGCCGGCATTCTGGTCGGGAGAGGTGGCGCTGAACCGGGAATCGATGCTGACAGTCGGTGAATCCAATGGACAGTGGGGAGCATTCAATCTGGGGCAGGTGATGGGGTTGCGCGGGCTCGCGAGTTTAATTCCGTTGTTTTCGATTTGGGGAGTGGCGGCCGTGCTTTGGTGGCGGTTGCGGCGCGGGGATTCTTTGTAATTAGGTTTTGCTTTCATGATTGCAGCGGAATCGGAGTGGCAGTTCTTCTTTCGCCCCTTCGGGGCTCGCTAGCATCCGGGTGGGCTTACCCACGGCTTACGCCGAGGGCTGCATTCTTTCGCCGCTTCGCGGCTTGGAGCGAACAGGGAACAAGGCTGGGAGTTGCGGTTGTGCGTGTAAGATAATCGTTCTGGCGATTTATGGCGGAACTTCAGGTAGCGCCAGCCGAGATTGAATTGCTGCAACGGATTTACGCGGCGTTCAACCGGCGGGAATTCGAGGCTGTGCTGGCAGCGATGCATGACGATGTCGATTGGCCGAACGGCATGGAAGGCGGGCGCGTGCTGGGCAAATCCGCGGTGCGCGCATACTGGAAACGTCAGTTCGAAATGTTTGAGTCCACGGTCGAACCGGAGAATTTTGCCCGCGAAGCGGACGGGCGGATCGCGATCGACGTGCATCAGGTGGTGCACGACAAAGCTGGCACGCTTGTCGCCGACCAGATGGTGCAGCATGTTTACGAGTTTCGCGATGGCCTGATTCAGAGTATGGAGATTCGCTAGCTTTGTCTGGCGTATTTATTCATCATCTATTCGTGATCGAGAGGAAATTATGGCGCACACGGTTTTTTGCGTGAAGTTTAAGAAAGACATGCCGGGGCTGGATGAGCCTCCGTTCGACAATGATCTGGGGAAGAAAGTGTATGACAACGTCTCGCAGGAAGCGTGGCGGATGTGGGTAGAACACTGCAAGATGCTGCTGAACGAATATCGGTTGAACCCGGCGCGGCGCGAGGATCAGGAAGTGATCGTGAAGCAGATGGAACAATTTTTCTTTGGCGAAGGCTCGGCCAAGCCGAAAGAGTACGTGCCGCCGGCCCAATAGGACGGGTTCCGGCGGAGGGAGCTGCGGGAGGCTCAAGCCCAAATCGTTTTCCCCGCTTTTACGCGGCTCTGAAGCGCCGCGCTTCCACGTGCGTTTTTCTTCGTAACTGCCAGCATCGAAGCAGTTGAGCGGTGCTCGGCCTGTCCGGGTCTGAGACCTGGACCCACACAAACAAACCCTGACCCGCACGAGCCTGCACACCTGCTTTACGAGGCGGCGACCATCACCGCCAGTGCGGCGTCTTCTTCTGCCTGCAGCACGCGATAGAAAGTGAACATGCTCAGCAGCGACAGGCGGGTGGTGGGGATCGATGCTGGCGACTGGGTAGAGGGCGGCAGTTCCACGGTCTTCCCGCGAGCGTGCAGGCGCAGCAGGGTTTCGCCACTTTCGGCGAGCACGCTCCACACGGGACGCCACCAGCCTGCGACCCTCAGCTGAAAGTTCTGGCCGTCAGCAAAAGTCAGAGTGCCGCCGCCGGTCCCCCATGAGGATTTGAAGGTTGCGATTCTTCGTTGCGAAGCCGAATCCAGAATTTCGGCGCCGCCGCTGAAGCAACCGCCGCGGCGGAACGTCCATCGCCCCTCTTGAGTTTCAGCCAGAAAGCCGGTTGCGAACCAGCCCGAACGCCGCAGCGCACCCACGGTCTCGCCGTTTCGCTTGAGTTCATAATCGCGGCTGCGTGGAATTTTCGACCAGGAGAGCCCGCTGGAAACTGCCCCGGAAATCGGGGAAGACGAAGAGAGAGGAATCATCCAACACCTCCGTGAAGGCATTTTCGATCCGCTTTCAGCGTAGCAGGCTCGTGTGAATATCAGATTAAGATTCGCATCGAAAAATTGCGGTCTGCAACTCCCACGTAATCAGCTATTTCCTGGCGTGCAATTCACTTTGCAAAGCGTGGGATTGGTTGGCTACAAGGCCCGCGCCGTGCTCGCGCGCATCCTTTTCGAGCGCGGCTAAATAGCTGCCGGCCGTCGCGGAACCGGACCACACTTCAATCTCGCCGGTCGCCAGGCGCGCCTGATATTCGTACAGGCGGTAACCCAGCTTGTGCGTCGAATTCTGAACGGCCTCCAGTTCTTTTCGCGCCTCGGCAGTTTTTCCAGTCTTCGCTTTGACGCGCGCATCCGCGAAAGCGGCTTCGTAGCGGGCAGCTTGCCCGGGGCCGGTCTGCGACAGTTTCATGGCTTTGGCCGCGGCAGCCTGGGCGTCCTGCAGTTTGCCCTCGCCCAGCAGATTGCGCGCCAGGATCGCTTCGGCCCACGCTCCGCTGGTAGAGGAAGTCTTCTCGAAAAGTGCCGCAGATTGTCGGGTGAGCTGTTCTCCCTCGGCGTATTTCTTCTCCGCCAGCGCCAGCGCCGCGAGTGCTACCGACACCTGTGCGCCGTATTCCTGGTCTTCCAATTCCTTGGACAGGACGATCGACGCTTCATAGTTCTTTCGGCCGTTTACCAGATCGCCCTGATAAAAATAGGTATCGCCGATACCGCCGATAGGAGCCGGTTCGCCGCGTTTGTAAGCGAGCTGCCGCACCAGCGCGAGCGCCTGCTCGTAGTACTTTCTGGCGTTGTCGTAATCGCCCATTTCGACCAGAACATTGCCGGTGTTATTCAGAGTATCGGCATAGCCCCGGCGATCGCCCACCTGGTCGAACGCCGCCAACGCTTGCTTCTGCATCTTCAGCGATCCGGCAAGGTCTCCCAACGCGTCAAAATTGTTCGCCAGGTTCCCATAATCGCTGGCCAAAGCGCTGGGGTCATGGACGCTTTGGTCGAAGGTCAGGCACTGTTCGTAATAATCCTTGGCTTTGGAATATTCCCCCAGCGAATAAAAGACATTGCCGATCCGCTCCTGCACGACGCGAACGGCAGACTCAGCGCCGATGGCGCGGAATTCCCCCAGCGCTGCTTCGAATTGCTTTCTTGCGCCCGCATAATCTCCTTTGTCGAAGAGAACGTCGCCGACGTTCACGATGCAGCGCGCGGCGCCGCGCCGATTTCCGGCGGAGATGTACAGATCTCTCGCCTGATTCGACAGCTCCATGGTTTTTTCGGGATCTCCCATGCGCTCCCAGGCTTGCGACTCAATTTGCAGAGCCTGGGCCACGATCAAACTTGCGCCAATCGGACGGCCACGGCTGATTGCGCGTTCGGCCAGCGACTGGGCCCGCTTAAAGTCGGCCAGCAAAATGGCAATCCTGGCGTCTGTGAAATCGAGACGCGCGCCATCGGCTTCGGAAACATTCAACTTGCGCAGCGCGGCCAGCGTGGTCTCAGCCTCGGGGCCGTGCCCCGCCGCGATCTGGGCTCGAATGAGCAGCAGGCCGTAATCGATATTGTCGGGAAAGAAATTCCAGAGGGTTCGATAGCTCTCAACGGCCTCTGGTCGCTCGGCCAAAAGCTCGTGAGCCCGGCCCTCGATCAGCAACCGGTCTTCCCGAGAAGACTTTGCGGAAAGCGCCAAGGCTTGTTTCACCTGATCTTTGGCTTTCGCGTCATAACCCAGATTCGACCACGCCTCGGCGAGGGCAGAATGGGTGGGAGCGTAGGTGGAATCCAGAGCCGCGGCCTTTTCCAGCAGATCGCGGGCAGCTTGCGCATCAAATAACCTTAGCTTTTGCAGCCCCTCGGAATAGAGACGCGCCGCCTCCGGGTTCGCGGGCAGCGAGGCGCGCACGAGTGCCGACTGCGCCTCGGATAGCGCGCCGATTCCAAGTTTCGCGCGCAATTCCGCTCCCGCCTTGTTTACGAGATCGTCGATCTCGGCTTCAGTTCCCTTCTCTGAAACCGAGGCCAGCGTGACTCCCGCGACCGCGTCTTGCAGGCGGAGATCAAGGCGCAGGAGTCCGTTGCCGAGTGGAAGATAGGAACCCAGCACCACGTCGTCACTGCCGAGATTCTGCCGGATGCGAGTCAGAGTCTGCTCGCTGAAACTGTCGGCATCAGGCAAGGCCAGACTTGCTTTCATCTGCGCCACGCTTTCGCCGGGGATGGTGCGCAGCTGATCGCCCTGGCTGAGTTCCGTGGTGAGCATTTCCGAGATTGCGGTGGAGAGCCAGGACTTGTCGGGACTCGCCGAGAGATTCTTGAAACCGAGCACGGCGATCGATCTGCGGCGGCTGATTGCGGGCGCCGAGTTCTGAGCCGAGTTCTGAGCGAAATTCGACGCTTGATGGCGAGGCTTCCAGAAGAAGAAATATCCCGCGGCACCGAGGGCGAGCGCAACCGCCAGCACCGCAAGCGTTGTCGGGACCAGCGCGGCAAAGCGCCTGCGAGTTGGCTGCAGTATCGGTATCGTTGGGTGAGTAATTGTCCGTTCCAGTTCGGCGCCCAAGTCGCCGGCAGTGGGATAGCGCTGCGCGCGATCCCGTGAGAGGGCTTTTAGAATCGCGGCGTCCAGCGCGGCGGGCACCACAGGATTGATTTTGCTGGGCGGCTCCGGAGCCTGATTGAGGATGGCATTGATCAACAGCGCAGGCACGGGCTGCGCGAAGGGCCGCTTTCCCGTAGACATTTCATAGAGCACGGCGCCGGCGGCCCAAATATCGCTGCGCGCGTCCGCTATTTCGCCGCTCAGTTGTTCGGGAGACATGTAGGGCAAGGTGCCGCTGGTCTCCTGCGATTGGGTCACCGTCACGGTCAGCCCGTCTACGCTGGGGCGCGGCATAATCTCAGCCAGGCCGAAGTCGAGGATCTTCAGGCGTCCATCAATGGTGAGGCGAAGATTGGCCGGCTTCAGATCGCGATGCACGATGCCTTCTCTGTGCGCGGCTGCGAGTCCTTCGGCCATCTGCACGCCGAGGCGAACCACTTCTGCGGGCGCCAGCGGACCACGGGCGAGCTTGGCATCGAGTGTGATGCCCGCGATGTATTCAGTGACCAGAAAGTAGATTCCGTCCTGGCTGCCAAATTCATGCACGGTCGCGATGTTGGGATGATTCAGGCGCGCCAGGGCCAGCGCTTCTTTGCGGAAACGCTTGTGAGCCGCTTCGTCGGCGAGAGCGCCCGGCGGCAGAACTTTGATGGCCACATCGCGATCGAGTTGTTCATCGTGCGCGCGGTAGACGACTCCCATGCCGCCTGCGCCAATCTGTTCCTCGATGCGGTAATGCGATAGGCGTTGTCCAATCATCCAGGTCCTACGAGGCGTTACAGCTGATGGAATAGTGAAATCCGGGAGCATAACCGTTGCATCCGCAGCCACGGTTTTGACGAATTCTACTCCATCGCTGGGTGCGAGAACTCCCGGGCCGGTTGCGCTGGAGCCAGTGGGGCGGTTTGGTCCTGACGCGAGAGCCGATCCGAGGGAGATTCCTCGCTCGCCTGGAGAACGGCTCCGCTCGGGATGACAGACCGGTGATATTGCCTATCAGAATGTAACTGCGCCACTACCGCGCCGGCCGTCCGCCCGCGCTTGCTACAATTCCCTGTCTTGAGCCGATGGCGTGATTTGGTGAAGAACTTCGAGGGCTGCAATCGCGTACTGTCTTGTGGGGGCTCAGATCGGTCTCAGTTGGGTGAGCCCAAGTCTCAGGTTTGAAGCAGGTTTCCGGGGAGTGCAAGTGGAAGACGTACAGGTGGTCGCGATGCTGGTCCGGCGGTGTATTGCCGGGGACTCGGCCGCCTGGGAGGAAATCGTGCAGACCTATAGCCGGCGGATATACAACATCTGCTACCGCTTTGCCGGATCGGGAGACGACGCCCAGGACCTTACGCAAGAAGTCTTCATCAAGATGTACCGCACGCTGCCCAGCTATGACCACACCAAGGGAGCGTTCGTGACCTGGGTGACGACCATCACGCGCAACCTGCTGGTCGACCATTTCCGCAAGTCGAAACAGGACCGGATGACCGACTCCATCGACACGGCCGCGAGCGACCACGAGGACGCGCAGCCGCTCAGTGAACAGATCCCAGACCCATCCGCCCGGCCGGACGCGCACGTACGCAGCCGGGAGGTCGGCGAGACCGTTCACGCGGCCCTGGGAAGGCTTTCGCCCGAGCTTCGGGAAGCTGTGATTCTAAGGGACTTACAGGATATGGACTACCGTGAAATTGCCACCGTTTTGAAGGTTCCGGAGGGTACCGTGAAATCACGAATAAATAGAGGGCGGGCGGAACTTGCCAGGCTCCTACAACGTACCTATAGGCAGGTGATGTGATGCCAGACCAAACCAGTAAAGGAATGCAGTGCAACGAGTTCGAGCTCCTGCTTTCGGACGCCATTGACGGCGTGCTGAGCGGGAACGGACTCGACCGGTTCCAGGCCCACGCCCAGGTTTGCCGGACGTGTGGGCCGCTGCTCGCGGAAGCTGAGGCGGGCCGCAACTGGCTGAAAGGTCTCACGGAGGTGGAGCCTCCAGCCAGCTTGCTGACGAACATTCTGGTATCCACAACGGGCGTTGACACCCAACGCCTGCGGGTGAACGAGCGCACGCTCCAGCCGCGCATTTCGTGGTGGGAGCGCGTGCAGGCCTCGCTGTTCGATGGATTGCTTGCGCCGGTGTGGGGAATAATCCGGCAGCCGCGGTTTGCCATGTCGTTTGGCATGGCGTTTTTTGCGCTCTCGGTGGGCCTGACCGTAGCCGGCGTGAAACCCGCCGACCTGCGCGAGGTCAGCCTGCGGCCAAAGGCGATTCAGCAAGCGTACTTCCATACCCAGGCGCGGGTGGTGCACTACTACGAGAACATCCGGGTGGTGTATGAAGTGCAGGCGCGGTTGCGCGAAGTGAAGCGCAATCTGGCTCCCGCCGAATCCGGGGTGAAACCGGCACGCCCGGCGAAACAGAAAGACGACAAGAACGACACAACTCAACAGCCCGAGCAGAATCAGGAGCGCAATTACAGCCAGATCGAGAACGATCTGATTCTGGCCAGCGCTCCTGTGGGTCCCTCGCCATCTGTCATTGATGCGTCAAATCATGACGCGTCAAATCGTGATGCGTCCAGTCCGGATCTGCCTGTAGTGTCGGTGACCACTGACAGGAGGTTCGTATGAACTGCAACACGCATGGCGATACCGCTGCTGTTGCTTTCTGCCGCACTTGCGGCAAGCCACTGTGCAACCAGTGCACGCGCGACATTCGGGGCGTGATCTATTGCGAGACCTGCCTGGCCGCGCGGCTGGACGGAACCGTGCCTGCGGCATTCGTCCCGCCACAATTTCCGCCACAAACGCCACCGCAAACGCCGCCACAAACCGGATACCAGCAATTCATGGATCAAGGCCTGGGAGTGAAGGTTGGGCCTGGGCCGACGTCCGGGCCGAATCCCGCGCTGGCAGGAATACTTGCCGGCTTCTTCCCCATCGGCGTGGGCGCTGTCTATACCGGCCAGTATGTCAAGGGATTGATCCATCTGGTCATCATGGTGCTCCTGATCGTGGGCCAGAGCTCGGATGTGCCCTGGTTCGTCCACATGGTGCTTGGCATCGGGATGGGTTTCTTCTACATCTACCAGATCATCGATTCGATTCGCACCGCGAAGGCAATCCAGATGGGAGAACCTGCTCCTGACCCGTTCGGATTGGCGCAAGAGTTCGGCGCCGGCGAGCGGCTCGACACCGCCAAGGTTCCCACCGCGGCTGCGGTCCTGATCGGGCTGGGCGCGATCTTTTTGCTGCACACCATCGGGATCTTCAGCTTCGACGTTGACCGCTTCTGGCCTTTGGTCCTGATCGCGCTTGGGGTATGGCTCTTTGCGAAACACTGGGGGCTGTTGGGGAACTATCGTCCGACCTGCGTCTGCGAGCGCTGCCGCACCCGCAAGCTGATGGGACCGGCGATACTGGTGACGCTGGGAGTGGTTTTTCTGATCGGCATCGAGCGCGCATGGCCGGCGCTTCTGCTGGTGATTGGCGTGGTCAAGCTGATGCAGAGCAACGCTTCGTCGGAGGGGCACGTGGGACCGTTCATCCCGGGAGCAACGCCACCTCCGGGAGCGGGCGGCTTTCCAACCTATGTTCAGCCGCCTCCAACGCCTCCAGGTCCGGCGTCAGGTTCGGCAGCATCAGGAGCTGCGCCGCAGAGCACGGAGCCACCCGCTTCTGACGAGGTGAAAAATGTCTAGCCCATTCACTCCGAACCCGGTTGCGCCTCCGCCGTTTTCGCATCTGCCTCCGTTGCCGCCGCCGCGGCACCGCTCGCTGGCCGGGCCGTTTGTGCTGATCGTGCTGGGCATCGTATTCCTGTTGGGGACGATGCACCTGTTGTCCATTGGACGGCTGGCGCATCTGTTCGCCAACTACTGGCCGGCGCTGCTGATTTTCTGGGGCGTGATCAAACTGATCGAGCACCAGCGGGCGCAGCGCGAAGGCACGCGGGCCGCGGGCATCGGTGCCGGAGGAATTTTTCTGGTGGTCATGATCGTGGTCTTCGGCCTGATCGCGACCCAACTGGAGCGCGTCAACTGGTCGGGACTGCACGATCAGTTCAACATCGACGACAACGACTTCGACAATCTTTTCGGCCAGAGCTACAACTTCAACGATCATCTCGAGCAGACTTTTCCGGCGGGCGACAGCCTGAAGATCATCAACACGCGCGGCGCGGTCAGCGTGCATGCCTCGGATGACAACAAGATCACGGTCATCGTTCGCAAACGCGTGCGGGCTGACAATCAGCAAGACGCCGACAAATACGACGGCCAAACCAAGCCGACCATTACCACGATCGGCGGACTGGTTACGCTCGATGCCAAAGCCGAAGCTGCGGGAGACCATCCGGTTGAAACCGACCTTGATGTTTCCCTGCCCCGCAAAGTGGCAGTCTCGATCACTTCGCGGCGTGGCGATGTGAACGTGGCGGGCCGGGACGCAGCGATCGACATCTCCGCGCAGCATTCCGATACTTCGATCGAAGACGTCATCGGCAACGTTAAAGTCAGTCAGGAAAAAGGCACGGTGAAAGCCGAACAGATTACCGGCGACGTGCACGTTGACGGCCGGGTGGACGAAGTCTCGGTCGCCGACGTGAAGGGCGGTGTGCAACTCGACGGCGAATTTCAGGAGAGCGTGAAGCTGGCGCGGATTTCAAAGACGGTGACTTTGAAATCTACGCGTACTGACATGGAATTCTCGAGCATCGCAGGCGATCTCGACCTTGACTCCGACGAACTGCATGCTGGGGAGATCACCGGCCCGCTGCATCTGACGACGCGGTCGAAAAACATCCGGCTGGATGAAGTGTCCGGCGACGTGCGCCTGCAGGATGACAATGGCACAGTCGAGGTCGGCATGCGCACGCTGGGCAACGTGCAGATTGACAGCCGCGATGGCGACATTCAACTGAGCCTGCCCGATAAAGCCGGGTTCCGCCTGGACGCGCGCACTCACGGCGGCGAGATTCAGTCGGACTTTCCCGAACTGAAAGTGAACAACGACGAGCACGAAGCGAAAGCCAGCGGCAGCGTGGGCAACGCCTCGTCGCATATTGTGCTCAACAACGAGCACGACGGCATCGAGATTCGCAAGGCCGGTGCGCAGCCTCCGAAGCCGCCCGAGCCCCCGAGTCCGGGCAAGCGTGGAAAAGATCTGCCTGAGCCGAAAGAGAAAGTCGAACCGACGGAGAATTGAGAATTCGTTGAACGCAACAGGTCTGGAATCTCACATCTCGAAAACTGAGAGTGGGGCTTGCTCAGATCGAATCTCTGGCCGTCGAGCGTTGTGTTGCCGAAGATACCAACCCAGTCAAACCTGAATGTGAAATACACCATTCGTTGTCCCGTTTCGCTCGTGCAGTTCTCGTAGACCCAAAATCCGGGGAAGGTCTTCAGTAAGAGATCGAGCGCTTGGGAGACAGTCAAATTGTCCAAGTCGCCGGAGAACTGTGGGCCCTTGGCCCCGATCAGCCACGAAATTCCCTCGCCCATAATCGCATACCTGATGTTTTGGCTCTTCATGAAAGCTCGCACTTCTGGAGAGTTCTCGATACGTAGTAGTGCTATATCTGGGAGTGGGAACACCCTCGGCTGTGACTTTTCTGGCTCCCCTGAAACCGGCTTTTGTGTTCTTATGTCCCCGTCGGATGAGACTTGACTGATCGTGACGTCAAGAATATCCCGAGGAACATCAGATTCCGCCATTCGGATTGTCCCATCCTTGTCTTGGGTTATCCGCATCTCTGGGTCGTCGGCGAATATCTCACGTAGCGTGTCGAGCGCGGTCGCCGTCTTGCTCTGGCGAAGGCGCATTTTGGGGTAGTCCGGAAGCTGGCTTACTTTAAATTGGTTTACGTTCTTACAAGTGCCTTGGTATTGCAGAGAGCCAGAAACGTTGGCTTTACGCAGCACGCTGATGATCAGCGGTTCCGCTATATCACGGTCAGTACCTCCTCGCTCTTGTCCCGAGCAGTGGCCGATCCACACAAAAACAAAACATAGTGCCAGAATTCGATGAGCAGCGTTCATTCCCTCACTCTGCCTTCTAAGGTTCTTCAGTGAACAATTACCGCTTGCTCACATTGATGACGCTAGTATTAAGAACGCCATTGGTAATCGTCATTGCGTGGATATTAACAGGGCCATTCCAACAGCCCGAATTCCCGTCATATCTCGACCCGCTCGGCACCCCAATTCGTCATACCCACCCTTGCAAAGAACGCAAGGATTGATTGGATAAGAACGAAGGCTCGATCGACCCGTTAGTCTTGGTTTTGAGGACTAAGGCTTCTGGGGAGGAAGGAGCCTTCGCGTGATGATTATAGGATGTGATTTCCATCC
>Ga0181537_10001658_pt1 | contig 20254 bp, 18 predicted proteins | sample PEATcosm2014_Bin_39_FD_119765 | JGI IMG/M metagenome (GOLD analysis project Ga0181537, IMG submission 119765) | Peatland microbial communities from MTU Mesocosm Facility, Houghton, MI, USA - PEATcosm2014_Bin23_10_metaG | ecosystem: Environmental > Terrestrial > Soil > Wetlands > Peat | place... | reverse complement strand
GTCACCAAGACCGACGGCGTCTGGGGCACAGGCCAGGAGGTGACGTTGCCAAGCAACGAAGAGACGACCGCGACCGACCAGACAGCGGCCATCGATTCGATCTCATGCCCGGCGGTCGGCGACTGCGTGGCCGGTGGCGACTACACGGACACCGCGCAGAACAGTGACAGCCTGCTCGTGACCGAGACGGCCGGCGTGTGGTCTGCGGGCAGCCAGGTCTCGTTGCCGACAAACGCCGGCCAGGCGCAGTACAGCGCCGTTGACAGCGTGAGCTGCGCGAGCGCCGGCAATTGCACGGCGATCGGAACCTACGATGACCACTACGGTGGCGGGCTCGCCTACACGGTGAAGGAGACGAACGGCGTCTGGGCCAGAGCGACCGCGCTGTCGCCACCCGCCGCCAGCAGCGCCGAAGTGCAGCAGTCGGTCCAATCGCTGCTGGTCCCTGACGGCAAGGGTGCGACCGTCGCCTCGATCCGCCGAACCGGCCTTTATAAGCTCCCGTACGTGCTGGTGAAACCCGGCAAGCTGACGATCGACTGGTACTCGACCGCAACCAAGGACCCCACACTCGTGGCATCCGGGAGCGTGACTGACAAAGCGGCCGGCTCGGGCAAGCTGGCGCTGCGGTTGACGCGCGCAGGCCGCAAGCTGCTCAAGGGCGAGCACACGGCCAAGCTGACCTCGACCGTCGTCTTCAAGCCGAAGGGCGGCCACGTGGTCACGGCAACCAAACGCTTCACCCTCAGCTGAGCTGACGCCGGCGCCAGCTGCGTAGACTGAGGCGCGTGAGTCCACAGCGCCTCGCGATCGCTCAGGTGAGCCCCTTCGCCTGGGAAGCAAAGACCGAGGTGGGTGACTACGTCGCTCGCGTATCGGGTCGCTTGGCGGCTCGCGGCCATCGGGTCCTGGTAATCGCACCCTCTCTCTCACCGGAACTGGTGAGGGAGACACGCAGGGCGTTGAGAGGCGACCCGCGCGCGCTGATCGAGCGGGCCGAGGGCGAGCCGTTGGTGTTGGGTGTCGGTGAGGTGCTGCCGTTCGCACCCGGTAAGCAGCGCAGCTCATCGCTCCCGATCGATGTTGCGCGCACCATCGAGGAGGCGCTTGAGCTGCTGCCACTGGACGTGGTGCATGTGCACGAGCCCTTCGCACCGAGCGCCGCCAGCGTCGCGCTGCGTACCTCGCGAGCGCTCACGGTCGGCAGCTTCCATCAGCCGACTGAGCGCGTGCTCTCAACCCAGCTCGGGCGGCCGCTCGCGCAGCGGCTGTTCAGCCGCCTGGACGCGCGCACCGCCTCATATCAGGCGACGCGCGAGCTCATGGATCGCTACTTCCCGGCGGAGTACCGCGTCGTGCTGCCGGCCGGACAGCGATTGCCCCCAGCAGATTCAGGATCGCTCACGGCGAGGCCTGCTCGCGATGCAGGCGCGCCGCTGCATCTTGTGCTGGTCGCTGAAGAGGAGCGACTCGCCCTGCGCACGAGCCTGCGTGCGCTGCGGCTGCTTCCACCGGAGGCGCCCTGGCGAGTGACGGTATGGTCGTCACGACCGCTGAGGGCGCCGGCAACGCTCAGCCACCAGCTACGCGAGCGCGTGCGGTTCGTCGATGCCAGCACCGGCGAGCTCGACGAGGTTCTGGTCGGCGCCGACGTGGTGGTGCTCGGTTCCGAAGGCATCCGCCCCCTGCCCGGCGTGCTGGTCCAGGCACTCGCCACCGGGATCGTGCCCGTGGCATCCGGGCTGCCCGTCTATCAGGAGCTGCTGGCGGAGGGCTCACGCGGACTCGTGTACCCGCCGGGTGACCCGCAGACGCTGGCCTCTCAGCTGACGCGTCTGCTGAGCGAGCCGAACCTGCTCGATCAGATACGCGAGCGGGCCGAGCCATTTGCCAGGCGGCTCTCGTTCGAGCGCGTGACCGATGAGTTTGAGCAGATCTACGGTGAGCTGGTCGCGCGACGGCATGATCTGCGCCCGCACAATGAGGGCGCACGGCGCGCCGTTGCGGAACGTCCGCTGATCGACGTTGACCTGCACATGCACACTGATCACTCGTATGACTGCGCCACCCCCGTTGAGGTGCTGCTGGCGGAGGCACGCGCCAAGGGGCTGGGCGCGATCGCCGTCACCGAGCACAACGAGATCTCCGGCGCGCTCGCGGCTGCGGAGCTCGCCGGGAAGGCCGGGGTCAAGGTGATCGTCGGTGAGGAGATCAAGACGGCCGCGCAGGGCGAGGTCATCGGACTCTTCATCAAAGAGAAGATCCCGCGCGGACTGACGTTGCAGGAAACGATCTCCGAGATCAAGCGCCAGGGCGGACTGGTCTACGTGCCGCACCCGTTCGACCGCATGCACTCGGTGCCCGACTACAAGCACCTGCTGGACGTGATCGGCGACATAGACGTGCTGGAGATCTTCAATCCTCGCGTCGCAATCAGCGAGTACAACGAGGAGGCGGTCCGCTTCGCCGCCAAGTACCGCATCATCGCCGGCGCCGGCTCCGACGCCCACGTACCCCAAGGGCTCGGGTCGGTCCGTATCCGAATGCGAGATTTTGACGGGCCCGAGCAGTTTCTCGAATCGCTTCGGGATGCCGACATCACTCGGAATCCGGCGAGCCTATTCTACGTTCAGGCGCTTAAGTTCCTGCAAACCAAAGCAATGCCGGCGGGAGCCCGGCGAGCCGCAAAGGAACGCCGGGTGCGGCGCGTCGCACGCAAATCGTGACCTGGAAGGGTGCGCGCCCGGAACGCCAGTGCTGATCCAGCGGCGCAAGTACTGATGCAGCGGCAAGGACAAGCGGGACGCACGTCCAATTCGAAGGCGATGCCAGCCACAGATGACGAGATCCGCGAGAAGTATCTGGAACGCGCCATCCGTGAACTGAACAGCCTCTCCCGCGAGATACAGGCCTGCCCTGACTGCCCGCGCGGGCAGCTGATGCCGATCCTGGGCTCGGGCCACCCTCAGGCCGACATCTTCCTGATCAAGCACACCGCGCGCCCAGCCGAGGTTGAGGAGGGCGTCGCCTTCTACGGACGCACCGGCAACGCCTTGATGAAGTCGCTCAAACGTCTCAACATCGACCCGCTCGCCGTCTACGGCACGCTCTGCGTCAAGTGTCCGGTGCTCGACCCGGTGATGGCCGAGCCGGCGTGCATCGCGCGGCTCGCTGAAGAGCTCCTGATCGTCTCCCCGAAGATCGTGGTGGTGATGGGGCGCGATGCGCTCGGCATCGTCAACGACCTCGACATCCCGCTGCGCCGCGAACTGACTGCCACGCCCGGCACGCTGCAGTCGTTCACGCCGTCAATCGAGGCGCTGTACGTCCCGAACATCGACGACTCACTGGACGAGGAGGCAGCCAAGCGCGAATTCTGGTCCGCGTTCCAAGCCCTCGGTCGTTGGTGGGATGACCTGCCCCCGTACTGAGCCGCAGGCGCCCGCACGGCGGGAGCGAGACGCCCCTAAAAGGTCAGGATGATCTTGCCGAGCTTGGCGCCGGCGGCGAAGCGGTCGTAGGCCTCGGCCGCCTGCTCAAATCGGTAGGTGGCGGCGATCAGGACCTTCAGGGCGCCGCTCTCGAAGAGCGGCAGCACGTCCCGCTCCAGCGCACGCGCGGTCTGCGCCTTGTGCTCGAGCGGACGGGAGCGCAGCGTCGACGCAAGGATCCTCCCGCGCTTGCGCATGAGGATCCCGAGGTTGATCTCAGCGTCCGCACCAGCGCCGATGCCGATCACGACGATGCGTCCGCCGGTGTCAAGCGCCTTCAGGTCGCCTGGGAGGTTCGGGGCGCCAACCAGTTCGAGGATCACGTCGAAGGGCCCGGCATCCTCGAAGCCCGTCGGTTCGATCACAGTGGCGCCCAGGGCGCCCACCGCAGCTCGGTGCGCCGCGTTGCGGACGGTCGCCGTGACCTGTGCGCCCGCGGCATGTCCGAGCTGTACCGCCGCGCTGCCGACACCCCCCGCGGCGCCGTGCACCAGCAGCCGCTCGCCGGCCCGTAATCGCGCCTGGGTGAAGACGGCATCGTGGGCGGTGGTGAAGACCTCCGGGACGCCGCCGGCGGCGGTCAGGTCCAGCGTGTCCGGCACCCGCATCAGCAGAGCCTCCGGAACCACGGCGAGCTGCGCCTGAGCACCGGTGGCGACAATCGCCATCACGCGATCACCAGGCTGATGGAGAGTGGCTCCGGGGCCGCTGCCAACCACCTCTCCGGCCAGTTCCATGCCCAGGACATCAGGATTCCGCGTCCCGGGCGGAGGCGGGTACATACCGCGGCGCTGCGCCATGTCGGCGCCGTTGAGGCCGGCAGCGTGGACCTTGACCAACACCTCACCGGCCTCGGGCACGGGATCCGGCCGCTCCTCTACAAACAGCTCTCCATCTCTCGCGGCGACAGCTCTCATCCAGATCGGCGCTCAAGCTGCGCTACGCACTCCACATGCGGCGTCTGCGGGAACATGTCGACCGGCCTTACCTTGGTCAGCTCGTAACCGGCCTCAACCAGCTGGGCGGCGTTGGGCGCGAGCGTCGTCGGGTTGCAGGAGACGTAGACGATCCGCTTGGGCGCGGCCTCGATCACGCGGCGCACGACCTTCTGCGAGAGCCCAGCGCGCGGCGGGTCCACGACCAGCACATCCGGCCTGCCCGCCTTCTCCACCAGGTCACGCAGGACCAGGCGCACGTCGCCGGCGAAGAAGTGAGTGTTGTCGATCTCATTGGAACGCGCGTTCTTGATTGCGTCGGCGATCGCATCCTCAACGATCTCAAGGCCCCACAGCTCCGCGGCACGCGGCGCCATCAGCAGGCCGATGGTGCCGATCCCGCAATAAAGGTCGTAGAGACGCTCGTAGCCCTTGAGCTCGGCGTACTCGATCGCGACGCCGTACAGCTGTTCCGCCATCTCACTGTTTGTCTGGAAGAAGGCCTCTGCGGAGATGCTGATTCGCAGGCCGCCCAGCTCCTCCTCAAGCTGCTCGGCGCCTGAGAGCAGCGCCGTCTGACCACCGATGGTGGTCTCACCGACACTCTCGAGCCTGGTCCAAAGCAGACCGTTCGCGGACGGCACGGCGCTGATCATCGAGTCGGAGTCGAGTTTGCCGGGGCTGGTCAGGAGACGCACCTGGAGCTCACCGGTGCGCCGGCCTTCGCGCACCACGAGGTTGCGCAGGAAGCCCCGGTTGGTGCGGCGATCGTAGGCCCCGAGCCCCTGGGCGCGGCACCAGGCGACAACCTCTTCACGAGCGCGGTTGCCGGCCTCCGAGGCCAGCAAGCAGTCGTTGACCTCGACTATCTCCTCCCAGCGCCCCGGGGCGTGAAAGCCACAGATCAGCCGCCCGGCGGCGTCGGTGCCGAACGAGTACTCGAGCTTGTTTCGGTAGCGCCACTCCTGGACAGCTGGAACGATCGGCTCGAGCTTGTATCCGTCGAGCTTGCCCAGGCGCCGCAGTGAATCGTCCACCTGCTCCTGCTTGATCTCCAGCTGCTTGGCGTAGGGGATCACCTGCCACGGCGCGCCCGGGTGATCAGCCCGCGGCGCGATCCGGTCGGGACTCGCAGTGATGACCTCAACGGCCCGCGCCTCGGCGTATGCACGCTTCGCCTTACCGACCACGGCGCGGACCGTGTCGCCCGGGATTGCGCCCTGGACAAAGACCACGTAGCCGTCGCGGCGCGCGACGCCGGCGCCGCCGTGGGCGAGCGTGTCGATCGTCAGAGTGAGTTCGTCGCCACGGTGCGCGCGGACGGCTGCGGTCTGTTCCATGGGGTGAGCTTAGTCGTCAACCGCAGAGCAACTCGAGCAGCGCTTTCTGAACATGGCGGCGGTTCTCGGCCTGATCCCAGATACGCTGGCGCTCGCCGTACAGGACCTGCTCGGTGATCTCGTCGCCGGGATGGGCGGGCAGGCAGTGCAGTGCGATCGCGCCGGGCGCAGCGGCTGCGAGCAGCTCGTCGTTGAGTTGGTAGGGCGCCAGCGCCTCGGTGCGCGCGGCCGCGGTCTGCGGCGAGTCGTTCATCGAGACCCAGACGTCGGTATAGACGGCGTTCGCGTTCTTGACCGCTTCATAGGGGTCGTCGGTGAGCTCCGCGCCGGCGACCTGCTCAAGCTGGTACCCGTCGGGAGCGGCGATCGCAACCTGCACGTTCGCCAGCGAGCCGACGATCGCCAGGGATCGTGCGACATTATTCCCATCACCGACGTAGGCGAGCTTGAGGCCGTCGAGCTGCCCGAAGGCCTGCTCGAGCGTCAGCAGGTCAGCGAGTGCCTGGCAGGGATGATGGTCGGCGGTGAGCATGTTGATCACCGGCACCGTGGCGTACTGGGCAAGCTCTCGCACCAGCTCGTGGGGACCGGTGCGAATGCCGATCGCGGCAGCGTTCCTGGAGAGCACATAGGCGGTGTCGCGGATCGATTCACCCCGGGCGAGCTGCGTGTCCTCGGTCCGCAGAACCATCGGGTGTCCACCCAGCTCGGCGATCCCGGTCTCGAATGACACCCGGGTGCGGGTCGAATGGCGCTGGAAGATGAGGGCGACCGTACGGCGTTTGAGCGCGTCCGAGCCGAGCGGATTGGCCTTCATCCAGCCCGCCCGAGCGATCAGTTCGGACAGCTGCGGTGGGCTCAGTTCCTCGCCGGTCAGGAAGTCGGCGGGTCTGGGTTCGCTGGGTGGCGGCTCGTTCAAGCGCGTGAGTTTACGTGCGTACCTGCGTGCGGTAGCCAGTTCGGCCGCGCAGGCCCGGACCAGCTCGACGATCTCAGGCGCGGAGGTCCGCGGTAACCGTGAGGCTCGCGGAGAACTCTGCCGCTCAGCGGCCGGTGCGCAGCCCGAAGCCGCGCAGCATCAGCAGCGCCTTGCCGCCCAGCGTGCCGCGCCCAGGCAGGATGCCCAATTGAACGCCGGCGTCGTAGAGGTCGAAGAAGGCGCGGATGCGTGCGAGCCGAGGGTGACTGGACCCGCTCAGCTCGCAGTAGAAGATCACCGGCACGACCAGGAACCGGTTGGTGGCCGGCAGGCCGTCCAGCGCTTCGCGGTGCGTCGCCATCAGCTTGGCCGGCGCCGCGGCGAGGTTGCCGTCGATCACGCGGTCGCCGAGCGCCTCGAGGCGCGCGTCCGGGAAGCCCGCCCAAAGCCGCGCGGCGTGGACGGCCAGCGCCGCCGGGCCCTCCAGCGGCTCGTCGGTCAGCGGGTCCTCGTAGTGGACGTCAACGCCGCAGATCGCGGCGAAGGCCTCAGGATCCTTGCTGGACCACGCTGCCAGCCAGCCATCCAGGAGCTCATTGGCGGTTCGCTGTCGCGGTTCAAGCTCCGGCGAGGTCACCCCAACGATCCTAGTGGCCAAGCGACCGGGGGGGACCCCGCGCCGGCTCCTGGCAGACTGGGCACCGTGATCGAGAACCCGCACGAACGGCTGGCGGACGCGCGGCTGTGCCTGATCTGCCAGGACATTGAGGACGCGCGGCTCGACGCCGCCCTGCGGGGCGGCGTCGACATCGTCGAGATCATGGACAGCGAAGCGTCGGATGCTGAGGTGCTGAGCGTCGCCGCGCGGCTGCGTCCGATCTGTGAGCGTCACGGCGTGCCGCTGATGCTCAACAACCGGCCCGGGTTGGTCGCGCAAGCGGGCGCCGACGGTGTTCACGTGGACGCGCGGGAGCTCGATGTCAAGCAGGCGCGCCAGACGATCGGTCCAGGCCGGATCCTCGGAACATCCGCTCACAGCCCGACCGAGATCGACGCGGCGCAGGGACTGCCGGTCGACTACATCAGCATCGGACCGGTTCACGCGACTCCCACAAGACCGGGGGTGCGCGCGGGCGGGCACGCTCTTGTGACGTACGCGTCGCGCAACTCGCGGCTGCCGTTCTTCGCGGTCGGCGGCATCGAGCCGCACAACACCGGGGCGGTCGCTGCCGCGGGCGCCAACCGGATCGCGGTGGTGCGCGCGATCACGCAGGCCAGCGATCCGGAGCGTTCGGCGGTCGTGCTGCGTGCTGAGATCCAGGCGCCGGTCGACTTCCTGGAGCGCTACCGAGCCCGCACAGAGGCGTCCAACGCCGCCGCGCGAGCGAAGCTGAAGCCCCTGGAGCCGGGCGAGCGGCCCTGGCCACTGAAGGCCGCTGCCGGCCTGGCGGCGCTAAGCGGGCTCGTCAACGTGATCGCCTATGCGGCCGGTGCCAAGGTCAACGGCAGCACGCTGTCAGGCGGTGAGATCGTCTCGTTCGCGCTGGTCGCCTTCATCCTCGCGATCGGCATGTGGCAGCGCAGCGGCCTTGCCGTGCTGGCGTTCATGGCGGTGCTGGGGATCGTTGTGGTGCTCTTCTCGCTCTTCCTGATCGAGGCCAGCAACCTGCTCGGCGTGCTCGTGCCGCTGGCCTTCATCGGCGTCGGCGGCTGCCTCTTCTGGAAGCTGATCCGGGTCCTCGGGCGTATCCAGGCACCAAGCAGCTAGCACCATCTGAGCCGCGCCGCCCGAACGTGGCAGGGGCGATACATCGCTACGCGATACGCTTGAAGACGTGCCTGAATCTTCGTATGACGTCATCGTTATTGGCTCCGGCCCGGGTGGCTACGTAGCCGCCGTCCGCGCCGCCCAGCTTGGTTTCAAGACCGCCGTGATCGAGCGGGACAAGGTCGGCGGCCGCTGCCTGAACTACGCATGTATCCCCGCGAAGGCGGTGCTGCGCGTCGCCGATGTGGTGGCTGAGATCCGTGACGCCGATGAGTTCGGCATCACTGTGGGCGAGCCGACAATCGACTTTGACGCCGTCATGGCGCGCCGCGACAAGGTCGTCTCCACACTGACCGGCGGGGTCTCCGGACTCTTCAAGAAGAACTCGATCGACCTGATCGAGGGAGTCGGTTCGCTGGCCGGCGACGGTGCCGTGTCGGTTGACGGCTCGGGGGCGGGAAGCGGAACCTATGCGGCGAAGTTCATCGTGCTCGCGACCGGTTCGGTGAAGCGCGCGATCCCCGGGACCGAGTTCGGCGGGCGCGTGATTGGGACTGAGGAGGCGTGGGCGCTCGAGACTTTGCCAAAGACGATGGCTGTGATCGGCTCCGGCGCCTCAGGCTCTGAGATCGCCTCCGGATACGTGCGGCTCGGCGTTGAAGTCCAGCTCTTTGAGGCGCTCGACCGTGTGCTGCCCAGTGAGGACGCCGACATCTCCAAGCTCGCCGAGCGTGGCTTCAAAAAGCAGGGACTCGACGTCCACACGGGCACGCTCGTTACCGACGTGGTCAGCGGCAAAGATTCCGTCACCTTCAAATACGGTGATCAGACCGGCGAGGCTGAGTGGGTCGTGATCGCCGCCGGGCGCGGCCCGGATATCGAGGGGCTCGGGCTGGATACGGCGGGCGTGAAGCTCGGCGAGCGCGGCCTGATCGAGGTCGATGGCGCGATGCGCACCAACGTCAGCGGCGTGTACGCGATCGGAGATCTCGTGGCTGGTCCAGCGCTGGCCCACAAGGCCTCTGACGAGGGCATCATCGCGGTCGAGGATGCCGCCGGCCTGCACACCCATCCGATCAGCTACATGGACATCCCCAGAGCGACCTTCTGCAGCCCGAACGTCGCCAGCTTCGGCCTGACCGAAGCACAGGCACGTGAGCAGGGCTATGACGTCGCCGTCGGCAAGGTGCAGTACGGCGCGGTCGGCGCCGGCACCGTCTACGGCGACCGCACCGGCCTGGTCAAGATCATCGGTGACAAGCAGTTCGGTGAGCTGCTCGGCGGCCACATCATCGGCGCCAAGGCGACCGACCTGATCCAGGAGCTCGTCAACGCCAAGTCGCTTGAGGGCGGCTACCCGGAGGTGGCCCGCATAGTCCACGGCCACCCGACGATGTCCGAAGCGCTCATGGAGGCGGCCCGCGCAGCCGACGGCTGGCTGATTCACGGATAAGCGGGTGGTGGCGCCGGCCGCTGTACTTGGTCGAAAAGATCCAGGGCTCGGGCGATTTCCAGGTATCTTGGGCGGGATGAACGACGCCGTCTCAGCGCAGACCACCGATCTGGGCCTGAAGGGCTCTGTGACGGTTGTCGAACCCGACCGGTTTGAGCGCGCTGTGGCGCGACGCAGCGCAGAGACCCGCGCGACGGTCCCGACCATGGAGTTCACGAGCGTGGCGGACATGGACGCGGCGATGAAAAGGGAGGCGGAGCTCGGTTGTGGGGTGGTCGCGTTGTTGATCGGAGCCGTGGCGCACGCGTTGACGACGGTGCCGCGCGTCAACGGCTCCTACCGCGACGGCCGCTACGAGCTCCACTCGCGAGTCAACATCGGGGTGACGATCATCGAGCAGGGCGTCTATATGACACCGACCATCTTCGATGCCGACGAGAAGAGTGAGCTCGAGATCGCTAATGAGCTGGCTGGCTATTACGCCCGGGCGCGCGAAGGTGAGCTGCGGCCCGCTGAGTTGACCGGCGCGACCTTCACGGTCGTCGACTCTTCCGCCTATGACATCATCGCGCTCTCACCGATGATCGTCACCCCGCAGGCGGGGGCTCTCGCCACCGGACCGATCCGTGACGTGCCGGTGGTCCGAGCCGGCGAGGTGGTCCCCGGGCGCACGATGCAGCTTGCGCTTTCCGTTGACCATCGCATCGTCTACGGGTACCACGCGGTGGCGTTCCTGGAGGAAGTCAAGGCAGACCTCGAGGAGGCGCGAGCGTGAGCGATCTGAACGGAGCTGACGCGGCCCTCGCGGACCGCATCGCCTCGCGGGGCCGCGAGGAGCTGGTTGAGCGGCTGCGGAAGGCGTACGCGGATGCGGCCGCGGCGCACGCCGACATCGTCTCGCTGGACGAGCAGCGGATCGAAGAGCTGGTTCAGGCTGCGGCGGATCGAGCCGACGGGTTGCAGTGGCGGCGCGCGCTGGCGAACGTCGCCGCGCAGGAGTTGGGTGTGAGCCTGGCACAGGCGCTGACCCATCCTGCCGTCAGGAAGGCGCAGGAGCAGCTGGGAGCCCCGTCGTATGAGGCCAGCCTATCTGAGCTGGTGGCCATCCCGGTGCCGCCTGCGGCGACGCCCGAGCCGGCCACGCCCGAGCCCGAGCCGGTCATGCCCGAGCCCGAGCCGGTCATGCCCGAGCCCGAGCCGGTCATGCCCGAGCCGGAGGGGACTCCGATCGAGCAGGAGCCCGGTCCCGTCCCCGTCCAACCGGAGTGGGTGGTCGACGAGCCCGAGATGCATGGCGCCACGGGCGAGCTTGAAGCGATCGAGGCTGACGACGCGGTCTTTGGGCTGATGCCGTCGCCGGAGCCGCTCGAATACGAGGTGGGCAGCTACGAGGCAACCCCGGATGAGGTTGAGGAGCCGACGCCCGCGCCACCGATCCTCGAGCAGCTCCCCGACGAGGCCGAGGTCGAGGAGCCGGCGGCTTCCGAGGAGCCGGGCGCTGCTGACCCCCCCGCCTACGGCAGCGAGCACACCGACTATCCGCCACCGCAGGACGACAGCCTCCAGGTCCTGGCGTACCACCTCGGCGGTGTCGCGAACCTACCGACGGGGCGCAACGGGCTCGACCTGCGTCTCGCTGAGAGCGGGCTCGACATCCTTCAGCCCGAGGGTGAGATCATCGGCCGATTGCACTGGAGCGAGATAGACACGCTCGAGGTGGTTGCCGTGCGCGGCCGTCTTCGCCGGCAGGCGCGCACGCTTTCACGGATCGTCGTGCGGACCAAGCACGGCGACGCGAGCTTTGAGATCCCCGGCCTATCCAGCGACGAGCTGGAAGCACGGGTCAAGCCGCTAGTCAGCCGCTACGGCAGCGCCTGACAACCGGCGCTGCATCACGTCAATCGCGGTCGGGCTCGAGTCGATCAGGACGAAGTGGCGCCCCAGCTTCTGACAGACCGCGCCGAGCGTGCCTGAGCCCGCGAACGGGTCCAGGCACCAACCGCCCGGACGTGAGGAGGCTTGCACGATCCGGCGCAGCACACCCTCCGGCTTCTGGGTCGGATAGCCGGTCTTCTCGTGCCCGTTGGTGGGCACTATCGTGTGAAACCAGACATCGGTGGGGCGCTTACCGCGCGCCGCCTTCTCCGGACCGACCAGGCCCGGCGCCATGTAGGGCTCCCGGTCCACCGCGTCGGCGTCATAGTGGTGAGCGCCCGGCGTACGCACGTATACGAAGATCGTGTCGTGCTTGGCCGGCCAGCGTCGCCGCGGCTTGGCGCCATAGTCATACGCCCAGATCAGCTCGTTGAGAAAGGCGTCCCGCCCGAAGATCTCGTCCAACAGCAGCTTGCAGTAGTGGGCTTCGCGGTAATCGATGTGGAAGTAGAGCGTCCCGTGCGCCGCCAAGAGCTGGCGGCAGGCCCGCAGCCGGGGCTCCAGGAAGCCAAGGTAGTCGCTGAAGGCGTCGTCGTAGCTGAGGCTCTGCAGTAATCGCGACTCATAGCGCCGGCCGCCGAAGCCGGTGCGGTCGCCATCGCCGTCGCGAACGTGCGTGACCTTGAGTGAATCACGGTTCTTGGCGCGGCCCGTGTTGAACGGAGGGTCGAGGTAGATCAGGTCGAAGGCCCCGGTGGGCAGCGCCGTCAGCGCCGTCAGATTGTCACCGTGCAGAAGCACGTCGTCGTTGAGCACCACTGACTGGTCCGATGTCTGGCAGCGCATGAGCCTCGGACGATACGCTCGAATCGATCGAGGACTCTGGCCCGGCTCCCGCCTGAGCTCGATCGCTGCCTCTCGGGTGCTACGCGGCGGCGGCCGGCGCCACGACCAGCGGAGTGACCGTGCCCTGGAACGCCGGCGCGTCGAGTGGAAGTCCGCCCCACTCCTGCCAGACCGCACTGACACCCGACCGGAAATCCAGCGACGGCTTCCAGCCAAGGGCCTGAGCGTTCGCCGTGTCGACGATCACGGCCGGCATCTCGCCCGCCCGGGCGGTGCCGTGCGACACGCTGAGCTCTGCCCCAGTCACACCAAGGACCTCGTCGATCACGTCCAGCACTGAGATCGACTTCCCGTACCCGATCACCACCGGCCCGGACCAGCGGCTGTCGGTGAGCGCAAGCGTCGCCGCGCTGACCACGTCGGTCACGTTCACGTAGTCACGGACCTGTAGGCCGTCGCCGTAAACCTCGAAACCGTTAGCGAGCCGGATTGCGCGCATCAGACGCGCGACGATGCTGTCCTTGGCCTGCATACCCAGGCCGTACACGTTGGTGAGACGGATCGCAGTGCAGCGCACGCCGTACACAGCCGTGTAGGCCGACATCATCATCTCCCCAGCGGCCTTGCTGGCGCCATACGGCGTGAGCGGGCGCAGCCGGGCGCGCTCGGTGATCTTCGGGTCGTCCATCGGGCCGGTGACCGCATTGGTCGAGGCGAGCACGAACGCCTTCACGCCCGCCTCACGTGCCCCCTCAAGCACACGATGAGTCCCGGCGACGTTGGTCTGGTAGGTCAGCTCAGGCTGCTGGATCGACTTCAAGACCGAAGTGACCGCGGCCAGGTGCACCACGTAGTCGACGCCACCGTCGTAGGCGGCGTCGATCGTGGAGGCGTCCGCGATGTCACCGAGGACGATCTCAACCTCGGGGTCCGGGTGCGGCTCCAGATCAACTACCCGAACGGAGGCGCCCGCGGCCGCAAGCGTGTCAACCACATGGCGACCGATGAAGCCGGAGCCGCCGGTGACCAGCACCCGCTCACCGGCGAGGGCATGTGCGCGCGTAGTCACGCTATGGCCGGTGGGGCGGCGAGAACAAGTTTCGCATTGTGGGGTTCCTAGGTAGCTTCGAGTCGTTTGGCGTCCCCGGTGCTAGCTGACCGCTAGACGCCCGACCGCAGCCGATGCCGGAGATGGACTTACGCATATGAGCTTCACGCGTCGCGTGTTGCGGGCAGGATAGCTGATCAGGCAATCAGAAGCCATCGCGCCCACGCGCGATGGCAAGACTGGACCCATATGGCGGTGCAGCTCGCAGCGCCGATCGTTGTCGATCATAACCACCAGTGTCAAGCCGGCGTAAGAGATTCACGACACTTCCCGCTTGGCGCCGCCCTCTGGTCGTATCATGACGCACCAGTAGACCGTGACTGTGACAGCCAGAGTGCCTCGCCTCGGGCGGGCGCGACTCACCCAAAACGCAGTGCATCGAGCCACCTCGGGCCTGCGCCGACAGCTTTATCGTTCGAAGGAGTTCTCTTGCGCATCTTGATCCTAGGCGGAGACGGTTTCTGCGGCTGGCCGACGTCGCTGCATCTTTCGGCCCAGGGCCACGAGGTCGCCATCGTCGACAACCTGTCACGTCGCGAAATCGATATCGAGCTGGAGGTCGACTCGCTGACGCCGATCAAGCCGATTGGCACCCGGCTTGCCGCCTGGCAGGAGATCACCGGCCGGGAGATCGCCTTCCACCGGTTCGACGTGGCGGAGAACTACCGCGTCATGCTGGACCTGCTGAACGAGTTCCGCCCCGACGCAGTGGTGCACTTTGCCGAGCAGCGGGCCGCGCCGTACTCGATGAAGAGCTCCTACCACAAGCGCTACACGGTCAACAACAACGTCGGCGCCACGCACAACCTGCTGGCGGCCGTGGTCGAATCAGGGCTGGATTGCCACATCGTCCACCTTGGCACGATGGGTGTCTACGGCTACGGCACGGCCGGCATCAAGATCCCGGAGGGGTACCTGAGGATCAAGATCGACACCGACGACGGTGGCCAGGTCGAGCAGGAGATCCTCTACCCGGTCAACCCGGGCAGCGTCTACCACATGACCAAGACCCAGGATCAGCTGATGTTCGCGTTCTACAACAAGAACGACGGCGTCCGCGTGACGGACCTTCACCAGGGCATCGTCTGGGGCACACAGACGAAGGAGACCCGCCTGGACGAGCGGCTCATCAACCGCTTCGACTACGACGGTGACTACGGCACCGTGCTGAACCGCTTCCTGATGCAGGCCGCCGTCGGCTATCCGCTGACGGTTCACGGCACCGGTGGCCAGACGCGCGCGTTCATCCACGTTCAGGACACGGTCCGCTGCATCCAGCTGGCGGTTGAGAACCCGCCCAGCCACGGAGAGCGCGTTCAGGTCTTCAACCAGATGACCGAAACGCACCGGGTTCGGGAGCTGGCGACGCTGGTCTCGAGCATCACGGGTGCTGAGGTCGACTACGTCGACAACCCGCGCAAGGAGGACGCCGAGAACGATCTCTTCGTCAAGAACAACCATCTGCTCGAGCTCGGCCTTGACCCTATCCGCCTCCAGGACGATCTGCTCGAGGAGGTGACGGAGATCGCGACGGCCTACGCCGATCGCTGCGACCTCACGAAGATCCCCTGCACCTCACAGTGGATCCCGCGCAAGCCGACACAAGTCGCCTGATCGGGCGTGTCTGAACGCGTCTGACGCGCGGGCGTGACACCGCCGTACAACCCAGTACGTCTTGCCGCATGCCCCCGCGTCAGCCACGCCCAGCCTCACCCGACCTCCGTCCACGGCTCACGGGCGCTGCCGCGCAGGAATCCCGACGACAGTCGCCCCGGCCGGCACGTCTTTAGTCACCACGGCGCCGGCGCCGACCACCGAGCCCGAGCCGATCAGCAGCGGCCGCTCGGGTAGACCCTGGACGGTCACCGCTCCGGTGCCGAGGAACGAGCCGACCTCAACTGTCACGTTGCCAGAGATGTGCACTCCCGGTGAGAGCGTCGCGTAAGCCCGCAGGATGGCGTCGTGACCGACCGTGCAATCGAGGTTGATCTGGACATGCGCCTCAACCACGATGTTCACAGTGAGGATCGAACCTGCGCAGACCACCACGCCGTCACCAAAACTGACGTGCTGATGGTCATATTCGACGTTCGGGTGCAGCAGCGGCGCGGTGGCGCGCAGACCGAGCTCAGCCGCCTTGGCGATCATCCGCTCGCGCGCTCGTGGCTGCCCGACGGTCGCCAGCACACCGGCGTCCGGATGCCGCTCGGCTGCCCGCGCCAGGGTGATCAGCGGGAAGCCGTTGAGCTCGGCCGCGGCGAGGTCGTCATCGACAAAGGCGACGACCGTGAAGCCACGGTCCTGCCATACGGCACGGTGAGCCCAGGACGCGACCTCCCGTCCGAAACCGCCTGCCCCGAAGATCAGCAGCTCTCGATTTGCCACGGCGGCGATCCTACCGGGAGTGATACTCAGCCAGCATCACTCTGGGCCGATGTCGACGCCGCCGGTCCGATCCTCGTGGTAGAGCCCGTGCCCCGTCAGAACCAGGCGAGCCGTTCTCGCCAAGATCTTCAGATCGAGCCAGAGCGAGCGGTGCTCCACGTACCAGATGTCAAGCTCGATCCGCTCGGACCAGGGCAGCGAGGCGCGGCCATTCACCTGCGCCCAACCGGTTATCCCAGGAGGCACGGCGAGGCGGCGGCGCTCGTGAGCGCTGTACAGCTCGACCTGCCCGGGCAACGTCGGTCGCGGCCCGACGATCGCCATCTCACCGCGGATCACGTTCCAGAGGTTGGGCAGCTCGTCCAGCGAGTAACGGCGAAGGAAGGCGCCGGTCGGCGTGATCCGTGGATCACCCTCCAGGACAGCGAGCCCTGCGCCGAAGAACTCGGCGTCCTTGACCATCGTGCGCAGCTTGTAGATCTCAAACGGCTCACCGCCAAGCCCTGAACGCACCTGCGTATAGAGCGCGCCGCCGGGCGACTCGCGCCGGATCCGCCAGGCGAGCACCGCCACGAAGGGTGCGGTCACGATCACCGCCGGGACCGCGATCAGCAGGTCAAGCGCCCGCCGCGACCGGCTGGGTCGATCGCTCTCGCGCCCGCTCATCGGGTCCCCTCCACGGTCTCCCACAGTGGGGAGCGCTCACCGCGCAGCCAATCCCACAGCCCGATCGCCAGCGCCCAATTGGTGACCAGGTAGTACCGCGCGATCATCATCGCCCGGCCGACGGGCAGGCGCTTCGGCAACCGGCCGACCAGCGGCAGCGGAGCGAGCAGGGCGGCGAGCAGGAACGCCAGCTGGACGGCCGCACAGGCCACATAGACCAAGCCGTGGCCGATCAGCACCAGGCTCGTGATCAGTGAGACGCCGTGCAGGAAGGGCGCGAGATACCGGAGCAGGCGATGCGAGAAGATCATCAGCGCGTAGAGCGGATCGTATCCACGGGGAGAGGTCAAGCCGCTGCCCCAGATGGTCGGCCAGGTCCTGCGCGCCATCCGGCGCTTACGGGAGAACTCGCTCTCGATCGACGGCGCCATCTTCTCGATCGCTCGCGCGTCGGTCGCATAAACGGCCCGCCAGCCCCGCTTGACCATGTTGAACGGGAACGAGAGGTCATGGCCCGCGAGCGGATCGACCGATAGATACGCCTCGCGGCGGGTCGCGTAGATCGCGCCGTTGCCCGAGGTGACCGACCGCAGCCCGGACTCCAGCCGCCTGAGCCACATCTCGTACCGCCAGTAGACCCCCTCCTGGTTGCTGCCGTCAGGGTCCGTGAAGCTGACGTCCCCGCAGACGTAGCCGACAGCCGGATCAGCAAAAGCGTCCACGAGCCGCGCCAGGGCATCGGCCTGCCACTCGCTGTTGGCGTCCGAGAAGGCCAGCAGCTCACCTCCTGCCGCCTCCACCGAGGCGTCCTGGGCGCGGATCTTGCCGCCCCGCGGCAGCTCAAGCACCAGGTCCGCTCCGGCCGCGCGCGCATGCGCGGCCGTCGAATCGGTGGATCCATCGGAGGCGACGATAATCTGGACGAGCCGCGAAGGGTAGTCGAGCGCCCTGAGGTTGACGATCCGTTGGCCGATCACGTCGGCCTCGTTGTAGGCCGCGACGATCACCGAGACCTTCGGCAGCTCGTGAGGCGGTGCAGCGCCGGCAGCGGTCGCGTCGGCGGCTGCGCGCGCAGGGGCTCCGCTCCGCGACAGCCGCGTGATGGCCGCGAGCAGCAGTCCGTAACCGACCTGGGTGTAGACGATCAGGGCCGCGCTGACCCAGAAGACGACAGCTACCGCCGTCATCTGACGCCGATCGTCTCGTAAAGCTCGAGCGTCGCCTTGGCGGCGGCCTCCCACGAGTAGACCTGGGCGGCAGCCCTGCGCGCCGCGGCGCGGAGAACAGCGCGGTCCTCGGGCGAGGCGATGAGCTCGCAGAGCGCCGAGCGCAGCTCGGCGCTCTGGCCCGCCGCAACCAGCCGCGCCGCGCCGAGTTCCGCCACCTCGGACAGCCCTCCCACATCTGAGAGCACGATCGCCTTGCCCGCGCCGAGCGCGGTCGCCAGCACGCCTGAGAAGCCAAAGCGATCACCGCGCTCGTATGGCAGCACGGCTATATCCGCGCGCTGGTAGACGGCCGCCTGCTCCGCCTCGGTGACAAACCGCGGCACGAATCGAACGCCCGCCGGCGCCGATGCGATCGCGCGGTCGATCGGCATCATCGGCCGCCCGACTATCCAGAGCTCCGCGCCGGTGACTCCCTCCCACGCCTCCAGCAGCAGATCCAGGCCCTTGTAGGGGCGGATCAGGCCGAAGCAGAGCACCACCGGGAGATCGGTCTGCGGAAGCTCGGGTGGCAGCGGCCCGGGCGCTGCCGCGGGGATGATCGCGCCGTGGCGGATCACATGAACCTTCTCCGGGTCCAGGCGGTGAGCGGCGAGCACGCGCTCACGTGCGTACTCGCTGTGAACCACCACGGCGTTGACGCGGCCAAAGGCTGACGGGCGCAGCGGCGGTTTGATGCCGCTGCGCTCCAATGGGTCGTGGATCGTCAGCACCACCGGACGGTCCGGCAGCCGGCGCAGGTCCGAGCGCGGGACCGTCAGCCATTGGAAGTGGACGATGTCACGAGCCTCGCGCCGGTAGCGACGCATGTCGGCGCCGTGCGACGCGAGCTTGCTGAACGCCCGCGCCTTGGAGCCGGCTGGGCCGCGGGCGCCGCGGTAGAAGAAGAGCTCACGCTCGTAACCGACCGGCTCCGGGACGGGCCCGTGAACGAACTCGGATGTGAGGAGGCGAACGTCCGCTCCAATCGCGGCCAGGGCTGACGCCAGCGCCGCGTCATACGGCGGCGAGAAGGCCGGCGGGTCGACCAGATCTATCCGCATCGCTGCACCATCCCGGAAACTCACTACGGCTCCCTGCGCTCGACGCGATTTGACTTCCGGTGCCCGATCTTCTCCTCGATCCCGAGCAGACAGTCGACGAACAGGAACTGCAGTCGCTGCCAGGCGGTCAGCTGCCTCGACGCCTGCGAGCCGCGACCGTCGGCGCGGAACGCTACGCCCGGCCCGATTCCCACGCGTTTGAGCAGACGCCGAACCATGCGGTTGAGACCTGGATCGAGCTTGAAGTCGGGGTACTGCTGCGAGAGCCACATCGCCCCCGCCGCGTAGCTCCGCCACTGCCTGCGCAGTCCACGCAGTGAGTCACGGTAGGCGTGCCGGACGACGGCGTGCTGGTTGAAAGCGAGCGTCCACCCGCGGTCCTGCAGGCGCCAGGTCAGGTCCGTATCCTCCGCCGCCCAGATCCCCTCGGTGTAACCGCGGATCTGATCAAACGCAACCCGGCGCACAAGCAGGTTCGCCGACGACGCGCGTGGCCGGAACGGGTTCATCACGTGCGAGCGCTGACCGAGGAAGTTCCGGGCCGTGCCATAGCGCGCGGCGAGTGTGCGCGTGTCGGGGATCCCCGCTATGTCCCCTGTGACCGCCCCGACCTTCTGGTCGATCGGTTCAAGGAAGAACAGATCGATCAGGTCGGCCGGTGGCTGAACATCGGAGTCGAGGAAGAGCAGCCATTCGTTGTGCGCGTACGCGGCGCCGACGTTACGTGCGTGCGACGCCGAGCCCTCCTTGGTGGCGCGGACGACCCTGACCCGGGTTGTCGACGAGGCGGGGTCGTGACTTTGGGGGAGGAACGCGGCCGTGCCGCTGTTGTCGGAGAGGATCAGCTCGTCAGCAGCTTCGGTTCTGAGCGACTCGAGCATCGCGATCACACCCTGCGCCTGCTCGGCGGTTCCGGCAAACGGGACCACGACACTCACCGGCGGTCGCGAGGCGCCTCCAGCACCGGACTCGGAGCTGACGCTCCTCATGCCGGCCCCAGCCGAGCACGCAGCTTGCGAGCGCCCGCCACTCCCTGCTCGATCTCCGCCGCGTGCAGGAAGCCGGTCAGCCATAGGGCCGGCAAAATCACGATCGCGACGGCCGTACGCTCGATGAACCCGAGGAATCCGGAGGTCGGTAGCAGCAGCTCGCCGGCCACAGCCAAACCGCCGACAACCACCACCAGGTGAGCGAGCCGG
>Ga0181537_10001657_pt1 | contig 20258 bp, 16 predicted proteins | sample PEATcosm2014_Bin_39_FD_119765 | JGI IMG/M metagenome (GOLD analysis project Ga0181537, IMG submission 119765) | Peatland microbial communities from MTU Mesocosm Facility, Houghton, MI, USA - PEATcosm2014_Bin23_10_metaG | ecosystem: Environmental > Terrestrial > Soil > Wetlands > Peat | place... | reverse complement strand
GCGCTCGATGCCCATGGCGAAACCGCAAGCCGGCTGCGGCTTGCCGCCGAGCTGCTCGATCAGGCCGTCGTAGCGCCCGCCGCCGCACACCGTGCCCTGCGCGCCGAGCCGGTCGGTCACCCACTCGAACACCGTGAGGTTGTAATAGTCGAGGCCGCGCACCAGCCGCGGGTTGATGCGGTAAGGCATAGCCGCCGCTTTTAGCAGCGATTGCAGGCCGTCGAAATGCGCAGCCGATTCATCGCCGAGGAACTTGATCATTTGCGGCGCGCCGGCGATCAGCGGCTGCATCGACGGCGTTTTGCTGTCGAGGATGCGCAACGGGTTGGTGGTGAGGCGGCGCTTGCTGTCGTCATCCAGCGCGGATTCATGCCCGCTGAAATAATCCACCAGCGCGGCGCGGTGCCTGGCGCGCTCTTCGCTGCTGCCGAGCGAATTGAGTTCGAGCTGCACGTCGGTAATCCCGAGGTCTTCGAGGATGCGCGCCGAGAGCATGATGAGCTCGGCATCCACGTCGGGCCCCGCGTAACCCAGCGCCTCGGCGTCCACCTGGTGGAATTGCCGGTAGCGGCCTTTCTGCGGCCGCTCGTGGCGGAACATCGGCCCGATGCAGAACACGCGCTGCGGGCCGTTGTACAGGAGGTTGTGCTCGATGGCGGCGCGCACGATGGAAGCGGTCGCCTCGGGACGCAAGGTCAGCGCCTCGCCGTTTAAGCGATCCTCGAAGCAATACATTTCCTTTTCGACGATATCGGTGCCTTCGCCGATGGCGCGCTGAAACAAACGTGTCGGCTCGACAATCGGCGTGCGCAGGTTGCGATAGCCGTAGCTGCGCAGGCAGCCGACGATGGTCTCCTCGACGTGCTGCCATAACTCCGCTTCGTCCGGCAGGATGTCGTTCATCCCCCGAACCGCCTGAAGTTTTTCAGCCATCAGGAAGTCGCCTTGATCGGAATCTTGCGCGGGGCGGCGGCTGGCGTTGCCGATGCGCGCGCGCCGGCCGGCCCGTAATGCGAGGCGACGTATTCCTCGACGATGCCCTGGAATTCCTCGGCGATGCCGAGGCCGCGCAGCGTCACGGTCTTTTCGCCGTCGACGAACACCGGCGCCACCGGCGTCTCGCCGGTGCCGGGCAGGCTGATGCCGATGTTGGCATGCTTGCTCTCGCCCGGCCCGTTTACCACGCAGCCCATCACCGCGACGTGCATGTTCTCCACGCCGGGGTAGCGCGTTTTCCACAGCGGCATTTGCGCGCGCAGGTAAGACTGGATTTTTTCCGCGAGCTCCTGGAACACGGTGCTGGTGGTGCGCCCGCAGCCGGGGCAGGCGATCACCATCGGCGCGAAGCTCCTGAAGCCCATGGTTTGCAGAATTTCCTGCGCCACCACCACTTCGCGCGTGCGGTCGCCATTGGGTTCCGGCGTCAACGACACGCGAATGGTGTCGCCGATGCCTTCCTGCAGCAACACCGCCATTGCCGCGGTTGACGCCACGATGCCCTTCGAGCCCATGCCCGCTTCGGTCAGCCCGAGGTGCAACGCGTAGTTGCAGCGCGCCGCGAGGTCGCGGTAGACCGAAACGAGATCCTGCACTCCGCTCACTTTGCAGGAAATCACGATGCGGTCGGCGGCCAGCCCCAGCTCCACCGCGCGCTCGGCGGAATCGAGCGCCGAGCGCACCAGCGCTTCGCGCAGCACCGCGGTCGCGTCCTTCGGCTCGGCGAGCCTGGCGTTTTCATCCATGAGCCTGGTCGCCAGTTCCTGGTCAAGGCTGCCCCAGTTGACGCCGATGCGCACGGGCTTGTTCAGCCGCGCCGCGATTTCGATCATGGTGGAGAACTGCTCGTCGCGTTTTTTGCCGTGGCCGACGTTGCCGGGATTGATGCGGTACTTGGCAAGCGCCTCGGCGCAGGCCGGATATTGCGTGAGCAGGCGATGGCCGTTGTAATGAAAATCGCCGATGAGCGGAACGTCGCAGCCCATTTTGTCGAGCTTGTCGCGAATGTTCGCGACTTGCGCCGCGGCTTCCGGTGTATTCACTGTGATTCGAACTAATTCGGAACCAGCCCGCGCTAACGCGAGGGTTTGTTGTGCGGTGCCTTCGGCATCGGCCGTGTCGGTGTTGGTCATCGACTGCACCACGATGGGCGCGCCGCCGCCGATCGTGATGTCGCCGACCTTCACGCCCAGCGCCGTGCGCCGCTGCATCGGGGATTCGCTCATGTCCGCCTCACTTCAGGGTCACGCGCGCGACGTCGGACTTGGTGTAAGGCTTGAGGTCCACCGGCTCGTCGCGGTAATGCAGGTTGACGTAGCCCGCGTTGCCGATCACCAGCTCGAACGGCGCGCGGCCTTCGATCACCTGCTGGGTGCCGGCGAGATTCAACTGCGAAAACACGATGCGTCCGCTCGCGTCTTTCACTTCGACCCACGAATTGCGATCGAACGACATCAGGATGCGCCGGCCGTTGCCGGTGCGCAGATTGGCGAGCGGGTTAGTTGCGGGCGCTGCCGCGGGCGCCGCTGACGCCACCGTGCTCTTGCGTTCGATCACCGGCGCGGGCGAAACCGGCGGATTCGCGGCGGCGCTCACGCGTTCGGCCGCGAAAACCGGCGGCGGAGCAGACGCCGGAGCGGATTTCGGCGGCGGCGAAGGAGTCGCATTAGGAGTGGAAGCCGGAGCGGAAGCAGGCGATGCAACCGCGGCGGCAGAAGAGGCCGCAACCGCCGTTGCAGAAGACGGCGCAACCGCCATTGCAGAAGACGGCGCAACCGCCGTTGCGCGGGGCGGATTGTCCATCACCGTCGGTGAAACGTTGATCGCCGTCGGCGCGGCAGTCGCCGACGAGCGCGGCTGGGTCTTGACCACCGGCAGCGTCAGCGACGGACCGCCGAGAAATTCCTCGCCGTGCCACAAATACAGGAGCAGGATCATTAGCGCGATCACGCCCATCGAAATCGCGGCGGAGCGCAGTACCGGGCTCGGCGGCGGCCGGTTGCCGGGAAACGGCACGCCCTTGGGGTCCGCCGCGACCTGCCCGGTCTCGGGCGGAAGTTCGCTGCGCTCCAATGCCGCGAGCACCGGACCCGGATCGACTTCGAGGAGCTTGGCGTAAGTGCGCACCAGGCCGCGCACGAAAGTCTTGCCGCCGAGCGCCGCGTACTTATCGGACTCGACCGCCTCGATCTGCTTGACGCCGAACTTGAGCTTGCCGGCGACGTCGCTGCGCGTGAGGCCCGCCGCTTCGCGCGCGCGCGTAAGCAGCGCACCCGCGGTCGGCGCGGCGTCATTCGCAATGGCAACCGCCGGCGGCGTTTCCGTGGCGGCGGGCGGGTTGGCAGGGTCGGACGCTGGCGCCTCGAATCCCGCCTCGGCGTCGGTCATTCGTAATTGCCCCTCAGGAAATCCTGGTACTCGCGCGAACCGGAAAAAGCGCGGCGCAACTGCGCGCCGAAGCTCTGCTCGGCGCCCAGGTCGCCCGCCTTGTGCTCGATGCGCATCGCCAGCCACAGCGATTCGGAGGTCGGGTCAACGAGCTTGTTGTAACGCGCGACGTAAGTGCGCGCGTCGTTGAGGCGGCCCTCGCGGTAACGCAGCAGCGACAGGTTGATCAAAGCCTGCGCCTGGTTGGGATCGAGATTGACGGCGCGCTGCAGGTACTCGTCGGCCCGCGCCATGTCATTGAGCTTCATCGAGCACAGGCCCGCATTGAGCCAGGCTTTCTGCGGCGTCTGGTACAGCGGGTTCTTCAGCGCCGCCATGAAATACGCGATCGACTCCTGCGGCTTGCCGCTCTGGCACAGGAACCAGCCGTAATTGTTGTTGGCGTCCGAATCGCCGGGCATCAGCTTCAACGCCTGCTCGAAGTTGGCGCGCGCCAGCTCGTCTTCCTTGAGGTCCATGTACGAGAGCCCGAGCACGATATACGCCGGACCGTAATCCGGCGCGATCCGGATGGCCTCCTTCAGTTCCTGCACCGCGACCGGCATTTGCCCGGCCTGGAAATACGCCGCGCCCAGCTCGGTGTGAATGCGCGCGCGCGTCTTGGCGTCCGCCGGCGTGCTCGGCTGCGTGATATCGCCGCCGAACTCGGATTGCTTGATCGTGGTGGAGCAGGCGGCGAGGACCAAAACTGCGACGACAGCCGCGCAGGTCGCGCTTAGCTTGATGCGAATCACCGGCTCACCTCCATGATCGGCACGGTGCGGCGCGCGGGGCCGCGCCGCCGCCCGTCGGACCCGCGCTGGGTCTTGTCGTCAATGTCGCCCGCAAGCTGGCCGCAGGCGGCGTCGATGTCGTCGCCCCGGGTCTTGCGGATCGTTGTCACCGTCCCCGCCTCGTTGAGGATGCCGGCGAAATGCCGGATCGCCTCCGCCGGCGAACGCTTGAAACCGGAGTTGGGAAAGGGATTGAACGGAATCAGGTTGAACTTGCACGGCACTTCGCGCGTGAGCTCCAGCAGTTGCCGCGCATGCCGCGGCTGGTCGTTGATGCCTTCCAGCATGACATATTCAAATGTCACGAAATCGCGCGGCGCGCGCTCAAGGTAGCGGCGGCAGGCGGGCAGCAAAGTCTCCAGCGGCCACTTGCGGTTGATCGGCACCAGCTCGTCGCGAAGCGCATTGTCCGGCGCGTGCAGCGACACCGCGAGCGCCACCGGGCAGGTTTCGCCGAGGCGGTCGATTTGCGGCACCAGCCCGGAAGTCGAGAGCGTGACACGCCGGCGCGACAGCCCGTAAGCGTCGTCGTCCAGCATGAGTTTCAGCGCGGCCACCGTGTTGTCGAAATTGGCGAGCGGCTCGCCCATTCCCATCAGGACCACGTTGCTGATGATGCGTTGATGGTCGGTCTTGCCGTCGGTCTTACCTTCATCCACTGCGCCCGCTCCTCGCGCCCCTGCACCTCCCGCATCTGCTCTGGCTTCGACCGCGCTTGCCGCGCCGGGTTCGGACGTGAGCGCGCGCCGCAGTTCGTTATTCGCGAGCCAGAGCTGGCCGATGATTTCGGAGACTTCGAGGTTGCGGTTGAAACCCTGCTTGCCGGTGGAGCAGAACGCGCAATCGAGCGCGCAACCGGCCTGGGTGGAAATGCACAGCGTGCCGCGCTCCTCCTCGGGAATGAACACGGTCTCGACCGCGTTGGCGCCGTCGACGTCGATCAGCCACTTGCGCGTGCCGTCTTCCGACACGTGATCCTGCACCACCCTCGGCGCGCGCACTTCGGCCACATGCGCGAGCTTCTCGCGCAGCGGCTTCGCGATGTCCGTCATGTTGCCGAAATCGGCTACCCCGAAGCGGTGCACCCAGCGCTTCAGCTGCTTCGCGCGAAACGGTTTCTCGCCGAGCTCGGCCGCGAAGCGCAGGAAGCCGTCCGGGTCGAGGTCGAGAAGATTGGTGGTGGTCACGACGGAAAACCGCGCCTAGCGCGGGTGGATGTTGAGCGCGGGAAAGAAATACGCGATTTCCTGCGCCGCGGTCTGCGGGCTGTCCGAGCCATGCACCGCGTTGGCGTCGATGCTGTCGGCAAAATCCGCGCGAATCGTGCCCTTGGCGGCTTTTTTCGGGTCGGTCGCGCCCATCAGGTCGCGGTTTTTCTGGATCGCGTTCTCGCCCTCCAGCACCTGCACCATCACCGGGCCCGAAATCATGAACTTCACCAGGTCGGCGAAAAACGGCCGCTCCCGGTGCACCGCGTAAAACCCCTCGGCGTCCTTCTGCGACAGGTGCATCATGCGCGCGCCGATCACCTTCAGGCCGCTCGACTCGAATCGCGAATAAATCTGGCCGATCACATTTTTTGCCACGGCATCTGGCTTGACGATCGACAGGGTTCGTTCTATTGCCATCAAGGGCTCCGGAAAAAGCAGTTGAAATAAAGGGTTAGGCTACACAGCTTAACTAACTATTATAGCAACAAATCCCCCTGCTGTCCGGTATCCGGGCGTGGGGCCGCGATGGCCGGGAGGGGAATCGCCGCCCCCGGGGCGGCACAGCCAGCGGCATTGCGGCCGCACATGGCACATCAAAATTGGCGAGCATGTACCTTCGCGTATCAATTGATGCGTTCTATAGAGTGTGTATAATACACATCATGAAAAGCATGGACCTGGTTAAGTTGCTGAAGGCCAACGGTTGGGTCCATGTTCACACGGTAGGGTCGCATCACCAGTTCAAGCATCCGGCCAAACCCGGCAAGGTTACGGTGCCGCACCCAAAGAAAGACATCCCGTCGGGCACCGTCAAAAGTGTATTGAGGCAGGCGGGATTGGAGTAGAAGGTCCAGAGACGATAGACAACTGAGACAAGAGACGCACAATGGAATCCTACATCGCACTTTTGCGGAAAGAGCCGGACAGCGACTACGGAGTGAGTTTCCCGGATTTCCCCGGTTGCATTACTGCCGGCAGCACGCTCGAAGAGGCGCGGCTTATGGCCAAGGAAGCCCTCGAGGCGCATATCGCGTTCATGGCCGAGGATGGCGATCCCATTCCTGAGCCCGGCACGCTCGATGCGCTGCTCACCCCCGAGGATGTCAGGGACGCAATCCCCTTCCTGGTTGACGTCGCAATGCCTGACGAGCCAGCCGAACGGGTCAACGTCACGTTCCGGCGCAGTATTCTCGGCGCCATTGACCGGGCGGCAGAAAGCAGAGGCGAGAGCCGATCAGAGTTCCTCGCCCGCGCCGGCATGGAACGCGCGCGCCGGAGCAACCGCTTAGTCGAAGGTACGCGCGTTCACGCCACGCGATCGGATAGCGTTCGTCGTGAGCAACATCCTGCGCATGCGACGAAGAAGAAAATCAAGGGCAAAGCGGCATAGTCAGAGGGTAAAAGGGTCCAGTGTCGATTTGTCCAGAATCATGCGAGCCAAGTCCCTCAAACTGACGCAACATCAAACACCGAATTCGCAATCCGATCCCGCGAGCCAACTTTTTCGGCTCCCGAGCGCCGTCAAGCGAGACCCAAGCGTCGACGCCTGGTTTGCCGTCGCGGACGAGATGCGCAGCATGGCCCGGCCATGGTTTGAACGGATGCGTGGGTGCGGGGCGGACGTGCGCGAGCTACTGCACGACGGGCATCCCACAGCCTGCGTGGGCGACACCGCGTTCGGCTACGTCAATGCCTTCAGCGCTCATGTGAATGTAGGCTTCTTTCACGGAGCGGCGCTTGACGACCCGGCCGGCCTTCTCGAAGGCACCGGCAAACGCATGCGGCATGTAAAACTGCGCCGCGGAGAATCGGTCAACGCCGCTGCGCTGAATGAACTCATAGCGGCGGCCTACAGAGACATCCGATCGCACCTCGCCCGCGAATAGTTTGAGGGGCCACGCACGGGTTTCTCGCAAAATCGCGGGAAAACCACAGCAAATGTGCTTCACGTCGAGGGCAAGACTGTCGCAGTCGCTGGCCCCGGTGGCGAAAACCCGAGCCATCCTCTTTAATTTATATTGTGAATATACTGCCGCTCATCGTCACGTAGGGACTGTCGCGCATGTCGAATTCAAAGTCCAATGCGACGCCCGGCAGCCCGATTATCCCGGCTGGTGTTGCGGGTCGCCGCCATGGCGGTTCGACACCCATGCTTGTCCTCGGCGCGCTCGGCATCGTTTTCGGCGACCTGGGCACCAGCCCGCTGTATGCGCTGCAAGAGGCTTTCCACAGCACCCACCGGGTCGATCCGACTCCTGGAAATGTGACAGGCATAGTCTCGCTATTCTTGTGGTCGCTCATCGTGATGGTGAGCCTCAAATATGTGCTGGTTCTGATGCGCGCCGATAACCGCGGCGAAGGGGGCATCCTGGCCCTGGTCGCGCTGCTGGTCGGCGACCGCATCCGGGGGCGCTGCGGGCCCAGGACGCGACGCTGGGTTTATCTCGCACTGATTGGCACCGCGATGTTGTACGGCGACGGCGTAATCACCCCGGCCATTTCCGTATTAAGCGCCATCGAAGGGCTCGAGGTGGCAACCCCCGCCTTCGTGCCCTACATCGTGCCGCTCACCGTTGTAATCCTCATCGCCATCTTCGCGGTGCAGCCGCTTGGATCGGGCAGGGTCGGTATCGCCTTTGGGCCTATTCTGGCTATATGGTTTGTAACCATTTTCGTGCTTGGCTTCGCTTCGCTCGTACAAACGCCCGGAATTCTGTCGGCCCTTAACCCGATCAATGGCGTGACTTTCTTCATGCGCAATGGCGCTTATGGTTTTGTCGCACTCGGCGCCGTGGTGCTGTGCCTTACAGGCGGCGAGGCGCTGTATGCGGATATGGGTCATTTTGGTCCCCGGCCCATCCGCCTCGCCTGGTACTACCTGGCGTTGCCCTCGCTCGCGCTCAACTATCTGGGCCAGGGGGCGCTGCTGTTGCGCGACCCGAGTGCCGCCGCCCGCCCGTTTTATTCGATGGTTCCGGATTGGGGGCTCTACCCGATGGTCGCGCTCGCCGCGCTGGCAACCATCGTCGCCTCCCAGGCCCTGATCTCCGCGGTGTTCTCGCTCACCAGCCAGGCGGCGCAACTCGGTCTCTTCCCGCGGGTCAAGATCGTACATACTTCGGCCAGCACGATCGGACAGATTTACATCCCCTCGCTTAACTGGGTGTTAATGGTCTGCACCATCGCGGTGGTGTTGCTGTTCGGTTCGTCGGATCGGCTGGCGGCGGCTTTTGGCCTGGCGGTATCGACCACGATGGCGATCACGACCATGCTGTTCGCAGCAACGGCCGACACCCGCTGGCACTGGCCCAGAAGCCGCATTGCCCTGGTCGCAGGCGGTTTCATGATCGCGGACCTGGCTTTTGTCGCCGCCAACACCTTGAAGTTTGCGGAAGGCGGCTGGCTGCCGGTGGCGATCGGTGGTTTCGTGTTCCTCATCACCTATGCCTGGTTCACCGGCAATCGAGTGCTGCGGGAGTCGCGCCGGGATACCGGCATTCCCCTCGATTACCTCATCAGCAGTCTCGCGCTGGCGCCGCCACACAAGATATCCGGCACGGCCGTGTTTCTGACCGAGGAGACCGACAACGTGCCGACCGTGCTGCTGCACCACCTGAAACACAATCAAGTACTGCATGAAACGGTGATTCTCATGACCCTGCTGACGGATGAGGCGCCAAGGCTGAAAGACGCGGAGAGAATCGTGGTGAAGCGTTGCGACGGCTGCTTCATTCGCGTTATCGCGCGCTATGGCTTCATGGAACAGCCGAATGTGCCGAACGCCCTCGAGCTTGCGGCGAAACAAGCCGGTATCGCAGCCTATGACCCGATGAGCACCTCGTTTTACCTCGGGCGCGAATTGTTGATTCTCCCGCAATCGGGCAACCTCGCGATGCGCTGGCTGCTGCAATTGTTCAACTGGCTGCGCAAGAACGAGAACGACGCAACGTCTCATTTCGGAATTCCGGCTAACAGGGTGGTGGAAATCGGGGCGCGCCTGGAGCTGGTGCTTAATCGAGATGAGGCCCCTGCGGAATTCTGAATCGCTTTGACAATGGGGACCCGGTAATGATGAAAGCGCTGGAAGGCATCCACCCGCTGGTTTTTTTGCTGATCGCAACGACTCTGGAGGCGAGCGGAGATGCCATCGTCCGCATGGCGATCTACGACCATGTCGGTCAGGTTCGCATCGGTCTGTTCCTGGCTGGCGCCGCCCTGCTATTTGGCTATGGCACGTTTCTTAATCTGGCTCCAATGGAGTTTGGGCAGCTGGCCGGTCTGTACATCGCAACTTTATTTGTGGTCTGGCAGGTGATTAATTTCGTGTTTTTCCGGGCGCTGCCTACCATGCCAATTCTGATTGGCGGCGCGCTGGTAGTCGCCGGCGGCGCGATCATCGCTTTCTGGAAGCCGGGCTAGGCGCGTTGCAAAATGGCGAATAACACCTTATTTCCACATCCCCCGGATCGCCGCTTTGAGATCGACGTGCGCGGCCTGGGATACGCACTGGCCACCCGCTAAATCGCCGCCGGTGGATGCCACCCCGGCGACGTCGAACGCTGCGAGGTCTTCGCTGTGGAGAAACCGGCTGCGCGGCGCATAGACGTGTTTCTGGCCGCCGGGTGTCTGCCCGCGAACAAAAAATTTGAGCGGCTGCATCAACACCAGGTCGTCTTTCGCCCGCGTCATGGCGACGTACAGCAGCCGGCGCTCTTCCTCGATCGCTTCCGGGGTGTCGGTGGCAAGATCGGCGGGAATGCAGCCGTCCACCACGTTAAGAACGGTGACCGCCCGCCACTCCTGGCCTTTTGCGGAATGGATGGTCGACAACACCAGCCAGTCTTCGTCTTTCACCGGCGGCCCCGCGTCGCCACCGCAGGCTTCGGGAGGATCCAGCGCGAGGTCGTTGAGGAACGAAGTGCGCGAGCGGTGGCCGGCGGCGATGTTTTCGAGCTGGTCGAGGTCGCTCATGCGCGTGCGCGGGCTGTCGTACAGCGTATGCACCAGCGGGTCGTACCAGCGTCGCAGCAGCGCTATTTCCGTTTTCCAATCCTTCGACGTGGCGAGCCCGTTCAGCAGCGGAACCATCGCGTCCCAGGTTTCCTTCGCCGCGGCCGGCACTCGAAAATCCGCCAGCGCGGCGAAGCTGCTGCGCTCGCCGCTCAGCTCGCCGAGCGCGCGGCGCGCGGTGGCCGGACCGATACCGGGCAGCAGCTTCAGCACGCGGTAGCCCGCGACCTGGTCCTTAGGGTTTTCCGCCCAGCGCAGGACCGCCAGCACGTCCTTGACATGGGCCGCTTCGAGAAACTTGAGGCCGCCGAATTTCACGAATGGAATGTTGCGCCGGGTGAGCTCGATCTCGAGCTGGCTGGAGTGGGACGACGCGCGCATCAGCACCGCCTGCTCGCGCAGCTCCATGCCGGCTTCGCGGTTGGCCAGCACCCGGTCGATCACGTACGCCACCTGCGCGGATTCGTCCTCCACCATCACCAGCACCGGCTTGCCGCCGTCCCTGCGCTTCGAGAACAGCGTTTTGGGAAAGCCTTCGGTGGCGCGGCCGATCACGCGGTTGCAGGCGCCCAGGATGGCCGGGGTGGAACGGTAATTCTGCTCGAGCTTGTGCACCGCAGCCGGCGGATCGAACAGGCCGGGAAAATCGAGGATGTTGCGCACCGTGGCCGAGCGGAACGAATAAATCGACTGCGCGTCGTCTCCCACCACGGTCAACCCGGTGCCGCCGGGCTTGAGCCTGGAGAGGACCGCGGCCTGCAGCGCGTTGGTATCCTGGTACTCGTCGACCAGCACATGGTCGAAGCGGCTGGAAATCATCGGCGCCAGCACCGGGACCTCCATCATCCTGGCCCAATACAGCAGCAGGTCGTCGTAATCCAGCACGTCCTGCGCCTGCTTGGCGTCGACGTATCCCGCGAACAGGCGCATGAGCTCCGCTTCCCATTCCGCGCACCAGGGAAAAACCCGGTCGAGCGCCTGCCGCAATCCGGTCTGCGAGTTGACCGTATAGCTGTAGATCGCGAGGCAGGTGCCCTTTTTCGGAAAGCGCGTCTTCTTCGCCGATAGCGCGAGGTCGTCGCGCACCAGGTCCATCAGGTCTTCCGCGTCCGGCCGGTCGAGAATCGAAAACGCAGGCGACAGCCCGATGCTGGAAGCGTGGATGCGCAGCAGCTTGGCGCCGATCGCGTGAAACGTGCCCGACCATTCGATGCCTTCGCCCGGCCTCGCCGAATGGCCCCGCAACGCCAGCGTGCAAATGCCCTGCACGCGGCGCGTCATTTCGCTCGCCATGCGCCGGGCAAACGTCATCAGCAGGATGCGCCGGGGATCGGCGCCGTTGATGATGAGGTGCGCCACGCGATGCGTCAGGGTCTTGGTCTTGCCGCTGCCGGCGCCGGCGATGATGAGCAGCGGCGGCACCGGCGCGCCCGCCGCGCCCACGCCGTAAGTTACGCAGGCACGCTGCAGCGGGTTGAGCTCCGCGAGGTACTCGGGCTCGGTGTGCGACGCATCGGCCGCGGGCGCGAGGCCCTCATTCATGGCCATACTTCGCGCGCGGCGCGGTGAGCTGGTAAATGTTGCGGCGGGAAATTCTCGGCAGTTGCCGCGCCAGGTAGGCATACACATCCTGGTCGAATTCCGGGGTGCTTTCCTCGAGAATGGTTTGCACCTCGCCCTCGGTTTCCGCGGTTCCCAGGTAGCACCAGCCGTCGACCACGTGCACGTCGCCGCGCTCGCGGATGCCGATGGGGCCGCCGTAAGGCCACGAGGCGACGCGCGCGCGGCGCAGGGCCGGCAACGCGCGCGTGAGGTGGCGCAGGCGGCTGGCCCCGACAGTGCAGGGCTCGCGCCGCTCCCCTGGCAAGCACGCGAGACAGGAACCCGCCTCGCTTTCAGGAACGCCGAGCACGGCGAAACACAGGCTGTTCTCGACGGCCACCCGGCGCAATTCGTTGAGCGCTTTTTTGGGCGAATCGAACAGGCCGGAGGATTCACCGCGGCCAGCCGCCAGCGGGTCTTGCAACGGCGTGATTTCGACGCAGGGCGACGCATCCGGCGTCACCCGCCAGGTCCACAGGCCGCGCTCCGCATGTGCCCGCAACGCGGGCTGCTCGCCCCGCCCAATCACCGACAGCCTGAGGCGCGCGCCGATCGCGCCGTGGGTGCGGCGCCAGCTGATGCGGCGCACCCGGTGCGACAGCGCCAACGCCTTGACCGTGGCGCGGTCGAGCCGAAAATAATCCCTGGCGTACCAGCGCAGGTTGTTTGCCCTGCCAAGTTTCAGCGTCTCGCCGTTTTCGCCGTGAAACACGTAAATGCCGCTTGCGGCCGGCAGCGCGTCGATCAATGCCGGGTCCAGGTGCGAAGGCAGCACCGGGCCCGCCAGCAGCTCCGCCACCGCGGCGGCTACGCGCTCAGGCGGGTGCGCGCGCTGCACCATGTTCCAGAATTGCCAGAGCAGCCTGGCGTCGGGCAGCGCGCGGTGGCGCACCGTCACCTTAAGGCCATGCAGGCCCGCCAGGGTATCGAGGTCGTGGTTGCGTTGCGCCGGATAGAGCTTGCGCGACAGCATCACCGAGCAAACCACCTGCGGCTGGAACCCGATGCCGGCGCGCTCGAATTCCGCACGCAGGAAGCTGAAGTCGAAGCGCGCGTTGTGCGCGATAAACAGCCGGCCTGCCAGGCGCGCCGCCAGCCCCGCCGCAATATCGCGGAAACGCGGTGCCGCCTCGATCACCTCGCGCTCGACGCCCGGGCTCGCTTCCAGCCGCGCGGTCAGCGGGCCGCCGGTATGAAGAATGCTGGTCCACTCGTCAACGGCATCGCCATCGACCGTCACCACGCCGATCTCTTTCACGCGGTCCGACGCGGGATTGAGTCCCGTGGTTTCGAGATCGACGAAGGCGAGCGCGGTTGCGGACACTGGCAAAGAACCCAATTGAGGCAGTTTGCCAACTACTGTATATTATTACAGTCCGTCGATCAAGCAGGAAAATCCGCGCTTGGCGCGTTTTCGCGCGTCTGGCACTAAAGCGGTCTGCGAGTGAAACGGGCCAGGGACAATCAGTCTGGCTTGGTCATGTCGTCCATGCAGACCTGGATTTCTTCCGGCGCCGCGGAAGCCATCGTGCCGCAACTTGCGAAGCCCGCGGCCGCAAGGGCCAATACAGCGCAATCGCGGTCGAGTATTCCGGACACGCGCGCCAAGCTGCCACCTTTATCGCCGCAACACCTGCCCCGCCGGCGTTGCCGCCACTTCGCCCCGATTCACCGCAATTTCGCCGTTGACGATCACCAGCTCGATACCCAGCGGCGGCTGATCCGGCTTCTCGTAAGTCGCGGCGTCGAGGATGCGCTCGGGGTCGAACACGGTGAGGTCGGCGGCCATGCCGGGTGCGATTCGCCCGCGGTCTTTCAGCCCGAAGCGCTGCGCCGTCATGCCGGTCATTTTGTGCACCGCCTGTTCCAGCGGAAACCAGCCTTCGTCGCGCGCGTAGCGGCCGATCACGCGCGGGAAAGTGCCCCACAGCCGGGGATGCGGATGGCGGTCGTGCGGCAGGCCGTCGCTGCCGATCATGGTGAGCGGGTGGCTGGCGATGGCGCGAACGTCCGCCATGTCCATGCTGAAATAAATGGCGCCGCCTGGGGCCGCGACATCGGCGGCGGCCTGGCGGTCGAGGCCCAGCCCGGCGGCAATCTCGTCGAGGTCGCGCCCGCTGAATTCGGGATGCGGCGCGCTCCACGCCACGATCACGCGTCGCGCGTCACTCGCCGACTTGGCGAGCAGCACGGTGGACGACGCGTCATACGGATAGCAATCCATGCACACGCTGCCGCGTTTCGCCGCGGAGGCGATGTGCGGCAGCGTTTCCTTCGAGCGGCCGTGGTTGGCGAAGCCTGCGAGCTTGTGGTGCGATATGACGAGCGTGACCCCGAGCCTTCCCGCGATATCAAGCGCTTCGTCGATCGCCTCGACGATTTTTGCGCCCTCGTCGCGTATATGCGACGCCAGCACGTGGTGCGCGGGCCGCATCGCCCTGCACACCGCGACGATCTCGTCCGCCGTCGCCGCCGCGGCGGGCGGATAGTAGGTGCCGAGCGAGACGCCGAGCGCACCGGCGTCGAGCGCCTCCTTCGCCATCTCGCGCATGGCGGCGATTTCATTGTCGTCGGCGGCGCGATTCAAATCGCGCATCGTCTGCACCCGCAATGTCGTGTGGCCCACCAGGAAACCGCAATTGACGAAAGGGCCGGCCTGCTCGACCGCCTGCAGAAACCCGGCAAAGCTCGCATGGCCGAAGCCGCGCACGTCGAGCAGGTCCAGCGGCGGCGGCGGGTCGTTGCGCGTGAGCGGCGCTGCACTCAACCCGCAGTTGCCGGCGATGACCGTGGTCACGCCCTGCAGGAGCTTGGGGCGGATGGATTCAAGCCGGGTGACGGCGCAATCGTCGTGGGTGTGGCAATCGATGAATCCCGGCGCGACCACTTGCCCGCGCGCATCGATGCGTTGCCGCGCCTCTGCGCCAAGGCCCGTCCCCACCGCCGCGATGCGGCCAGCCTCGACCGCGACATCGGCCAGCACGCGCGGCGCGCCGGTTCCATCGACCACGGTGCCGCCTTCGATAAGGAGGTCGATCATGCGCGACCCGCAGGCGCCGCGAGGCTCAGTGTCGGCAATTTGAACAGTGGCATGAAAGGAATAGCCGGATCGGACGCTGGTTGCACATCCTGCCACGAAATACCGCGGCGCGCCGCGCCGGTCGGTCGGTCGGAGCCATACGCCCCGGCAAAAGGCCCGGGTCCCGCATGTTCGCCCAGCCGCCGGGACACCCATTTGGAGGATAATGCCAATTGGATAAAGCGATCCGATAGCACGATTGATCACCGGATCCGAAAAACAGCGCAAGCGGGAGAATGTTCATGAACTCCGACACGATTCGCAACGCACCGGATGCACGCCTTCCAGCAGGTTATGTCTCTCTTCCGGGCAGCGAACTTCCCGGCTCCGCGAAGACCAGGCACTTGGGGCCGGCCGACGATGCGGAGACGTTGCGGATCACGATTGTGCTCAGACGGCGCACCGACGGACCGCCGCTGCCGGACGCCAGCTATTACACGAAAGTCCCGCGCGGGCGGCGCAAACGCCTGTCGACGGAAGAATTCGCCAGCAGGTACGGCGCGCACGCGGACGATATCGGCAAAGTGGTTCGATTTGCAGAAGGCGCCGGGCTCAAGGTGGTTGAAACTCATGCGGCGCGGCGCACGGTGGTGGCTGAGGGAACGGTGGCCCGGATAAACAAGGCGTTCGCGGTTTCTTTGGGAAGATATCTGCAGACCATTGTTCGCTACCACGGAGTTACGCCCGATAACCAGGACGAGAACTTTCGCGGGCGCGAGGGGTTTGTCCACGTTCCCGGGGATCTCGCAGAAATTATCGTGAGCGTAATGGGACTGGATAACCGGACCGTGGTAAGTCGAAACATGGGCGGTCCGGCCGATCCGCCGAACTGGTTCGCGGTGACCGTCCCGCAGCTCACGCAGGTCTACAATTTTCCGACTGACCCGCCGGCGGGGCAGACCTACCTGGCAGGCGGGCAGAACATCGGAATCCTTTCCCCGACCGCCGGCGCGGGAGGGTATTTCCCCGAGGACATTACAGCCACTTTCGCCGCCGCGCCTTACACGCCCGTCGTTACAGCGGTCTCCGGCGATGGTACGACGGTTAACGGTTCGTTTACGGCGGTGACCAATGCGGCATCGACGGTGAATGCCTCCAACCAGACAGTCGTGTACTTTGCGCCAAATTTCGTCCCTGCGGACGCCTCACTTCCAGTCGGCTCGTATTTTTTTGTCGTAGGCCAGATTCCACTGGTAAAGATTGTAGCTTCCGATTCGTCGTCCGTGACGCTGAACCAGACCCTGCCCACGATCCAGCCCGGGACCACCGTGTATTTCAACGCGGACTCGGAAACGACGCAGGATATATGTATCGCGGGACTGGCGGCGCCTGGGGCAAATATCTACGTCTATTTCTCGGGCGGCGACGCCGCGAGTATCCTGGCCATGCTCCACACCGCCATCTTCCCCGCGGGCAATACCCCCCCGCCCTGCTCTGTTCTTTCCACAAGTTTTGCCATGTCGCTTGGAGACGATTTGGCGACGCTCAATACGAGTTTCGGCTTTTTGGGCGGCATGGCAGTGAGCGACCTGGAGTCGCTGAGCGCGGCCTACGCGGACGCCGCGATTCAGTTCATCACGGTATGCGCCGCCTGCGGCGACAAGGGGTCCGGCGACGGCGTGGGGGACGGCAAGGCTCACGTCCAATATCCCGCAAGCGATCCCGGCGTGCTCTCCGTTGGAGGCACCTCGATCGGCAGCAACAGCCCGACCGGGCTGGCCGGAATCAGCGTTGCCCAGTATTCCGACATTGTCGAATATGCCTGGAACGATTCCTCGGGTGCAACGGGCGGGGGCGTGAGCGATTATTTTCCTTTGCCTGCGTGGCAAAACCATAACGGAGATAACGTCGTTCCCAAATCCGTCAACGATGGGCAGGTTCGGCGCGGCGTCCCGGACGTCGCCGCTTTGGGGACCGCTAAGGGCGGTTATCTTACGACCGCCGGCGCGGGATATTTTTCACTCGCCGAGGGAAAACTGGATTTCATCGCAAACGGCACCAGCGGGGCGGCCCCGCTGTGGGCGGGGTTGATTGCCGTCATCAACGCAGCTTTGGGCGAGAACGTCGGATTTATCAACCCTTCCATTTATCAGATTGGCCCCAGTGCGTTCAATCAGATTGTCACCGCGCCCCCGGCGCCAACCGACAATGCGACCGAGGGAGTGCCCGGCTATCCGGTAAACAGTCCGAGATGGAGTGCAAACATCGGCTGGGGCAGCCCGAACGGCGCTGCCTTGCTGGCGGCATTACAAACGCTGCCCAGCGTCTACATTACCGGCGGCTATCAAAGCCCCGACATCATCCTCACCAATAACAATCCGCAAAACGGCCCGGTCGGGCCGGTGCCGTTGGGCGGCACCATGCCAAGTGGTCCCTGGGACACATTGCTGCAACCGAATTCCCCGTACGCGTTGTCCGCGGTGGTGCACAACGATTCCGACACGGATGCAGTCGGGGTTCAGGTCAGTTTCTGGGCGATCCCCGGTGGCGTGGGCACCAACGGCACGCCGGTGGGTGTGCCGCAAACCGTGACGGTGCCGGCGTTCAGCAATGTTACCGTCAACGCCTCGGCCAACTTCATGAGCGCGCCGATGGGTGAGCATTTGTGCGCGGTGGTCAGCCTCTACTGGAATAATGCAACGACCGGATGCAACACGGACGCGACGACCGCGCTGGAAATACCGGACCCGGGTTGGTTGCCCGACAGTCGCAAGTGCTCGGCCTGGCGCAACACCGATTCGATGGGAATCATGCAAATGCGGCGTGGATTTCCGCTGCCGTTCAAATTTGCAGTGGGCACGGGGAAGCTCCCTGCCGGACAAAAGGACCCGATTGGGTTGCTTGTCGTTCCGTTTCACGTGCCTGCCGACAAGGTGCAAGCAATAACACTCGGTAAATCGAAAAAGAAGCGGAATCGGGCGGGCGGCGAAGCCGACGCTCCTTCTGATTTATTGCCGGCCGCAGTAGGCGCTTTTCCCGCCATCGACCTCAAAACCAAGGTAGCAGCGAAGACTGGGGGCCGCATAAAGGAGTTGGGGGCGGGCAAGTGGATTTTGTCGCCCGAAGGCGATGAAGCTGCCGCTTCGTTTGAGATCGCGGGCGAGATTCCTGCAACGGCCAAAGCCGGCGACATGGTACTGGTGAAAGTCACGGCGAGGTATCCGGACATCGGCAGGAGAGCCGCCAGAGACGTGGAGTATCTCCAGGTAATTCATGTTCTGGCGTCCTCACGGTCCGGCTGATTTGGCGGCAGCTCCGGATCCGGGGCGAACAGCCGCGGCTCGCGGCTCGATTTATTTGCACGCCTTCGAATAGGCTTGCCCGGCCGGCCGCCTGAGGGAAATCAGAGGTAGTTCAACACCGTCGGATCGAGGAACAGGAACAATCCGGCGAGCGACTCCGACGACGCGGCGGCGATCACCCCCGCCAGCAGCACAAAACCAAACAGGATCATCAGCAGCATGTGCCACGGCATCGACGCGCCCGCACCGCGATCGGGGTCCGCGTTATCTGAATCCGTCAGACCGGCGCGCGGCGGCATGATCACGACGTGGCCGGCACCATCCTGCAGATATTCGTCGCCCAGCATTTGTCTCATGTCGAGTTCCCCGGCAGTCTGGCGTCCCGCGTTGGAGTCCGCCGAATTCGCGATTTGCACGTCCATGCGGGAACATTAATCCTGCGGGGCGAATACGTCCCGTGCATGTTCTGCAATAGCGATGGGGAATTTTCTGCATTTGCGCCGGGCCCGGCGCGGCCCGAATGGAGAGCGACCGCCAATCGGCGGTTCGAAGGCAGGGCTTACATCATGCCCATGACGGTGGGCAGCCAGGTCGAGAGTGCGGGCCAGTAGGTGACAATCACCAGGAAAATCAGCATGGTGAAGAGCCACGGCAGCACCGCCTTGGTGAGCTGCGTGATGCCGAGCCGCGAAATACCGGAAGCGACGTAAAGGTTGAGCCCGACCGGCGGATGGCACAGGCCGACTTCCATGTTGGCGTCGATGAGAATGCCGAGGTGCACCGGGTTGATACCGAGCGCCACCGCCGCCGGATACAGAATCGGCGCCATGATGAGGATGATCGACGAGGGCTCCATGAAGTTGCCTGCCATCAGCAGGAGCAGGTTGGCGATCATCAGGAAGCCGATCGGGCCGAAGTTCTCGGCGATGATCCAGTCGGCGAGCGCGTGCGGAATGTTCTCGTTGGTGAGGATGAAGGAAAACAGCGCGGCGTTGGTCACGATGTAGAGCAGCATCGCGCTCATGTTGGCCGAGGTTAGCAGCACTTTTTTCAGGTCCTTGAGCGGCAGCGCCTTGTAGATGAACACCGAAACGATGAATGCGTACACCGCGGCCATCGCCGCCGCCTCGGTCGCGGTGAAAGCGCCCGAGTAAATGCCGCCGATGATGATGACGACCAGCATCAGCCCCCAGATGCTGTCGACGAAAGCGCGCCCGCGCTGCTTCCAGGTCGCCCGCTGCATGCGCGGATAGCCGCGCTTCCTCGAGATGTACCAGGTGACGGCGCCGAGCATGACGGTAAGGAGTATCCCCGGCAGCAAGCCGGCGACGAACAGCGCGCCGATCGAGGTGTTGGTCGAAATCGCGTAAATCACTTTCGGGATCGACGGCAGCATGAGGATGCCGAGCGAGCCCGCGACGGTAATGATGCCGGCGCCGAATTCCATCGGGTATCCGCGGCGCACCATCTCGGGAAGGATGATGGAGCCGATCGCCACCACGGTCGCGACACTCGAGCCGCAAACCAGCGCGAACATGGCGCAAGCGACGATGCCGGCGATGCCGAGGCCGCCGTGCCAATGGCCGACCATCGAGGCCGCGAAGTCGATCATGCGCTTCGCCACCCCGCCGTGAGTGAGGAAGTTGCCGGCAAGAATGAAGAACGGGATCGCCATGATCTCGAAACGCTCGATGCCGGTGAACAGCTTCAATCCCACCGACTCGATCGGAATCTGCGTCATGGTGAAAAGGAAAGTCAGCACCGTGAGGCCGAGCGCGATCGAGATCGGCATGCCCGTCAGCATGAGCGCAATCAGCAAGCCGAAAATAATGGCCGAGTTCATCTTGCGCCACCGGCGCCCGCTGGGGCAGGCGCAATGCCATCGGGATCGGGCAGG
>Ga0181537_10001656_pt1 | contig 20259 bp, 16 predicted proteins | sample PEATcosm2014_Bin_39_FD_119765 | JGI IMG/M metagenome (GOLD analysis project Ga0181537, IMG submission 119765) | Peatland microbial communities from MTU Mesocosm Facility, Houghton, MI, USA - PEATcosm2014_Bin23_10_metaG | ecosystem: Environmental > Terrestrial > Soil > Wetlands > Peat | place... | reverse complement strand
GGTCAGCGCTTCCACGCCGGGCAACTTCTTGCCTTCCAGGAACTCAAGTGAAGCTCCGCCGCCAGTTGAGATGTGTGTGATCTTGTCCGCCACGCCAGCCTTGTGTACGGCTGCCACGCTATCCCCTCCGCCTACAATCGAGGTCGCTCCGGGATTGTCAGCCACCGCCTCGGCAATCTTCGTTGTGCCCTTGCTGAACTGGTCGAACTCGAAGACGCCCATAGGTCCGTTCCATACAATGGTGCGCGCGCCGCTGATCTCCTCGGCGAACTTCTCAATGGTTGCTGGACCAATGTCGAGCGCCATCTTGTCGGCCGGAATCGGCTTGCCTTCAGGGATGATGGTTGCGGTGGCCGAAACGTCAAATTTGTCGGCCACCACGTGATCCACGGGGAGCAGCAGGCGAACATGATTCTGCTTGGCTTCCTTGATCAGCTCACCGGCCAATTCGACCTTGTCGGCCTCAAGAAGACTCTTGCCTGTCTCCTGACCCAATGCCTTAAGGAAGGTGTAAGCCATGCCGCCGCCGATGATCAACGCGTCTACCTTTGGCAGCAGATTGCGAATCACGCCAATCTTGTCGCTTACTTTCGCGCCACCCAGGATCGCCAAGAACGGTTTGGCCGGATTTACCGTCGCCTTGCCGAGATACTCCAACTCGCGCTCCATCAGCAGTCCGGCGGCGCTTTTGGGTAGGAAGTGAGTAACTCCCTCTGTGCTGGCGTGGGCGCGGTGCGCGGAGCCGAACGCGTCATTGACGTAAATCTCGGCGAGGCTTGCCAGTTGCTTGGCAAACGCCGGATCGTTCTTCTCTTCTTCCTCGTGGTAACGAACGTTTTCCAGCAGCAGCGTCTGTCCTCGTTCCAATTGGTTGGCCATCTCAGTGGCCTGCATGCCAACACAATCCGGCGAAAAGCCAACATTCTGACCCCGGCCCATGCGCTGATCCAGCAGGATGCGAAGCCTCTCAGCGACCGGTTTCAAACTGTACTTGGGATCGGGCTTACCCTTGGGGCGTCCGAGGTGCGACACGAGGATAAGCTTGGCGCCGTGTCGCAACGCATATTCAATCGTGGGCAGCGTTTCGCGAATGCGCGTGTCATCCGTCACGCGACCGTTATCGAGCGGAACATTGAAGTCCACCCGCATCAGAACTCTCTTGTTGTTTAGTTGCAGGTCTCGAATCGAAAGCTTAGACATGGCGGCTTACCTGACTGTTCATTCTGTGGTTCTTATTCTTCGTGGCTATATAAAAAGCTGGAATGAAAACGGGTTGAAGGCCGCTGCCCTCAACCCGTTCCAGTCTTAGAGACCCTTCTTGCCAAAGAAGGTGATCAAGTCCTTCACGCGATTGCTATAGCCCCACTCGTTGTCATACCAGGAGATGATCTTCGCCGAATTGCCAACCACCTTGGTCAGTAGCGAGTCAAAGATCGACGAACGCGGATCGCCTTTGAAGTCGCTGGAAACCAGTTCGTTCGTTTCATAGCCGAGAATGCCCTTCATAGGACCGTCCGCTGCCTTCTTAATCGCAGCGTTGATTGACTCCGCCGTAATCGGCTTTTCGGCAACAAACGTCAGGTCCACCACCGAGACGTTTGGTGTTGGCACGCGAATCGCGAAGCCATCCAGCTTACCTGCCAGCTCAGGAATGACCAGCTTCAACGCCTTGGCAGCGCCGGTCGAGGTCGGAATCATGGACAGGGCAGCAGCGCGGGCGCGTCGCAGGTCGGAGTGCGGAAAGTCCAGAATGACCTGGTCGTTCGTGTAGCTGTGAATGGTCGTCATCAAGCCGCTGACAATGCCGAAGGTGTCGTTCAGTACCTTGGCTACCGGAGCCAGACAGTTGGTGGTGCAAGACGCATTCGAGACGATGTTGTGCTTTGCCGGATCGTACTTGGCATCGTTCACGCCGAGCACGATGGTGAGGTCTTCGTTCTTCGCCGGAGCGGAGATGATGACCTTCTTTACGCTGCCGCGCATATGCTTCTTCGCATCGTTTGCATCGGTGAAACGTCCCGTCGATTCCACAACAACCTGCACGCCCAGGGAGTTCCAGTCCAACAGTGCCGGGTCTTTCTCTGCGAAGACTTTTACCTTTTTGCCGTCGACAACGATGAAGTCGCCGTCAGCATGAATGTCAGATTTAAGATTGCCGAGGATCGAGTCGTACTTGAGAAGGTGGGCCAGGGTCTTCGGACTGGTCAGGTCGTTTACAGCGACGATGTCGATATTCGAATCGTTAAGAGACGCGCGGAAAACATTCCGGCCGATACGGCCGAATCCATTGATGCCAACTTTAATTGCCATACTTGCCTCCAGGCATTTTCAAACACTGAGGCGCGGGTCAATAGCGCAGCATTCGACCGCGCTCTCCGCAGTCGTAGGAAATGCTAGCACCGCCTCCTCCGCGGAGCAAACTGTTAGCTCCCACCTGATGAATTCATTTCGATATTGCACGCGCATCCCACTCCGGGCACGTGGGTCTGCACTTAGCATCAACCGTCCCGGAAGCAGATCAGTAACCGTCGGGCAGGTTAATTTGCAGCAGGGGACTCGCCCGAACCCAGCGGACGTGGTATAAGTCCCTTATGCGCAGATGGATGCGCGATCGCGTGAAGCGTCGCACTCAGAAGACCAATAATTCGCAGCAGTCAGAAGATCAATCGAAGGGGCCGGCGCCTCTTCAGCCCACCTTCCTTGATCGTGAAGCCTACGTGCAGGGTCCCGGCGAGAATCAAGCCGAGGCCGGTGCCGACACCACTCCCCAGCCTGTCTATGAGGCGCAGCCGGAAAAAGATCCGTTTGACGCCGAAGTCTCGCCCGAAGCCCGCGCCGGTCGTCGTGAGCGCACGCGCCGTCGTGGACGTGGCGGACGTGGACGCAACCGCACCGACCAGCAGCAAAGAGCTGCGCAAGCGTCAGGGTCCCCCGGTCTGCCTATTGTTCCAGGTCAGGCAACCGGCGAAGCCGCCGAGATCGACGAGCCCGAGGGTGCGTTAGATACGCCAGAGCTTGACCTTCCCGAAGCTCCAGATGCTGCTCCGGACACATCCGGCGCCACGCCTCACAAGGCTTCGCAGCCACGTGGGAAAAAGGGCGCAGTCGTACTGGCCATCGGCCTTCCTGGTTCGGGCAAGAGCTCCTGGTTCAAGCGGCACGATATTATCCCGCTCTCCAGCGACTTGGTGCGCGGCCTTCTTTTTGATGATGCCACCGAGCAGCGCTTTCAGGATCTGGTTTTCTCGTCACTGCGTTCGTTGTTGCGTGCTCGTCTCATCGCGGGGCGTCCGATGAACTTCATTGACGCCACAAACCTTTCACCAAAGGAGCGCCATAGCTGGATCAAGATGGCTCACGACTTTGGCTACGAAGCGCACGCTGTTTTCTTTGACGTGCCGACAGAAGTCTGCATGGAGCGCAATCGCAAGCGTCTGCGCAATGTGCCGGACGAAGTCATGCTGCGCATGGCGCAGAAATTGCGCCCGCCCAAGTTCGACGAGGGATTTGCCAAAGTAATTGTTGTCCGGCTGAAGAGCAAGAAGGATGCAGCTGCGCCATTTACTGCCGAGCCCGAAGCTTCTCACAAAGCCCCAGAAGAAACACAGGACGGCGAGGAATAGCCTTCATTGGAAATAGAATGAGCGCGGGCCATGGCCTGCGCTCATTCTGTCTTAACGCGGCGCTCCTACGAAACCAGTCTAATTTCCCCGGTGCTTCTCGCCGGTTGCACTGCAGGAATGCAGACGGTGAAATGCGTGCCGTGTTCGGCTCCTTCCGTGCTGCTGCGTACGTGGATTGAACCGCCCTGCTTTTCCACAATATTGCGTGAGATCCAAAGCCCGATACCCAGTCCCTTTTCGCCCTTTGTGGTAACAAAAGGTTCGAAGATTTCGTCCATCTTTTCCGTCTTAATGCCTGAACCGGTATCAGAGAAAATCAGCTTCACGTCCTGCCCGCTTGCCACGGCCTCCAGAATAAGCAGGCCACCCTCTGGCATGGCGTCAATCGCGTTGGAGATCAGGTTGGTAAAAACCTGACGCAACTCTCCCGGCGATACTTCGATTATCGCGTCGGTCGAGTAGTGCCGCTCCACTTTGACATGTCCCTCTTCAATCTGGCGGTGGAAAGATTCTAGCGATGTATCGAGCAGGTCGGTAGCCTTCACCTTTACTTTTTCAGAGGGAGCTCGATGCGGGGCGAGTGTTTCCCTGGCGATGCTGGCCAGCCGCTCGACTTCCTTCTTGGCTGCTCCCAACAAGGTCTGCGAGTCCTCGTTAATGTCCTTCTGCGAGCCCAGCACAAAGAGAATGTCTGTCAGTGATGCGAGCGGGTTATTGATCTCATGCGCCAAGCTAGCTGAGAGGCGGCCCGTCGCGGCCAGCCGCTCGGAGCGGCGAAGTGCTTCTTCCAACTGCGCGTTCAGCTTCTTGATCTGCGCCTCGGCCTTCTTGCGCTCGGAGACATCACGGATTGCCGCGGTCACCACCGTGCCCTCCGGTGTTTTCATCGGGCTCAACGAGATCTCCACGGGAAACTCCGAGCCATCCTTGCGCAGTCCGAAGAGTTCCAACCCCACACCCATGGGCCGCACTCTTGGATCACCGGTGAAGTCCTTGCGGTGGCCGGAGTGGTACTGGCGATAGCGCTCGGGTACCAGGGTTTCAATTCTCTGCCCAATTAATTCCGCGCGCTCGTATCCAAAGAGACGCTCCGTTTCACGGTTGACCAATGAAATGCGCCCGTCGCTATCCACAATGGCCATGCCATCAGGAGCGGATTCCAACAGGCCGCGGAAATAGATTTCACTTCGACGCACAGACTCCTCGTTATGTTTGCGCTGCATTGCCGTGGCAATGATATTGGACACCGAGCGCAGAAAATTTATGTCATCAGGTGAAAAACTTCGTTTACTGGAACTGTATGCGCCCAGCACTCCGAACGGCGCATCGTGTCCTGGGATATGGACCGTAATGCCGCTACGGATATTGTGTGCCACCAGCAGCGGAGACGGGGTAAATGGACATTCAGAATCGTAGTCCTCCACAACCACCCGCCGCAGAGTGAGGTACGTATATCCCGACTGATACTCACGTTCGAGTGGGATGATCGCGTGCCCGACGTTCTCAGATTTCCATCCGATCCCCGCGCACAAAAAAAACTGGTTCTTGGCAGGCTGAAACTCGAGGACCTCGCTGTAACGGAGCTGGAGAGTCTCGGCAACCAATCCCAACGAACTCTCCAGCAGGCTGCCGAGCTCATTGCTCTGCAACGCAAGCTGGCTCAACTCAGCAAGAGCCGACTGTTGTTTGCTAGAAATGTCCGTGATTTCCTCCGGCTCTGGCGGGTCTTTACCCATATCCGAGTTCGCCATCGAATAAATATCTCCAACTCTTTGGTACTCGGGCTACGACTACCTGCTCTGAATCGCTTCGGTCTCTCTGGCTTTCTATTACGATGCAAAAACTGTTCACAGCGGTGCAGGCGTGAAAGGGAATTAAGATGGTACGAGTTACTTAATCCGTAGTACCTTTGGGTGCTGCAAATTCGCACTCTTAGTTCAGCTTGCGAATCAGCTGCGCATAGCAACACACATCAACCTGAAACGGCATCGGTTTGATAAAGATGCGGAATTGATGCCTGAGGTGATCCGATGCGAACGTTCCTCGTAATCATTTTGCTCTCGGCCATTGCTGCCGCTCAGCAGAGTTCCACTCCGGCGATTGCTGCACCAGCCACCAATGCTCTGCAAACAACCTCTCCTGTGCTGGTGGACCCCAGGGCGACTCCTGTCACATCGCCGACAGTGCAGAAGGTTCCTGCCTCAGCGCCGGCGACCGATGCCTACAAACTCGCGGCCGGAACCCGCATCGCGCTGAATCTGAAGCACGCCATCACCACCCGCACAGCACAGGAGAATGATCCTGTTTATGCCGAGGTTGCATTCCCCGTAGTCTCCAACGGTCGCGTTGTAATTCCCGTGGGTACTTACGTGCAAGGGGTCATCCAGCGCTCGCAGCGGCCCGGACGAGTGAAGGGGCGAGGCGAACTCATCATCCACTTCAACACCCTTATTTTTCCCTCTGGATACACCCTTCTGCTTCCCGGAGCTCTGGACAACATTCCAGGCGCAGAGAAGACGGACATGAAGGATCAAAAGGAAGGAACTATCGAAAGCCAGGGGACCAAGGGCAAGGACGCCAAGACCGTGGCATCGGTCACCGGCACAGGTGCCGCCATCGGAGCCATGGCCACGGGAGGTCTCAAGGGTGCGGGCATTGGCGGTCTCGCAGGAGCGGGCGTCGGCCTCGCCTCTGTTCTGCTGACCCGCGGCCCCGATGTGCGTGTCGAGAGCGGGACCCTGGTGGAGATGGTGTTGCAGCGCGAGATCATTGTTGAGCACGAGCACGCCGCGCAGAGCGACGCGCCAATGGTGCGAACCGTACATTGACCAGAATTTATTGCCTGCCGCCCGCATTTCGCATTGCGACCTGTCGTGAATTGGGCAAGAATGAGAGACACAGGAGTTTCACATGAACATCAGTAAGTGGAAAATACCTTTGACTCTGGCAGGATTGGGCGGATTGGGAGCCCTGTTGTTCTCTCCGCGCGGTCGAAAGCTGGTCCATTCCGCTGCGGAGTGCATCAGCAAAACGCCAGGCCAGTTGGCCGCCTGGAACGACTCAGCCAAAGATGAACTCGATCATATTCAGCAGGCGCTTCAGGAACTTGAACAATCATTAGGCACTCATACTGCGCGATAACGAAATTCCACAAACAAGGAACCGGCGCAACTCGCGCCGGTTCCTTGTTTCGTCTGAGCCGAGCTCTTACCCAAGCAGTTCGTTAATGCGGCGCGCCATCTGGAAATCTTTCAAAGTCAGGCCGCCAGCGTCGTGTGTGGTCAATGCCAGCATGACGCGGTTGTACACAATCCGAATCTCCGGGTGATGTCCTTCTTCTTCGGCGATTTCGGCGACCTTATTAACGAAGATCATAGCGTCTACAAAATCCTCAAAGGTCAGCAGGCGTTCAATCTGATCACCCTGTAGCGTCCAGTTGCTGAGCTTCTGTAGAGCCTCGGCTACTTGTTGCCGTTCCAATCTGTTTGCCAATGGTTAGCTCCTCTGCTATCAGCTTTGTCCACTGGGAAGATGCTCGCTGTAGCTGAAATGTTCGTCTTCGGAATCGATTTGTCGGTGTAGGTCGCTCCACACCACGGGTGGAATCGAGAGGAATACATTCACCACCGCAGGATCGAATTGGCGGCCAGACCATGCAAGAATCTCATCGCGCGCCGCCTGCACACTGCGTGCCGGCCGATACGGCCGGTCGGAGGTGATTGCGTCCAGGGTGTCTGCAAGTGCAAATATCCTTGCTCCCAACGGAATGTCTTCTCCCTTGAGTCCTCGCGGATATCCGCTTCCATCCCAGTGTTCCTGGTGGGCGTACACAATCTCAGCCGCTTCGGCCAGGAAGGGAATCTTTCTCAGCATCTTGTAACCAAGATAGCTGTGCTCCTTCATGATGAGCTTCTCTTCGGCTGTCAGGCGGTCAGGTTTGCGCAAAATTGCGTCGGGAATCGCCATCTTCCCAATGTCATGCAGAAAGGCGCCACGCGCCAGCACCCGCATTGCTGACGGGTCCAATCCCATGGCCTGGGCAATCTGGATGGTGAACGCGGTCACCCGTTTGGAGTGTCCTTCGGTTTCAGCGTCCTTCAAATCGAGCGCATCTCCCAGAGCTTCCAAAGTCACGTCATAGGAGCGTTCCAGTTCCGCGATGGTAGTGCGCAGTTCCTTGGTGCGCAGATCCACCAGCGACTCCAGGTTGGACTGGTAGAGCATGTTTTCTACGCGCAACCGGTGAGCTTCCAGCGCCCTCCGGACCACGGCCAGCAGTTGCTCGCGTTCGAACGGCTTCAGCAGGTAATCGTAAGCTCCGTTGCGGATGGCGGCCAACGCGACCGAGATGTCGTGTACGGCAGTGACCATCACCACCGGCAATTCCTTGTACTGCACCTTCACGCATTCCAGCAGCCCAACGCCGTCCATCTCGGGCATCATCAGGTCGCTGAGAATCAACTGAAAGTTTGAATCCTTACGCAGCAATGCCAGCGCCTCGACTCCGGAACCGGCCTGTGCACACTGATAGGAGGCATTCTGCAACATCGAGCAGACCACCTCTCGAATCGGCTCTTCGTCGTCTACAACCAGGATTCTCTCAACCGGCATTGCGGAAACTTCCTCTGGTGTCACAAGACAGCGTGACAGGTAGCCATTGTACCCCGGAAGTCGAGCTGCTCACACCCCGGCGAATGCCTGAGTACATCGCAAACTGTTCTGTGATATACACCAGAGCAGGACTCTCATGCTCAATCTGCTTCACCTAAGCTGGGGAACGCTCACGGCTACAGCTTCATCTATGCCTGTCGGGCAATGGGGCACAGGTCTCGGATTGTTCTTTGCCGTACTGCTGACATATCTTGGCCTTCGCGAGCGCTATCTCATTATCTGGCTTGGTGGCTGGATGTTCTTCCTGCTCAGCCGCGCTGCCGGAGACCTCAGCCAGGGCGGAGCCAGCCTGGAACACGTTGCGCTGGCGCATATCGCTTTTGTTCTCGCCATTGCCTTATTCACAGCATCGGCCCTGTTCTTCACGGATTCAAAACGATACCTCCCTTGGGTCGGCATTCTTGCCGCCCTCGGAGCGGCCGCTTCCTGGCTGCAGGCGTTTTGGCACCCGGCTTCTCTCGCGCTCACCTTGTGTTATCAGTTCAGCTATCACGCCATTGCCATCATCGGAGCGGTGCGCCTGATTCTCTTCGCGGGTGCGCGGTTGGAACTGGGCCCCTGGCTGTTTGCAATCACCCTGCTGTTGCTGCGCTCCAACACTCACCTGGGTCAAAGCATGGCTGCAGGCGCTTTTGATCTCACCAGCGCGGCGTTGCTCCGGATCAGTATTTTGCTCGTTGTGCTTGATGAATCGCGGGCCCGCCTGCGGCGATTGAATGTGATGAACGCCATCGCAGCCGATGCTGTGGGCGCGCGTGATTACAACAACATGATGCAGACGGCAATCGTCGAACTCCGGCGTTTGTGCGGAGCCAAACAAGCATGGTTCCAGATGGTTGAGGGAATGGACCTGGTGATCAAACATCATGTTGGGCTCGCCCCGCACGTCGCCGATCCCCGGATGAGAATTCGGCTGAGTGCCAGTCTTGTCGCGCCCCTGCTATCCAGCAAAGAAGCCAAGCTTATCAGCGTTCGCGAACTCGCCGAGCCCCTGCAAGGCGACATGACGAAGGCTGGAATGCGGTACCTGCTGATCGTGCCCGTAGTTGGCAAGTCGGAGTTGGTGGGAATTCTCGGTTTTGGCTTCACCACGCGGCGATCGTTTACCTCTGAACATTTGTGCTTCCTCTCCGCTACAGCGAACCAACTGGGCATAGCTGGAGAAAACCTGAGTATGCTCGACCAGCTCCTGCACACCCAGCAGCAATGGCTTAGCACGATTGAGTCCATTGACGATTACATTCTGGTGCATGACGCGGAGCCGAGACTGCTTCGGCTCAACCCTGCGCTGGCTCGCCGCCTGGGGCGCAGCGTTGCGGAATTGACTGGCTTGCCTCTCGCTTTGGCACTGCCCAACTCCCAAAAGGGATGTCCCTATTGCCGGTTGGAACGTCATGCCGGAAGTGAAATCAATGACCCATGCTTTGGCGGTTACTCACTGGTTTCCACCTCTTCTTACATGGAGGATCGCGGCGGTGAGGTGGGCACCGTTCACATCATCTGTGACCGCACCGAACGCCGCGAGGCCGAGGAGCGCTATCGCCTCTTGTTCGAATCCATGCAGGAGGGCGTCTTCGTCTCGACTCCGCAAGGCAGCTTGATTGACTGCAATCCAGCCTTCGCCTCCATGCTCGGCTATGAAAGCCGCGCTGAGATACTCTCCATCGACATCGGCAGCCAGCTCTTCTTGAGCGCCGAACACAGAGCCGCATATTCAGCAGAGATGGCGAATCTAGGCCAGTTGCGCAATTACGAATTAGCGCTTTGCCGCAAGGATGGGAGCGTCATCACCTTCCTCGAGAACAGCTTTGCCATCCGCGACGCGCAGCAGAATATCGAGCGCTACCAGGGTTTTCTTCTTGATATCACGGAAAAGAAGCGCGCCGAGGAAGAGATGAAGCGCCACAATCGCGAACTCAACGCGCTCAACGCCATGGCCACCATCGCCAATCGAACCTTCGACCTCAATGAGATACTGCAAAACACGCGGCGATGGACCACCGAATTGTTCAGGCAGGAGTGTGACATTCTTCTCTTCGACCTCGATACCGGACGCCTGGTTCAAAGCGAGACCAGCCGCCAGGAGTGGGATCGCGAGGGCATGCGCCGCATCGTGGAGGAAGAGCTCAAGACCTATCTTTCGCAAACGCATCCCGAGATGATCACCGAGCAGGATATGCCGCACCTGCCTCTTCCCGCACAATCGTGGATCGCCGCACACGGCTACCAATCGTTTATCGCCGTAATGATGTATTCCCAACACAAGACCATGGGCATTCTGTTCATTACCAGTTCCACCCAGGCCCAATTCAGCGAAACGGACCGCAGTCTGGCGCTGGCGATTGCGCGGCAGCTTTCAAGTTCGTTAGAGAAGGTGCAACTCTACGGCGAAACGGCGCGCGCCTATGACAATCTCCGCGACACGCAACAACAACTCCTGCAGAGTGAAAAGATGTCGGCCATCGGCCAGCTAATCTCAGGTGTGGCGCACGAGCTGAACAATCCGCTGACGGCAATTCTCGGCTACGCGCAATTGCTGGAGGCCGAGCCCATCGGCGAGCGAGCCCAGGACTTTGTGCGCAAACTCTACCGCCAAACCCAGCGTACCCATCGCGTGGTGCAGAACCTGCTGTCGTTCTCCCGCCAGCGCAAGCCGCTTCAATCACAGGTGGATCTGCGCAGGGTACTGGAAGACACGCTCACCCTGCGCGAATTTGATCTGAAGCTCAACAACGTCGTCGTTCAGCGCGAATACGAGCCATCCATCCCATTCATCACCGGTGACGCTCATCAGTTGGAGCAGGTCTTCCTCAACATCATTAACAACTCCGTGGACGCCATCATGGACTCTGCTCAGAGCGGAACATTGCACGTGAAGATTTACCAGAAGGATTCTTGCGTCTGCATGGAATTCCGAGACTCCGGTCCAGGGTTGAAGGACCCGAGTAAAATCTTCGATCCTTTTTACACGACCAAGAAAATCGGTAAGGGCACAGGCCTTGGGCTGTCCATTTGTTATGGCATAGTAAAGGAGCATCGCGGGGAGATCCGCGCTTTTAACCATGAAGATAGGGGAGCTGTATTCTTATTAAAACTCCCAATCACTTCACCTTCCCTGACGCAGGCGTAGAACGTCCTTCGGGACATAAATTTTACCCACATGAACTAAGTTAATGGGATATGAACTCCGCAGGGACGAGGAAAAGTGAGCACTTATCTGCCACTATTTTCCTCTGAAATGCCAGCATGGGATGTTGAAATACCCTAGCCTAAGGGAAAAGAACTACTTCAGAATGCTTCTCTCAAAAAATATTTACAATTCTCTGAAGTGATTGATTTAATCCGAGTTGGGAATAGTTTCCCCTTTGATTAACGTGACCAAAGTAACTGTTTGGTGTGGATTGGGCAAGGGATTGCACTAGAGACTTCGCCAGCAGTTGCCAGAATTGTTCAATCGGTTCGCTCCAGCGTTGGTACAGGTGGTACCGATGTAGAAGCAGTTTTAATCTGGTTGAATGAGCCATAGCCAGCGGCTTTGCCCATTGGAGTAAGGAGTCCCTATGCCGAACCTATTTCAGGAAGCGCTGCCATCTGCGATTGTGCAGTTTCTGCCGAGTGCAGAAAGCAGAAGGCTCGAGCAATATGAGCGCATCTATGAAGCGAATTGCCATCGCATCTACTCCTTCGCATTTTGGATGACTGATAACGAACCGGCGGCGGAAAAGCTGTCCCAGCGCACCTTCCTGCGAGTCTTCTCGCTGAGCGAGGAGCCAACACCGGAAATGATTGATCGCGCGCTTCTGCGTGAGTTGCAGAGCGAAGAAGATATCTCGATGCAGCGTCCGCAGTTGCAATGTGCCGTGGTGCATGAAGTCAACAGCGTCCGCCGCAACACCAAGCGCGTGGATCTGGAACGAGCTATTGTGCAGGTGCCGCACACCGAGAGAATGATCTTCTGTATGCATGATGGCGACGGCTACGACCATGCCCGCATCGCGCGCACCCTTGATATTACTGAGGACGAATCGCGCCAGGGATTGCATCAGGCACGGCTTCGGATTCGCGAGATTGTAAACTCCAGTCCCATTCAGATGGCGGCGTAGCGCCTGTACTCTTTACACAACAAAGCCCCTCGCAATGAGGGGCTTTTGCTTGCAGGGTTATGCGATGGCTACTTCTTCTCAAGCGCGATTTGCGAGAGCGCAAGATCCCAATGCGCTTCTAGAATCTCAAAGCGGCGCTGCTCTTCGCGCTTGAACGTGGCCTGGTCGGGGAAGAGCTCAAGCTGGATGGCGTGCTCATCCAGAGGTGTGTAGGCTGCCTGCGCGTTTTTGAAGACGATGGTGACGCGATAGTCCCAGCGTTCCTGCTCCGGCATATGGAAAGCCGGCGTGTCCATGCGAACAGCGAGAATGCGGCCTGCGGCGATTTCCTTGCGCAGCACGGGATAATGATTCTTCTTGAAAAGCTCAAGAAACTCTTCCTGATGGCCCCAGTGAGTTTTGTAGTAGTACTCCATGACATAGGGCTTCTCAGGATCGGGCGCGGGCGGAGCCTGCGCAAAGACAGCTGCAGAAAGAACCAGCATCAATACTGCCGGCAGGGTGGCGGAAATTAGTTTGCGCATTGCGTGCCTCCGATAGGTTTCCGGCATTGTAGCTGAGCCTTGGTTTTGGGTGAAGACCCAGTCCCCGTGATTGTCAAATTGGTAGATGGTTGAAAAGCCAAAGATAACTGGTTGATTACTTGTTTAGACAGGTCGCCAACGATTACTTCTTTGGACAACATTGGACCGAGAGAAGATTGGCGAGATAGTACATCCTTGTGTTTTTCTTCCATTTCTATTTCTTAGTTGGCATCAGCTCATCAGCGAGCGGAGTGGCGTTGTAGATTTTGCGCAGCGCCTCAATTACCGCGCGTGAGTCGGTGAGCACGGTGCGGCCGACTTCGTCATCGAACTGGAAGTTCCAGGGGAGCGACTGAATGTTGCCGTCAAACAGGATGCCGATGATTTCGCCGCGGGTGTTGACGACCGGCGAGCCGGAGTTGCCGCCAATGCTGTCACCGGTGTTCACGGTGTCCAGGACGGTGTTGAGGTCGAGCTTGTCTTTGGCGCGGTGATAGCTGGCGGGCAGCACGTAGGGCGGTTTGGCGTCGTGGGCCGCTTCATGATCGAAGGCTCCGCCGAAGGTTGTGTAGAAGGGAATCTTCTTGCCATTTTCGGTGTAGCCCTTCACGGTGCCGTAGCTGAGTCGGAGGGTTCCAGTGGCGTCGGGCGAGACATCGGTTCCATAGAGCGCGAAGCGCCTTGGCGATGAGCGCTCCGTTTCTGCGAACCACGGTTTCAACGTGGTCTTCGAGATCTTTGCGGGTGGCGCGGGTTTCGGCGTCCACCTGAGCGAGCAGGCGAATCATGGGATCGGCAGCGGCATCGATGGCGACCTTGCCGCCCTTATAAAGCTCCATGCGGAACTTGGGATCGTCGAGGTGACTGCCCTGAATGAGTTCGGTGGCGCGCTCGGCGGGAGTTTTTCCGGCGAGCACCTGCTTCACGAATGGGTTATCCGCGCCCAAGTTCTGTTGCATGGCGGAAAAGGCGAGTGTGAGTTGGTGAACCTCCAAGGCGCGCGAGATGGGGGCAGTGGACCTGAGCTGGTTTTCCAAGGTTGGGAGGTTCTGGTCCTGAAAACCGCGAAGGCGCTGGTCATTGGGCTTCGGTAGCTCGGCGGCCAGACGGACGAGGTTGCGGGCATATCCCGCGAAGCTACCGGGCAGGGCTGCGTCACTCTGCCAGGTGAGGCGCTGGAAGTTTTCACGCTGCCAACGCATGGCCGTGTTGATCTCGTCCCAGGCTTTCAGGGAATCTTTGAGCTTGGGGTCAGCGGCGACGGCTTTACGGAGCTTATCTTCCTCAGCTTTTTTGCGGGCGATGGTCGCAGGATCGTTGAGCCCGGCGTTGTATCCCGTGATGGCCTTGTAGGTGTTCTGCGCGCTGAAGAGGACACGCTCAGCGGCCCTCGCATTTTCCGGCGACTCGGCGCTGAATGTGAGCAGCATGTCGATGCTCTGCTTGAGCTGACTGAGGCGAGTGGGATAAGAGACCTCGCGAAGGTAGTTGAGCTGCGCCGTGGTGAGCAGGCGTCCGGTAGAACCGGGGTGCCCGGAGATGAAGACAAGGTCGCCTTCCTTTACTCCGGCGGTGGTGAAGGACAGATAGTTGTCCACGTGGATAGGCTTGCCGTTTTCATAGACGCGGAAGAACGTGATGTCGAGGTCGTAGCGTGGATAGGTGAAGTTGTCCGGATCGCCTCCGAAGAAAGCGGCGTCGAACTCAGGGGCCATGACGAGGCGCACGTCAGTGTACTTCTTGTACTTGTAGAGATGGTAAAGGCCTCCGGAGTAGAGGTTGACGGTCTCGCAGCGGATATTCTTTGCGGGGTCGGAGCACTCACTTTCGAGACGTGACATGATTTTGCGCTGGGCAGCTCCGGCTTCGGTGTCGGTCATGCCAGCGGTGGCTGCGGCCTGAACGTCGCGGGTGACGTCGCGAATGCTGAGCAGATTTTGCACCTCGATGCCGGGACAGGCGGGTTCCTGCTCGCGGGTGGCGGCATAGAAGCCTTCGACCATGTAGTCGTGTGCGGTGGTGGAAAGGTTGTGGACGCATCCTGCACCGACATGATGGTTGGTGAAGACGAGGCCATCGGGCGAGACGAAGCTGGCCGAGGCTCCGATGCGCACGCTGGAGAGGCGCAGATGGTCGAGAAACGGCTGGGTGACGGTGAACTTGTAGCGCGTCTTGACCCGGGCAGTTGGGAAGGCGTTGTAGAGCCACATGCCTTCATCGGCAAGGGCGCAAGCGGCGGAGAGCAGGATGGCAACAAGAAGGGCAAAACGGCAGGCAATTCGCTGATTCATCAAAATTCTCCGCTCCTGGCGGGAGGTGGCGGCGTCCGCTTGGCAGGGCAAAGGAATGGTACGTCGCAGCGGCAGTGAGAGGCAAACGATTCCGGGCCGCCGGATGAGACAGCAAAACAAACGATTCGGTAAAAATTAAGAAGTACTACGAGGGAAGGTTATGGTATAACAGTGCGTTCTCTCTCATCTACTGTTTGTGGGAACGGCAGATGATATCGAGGCTCGCTGGTCAAGGCCGACGGGGAGTTGCTCCGCTATCTTTAATCCTCAATAAAACGCTGAGAGGTACTGATGTCTACAACTGCACCTACAAACCGCGGCCTCGAAGATGTCGTAGCTGGCTCTTCGTCCATCTGTTACATTGACGGCGAGAATGGAATCCTCGCCTATCGTGGCATCGACATTCACGAATTGGCAGACAATGCCACCTTCGAGGAAGTTACTCATCTGCTATGGCACGGACGGCTACCAACGAGGGCTGAGCTGGCTGAATTCAGCTTGCAACTGGCGCGTGAACGTAAGCTGGATGCGCAGATCATCAGTCTTCTCCGGCAGGCTCCGAAGCACGCGCTGCCGATGGACGTGCTGCGCACCATCGTGAGCTCACTTTCATTCTTCGATCCCGAAGAGAAGGTGAACACGAAGGAGGCAAACTACCACAAGGCGCAGCGGTTGTTCTCACAGATTGCGATGGTTGTGGCAGCCTATGACCGCATCCGCAAAGGGTTGCCGCTGATTGAACCGGACCGCTCGCTGAGCCACTCCGGTAACTTCCTGCTGATGCTCAACGGCGAGCGTCCGAGTGAGACCGCGATTCGCGCGCTGGATATTTCGCTGATTCTGAGCGCCGACCATGAGTGGAACGCCTCGACGTTTGCGGCGCGCGTGGTAGCTGCAACGCTGAGCGATATGCACTCAGCAATCACGGCTGGGATTGGCGCGCTGAAAGGTCCTCTGCACGGCGGAGCGAACGAGGCCGTGTTCAAGATTCTGATCGATATCGACGCAAATGGTGCGGACCCAGTGGAGTACGTCAGGGGAATGTTTGCGCAGAAGGCGAAGGTTCCGGGCTTTGGACACCGCGTGTACACGACAGAAGATCCTCGCGCAACGCACCTCCGCAGAATGTCTCGCGACCTGGGCTACTCGAGTGGACAGACGAAATGGTTTGAGTACTCGAAGGCGATTGAAGATTTCATCAATGCAGAAAAGCATCTTAATGCGAACGTGGACTTCTACTCAGCCTCGACGTATCACACGCTGGGTATCGACGTAGACCTGTTCACACCACTGTTTGCTGTTTCGCGCATTGCCGGTTGGACAGCGCACGTGATGGAACAGCTCAACGATAACCGGCTGATCCGTCCGCGTGCAGACTACATTGGGCCGGTGTATCCGGCAAAGTGGATTCCGATCGACGAGCGGTAAAACTGCGGCATTCGATTGAAAGCCCGGGCGTGCGGCTCTGCGAGTAGGAGCGGCGCGAACGGGCTTTTGCTTTTGGTGCACGAAGACGGGTACGCGGCAACGGACGCCGCTCCGGCCGCAGGCGCTGGCGGGTACGCGGCAACAGCTACCACTCCGGCAGCGGGCGCTGGCAGAGAAGCAGCGATAGAATTAAAGATGATGCGCAGAATTTATTTTGACAACAACGCGACTACTCCTTTGCTGCCGGAAGTGCTTGCGGCAATGCAGCCGTATTGGCTGGAGAGCTTTGGCAATGCGAGCTCGATTCACCAGCAGGGACAGCAGGCGCGGTCAGCCGTTGAGAATGCGCGCGAGCAGGTAGCTGGGCTGCTGGGAGCGCGGACGAGCGAGATCGTTTTCACAAGCGGCGGCACGGAAGGCGATAACCTGGCGCTCTCCGGATTAGTACAGCCGGGCGATCATGTCATCAGCTCGGCTATTGAGCACCATGCGGTACTGAACAGTTGCAAGCGGCTGGAAGAGATGGGCGTGGCCGTGACCTATGTTGGCTGCGACGCAAACGGTGTGGTGCAACCCGAGGCGGTGAGGGCGGCGTTGCGTCCGGAGACACGATTGATTTCGGTGATGATGGCCAACAACGAAACTGGAGCGCTGCAACCGGTGGAGGCTATTGGTGAAATTGCGCGCGAGGCAGATGCGTACTTCCACACAGACGCGGTGCAGGCGGCGGGTAAGGTAGCCATCGACGTGGAGCGTATTGGTTGCGATGTGCTGACCGTGGCGGCGCACAAGATGCATGGGCCGCAAGGCGTAGGCGCGCTCTACGTGCGGCGCGGAACGCTGCTGCGCGCGATGCAGGTGGGCGGGCGGCATGAACGCGGACGTCGCGCAGGAACTGAGAATCTGCCGGGCATTGTGGGATTCGGCAAGGCTGCTGAGATGGCGCAGGAGTGGCTGGAGAGTGGCGGCGACCGACGCAAGAGCGCCATGCGCGATTATCTGGAAGAGAGAATTTGCAAGACAGTGGAGAGTGCGCGGGTCAACAGCGCGGCGGCCCAGCGGGTTCCGAATACGTCGAACATTTGGTTCGACGGAATTGAGGGCGAAGGATTTGTGATTGCGATGGACCTGAAGGGCGTTTCGGTTTCGACCGGAGCGGCGTGCTCCTCGGGCGCGATTGAACCGTCACACGTGCTGACCGCAATGGGCATTGGCGAGGGCGCGAGAGGCTCGATCCGCTTCAGCCTGGGCAAGCAGAACACGGCAGAAGAAGTGGAGCAGGTGCTGTCGCTGGTGCCGGAAGTGGTGTCAAAGCTGCGCGAGTTGAGCCCGGTTTGGATTGAGAAGCTGGCAGGGAAGCTGTAGGTGGACGAGTTGAGCGATAAGCAGACGGTTGCGGTAGCGATGAGCGGTGGGGTGGATTCCTCGACGGTGGCGGCGATGATGGCGCGCGCGGGATACAACGTCATTGGACTGACGTTGCAGTTGTGGAATCAGCGCAGGCTGCCACAGGCGAATGCTGCGAACCCGACCGGCGAGGCGCAGGCGGGACGATGCTGCTCGCTGGATGATGTGTACGATGCACGCTCGGTGGCTACGCAGCTGGGGATTCCCTATTACGTGGTGAACCAGGAAGATCGGTTTGAGCGTGATGTGGTGCGTCCGTTTGTGGATGATTATCTTTCGGGACGCACGCCGATTCCTTGCTCGCTCTGCAATAACCATTTGAAGTTCGATCAACTGCTGCGCACGGCGAGGTCGGTGGGCGCGGACGTAATTGCCACGGGACATTATGCGCGGAATGAGTGGGACGCCGAGCGTGGACGGTGGATATTGAAGCGTCCTGCGGACCGCGCGAAGGATCAGACGTACTTTTTGTTCGGACTGACGCAGGAGCAGTTGAGCCGCACGCTGTTTCCGCTGGGCGAGATGCAGAAGCCTGCGGTGCGCGAAGAGGCGCGGCAGCAGGGACTCGCGGTGCTGGCCGACAAGCCGGACTCGCAGGAAATTTGTTTTGTTCCGGGGGGCGACTACAAGGCGTTTCTCGACGCGTACATGGAGGAGCAGGGCGAGCGATTGCCTGATCTTTCCGGCGAACTGGTGACGACGGCGGGCGAGGTGCTTGGGCGGCATGAGGGCATCCACAACTTCACGATTGGCCAGCGCAAGGGGCTCGGCGTGGCGACGGGTTCGCCGCTGTACGTGGTCGAGATTCGCGGCGACCGCAAGGAAGTAGTGGTGGGCGGCGCAGAGGCATTGCTGTCAAAGACTCTGCGGGCGAAGAGGATGAATTGGATTTCCATCGAGAGCCTCGATGGACCTATGCGGGTGGAGGCGAAGATTCGCCATCGGCATCCGGCTGCTGCCGCCACGGTGGAACCCGTTGGCGCAGACGAAGTGCTGGTGACGTTCGATGAGGCGCAACGGAGTGTGACTCCTGGGCAGGCCGTGGTGCTGTACAGCGGCGATGAAGTGGTGGGCGGCGGGTGGATCGAGTAGGCCGTCTTATAGTCACCCCACAGTAGTCAGCCACAAGTTCTCAGCACAAAGAAAGCCCCACCTGGAATCGGCGGGGCTTTTCTAGCTTAGCTGTGTAACGGTTAGCGCTTCATGCTCTGTAGAGTTTCTGGCTCGGCGGTGATGCCGGGAAGGAAGCTGGAGTTCGGGTAGACGCTACCGCGTTCTCCACTCTGCACACCGATGCCGGGTCTTTCGCCATTCTGGCTGACTCCGGAGGTCGGGGTTTCCTGGGTGCTTTGCACTCCGGGTAATGCATACGAAGCTGTGGACGCCCAGCCGGCCGGATTCGCCGACGGAGTGGTGCCGGGTAGGGTTGCCGATGTGTTTGCGAACACCATTCCGGTGGCCAGGAACGCAATGACGGTTAAGGATGCAATAGTAGCTTTGACTTTGAACATATTCTTTCTCCTCACTTACCGCTGATCCCAATGCCCCATGCATTTCGGATTCAATCAACGGCCATGTAAAGAGCATGAGGCCTGCGCGCACGGATGTGAAATTCATTCTTTCTATTGAGTCTATATGTGCTTGAAAACGCGAGATGTACGGAGTTGCGTTTGCCAACCACCCTGTTTACGCACTACGATTTTCTTTCATGCTTTCCGCCGGAAGGCACGTGAGGCGTCCTTATGTCACTGGAACTTGAATCCGCTGTTCGCACCTACACTCCGATCAAAGCTGCTCGTGGTTTGGAACTCTCCTGCAAAGGCTGGGCGCAGGAAGCAGCGCTGCGCATGCTGATGAACAATCTGGATGAAGAGGTGGCGGAGCGTCCGCGCGACCTGGTTGTGTATGGCGGCACGGGGCGGGCGGCTCGCAACTGGGAGTGCTATGACGCGATTGTGCGCTCGCTGAAGGGGTTGGAGAACGACGAGACGCTGCTGGTGCAGTCCGGCAAACCAGTAGGAGTTCTGCGCACGCATGAGTATGCGCCGCGGGTGTTGCTTTGTAATTCCAACCTGGTGGGGCACTGGTCGAACTGGGAAAAGTTCAATGAGCTGGAGCGCGCAGGGCTGATGGCCTACGGGCAGATGACTGCGGGGTCGTGGATCTATATCGGCTCGCAGGGAATTATTCAGGGAACTTATGAGACGTTCAT
>Ga0181537_10001655_pt1 | contig 20259 bp, 10 predicted proteins | sample PEATcosm2014_Bin_39_FD_119765 | JGI IMG/M metagenome (GOLD analysis project Ga0181537, IMG submission 119765) | Peatland microbial communities from MTU Mesocosm Facility, Houghton, MI, USA - PEATcosm2014_Bin23_10_metaG | ecosystem: Environmental > Terrestrial > Soil > Wetlands > Peat | place... | reverse complement strand
CGTTGTTCTCAAAGTGTACCGCTTTGAAATATAGTTTGTTGTCGGCCAAATTGATCGCGAAGCCCCACTCATTTCCCGTCCCCTGTGCTGCCGGCTGGTATTCAATCGACCCTGGACCGCCGACACCCGATCCGTTGAGGGTTATCGTATTCGGGTTTGGCAATGTGAAGTTCGTTGACTTGTCGGCGATCAGGTCGAGCCCTTTGATAATATGGACCACAGCGCCGAGAGAAATAGTGTCACCCCCGATGCTTTGGTAGCCGGCAAGCGCCGGGTCATCTGAGACCTCGAGCAGACCGGTATTCGGGTCACGGATATCACCTCGGTTCTTGGCCTCCAAGATGTCGCGACGAACGCCGCCCCCAATCACGATCTTGTCATTCCAGAAATAGGCCTGTCCCGCTGCGAGGATGGATTCTTGCTTCGAGCGATAGGAGGATAGGCTTGTCGGCACCATGTAACTCGAGAATGACTGACCCGAGATCGGATCCGTGGCGTTATTTAGGAAGCCGTTATTGCCGGTCGGACCTTCATTGTAGTAGGTCTTCCAGTCGCCTGTGACAACATAGCTGCGGCGCTGGACAAAATTCAGGTAGTTGTCTGGTGTTCCCGCCGCAAAGGGTGAACCCTCGTAGGCCTCAGAATTCGACGCGCCTAGGCGGCCGTGATCGTCACGCTCCGCATTAGCCGCGAGGCGATAGCGGCCGAACCATTTTCCGAGGTCCAACTCATAGGAGAGGGAGACCCGAGCCCTGTCGTAAATCTCCTGGCCCGTATAGTTCTGCCAGTTGGTTTGGTTGTAATATTCTCCGAAATAGGGATTCGGACTGCCGTTCGGTAACGTGAGATTCGGGTCAACGTAAAGGGTGTTACCACCGGAGTTATTCCATGCGAGAAAGTTGTCGTACATGTGGTTATATCCCGCCTCCAGAAACATTTTTGGCAGGATCTCCATGTCGACAAATCCTGACCAGGTCTGGTAGTGCGCAAAGCGGCCACCCCCTGGCCCCATCGTGTTAATGCGCGGGCTGGCAAGCGCAGGATCCTCGAGGGAGAGCACTGCGGGGTAATAATAGGCGTTTGTCACCACCTGGCCTTCGTCATTGATCAGCTGCCCCTGATTGCTCTTCCCAGGAGTTTGATTATAAACGAGCGTCTGCCCATTGAGTGTACTGGTCGGATTCTGATACCACTGGGCGACCTGTTGCTGCCCTGGCAGAGGAGGATACGTATTGTTGGATTCAGCGTCTGTGAAATTCACAGTGCCATTGTTCGGCGAGAACGAAGGCTTCCCAAGCTGGAGCCACGGCACAATTGAGTCGAATTCGCCTTCATTTTTCGGAGCCGCGTCGTGCGTTTGAACATTCTCGGCTTCTACCCTCAGCTCTATCTTCTTGGTCAGCTCGTACTTCATGGCCAACGCCTCCATCTTGCCGATGTTAAACGTGTAGTAGCGGTAATTCTCCAAGTCAAAATCCGTGGCGTTGAAGCGAATCGCAAATTTCCCGTCTTCAAAGGATCGGTTCATGTCCAGCATGAATCGCCATGAGCCATAGCTGCCGACCTTTGATGTTATGTCGGTGAAGTTTTGGTTAACGATCGCCTCCTTCGTATCGACGTCGACCACGCCGGCGGGCGAACCAATGCCGAACAAGATCGCGTTCGGTCCACGGGATTCCTCGACACGCCCGAGGTTGTAGACATCTATCGGGACATCGCCTCCGTTGATGTCAAAGTAGTTGCGGGCGAATGTCACGTCCTCGCCTCGAACCCGGTACTGTTGGAAATTCGTCAATTCGTTTCCATTCGCTCCCCCGGCGGTTCCTTCGTCTAGGTCGAAGGCCGTGTTATTTCCATAGATCATCACATCCGAGAGACTATTGGCTCCGATATCCTGAAGAAATTGGGTCGTGAAGACCTGGATCGAAGCGGGCGTGTCCGCGAGAGCCGTATTTAGGCGGCTTCCGGCCAGCGTATTGTTGGCGAGATATCCCTGATCTTGGGTGGCATCGACCACGAACGGGCTGAGCGTCTCAACGGTTTGCTGTCCGTTTGTGGTCACATCAGCCTGAGTGGGAACGACCGTCGCAGGCACAGGGGTTGTCGTTGCGTCTGTTGCAGGGGAAGCTTGGGCCCGCGCATCGCGTGGGCTCATTGACATCAAGAATATGAGCACGCCGGAGGGCACAACGGCCGCTAAACGCTTAACAATCGATTCGGGGGATAGTTTCATAGGGTAGGTTTCCTTAGCCTGCGAACGCTGCGGTTTGGTGGTGTTTGTATCCGAATACTGAAATGTGACGGGATCGCTTGACGCCAAGGATGCCCCTTTTGGGCAGGGGGATCCGAAATCATGCATGGAACCGAAAACGATTGCTGAGCGATCGCTTCAGAAAGGGGCTTGGGGGTAATACTTGGACCTATTGAAGACGACCCGGGCGCTAATTCCTTTACGGGCACAGCAGAAAAAATTCACAACAGGCCATGCGGTATACCAGCCGATGGTGTTGAACGGGGACTCTTTCAGTCTCCGGGATGTTATTCCGCACGACCGATAGAAGGTGATAGCTGTCGGACTTCGGGGTTCGCCAACCGGTCCCCAGTGGAAAAGGAAACTCACCGAGCTACAGGGTTCGGACTACACCATCCCCAAGATGCTCGGCGGCCAAATGTGTGGATTCCTGCGCATGCCATTGCTCTAACGGCCAAATGAAGCCAATCCTTCAGGAGCATCATGTATCGTAAACGCCGTTCCTTTCTCATGCGAAAAGCCCAGCTGATTTCCGCAAGGGCGCTCGTTCTCGCCATCGCCGGTGCGTTTACCCAGGCGGCGCACGCCCAGCCGGCTTCCGCCGACATCGATCCGGCCCTGGGCCTTTCAACGATTCCACTCTGGGAACAGGGCGCACCGGGCGCGCTCGGAAACGAGTATGAAGATTCGCCGACGCTCACCATGTTTCCCCCACAGCAGGGCAAGTCCAACGGCGCAGCTGTGGTCATTGCGCCCGGAGGAGGATATCAGGGTCGAGCCAGCAACCTCGAAGGCCGCCAAATCGCGGATTGGTACAACGCGAGGGGATTCACTGCGTTTGTTCTAAAGTACCGGCTGGGAGTCAGGTACCTTTATCCTATTCCCCTCGCCGATGGCATCCGTTCAGTCCGCGTCGTCAGGTCCCTGGCGGAAAAGTACAAGCTCGACTCGAACCGCATCGGGATGACCGGCTTTTCAGCGGGAGGCCACTTGGCGGCGATGGTCGGCAATTCATGCGATAAAGGAAAGGCCGACTCGAAGGACCCCATCGAGCGGTTCAGCAGCCGTCCGGATTTCCTGGTCCTCAGCTATCCCTGGCTCAATGCCATGCAGCCAAGCGGCCATCGGGGCACTCCTTTCTATCAAGCGATCATGAAGCTTCCTGAGGCAAGGTATTCAGAATTCGTGTCTTACACCCCGCTGTTCCACGTCACGTCCCGCACGCCACCAACGTTCATATTCATCACCTCGGACGACCCCGTCGTTTCAGTGCAGTCGAGCGTCGACTATTTTAGCGCACTGAGAGCGGCGGGGGTAGCGGCGGAGCTTCATGTCTTCGGGCACGGTGCGCACGGCGTGGGACTCGGGTCCGGTGACCCTGCCCTCGATCTCTGGCCGACGCTTCTGGAGGCTTGGCTGCGTGGTCGGCAGATCATGCGCTAGATAGGAGTGTGAGCTTCAGGCGGTAACTGCAGGTGGGAAAGCCTACCTCGCGATTGTGGAAATGGGGGCGAGTTCAAGGCAATCGAACCAAGGCGTAGGACCAATTGGTGGTTCAGCTCGAGAATTCCCTGCGACTCTGGGCGGGTGCCGGTGCTATTTAAGGTTTAGGAACTGGCTCAACCATCCGGTGACCGCGTCAGCCTGCTCGGGAGGCGGCGCGTGCCCACTTTCCAATTGCAGGACAAGCGTCTTGGGTGCCCGCAAGAGATTGTAGGCGGCATATGCCGCCGTGGGTGGGCATACCTCGTCGTTGAAGCCCCAGTTGTAGAATCCCGGCACTCCGACTCGGCGCGCAAAGTTGACCGTGTCGAAGTAAGCGGTCGTTGCAATCTTCGCCGATGTCGAGTTGAGGGACGGAGAACCGCCCGGCTGCGGGGCAAAGGGACGCGGCCACCCGCCCGCCCGCCCTTCTAGGTCTCCGGTAACGTCGCAATAGCCCGGAAAGGAGGCCGCAAGTCCGGTCACTCTGTGATCGAGCGCCGTCGTAGCGATTGTAAGCTGGCCGCCTTGGCTGCCCCCAACTACGACGAGGTTCTTCCCGTCCCAATTGGCGAGGGAAGTAAGAAAATCGTTCGCTCGAATGCACCCGAGGTAGACGCGCCTGTAATAGTAGCGATCTCGGTCATCCAAGTTGTAGAACCAATAGGCGTTGAGGGCAGCCGACCCCAGATTGTCGTAGACCTCCTTATTCAGATTTACGGGGATTCCATGAATCCCTATTTGCAGGACGACGACGCCCTTAGAAGCAAGGTTCGGATCGCCGCCATAGGGCCTCACCCCAGCCCCCGGCACTTCCAAAATAGCCGGATATCGGCCAGGCCCGCGGGGCTGGCAAAGGATGCCGTAGATCCGCGAGTTGCTCCCTCCCACAGTGCGAAAACTCACTTGGTAGGTGTCCACCGATGAAGTGCAAGATTCCGGAATGAGCGTGATGCGAGCGTCCATCGGCACGGTAGCCAAATCCGCCATTCCAGCATTCCAGAATGCGTCGAAATCGGACGGTTCCTTTTGAGTCGGTGTGATCGAGGCGGGGTCGAAAGCCGCTGTGGCAAGGCCCCGGTAGCTGTGCCCAGCCACCTCGGTCGTGACGATGCAACGCAGGAACCCGGGCTTAGACATTGTCCCTGCGTCGATTGTGATCCCATTTAAGGGCAGCGCCACTTTCGTGACCGGCCCCGGATACATGTCTGGACCGAGGGTATAGCTAATCACGACGCCTTCGATGGGTTCGCTGTCAGCCGTGACCGAAACGGCAAAGCGCACCGAATCGCCCAAGTGGTATGTCCAATCCTTGTGGTCGGGAGCCACACTTATGCGCACGGCAGCGATCCTTGAGGTCGCGCCCGGAGTCACGGGGGTGATCGGCGTGCCAGTTGATGGCGTGGCTACATCGCTGGCCCGAAGAGCGGCACCGGTGCAGGCGCCGACTATGAGAAGGGAAATTCTCAATCGTTTAGGAATTAGGGTCATAAAGGGTTCTGTGTAGGACCTTCGATCGTGTCGCCGTACATGCGTTTCGGATCCTTGTGTTCGCAATGTTCACGCCCCGGAAGCGCGCCATTCCCATCGGCTATCCATACGCATGGGAGCCGCAACAATCACCGATCATATTCGAGATACCCCGCGCCAATTCAAAAGCAAGGCATCGACATCGAAAGTCCCCCGAACATAAAGAAACCGGCGCCGCATTCGTCTTAGTTGTTTCCAACCCGCTCGTATCGCATGAATAAAATAGGCATCTACTACGCCTACTGGACCCGCAATTGGGACACCGATTTTGTTCCCTTTGTCGCAAGGGTGAAGCGCCTCGGGTTCGACATTCTCGAGGTAAACGCCGGAACAGTAGCGAATATGTCCAACCGACGCCGGGAAAGACTGAGAGCTGCCGCTGAAAAGGCCCGGATCGAGCTCACGTATTGCATAGGCCTCACCGCGAAGTACGACCTCGCCTCGCCCGACTCTGGGGTGCGTCGGACAGGGATCGCCTTTCTAGGACGCATCGCGACAACGATGCGCGCTATGGGTCACAAGCAGCTGGGCGGCATCATCTACAGCTCTTGGCCGGGAAAACTTCCCTTCGGGGAAGACAAGCGCCGATTTGTCGACCGTAGTGTCAGGAGCATGCGCGAGGCGGTCAAGGTAGCCGAGGACTGCAACGTCTTTTTCAATGTCGAGGTTGTGAACCGATTCGAGCAGTTTATCATGAATACCGCCGCAGAAGGCGTTGCATATGCCCACCGCGTTGACAGCGACCATTGCCGGGTACTGCTGGACACCTTTCATCTTAATATTGAGGAGGAGGACATCGGCAAAGCGATAGTCGCTACGGGCAAGAAACTCGGTCATTTTCATCTTGGTGAAACCAACCGGCGGCCCCCGGGGCGGGGACGCATGCCATGGGAAGAGATATTTGGTGCCCTTCGCCATATTGGTTACACCGGTGGGATGACGATGGAACCGTTTGTGAGGCCGGGCGGAGAGGTAGGCCGCGACATCAGTGTCTATCGTGACCTTAGTGAAGGCCTCGATTTGGACCGAGAAGCGTGCCGGTCAGTCAAATTCGTCAGGCGCCATCTCGCATAAGTGCCGCCCGGGCTCGAATCCGAGCGGGAGTACTAGCGGGTCAACCAGGCGAACCATGGCCCACCGGCGGCGTTCGCCGGCGGGCGCAAAACCACATCCTCTCCGTTGGTTTCGACCGGCTGCGGAGGCAGAACCTGAGTGGAGTCGATCCACCGAACCTGAGCGAATCCAAAGCTGCCCGCCCCACTGACGCGGGCGCCCCCGGGTGCTCCGACGAAGGCGAGGGCATTGGCCCCGTTCCCCATGAGCACCCAGCCATCGGTCGTCGGGTTCGCGGTGAGATCCGACGTCCGCAGTGCCTCGCGAACGGTTTCGGGAATCGCCTTTTCCACCGCGGCCGTGAGCGCCGGGAAATCATCCTCAGCGTCCAGGATCACCAACGACGGATGCGGAAGCCTATTTTCGCACCACGCCCGATAGCGCATGGTGGGCGAGCTTTTCAGGATTTGTCCGCTTAGCGCGACGAACTCGGGCGCGCCGGAAATCCAGGGACCGTTGTACTCCGGCTTGTTGAGGCGCATTCGCAGCTGCTTCAGATCCGAATCCGGGACGATGTTTTGGGTCTGGCCGCGCGGGGACACGTTGATTCCTCCGATTACCGCATAGAGCGATCCGTCGGCGCGGTAGAACCACTTGTGGTGCGAGACCGCCGTGACCATCGGCCCGCGAACCGGATCGTTCAGGATCGCATCCACTTCCGCCTTTGGGACGTCCAGCGCGACGTACACCCTCGCGTCATTCTCGCGCTCCCATTCCACAATCGTGTCCATGACGAACTGTACGAATGGAAGTGGGCCGGAGTATTCCGGATCGATCCCGAATACGACATTGGGCTGCCCCCTGAGAACGTCGAGGGTGTGGCGGAGGTAAGCGCGGTGGAGTTGGCGACGGAGCGGATCGGAGACGTCGTAGAAGACGTTGGCCGCCGGGTACTCGTCGGGCAGCCCCGTGGCCTGAATGCAGTTCGCCGGGCGCCACGGGAAGTCAGCGTAGTGAGCGTGCACTTCGAGGAGCGCGTGCTGCAGGTAGAAATTGTAGTAGAGCACCCTTCCCTGTTCGGCGCATAGCGCCGCGAACTCCCTCACACGGCCGAAATACCACGGGTTGAATCGGCTGAGGTCGAAGCGGCTTAGACCGTCCCAGTCGGATCCCTGGCCGCTTCGCGCCCACGGCACCTCCATGAACGGCGGCGAGACGTCGTCGGCCGTCATCTCCGGCCAGCCGTAGTAGTCGTGGTTGATGCGACGCCGGTCGTACCAGAGGCCGTAGTGCTGCTGAAAGACGGTTCCCGGCGGCAGCCCCTTCACCACCACGCGCAGATCGTCGGTCAGGCCCAGCCCCTCCTCACCCGGGGCAAACCGGGTGATCGCCGGGCCATTCTCCGGTGCGAGTTTCGGCGCCATCTCCCCCCTGTACCAGGACCAGCCCTGGACCGCCGTCCAGCCAGGGGCGCCGTCGATCAGGAATCGGCCGTTGGCGACCGTCAGGGGATGCCGCGGCGCCTCAGGATCGGGGGCAGGCACATCGCGGTCCGCGAGCACCCGGCTGGCCCCGGGGGATGTGTCGATGGCGGCGGGCGCCATGCGGCGGACGGCGTCCGCCCCGACGCGGTCACCCACCTGTGCCTCAAACAGACTGTGGGGACGCGTCTCGTAGGCCTTGAAGAAGGATCGGAACGGCATCGCCTGGGGGTCGGTGTACGGCATCCACCGGGGGTCGTACCGCAAGCTATCGTCGACCACCACGCCCCGGCATCCGAATTCCTGGTTGAGCGCCCCCGGGGGGCTCTGCACCTGGATCTCGGTGGACTCGCAGTTCCACAGGATACAGTTAGCCGCGGTCCAGCCTGCGCCCTGGCCGCGCGCGCCGACGTTCATCAGGCGCAGGGCGTTGCCGCGGACAATCGTGTTATCGAACAACACTCCCGAGGCCCAGCTCTCGGTCGTGCCGCTCCAATCCAGGGCCTCGGTCGCGGAGCACTGGTAGAAGACGATCGGTCCCGTGGCCGCAAATCCGGTCGCAAAGGCGTGCAGGCTGCGCTCCGACGTGCAGCGTTGAACCAGCACGAGTTGGCCGGAGACAAAGAAGCTGCGCCGCCGGTAGGCGGCCTTCTCCGAAACGGGTTCCAGTGCGCGGCAATCCTCGACTGTCACCGCCCGCGCGTCCGGCCCGACCAGGACGACTGCGTCGACGAAATGCGCGCCGGACAGCCGGCGTACCCAGGCATCCTCCGCCTTGTCTACCACAACGCATTCCCAGGCGTGCTCCTCGTCCAGCGCATGCGTGGAGTCGTACTCTGAGATGCAGCGGAGGTTCTCAACCCCGACGTGGGAGATGCGCCCGGGGAATTCGTAACGTCTTACGCTGGAAACGCCGTAGTCGCTGTCCAGCGCGGTCGTGATCGGCGCATCCAGCACCAGTTCGTCGCCGTTCACCGCTACCACGGTCCGGTCCCAGTCGAGGTCCCGCGAGCCCACGCCCCACTGCACCCGGTTCTCCGGCAACCATCCGGGAAACTGGTCCATGCCGAGCGCCGCGATCCATCGCTGGGTGGAGGGCCGGTGGACCATGACCCGAGCGCCGACCGGGAGGCCGCCCTCATTCTTCACATGCAGCCGCAGGCTGCCGACCGACACGTAGGCGTCGCTTACGTTAAGCGCGGGCTCCTCCAGGCGACGGACGCCCTCCCCTTCCACGCGGATTAGGGGACGGCGGGATTGCCCCACGGCAACGATGGTTGTGCCGCCTTCGCGGTCACCGGAGCCCCGGAGCACCACCCCGCTCGCCGTCAGGCGGAGGCTGCCTTCAACCTTGAATGTCCCGGGCTCTAGCAGAACCGCTCCGCGGAACCCATCGGGCCCCATTGCCAAGGCCGCGACGGCGTCCAAGGCGGCCTGAATGCGCCTTTCGTCGGCCTGGCCGGAGGGGGCGACGCGGACCTTCGGGGTCACCTGCGGGATTGGCGCGCCGCCGCCGAAGCCGGCCATCGAGAAGTCCATGATCCGGTTACCCCGGGCGTCGGAACCGTACTGGAGGTGTCCTCCCGCGTCCACGGTGACGATCTCCGGGGGCGCGTCGGGGTTCTCGGCCGAGCGCCCAAGCGTCGCCAGCGCAAGCGAGGCCGCGAAGCCCCAGGCGGCGCGCCGGATGATTTCCGCGACGGTCATCAGTTGCCGCTACCGAACCACGTTGGTGACTGTGTCATAGATGGTGATAGGGTCTCCCGTTTTCACCCGCACGTCGACGTGGTGCAGGGCGACGTTGGTGGCGTAGCTGATCCTAAGCCCATGCGGCGCCTCGATGTCCAGATTCGCGAGCACCAGGCCGTCAATGGGCTTTTCCGGCAGGCCTAGTATCATGCCTGCCTCCCAGTAACAGGTAGCCCGGATGTTGCTGATCTGGACGTGATGCCAGCACGGCGTAGTCGAGGTGATCGCCTGCGGCTCACCGTGGCCTCCGTCCGGCAGGTCGCCGGCGTTCTTGTTGCGGTAGGGCCGCGCGCCCGTGGGGTAAAAGTCGCTGATCATGATGGCGTCGCCGACGTTCTCCATCGTCAGGTCTCGGAAAATGATATTCTCCATGATGGCGCTGCCCCGATCCCGCGCAGACTCGAGATTCACGCCCGATTCGGTCCCGCGGAAGGTGCAGTGCTGCACCACCATGTTACGAAGACCGCCCGCCGAGCCGCTGCCGACAGTGCACCCGTGGCCGTGAAGCAGGAGGCAGTCCCTGATCACGATGTCCTCCGTGACCGCGCCGGGATTGGCCTTGATCGCGATACAGTCGTCCCCGGTGTCGATCTTGCAGTGCGTTATCAGCACCCGCTGGCAGATCGACGGGTCTATCCCATCGGTGTTCGGCGATTCGACATCGAAGTCGTGCATCATCTTCTGCTTGAAGACCAAGGGATCCACGCCGTAGTCGGTCGGGTAGTCGGGAGCAGGATTGTAGATGTAGATGCCGTCGATGGTGACGTCCTGGCTGTGCTTCGGAACCAGATCGAATGCCGGGGAATGAGTGAGCGTCACGCCTTCGACCCGGAGCCGGGCGCAGTGGTCGATGATGATCATGTGGGGGCGGCCTGGGCGCGGGCCCTTGCCGTGCATGCTCGTGTGCACCGCCGGCCACCAGGCATCACCGCTGCCGTCGATCGTCCCCTCGCCGGAGATCTCCAGGTCGTGCACCTGGTCTGCGCTTAGCAGCGCGGGCAGGAAGTCGCCGGCATAGGACAGCTCCTTGGGTGGGGCAAATAGCAGGGTTGCCCCTCGCTGCAGGTGAAGGTTGAGGCTGCTGCAGAGTTCGATGTGGCCGGTCAGGTACACCCCAGGCGGAACCTCGAGGGTTCCCCCGCCGGCCTTGGCCACGGCGTCGATCGCCTCGTGGAAACCGTCCGTGTTCATCGTCACGGCATCGCCGACGACGCCGAAGTCCGTGACGACGAAGGTCCGGGCCGGAATCTCCGGCTGTGCTGGCATGAACAGGTCGGCTGCGCCGGGATCCCCGAAGCTGCCGCCTTCAACGGCGAAAACCGGGCCGCCCATCAGGAGGCTGACCAGGGGAATGAAAGTGCGGATGATTTTTTTCATGAGGGGTTGGCCGGGGCTGCCCGGCTCGGCTTTGCGGCCGTGTCAGCCGTTGTACTTGTGTTAGACGAAAACGGCGGGGTTAACCTTTATATCGGGACGGGATGCCGCGCCGATCCTGGCATTTTCTACCTCCCTATTCCACCGTGGCGCTGGGCTTAATGGCAAAGTGGTGCACCTTGGGCTGGCGCGCCTCGTCGATCTTGGCCTCAAGCGCCGCCATCTCGCGGTCGAGGCGCTGCAACTCAGCGGTCCGGTGCTGCTCGAAGGCTGCCGGGTCTTCCGCCCACTTCGGCATCCAGTACAGCTGCACATCCCGCCAACGCTGGAAATACGTTTCGTTCTTTTTGGCTACGAGATTCAATACCTCGCCCGCCTGCCGGGTGATGGGGCCGCCCTTGTAGGCGAGGTTCCAGCCCTCCGCCAAGTCGTCGGCTGAGACGGTCGCCGTCGCCTCGCCGTCGATCGTCAAGTCATATTTGCCAGCAGGAAGGCCCGTGACCGTGAGAAGGAGTGCGTTCAGATCGTGGGTCAGCGGCACCAGGTCCAGGATTGGCTCCACCTTCGGATCCAAAGGCATCGGCAGCGCCTCGTCCTTCCGGTCGAACGTCACCATCGAACGCTCGACGGTGAGCCCGGTGATAGCGCAAGCCTCCGTGGCAGTCACCGTCTTGCCTGCCGCGTCGATGGCGGCCGTGGAGACAAGCGGCGTCGCGCCAAGCGCCTTCAGGATCGCCCATGCCATGATGGTATGGCCCGCCGGACCGGGATGAACGGCATCGATGCCGTTGCCGACGGTGAAGTTGTGCGAACGGGCGAGAGCCTGCAGGTAGGGGTTGAACTGGTCGGCGAATGGGACTTGCTCGCTCTCGGCCACGCGCTTTAGTCCCTCCGCGAATTTTTCGAGTGAGACGTTGCGCACATCCTGGTCGGGATCGGCAACCTTCTCCTCCACCGGCTGCGTGGTAAGGAGGATCGGCACGGCACCGTGCTCGCGGATGGTCTTCACTAGCAGGCGCTCGCTGGCAATGTAGGCCCGGAAGATGTCTGGTCGGAAGGCCTGGTAGCCGAAGTCGTTCATCCCAAAGTCGATCGTGACCTTCGTGGGTTTGAGCGGAAACAGATCGCGGTCGAGCCCATGCTGGATGGGGGGCGTGATCATCTTGAGCTGGGCGTCGTCGTCCGACGCGAAGAGCAGCGGCTCGTTGATGTGCTCGCGCTGGCGCAGCCAGGACGTATCGCCGCCCCAGCCGATGTTCCGGAAGGTGAGCTTCCAGGCGGGATGTCGGCAAAGGACGTACGCTTCGATGTAGTTGGGGTACATCATTTGCTGCGTGATGCTGTCGCCGAGGAACACTACCCGGTCGCCGTCCTGCACGAAGAAGTCGCGCGCCTCGGCGGTGCCGAGCGCGGCAAGAAAGAAGCATGCCGCCAGTCGCGGGACACGCATCGGGATTTTAGCGAGTTTGATCATGAAAGTTCATTTTGCCAGGGCCACCTCGACAGCGTACACGCCGATCGGCCCGCGCATGTTGGAGCGGAAGACGATCCACTTGCCGTCGGGAGTGAAGTTCGCATTCGGCTCCTCGGAATAGTCATGTCGGGCCAGACTGACCAAGCGCTCCGTCCGTAGCCTCCCCACCCGGATGAGCCGGTCGCCGCCGGCCGCCCCCGAAGACTCTGGCAGGCCCTCGGGATGGAAGAGGTAAATCCATTTGGAATGCGGCGGCTGGGGGCCGAGGTGCCCCGGCTCGCCGCCGTCGCCGCAGAAAAGGCGCCCGTCAGGGGACTGGTTGTAGTGGATCGACCACTGGTCGAGCGTAAGGTGATACCAGATCCGCCGGCTGTCCCGGACGTTGTAGCCGGCGAGCCAGAAGTCCTCGTTCATCGGGGTCTCAAGATCGTACCACAGCCATTGGCCGTCGCTGCTCCAGAATTCGTGGTTGGCGATCTCCATCTGCATGGTGCGACGGTGGACCAGCTGCGGCGTCGACACCTCGTCGAGCCTCAGCGTCCATATCCGGTCCACCATCCACCACGGCCCCTCGTGGCAGACCGACACGAGGTTGGGGTCGGTGGGCGAGAACTGAATGTGGTTGAGCCAGTCCTCCGTCTTTAGGACCGGTGTGAGCACGCCGGACTGGAGGTCTAGCTTGAAGAGCGTCGTCGGCCGGCGCAGGCGGAAGCGGCTCTCCATCATCTCGATCTTGCCGGGGAAGTCGTCGTTGCCGAGTTGGACCCCCGAAGGGCCGTACGTGCGCTCGCCGGGCTCTGGGAACGGGGGCTCGAGAGGCCGACGGTCCGGGCGGTCCTCGAAAGATCCAGCGGCCGTGGTTTCGTCGACATTGATGGTGGAGAGGCGGGCCGCGGCGGGCAGGCCGGCGATGCGCCGCACCTGCCGGGAGTCCGCATCGAGCACGAAAAGCGTGTCCGCAGTGAGAAAGTAAATCTTACCGCTCTTCGCGCCGGCCTGGATGACCCGGAAGTTTGAACCCTTGTAGAGATGCTCGATCTGGCCGGTGGCGAGCGTCACCAGCATGATCTCCTCCCGCGTGACCATGATCACCTTGGTGCCGCTCGCGCAGTAGGCGTACTGTGTGAAATAAAGGCTCGCCGTGTTAACGTCCTCGGACAACTGGATCACCCGGTGGCCGGTTTCCGGGTCGACCCATGAGCGAGGTGCGGGCTGGGCCCTGAGCGTCAGTGCGGCGATTCCAAAGGCCAGCAGGCAGCAGGCGCGGGTGACTCCATGCATCGCTCCAGGTGCGCTTGGTGGCAAGGGGTGGATCCTTGGCGAAATCCGGCGCAAACATCGTCCTTCAGCGCGCCAGTCTCGCTGCCGAGCCACCATCGTCCCAAAACCGCAGCGAGTGCCCCCCCGAGGAAGCCAAGGGATACCGCGAAGGACAGCGCTCATGATTGAAAAGATGCCGACGGCGGTTCCCTTCCTAATTTATCCTGAGAAGCGTAACTCCGTGCGACGGGGTCGTCACAGTCAGGCCGCTCGCCACCACATCGAGATCCCGGTGCGTCCACAGATCGCGCACCGTTGCGGGGGGAGCCGTCAGCCCGACTTGACTCCATTGAAGGGTCCAATCCGCCTCACGGTCGCCCCGGTTGAAAATGCCGACCGCCTGGCCGTTTCCGCCTAGGCGCTTGCTCCAGACCTCGACCGAACCTTTGGCGAAGCAGCGCGTCCCTTGGATTCCCAGCGGGTCCTGGTCCAGTGCGATGACCTCCCGATTTGTCAAAATCATCCGCGTTTCGTAGGTCATGGCGCGAATATCGTTTCCAGCCATCAGCGGCGCGGCCAGCAGGCACCAAAGGGAAAAGTGGGTGCGATACTCGGTGGCGGTCATCCCGCCGTTGCCCACCTCGAGCATGTCAGGGTCATTCCAGTGGCCCGGGCCGGCATATTTCGCCAGGTCGGACTGCGCGAATCCTATCTCTTCCATAGACTTCCAGTTGTCGTGGATGTCCCCGGTCGTCCTCCAGAGGTTTCCCCCGGCCTGCGCCCCCCATTTCCAAGGAGCAAGGACGCCATATTCGCAAAGGCTGAAGACGATCGCTCGTCCGCTCTTCTGCAGGGCCGCCCCCATCTTCTGGTAAACGGGGTGGAGAGCCTCGTCGGCGAACACTCGTCCGGCGCTGCACCAGTCGTACTTCAGGAAATCGACTCCCCAATCGGCGAAGGTGCGGGCATCCTGCTCCTCGTGGCCGAGGCTGCCCTCGTACCCGCCGCAGGTCACGAACCCCGGCGACGAGTAAATGCCCAATTTCAGTCCCTTGTGGTGCAGGTAGTTGGCCAGCGCGACCATGTCCGGGAATTTCCTATTCGGCAGCAGCCGGCCTTCAGGGTCCCGGCCGCCCTCCCATGTGTCGTCGATATTGACGTAGCGGTAGCCGGCGGCCGCCATGCCCGAGGCGACAATGGCGTCCGCAGCGGCGCGCACGGTCGAGTCATCCACTCGCTCGGCAAAGTGGTTCCAGCTGTTCCACCCCATCGGGGGCGTCATCGCAAGGCCGTTGCTGGGCAAAACGCGCAGTACAGGGACGGGCGGGGGCGCAGGCGGAGCCAGGTCAGCCTCCGTGATCTGAATCGCGACGCCCCTCTTCGGGCTTTCGAAACCGTCCCTCATCGCCACCTCCAGATGATCTCCCGAGCGGTGGACCCAAAAGGTCCAATCCCAACCAATCGCGAACACCGTTTCCTGGCCTTCCTGCCGTGGATGCAGCACTGGCATGGAGGCCGCCCTGTTGGGATAAATAGTTCCGGTAAGGCTGCCTCCCACCCCATGCAGCACGAGGAACGAGCGGAGCTCGACGCCTGAGTTTGTTGGCAAATCCAGCTGCCAAATCCCGTCGAGACCGGCGGCCGCGGCCGCTGAGCGCATAGCGAGCAATCCGGTCAAAAACAATGGGGTTCGATAATGCATTAGAAGGGGGAGGAAGAGAGGGTCCGGGCGATTCCGGGTCTTCGCTGGAGCCGAGATTTGGATTTAGAATGAAATGTCGGCGCTCAGCCGCCAGGACCGCGGGTCCGGTAATTGCACCCTGACCGGAAGAAGGTAGGATCCGACGTTTCCATAGTAGGTGTCCGTAGGGGTGCCGTTGTTCGCGTAAGCCACATTGGTCTCACGCCGGTAGATGATCGGGGCAGTGTTGTTGAAAAGGTTGAGGACATTCAGCTGGATGCGCAGGTCGTGCCCGTGAAGCTTGGTGCGGTACCCGAGGAGGCCATTGGCGGTGCCCGTCTTGCCGCCAAACATCACCGAACCGTCGGGATAGGTGCCGATCGTCATCTGGCTCTGGAAGACGTAGCCGCCGCCGACAAAGAGGCCGCGAAGGAACTTGATCGGGCAATCATTTGCGAACGTGTACCGTGTGAAGAAGTTCCACTTGTAGCGCCGGAAGCCGATCAGGCCTTTCCCTTCCACGGACGTGTCGTAGGCTAGCTGAGTGTTCGTCTTCGCGATCTCGCCCGCGATGGTGTCGCCCGGGTCATATGGATCCGTGTTGTTGGGGAGGTTCTCCGGGAATTGCGCAAAATAGGGCAGAAGCACCTTTTGCCACAGGCCTATGTCCGGGCCATTGACGTTCGTTTCATTGGGCGCCTGGTCGGAGAAGTTCACCTGTACGCGCCAATTCTTGGTCATGTTCGCGACAAGCGTGACCTCGGTGCCGTTGTCCGCTACGTCGTAAGGCGTGACGTTATCCAGGGGCATGCTACGGGCGTCGGCGGTGGCCTGGCTGATGTACCCCTCCTGCGCCAGCGCTGCGAGGATGAGATCGTTTTTGGGCCCGACCTCGTCCTCACCGATGTAGTTGTAAAGATTGTGCGTGTTGTCCGAGAAACGGATCGCCTTAAGATACAGCTGTCCGTCAAGCAGGGTGAACGCGACGCCCCACTCGTTGCCCGTGCCGGTCGAGGCTGGCATGAGTTGGGTGGTTTGTCCGCTCGCGGCGCCGGTCAGGTCATAAAGCCCTGCGTTCGGTAGGCCGAAGTTGTTCGACTTGTCGGCCAGCAAGTCAAAGTCGAGCCACTTGGTCTTGATCAAATGTAGTACGCCTCCCACCGACGTCGTGTTTCCGCCCTCCGCGCTCGTAAAGCCGGAGGGCGCATCCTCCTGCAGGAAGTCCGTTGTGGGATTGCGATCGGTGCCCCGGGTATATTGCGAGAGCGTATCGCGGCGGCCACCGGCGTTGATCGCGAGGCGGTCGTCCAGATAGGTGGCCTGGACAACGCCCATTATGTCGCGTTGCACGGTTCGATCGCTCGAGATGAAGTAGGGCGCCATCACGGAGGAATATGACTTGCCCGTGGCCGGATCAGTGACGTTGGCGACAAAGGCATTGTTGTTGCCCGGCGCCACCAGATAATAGGTGTTCCACTGGCCCTCGTTGACGTAGGTACGGCGGGTGACGGTATCGTATTCCGGATCACCCCCGAATGGGTTGCCTTTCCAGACCTCGTTGAAGGCCGGCCCATATTGACCGTTGTCGTCCTGCTCGACGGAGAGCGCTACATGATAGTGGCCAAACCACTTGCCGAAATCCTGCTCCCCGGAAACGAGGATCCGGCCCCGATCGAAGACATTGCTGTTGTCGTATGTTTGGCCGTTGCCCTCAAAGAACAATTTGCCGGCATCCGGGTTGGGCTGTCCGTTCGCCAAGGTGAGATTGGCGTCGACGTTGATATAATTGTCCCCGGGGTTGTTCCAGGCTACGGTGGCCGACTGCAGGTGGCTATACGACACTTGCAGGAAAAGGCGCGGCAGCAGCTGAATATCTGCGGAGAAGCTGTCCTGCTCCCAACGGGCCGTGCGCCGACCTTCGGGCCCCAGGCCGTTGATCTTGGGGTTGGAATTGGTCGAATCCAAGATCACCGGGGTAGGATAGATGTTGCCGATGAAAAACTGGCCCGACTCGTTGATGACCTGGGTTGCGCTGGTGCCGGGGTGGTTGACGGCCATCAGAATCGAAGGGATCGAGTAACTGCCCGGGGTGCCATAAAAGCCCCAGTTGTTCGTGTCCGGATTGTTGGTGGCTCCTTGGGCAAAGAGCGGACGGCCGAGGTGTTCCCATTCAATCAAACCATTGTCATAAAGGGGTTCGTTGCGCGCGCCCTCGTCCTGCACCGAACCCGCCTCGAAACGCGCCCGCAGCTCGATCTTTGAAGTCGGCTTGAAAGTCAGCGTGGCGGCGCCTTCGCGGCCATCGGCGCCGGCGTAATACCGGTAGGTGCCGTCGTGGTAGTTGAGAAGGTCGAGACGCAGAGCCAGCTTTGAGCCGATGCTCTGATTAAAATCCAGGGTCTCGCGGATGGTGCCCCAGCTTCCCGCTGTGATTGAAAAATCTCCATCGGTCTTGCCGAGGATCGCCTGCTTGGTCGAATAGTTCAGGACGCCGCTTGGGGATCCGATTCCGAATAGCACGGAATTGGGACCGCGCGACTCCTCGATGCGATCGATGTCGTACATGTCGAACGGAATATTGGTCGCGACGAAGTAATCCTCCGCTTGCGAAATATCGGACGCACGGACGCGAAACTGGTTGTAGGTTCCGGTGAGAAAGTTGCCATTCGGTGGATTGCCTCCCGCCGTCGTCTCATCCATGTCGGCCACAGTGTTGTTCGCGTAAATCATCACGTCCTTCACGTTGAACGCGCCGATGTCCTTGATGAACTCCGAGGTGATCACCTGAATCGATGCCGCGGTGTCCTTCAGGTCCGTGTTGAACTGAGTGCCGGAAAGCGTGCTGTTCGCCATGTAGCCGACGTCCTTGTCAGTCGACACCTTGAAGGGGTCCATGGTGACAGGCCCGTTGGTGTCCTCCTTCGCCGCAGACGTCGGCGTCACGGTACCGAGCACGGGCCCGGCGGTGGGGACACTCGTGGGCCTCGGTGTTTCGCGACGGATTGCGAATGCTCCCGGCTTCTCATCGGGAACGACCTTGAGCGGAGTGTTTTCGAGCAGCTTCTGCAGGGCATCGGTCGGCGCTAGGTCTCCGGAGACCGCGTTGGTAGGCACGCCCCTAACGTCATCTGTGGCGTAAATCAGCACCACGCCGGATTGATCGGTGAATTTCTTGAGCGTCTTTTCGGCCCGGCCGGCCGCGATGTTGAACGACTTGGTGACATTCCCCGCTTCACTAGCCAACGCCGAGGAGGCGGACAGGATTCCCAGTGAAAATGCTGCAATCCAACGAACGGGGTGATTCATGGACTCCTTGGCTAGGGGTAGAGGTGCATGTAGACGGACGCCAGTACCTCGGAAAGTTTTACGCTGAAACGGAAATTCGCAGGCCCGGCACGGTTCGCCGCGACCGATTCGGACCGCTACTTCCGCTGTAGAATGATGCTGTCGCCTCCGCGATGCTCGACGGCCAGCCCAAACGTTGCCGCCACCAGGCGGCTGAAGGTCTCGGGATCGTCGGGCGAGAAGGTTCCGCTGAGATGAAGATGCGCCAACGACGGATCTCCGAGCACGACCTGCACACGATTCATCCGGTTGATTCGCGCGGCGCCGTCCGCGAGCTCCACACCGTCGAACACGAAACGCGGAATCCGCCAGGACAGCGTACGGCTGATTGCCTCGGAGCCAAGCTGCTCCACGTGAGCGAACGGCTCGGTCGAGGGCCGGTCGAGGTTGACCACAGCCTGCTCGCCGGCGATTAGCACGGGCTCGGTCGCGCCTGCAAATTGCACCTCGGGCCGCTGTGGTCCCCCTTCGATCATGGAGCGGCCCTTGATCGCGTCATCGACGCGGACCTTACCCTCGGTGACCAGGACGTCGACTGTGCCCTCATCGACCCGCACGTTGAAGGCGGTCCCCACCGCCCTTACCTCAAGGTTCTTGACCGAGACGATGAAGGGCCTTGCAGGGTCGTGCTCGACTCGGAAGAGGGCCTCGCCGCGGATCAGTGAAACCCGGCGGAAGGCGGAATCAAACTGGACCACTATTTCGGCGCCCTCCTTGAGCTCGACAATCGACCCGTCGGGCAGCCGGCGGATGGGCTCGAACTGTGCCATGTTCGGGGCGGGGTTTCCAAGCCGCACCTCTATGAAGCTGAAAATCGGGCGCAGGTTAAGGAGCGTGAAGACCATTAGGGCTGCGGCGGCGGCGCAGGCGGCCAGCTGGCGCCGCGCCCGCCGCTGGCGCCAGCGGCGCCCCAGCTCGGTGACGATCGGGGTCGCAGCGCCGTTTTGGCGGACCCGGTCGAACACCGCGGAGATGGCGGTGAGGCGCCCGTAGGCCTCCCGGTTCGCCTCGTCCGTGGCCAGCCAGGCCTCGAGTTCGCGGCTCTCCACGGGGTTAAGCCCGGCGCGGTAGCGCACCACCCACTGTGACGCCTTCGAATCGACGGAATCGTCGCGAAACCTGTGTCCCATGCTCATCATATCTGTTCGAGCCTCCGGCGAATGAATATCTCGCATCGCTGCAGCCCACGTGAGGACTGAACCGCAACCGTGCCTTCAGCGATGCCCAGGCGGCCCGCCACCTCTTTCTGCGACATTCCTTCGATCTGGCACAGGACGAATGCTTCGCGGCATCGGCTTGGCAGGGAGTCAATAGCCTCTATCAAGAGCTGCACCTCTTGTTTTCTGAGTTCGGAATTGGCGGCATCTTGGGTGGAATCGGATGCTAGAACGAACAGCTGCGCGATATCCTTTACAGGAATAAACGGCGACCGCTTGTTCCGCCGCACGATGTCGATCGCAAGACGCCGGGCGACCATGAACAGGAAGGCCTTGGCGTGCCGGATCTCCTTAACCGTGGCCGCCTTCCAAATGCGGAGGTATGATTCCTGCACGACGTCGTCGACGTCGTGCACCGAGGG
>Ga0181537_10001654_pt1 | contig 20267 bp, 17 predicted proteins | sample PEATcosm2014_Bin_39_FD_119765 | JGI IMG/M metagenome (GOLD analysis project Ga0181537, IMG submission 119765) | Peatland microbial communities from MTU Mesocosm Facility, Houghton, MI, USA - PEATcosm2014_Bin23_10_metaG | ecosystem: Environmental > Terrestrial > Soil > Wetlands > Peat | place... | reverse complement strand
TACATGGGCAGCGACAGCAATTTTGCCGCCAATGAGGTCTGGACGCGGGTTTCGGGGCCTTACTTTATCTATTGCAACAACGTCAGCAGCACCCTGACCGATCCCGTGCAGACTTCGCGGGCTCTCTTTGCCGATGCGCAGGCGCAGGCCGCGGCGGAGGCGACGGCGTGGCCCTATAGCTGGTTTCACAATTCCAACTACGCTTTGGCGGCGAACCGCGGCGCCGTTACCGGGAAGTTCGTCATCAATGACGGCGGCAATCCCAACGCCTCGGCGGCCAATCTCTGGGTGGGGGTCATCCAGCAGCCTTCGACGACCGACGCCGTTTACGATTTCCAGGAGTGGATGAAGCCGTACCAGTTCTGGGTCAAGAGCGATGCGAATGGTAATTTCACGATTCCCAACGTCGTCGCCGGTTCAAACTACACGCTCTATGCCTTCGGGCCGGGTGCGGCGGGAACGTTCATGTCGCAAACGCAAGCAGGCGGAAATCCGACTCTCTTATACAATCTTCCGGCGACGCCGTTCGCGGTGACGGTGACGGGAGGTGCGACGACCAGCTTGGGGAATGTCACCTGGACGCCGACGCGGGTGGGGCCGACGGTTTTTGAAATTGGTTACCCGGATCGGAAGTCGGATAAGTTTCGCCATGGGGATGATTACTGGGTGGGCGGGATGGGACCGAGTCCGAGCATCCCGAGCCCGGTCTGGACGAAATTCCTCCAGTACCCTTTTGATTTTCCGAACGGGCTGACTTATACGGTCGGCACCAGCCGATGGAGCACCGATTGGAATTTCATTCAGCCGGTTATCGTCGACAGCGCGGGCAATGATAATCCCTCGAGTTCAAACATCACCTTCAACCTGGCGCAGGCTCCGGCCGGCGGAGCACAGGGTTCCCTTTATCTGGGTATTGCTTCCGACGATGCGGGGCCTCTGATCGTGTCGGTTAACGGCACCAATCTGGGCAACACTTCCAATGTCACCGCCGCGCCCTCGGCGGAAAACGTCAATGGTTTCACTCCCTCTTACAGCGGAAGCGACACCGATATTCGCGAGGAAAATCACGCGCCTTTCTCCGACGAGAGGCTGACTTTTCCCGGTTCGCTGCTCAAGCAGGGGACCAACACGATCAACATCAACATGCGCAAGGGTGGTTCATTTTACAACCACGCGATGTACGATTATATCCGGCTGGAATTGACCGGCTACGTGCCGCCCGCCCCGGTCGGTGTGACGGCCTACAGCGGGAATAACCGCAATCTGGTCAGCTGGCCGGTGACGCCCGGCGCGACGAGCTATACTATTTTGCGCTCGACCACGAGCGGGAGCGGCTACGCCTCTGTGGCGAGCAACGTGACGGGGCCGGTCTGCGGCAGCGGACCGCAGCACGCCACCTATGTCGACAGTACCGCGGTCAACGGCACGACTTATTATTATGTCGTTCAATCGGTCAATCCGACGGGGACCAGCGGCAATTCGCCGCAGAGCGCCGGTGTGGCACCATCGTCCGGTATCACGACCACCGCTCCCGGTACTCCTACGGGTCTGACCACAACCCTGGGCAACGGGAGTGTGACGCTGAATTGGACGGCTGTTGGCGGGGCCAATACCTATACCGTCCAGCGCGGCACCGTGGTGAACGCTGTCGGGTATGTCCCCACCTATATCACGCTCAGCAATATCGTCACCGGCACAACTTATACGGATACGACTCCGAGCAACGGCAGCACTTACTCGTATATGGTGACGGCCACGAACGCCAACGGAGCCGGCGGGAATTCGACGGCTGTTACCGGCACGCCGGTTCCGCCCGGTCCCACGGCGGTTCCTGCGAATGTCACCGTCTCCGCCGGAGCCTTGCAGGCGACCGTCTCATGGTCAGCAGTCCCAGGAGCAACCGGTTATCTGTTGCAACAGGCCACAGCTCCGGGTGGACCCTATGCGTATGTTGCCACCGTCACGGAAACGACCTATACCGTCACGGGGCTGTCTCCGAATACGACTTACTATTACGAGGTCGCGGCGGTCAACTCGGGCGGTGCCAGTGCCAACGTGCAAGTCAGCGTCCTCACGGCGCCTGGGGCGCCGACCAACGTGGCGGCGCTGGCGGGCAACGGGCAGATCACGCTGTCCTGGACAGCGTCAGCCGGAGCGGCGAGTTATGTGGTGCAACGCAGTTTGGTGACGGGGGGCCCTTACACCACGGTCAGCGGCGGTGGCGCGGTCACGGGAACGACCTACATCGATACCGGCCTGACCAACGGCACGACTTACTTTTATGTCGTGGTGGCGGAGTCGAACGCGAACGGCACGGGGACGGGGGGCACCTCGACGGAGGCCAGCGCCACGCCGGCCCCGATTCCCGGCCTGATCTGGACGGGGGCGACCAGCACAGCCTGGGACACGTCGACCGCGAATTGGCTCAACGGGAGCGCCGCCGCCGTTTATGCCGATGGCGACTTGGTTACGTTTTCAGACGGGGCGACGACGTCGACCGTGGTCATCGGCGCGGCGGTCAGTCCCGGGTCGGTCACGTTTACCAACGCGACGGCGGCCTTTGCGACCAGCGGGGCGGCGATTTCGGGGCCGACGAATTTGGTCAAAGGCGGGGCGGGGACGGTCACGCTCAGCAGCGCAAACGCTTACACCGGAGGCACGACGATCAACGCGGGCATCTTCAGTCTTACCGGTACCGCCGCCACCACCGCCTTCACCTCGGCGCTTGGCACCGGTACAGTCACGCTCAATGGTGGCGAACTTCTGCTGGCCCCAACCGGCACCCAAACCCAGTTCAAGACCGCCAGCAATTTCGCGAACAACTTTGCCCTCAACGGCGGCATTGTCTACGGCAACGACGGGCAGGAACATCTCACCGGCACGATTTCAGTCACGGGGGCCACGACGTTGTTGCGGCAATGGAACAACTCGTCGGCAGACCAGACCAAGGCGGTGTTACTTGACGGGGTACTTTCGGGTTCGGCCTCCTTGAACATTTACGGTACGGGCGGAAATGCCGGGCAGGGCGCCCGGACATGGATCGACAACGCCGCCAACACCTACAGCGGACCGGTCACTGTCTACGCCAGCGCTGCCCTCACCGGCTTCAGCGCCCCGGCGGGCGGCAACGCGCTCGGCCTGGGCAGCAATACCGCTTTGCAGGATGCGACCGTCGACCTGGAAGGCACCCGCACCAGCGGCGGCACCGACGCTACCGAACTCTACGGCATTCAGTTCGCCTCCGGCGTCACTGCCCCGGTTCTCGGGGCCTTGCTCGGCAATGGCAACATCAACCTCAATACCTTCGGCTCCGGCACCCCCGCCGCCATCCTCACCGCCGGAGGCGACAACGCCACCACCACCTTCGCCGGCATCCTGAGCGGAAGTGGAGGCTTTATCAAGGCTGGCGCAGGCACCATGACCCTTTCCTCTATGGCCAATACCTACACCGGCCCTACGACGGTCGCCGGTGGCATTCTCATCATCCTGGGCAATTTCACCAGTTCCTCCTCCATTACCGTTACCTCAGGCACGACCCTCAATATTCCCAGCGGCAATGTGAGCACCACCGGGACCATTACCAACAACGGCACCCTCGTCTTGGGCAGCGGAGTAACGCTCAGCTCGACAGGCACGTTCACCAACAACGGCACGCTCGATCTGAGAAATGATCCCACGTTCACGCTGCCGGGCAACTTTGTCAACCACGGCATCGTACTGACCAACCTGGTTCCCGACACCGTCGATACGCCGACCATGCCGACTTGGGCGCTGATCGCCACCGCCTGTTTGCTTTTCGTCACAGCCAGACGATATCTTTGGCGTGAGCCGATCGTGCACTGGTAAGTTAGTCGCTCCTTAAAAAGGGGTTGGGTTTAGGACGAGAGGAAAGAGGAGCGTGAGCAGTCGGCGCGGAAGCTGGAGCCAAAAAGAGGTGGCTTCGCATATGAGGTAATCCGCGTGATCGGGCGTAAACTCGATGAGATTTTTGGACAAATAAAAGGACAGTCCATCGGCATTCTTCGCCGAAGTGACCCTGCTTCTGGAATTATTTTGGCCGAGGAATGCTTTGCATATACTGGGCAATACCTGACAGTTCATTCAAAGCCCGGTCTCGCAGTGGACTTTCTGGAAATTGTTGCACCCACGCACCAGCTTCGGTTGGATCCACCCAGGCCCATTGATGCAGTACCATCATTACTCGCCTGACAAACGCCTTTTCAAAGAAGGTGGAGAACTTGGAGCATTCGGTTGCCCTTCATTTCATGCACTACAATTTCTGCCGTATCCATCAAAGCCTCCGCGTTACTCCCGCGATGGAAGCGGGCGTTGCCGATCACGTTTGGAGCTTGGAAGAAGTGATTGCGCTTTTGAAATAGCTGATACTATTCTGTCATGTGGCCGTATCTGATGATCGCTTTTCTAGTCGTTATTCCTGGGATAGCATTTTGTCTGTCTCGCCACTACGGCAGAAAGGTGTGTCGATTCAGCGTGGGGTTGATCGCCTTTGGTTGCTTGAATTGGCTGATCTTGATCCTAGCCTCCGCAACCCATTTTCCTCTCAACCCTGAATGGGCATTCGGGATTGGAATCATCTCCATCCTCTGCGGAATTAGCGCTTTTGCTGGTTTTGGTTTCTGGAAGATTTTGGGAAGCCGCTAATTCAAACTGTACCACTACCCCGCTTCCGCATCATTTGTCAACCCACTGAGAATCTGTTTGGCTACCCGCTTGGCTTCCGCTTTGTCGGCAAAGTTTTTCTGAACCCGCCTGCTTCCCATGTAATAGGCAAGCTGGTACATCGCCTTGCCGCGATTGACCGACTGATATAGTTTGACTGTCTGACTGCCATTTGAGATTTCTGTCGCCATACACTGTATGGCGGGATGTCAACCAAACTGCATTTGCTACGCATTCCGTTATGCTAGAACCAATCACTCACGCAAGTGACTGTAGTTTGAATATTCTAGCTACGGTCATAGACCGCCTCTACAATTATGAGCAACACCTACAAAATTGCCGTTCTCGCCGGCGACGGCATCGGCCCTGAAGTGATGGCGGTCGGACTCGATGTCCTGCATGCCGCAGCGAAACGATATGGCTTTGGTATCGACGCGAAGGAGTACGCGGTCGGCGGCGCGGCCATCGACCAGTTCGACGACGCGCTTCCGCCCCACACGCTGCAAGGGTGCCGCGAGGCGCAGGCGATTTTCTTCGGCTCGATCGGCGGCCCAAAATGGGAGAGCCTGCCCGCGAACCGGCAGCCGGAACGCGCCGCGCTTCTGCCGCTGCGCAAGCACTTCGGCCTCTACGCGAACCTGCGCCCGGCGAAATGTTATCCCGGCCTGCTCCACGCCTCGCCGATCAAGTCGGAGTGGATTCCCGACGGCTTCGACGTGCTGGTGGTGCGCGAACTGACCGGCGGACTCTATTTCGGCCAGCCGAAGCTGACCGTGGCCATTGAGGGCGGCGAGCGCGCGGTCGATACGATGGTCTACGAGACGAAGGAGATCGAGCGGATCACGCATGTCGCGTTCAAGGCGGCGCGGCTGCGGCGCAAGCGCGTGACGCTGATCGACAAGGCGAACGTGCTGGAGACGAGCCTGCTCTGGCGCAAGACGGTGAAGGCCCTCGCGCCGCAATATCCCGACGTGGCGCTGGAGTTCATGTATGTCGACAACGCCGCGATGCAGCTTGTGCGCCGGCCGCAGCAGTTTGACGTGATGCTCTGCGAGAATTTGTTCGGCGACATCATCAGCGACGAGGCCGCCGCGACGGTCGGCTCGCTGGGACTGCTGCCGAGCGCGTCGCTGGCCGATGGCTCGTTCGGCCTCTACGAACCGAGCGGCGGTTCCGCGCCCGACATCGCGGGCAGGGGCATCGCGAATCCGATCGCGCAGATTCTCTCCGCCGCGCTGATGCTGCGCTACTCGTTCCATGAAAACGAAGCGGCCGCGGCCATCGAGCAGGCGGTCGAAACGACGCTGGCCTCCGGGCTGCGCACGGCTGATCTCGCGCGACCGGGCGAGAAATCGGTTTCCACGGTGGAGATGGGTAAAGCGATCAAGGAGAGGCTTGTTTAAGGGTGCATTCCTCGTTCCCAAGTTGTACTTGGGAACGTCTCCTGTTCCTCGCGAAACTCCGTTTCGCGGTAAAGTCGGCAACGAAGTTGCCTCAGCAAGCGCGTTCCCAAGTACAACTTGGGAACGAGGGAAGCTGTGGATATTCTTCGGGCTAGTCTGCTGTGGCCTGACCGCATTCGCCGCTCGCGCGGATGATGCCACGCCGGGACTTGAGGCGGTCACGTTTCGCGGGGAGGGATTTCTCGTACGGTCGGTTGATCCGAAGAAGGAGGACCTGCGCCTTTTCTGGAAGGATGACCAGGGCAATTTGCTCCACGATTTCGCGGGCCTGGAAAAAGCGGTCGGCGCGAAGGGCGAACGGCTCGTGTTCGCCGCGAATGCGGGGATGTTTGAGCCCGATTCGCGTCCGGTCGGGTTGCTGGTGCAGAACGGCAATGAGGTATCGCCGCTGAACCTGAACGAGGGCGCGGGCAATTTCTATCTGAAGCCGAACGGCGTTTTCGTCATCAACGAGAAGCACGAGGCGCGGGTGGTGGAGTCGAGCGATTACGTGACGCTTTTGACGCCGCCGCTGTGGGCGACGCAATCAGGGCCGCTGCTGGTGCACGGCGGAGACATCCATCCCGATTTCATCGAGGACTCGAAGAACAAGTTCGTCCGAAGCGGCGTCGGCGTGAGAAAAGATGGAGCGGTTGTCTTTGCGATCTCCAAAACCCCGGTCAACTTTTACGATTTTGCGGCCCTCTTTCTCGGCAAACTTAAATGCCCAAATGCGCTCTACCTGGACGGCAACATCTCGGCCTTCCACGTCCCCGGCGACAAGGACACCGTCCCGCACAGTTTCGGCCCGATGTTCGGGTTGGTGGAGAAGGCAAAAAATCAGTGAAGGCGCGTGACAGTCAGAACCTTGGGTCGTAAACTTTCCGTTCCACGATTATGCTCACGCAAGAATGGAACATTCAGTCGCGCGCGTTGCAGTGCGCGGTGTCGGGCCGCCCTTTTGAAAAGGGCGAACGGGTCTTTTCGGCGCTTTACTGGCGCGACGGGCAATACGCGCGGGTCGATCTCTGCGCGGAGGCGTGGAACGCGCGCAACGACAACATCGAGCCGCTTTCGGCGTGGCAGACCGAGTTTGTCCCGCCCGCGCCGCCTGCGCCCGAGGCGTTGCGGAAGGACGACGCGGAGAGTCTGCTGCGCCGGCTCATGGCCGAGAATGCGACGGCTTTGCGCCACGCGCGGTATATCCTGGCCCTGATGCTCGAGCGCAAGAAGGTGGTGCGCCAGATCGAGCGGCAGCGGCAGGAGGGCGCGTCGATCCTCGTTTACGAGCATATTCCCAGCGGCGAGGTCTGGCTGATCGAAGATCCGGGACTGAAGCTGGGCGAGTTGAAGGCCGTGCAGGATGAAGTGGCGCATCTGCTCGGGCCGGCGCAAGCAAGTGGGGCGGCAGAGACTGCCGTCCCCATCCCACAGAACTAATTATGAGTCGGAGCGGCGCCGGTGGGAGCCGTGACGACGTCGTTGGGGCCGGGGATCGGCAGATAGCCCAGATCGCGCAGGCTTTGCGCATAAAGGGCATTTTTCTGGGGAGGATAGATGTGCGAGGCGCGGAGCAGCCAATAACGGGCGCCCTCATCGCCGTCGATATTCTTGTGGACCAACTGCCAGGCGGCATTGCTGAATTCGCAGGAGGCATTAGCCATCGAGTCGGTGAAGGCATCGAGTTCCTTTTTCGCGGCGGCTTCGTGGCCGCCAAAAAGATCGCAGAGAAAGACCTTGTAAGCGGCCAGATCGCCGTTCTCCGGGTCGTTCACGAGCGCGGCAAAGCCGGGGCGGGCCAGGTCGTATTGTTTCTGCAGGAAATGGACTTCGACCTGGTTGAACTTGAGCACCGTATTATTCGGCGCGATCCTCGCGGCGGCGTTGAAGTCGTCCTCGGCCTGGGGCCACTGCTTCCTTTGGCAATAGATCGAGGCGCGAAGCACATAGGCGCCGGTGCTGTTGGGATTAAGCTTGAGGGCCTGGCTCAGCGAGTTAAGGGCGCCGTCCGCGTTGTTGGCATTCATTTTTTGAATGGCGTCGGCGATCAATTTCTGGGCGGCCTCGGTGGGCGTGGTCAGGCTGGAGGATCGGGCGGGAGCCGTGGGCGTGGCTTGCTGGGCCCGGCCGGGCGGCGAGAGAAAAAGGGCCGAGGCGAAAAGGACGCAGGAAAAAGAACGGAGATGGGCGGGCATGGTCGGTAAGGTATAAACGAAGGCCGGGCGAATAACAAGGCGGGTGGTTGGGGATAAGGTCCTACAGTCCGCCGAGCTTGCGGAGTTCGGCGGCTTCCTTTTCGTTCAAGGGCGCGACGGAGAGGCGCGATTGGCGGACGAGCTGCATCTCCTTCAAGGTGCGGTGCGCCTTGATGGCTTCGAGTGAAACGGGCTTGGGCAGGGCCACGCCGGCCTTCAGGTCGACGCAGAACCACTCGGCTTTTTCGCCCGGCTCGACGGTCGGATCGGGATAGGCGGTTTTGACGACCGTCGCCAGCCCGACCACGGTCTTTTCGCTCACGCTGTGGTAGATGAAGACCTCATCGCCCCGGGCCATCGCGCGGAGGTTGATGCGCGCGGTGTAATTGCGGATGCCGGTCCACGCGGTCGTCTTGTCCTTCTGGAGCTGCGTGAAGGAGTAGGCCTCCGGCTCGGTTTTGACCAGCCAATGTTTCACTGGCGAAAATTGGTGTAGTTGAGCGCGACGGGAAATTCCTTGCCGCGCAGAAAGGCGATGACTTCCTGGAGATCGTCGCGGTTTTTGCCGGTGACGCGAATCTGCCGGTCCTGGATCTGGGTCTGGACCTTGATCTTGGTGTCGCGGATCGCCTGGCAAATGGTTTTCGCGATGTCGGTTTCGAGGCCCTGCTTGAGCTTCAGCTCCTGCCGGGCATGGCCGAGCGGGGAGATGTCGGCGTCCTTGCGCTCGATGTTCTTGAGGCTGACGTTGCGGCGGGCGAGTTTGCCGAGGACGATTTCCTCGAGCGCGGTGATCTTGAACTGGTTGATGGCGCTGAGCTTGATCGCCTCCTTTTCGAGGATGATCTCGGCCTTGGCCTCGCGGAAATCGAAGCGGTTGGCGAGTTCCTTCTGCGCCTGCTCGACGGCGTTCTTCACTTCCATCAGGTCGACTTCGGAGACAACGTCGAAAGAGGGCATAAAACCAAATTGCGTCCCAAATTCCCAAAAGGGAAGAAGATTACTGCGGGACGGGACGGGGGTAGGACTTCGAGTCGAGGCGGTAAACGATCCGGGCCTTGGTGAAGTCGTGCTGCGACATCTCCATCTTCACGCGATCGCCGGGGGTGAGGCGGATGAAACGCTTGCGCATCTTGCCCGAAATGTGGGCGAGAACGACGTGCTTGCTGTTGTCCAGCTCGACGCGAAACATCGTGCCGGGCAGGATCGTAATGACCTTGCCTTCGACTTCAATGACGTCCGTTGCGTTATCCAGTGGCATGTGAGTGGGACAATATACACGGAGCGCTACGAGTGGCAATGGTTTTGTTGTTTGTTTTATTAACCGCGAAGCCGAAGGACCGTTTCCATGTCTTCCAATCCTTCTTCTTCCCAGAATTTTTGCGCCAAATCCCAAGGAATCATCGGCGTGCCCGGCGGGACTTTAAAGGTCGGAAGCTTCGAGATTTTCGGCGGCTTCTTGGTTTTGGTTTTTTTCTTCATGGGCGGCTTAATTTAACGCTTACTATTGTATCGTTCTGATTTCTCCAATAACACCATTTGCTCTGGATACTCCAATTCCGCTCCACTCAACTCCAGAATGTCGAGGCTGTCTCCTTTGAAAGTGGGGTAGAGTTTTGCCAAATCATGAATGGAATTTTTGGCGGTTTGAAAGTAATGTTCGTCTTTTTCCATCCCAATTGAGGCGCATCCAACAGCCATGGCTGCGGCAATGGTTGAGCCACCGCCCATAAAAGGATCGAGCACCAGTCCATCGCCCATTGGCAATAAAGCCCGGATAAAAACTCTTAAAAGATGCTGCGGCTTCAATGAGGGATGGTTGGCCAGATCCTTTTCCCTCTGAGGCGTTTTGAAGCTCGGTATTACGTCGGGCAACGGCCTTTCTCCCGCCATCATTCGCAAACCGCCAGTTCCCCATTTTCTCAAATTTTGAGCGACTGTTTTTTCTGAGATCGGCCTGCGAAATAACATCCAAGGTTCATAATTACCACGAGGGCTAACGCACACATGAGGAAATTCCCTCTCAGCATTTTTAGGCCGGTCTCCTCCGCGAAATCCATGATAAATTCGCAGGATTGTCGCACGATTTTCAAAGCCCTGCCGGATTAACCCCTGCTGGACATACATTTGCAGGGTCGGGTTTCCCGCGATCAGGAGATGCCCTCCAGGCTTGATTTTTTCAAAAATGAGTTTTCCCCAATTTGAGAAAAAATCTTCAATTCCAAGCTTTTGTTCCTCTGAAAGCACGGAAAATCGTGGCAGCGGCTTTCTCTCACAACCGTCCCATTTCGGTGGTATTCGCCAAACACCTCCTTTTCCGGAACGTAGCTTGGCAACCTCAGAATCAGAAAATTCGACTATTCCGTAAGGCGGGTCCGTGCAGACGGCGTCCAGTTCGTCGTTTTTAAGCTGGGCAATTTCATCCAGGCAATCTCCCAGAATTAATCGGAATCTACTCATTTTCGACTATAGTTGAAAGACCATTATCATGCCGTCTGATACGATGCAAGGCCTTCATGGATGCAAAAACAGCTTTGGGCAAGGCCATTCGCATGGCGCGGGAGACTTTGGGACTTTCATTGGAGAAGCTTTCCGAAGAAGCGGACATTACCTACCAGTATCTGTCCTCTTTGGAGAACGGCAAAGAGAATTTCACTATCGGTGTGCTCGAGGCGCTGGCTAAAGCGTTGGGAACGGCAGTCGCTCCTCTGGTTGCACAAGCTTATGCCCCGAGCGAAGCAGGCCCGCCCAAAGTCAAATCTGAATTTTTTATTAAAGATGCGCTTCTGCCGCCAGGGTTAGCCAGAGCCCATTTGGAAAGAGTTTTGAATGAAACTCATTTGGTTATTAGACTGATCAATTCTACCCTTATGCAAGTTGGAGAAAGGCCGCTTTCCGCTTACATCCAAAGTAATAATTTTAGCGGCATTGTTTCCAACATCCTTTGTGATGCGTTCTCGCGGTTTAGTCCGTATAAGCACAATCACGACCAGAGGTATCCCGACTTGATTTGTAAATCCGCGCGTGGAGACGAAGTGACTGGTTTGGAAGTTAAGACAACGATTAAAGTTGGGAAAGGAGGCGAAAGTCATAATGGGCATTCGGGATGGCATGTTATTGCCTGCTTTGATCTTGATCGGGAACGAGGAGATATCGGGTTTATTCATGTCATGTTTGCCAACCTTATTGGTCACGGAAAACCTAAGACCGACTGGAAATATGTGGGCAGTAGCGTAAATAAGGAGACGGGGAGTCAACGGACAGAGACATATACGACAACTCCTCAGGGTACGGCCAAATTACGACATGGTACTGTCTATCTTGACACCACAAAAATAAATGTATCCAGATGGCGAACGGAGCGAGGAGTGGCAATACCCCCATATTCTCCCTTTCAGAACAAATAATACTTACTGTTGTCCAACCCATGAACCTCGATCTCCTCAAAGAAAAGCTGCAGGGCGTGTTCAAGACACTGCGCGGGTACGGCAAGCTGAGCGAAAGCAATGTGGCCGACGCGGTGCGCGAGTCGCTTTTTTCTTGCTGTAGCTTTGCGAATGGGTTTATCGGGGGGGCATGAAGGTGCTTTGTTACAATTCTGTCCAGAGCCTCTTGGCTTCTATCGAGTGCCTTCAATTCAATACCCATGTTTTGCAGGACATCTCGTGTAGGCCGCCACCTGACAACTATGGTTTGCCGGAGTGATTCCCAATTCTCTTGTGAAGCCCAATCCCTAAATCCCCTCTATCGCCAAAATCTCTTCGAGGAATAGGCTCCCTTGTCTTTTTAAGGAACGATCTGGTAGGCTCGCCCGGTGCGTCCCCATCCCATCCTGTTGTCCCTCCTGCTCAGCCTCAGCCCCGCGGCGGCCCAGACCCCGCCTTCGACCAACGCCCCGGTGGCGCCCCGCGCCCTGCCGGTCAGCCCCGCCGAGCTCACCGCCGCGCAGGCGCCCATGGCCGTTGCCGGCGGCGTCAACGTCCATTGGTACGGCCATGGCTTCGTCTACCTCACCTCCTCCGTCGGCATCCGCACCGCGATCGACCCCTTCGGCCCGGAGACCGTCCACTACCTCTTCCCGACCCACCTCTCCGCCGACATCGTCCTCATCACCCACGAGGCGGAGGACCATTGCGCAGGAGACCAGATCTTCGGCAACCCGCTCATCTTCCGCAGCGTCATGGCGGTCGGCTTGAACCGGGCCAACGGCATTCCCTTTTATGGCGTCTCGTTGCAGAAGGACCCCTCCGATCCCAACGCCGGCGCGAACACCGCCTACACCATCAGCTTCGACGGCGTGAGGTTCTGTTACCTAGGCCAGATCAGCCTTCCGCTCCTGGCCCAGGAAAAGGAAGAGCTGGGCAAGGTCGACGTCGTCTTTCTCCCGGTCGGCCTGCAGACCCTCTCGGTCGGTGAGTTCAACCAGGTCGTGCAGGACTTGGGAGCGAAGATGGTCATCCCGATCAATTACAAGACCGACTTGTCCGGCATCGTCGCGCTGCGCCCGCTGGACGAATATCTGGCCGGGACCAAATTCCCGGTGCGCAAGGTCGACTCCGACGAGATCGTGATCAACCGCGCCATGATCCCCAGCGAACCGACCGTCTACGTCCTGAAGTCGCCGACCGAATCCGCGCCCGAGCCTCCGTCCCAATGAAAATCCTGCTCCTCGGTTCTGGCGGCCGCGAACACGCCATCGCCTGGCGCTTGCGCCGGGACGATCCCGCGCTCCAACTTTTCACCGCTCCGGGCAACGCGGGCACCGGGCAGATCGGCACGAATCTTTCCCTTAGCGCCACCGACCTCGCCGGCCTCGTCACCTGGGCGCGGCGGGAAAAGCCGGACCTGACCGTGGTCGGCCCGGAAGCCCCGCTTTGCGCCGGGGTGGTCGATCGCTTCGAGCAAGCCGGGCTGCCGATCTTCGGCCCGAACGCCGCCGCCGCGCGACTCGAAGGCAGCAAAGTTTTCAGCAAGGAATTTCTGCTCAAGCATGGCCTGCCCACCGCGCCGGGTGCGTGCTTCCGCGATGCCCCATCGGCGCTGGCCTACAGCCGGAAGCAGCCGAATTTTCCCCAGGTCTTGAAGGCCGACGGCCTGGCCGCGGGGAAGGGGGTCGTCATCGCGCAGACCCCTTTGGAGGCAGAGCAAGCCATTGACCAGATCATGGAGCAGCGCGTCTTTGGCGAGGCGGGCAGCCAGATGGTCATCGAGGAATTCCTGCCGGGGCGCGAGATGTCAGTCCATGTGCTGACCGACGGCATCTCCCATTTCGTCCTGCCGATTGCGCAGGACCACAAGAAGCTGGGCGAAGGTGATTCCGGCCCGAACACGGGAGGGATGGGCGCGTATGCCCCGGCGCCTTTTGCCACGGCGGAACTGCAGGCGCAGATTTCGGCGCAGGTGGTCGAGCCGGTGCTGGCCGCGCTGCGCAAAGAAGGGATCGATTTTCGCGGCATCCTTTACATCGGCATTATCTGGACGAAGGAGGGCCCCAGCATTCTCGAATTCAACGTGCGCGGGGGCGATCCCGAAACGCAGGTGCTGCTGCCGCTCATCGACACGCCGCTGGTCGAGATTTTTCAGGCGGTGCGGGAACGGCGATTAGGCAAGCTGGAAATCCGTTTGAATTCCAACCATGCGGTGACGGTCGTGCTGGCCGCCGCCGGTTACCCCGGAACGCCCGAAACCGGCGTGACGATTGAGGGCCTTGACTCTGATTTGCCGAACACCTGCGTCTTCCAGGCCGGGACCAAACAAGAGGGCGAACGGGTCGTGACCAACGGGGGCAGGGTGCTCAGCGTCACCGCCTGGGCCGCCGATCTCGCCACCGCCCGCGAGCTGGCCTACCAGCGGCTGGCAAAAATTCATTTTGCGGGAAGCCTGTACCGGCGCGATATTGCCGCTCGGCTGACCCTGGAATGAATACCCTTCAATTAACCTCCCTCAGTTTGCTTCTGACCGGCCAGGTGCTCCTGGCCGATCCGGCCGCCGTTGTCTCTGCGCCCACCGCCGACCCGATCGCCGAGGCGCTCCCGATCCTGCAAGCCGGCTATCCCGATTTTCCGGCGCTGCATTACCAGCCGGGCGACAAGCTTGAGGACCTGATCGCCCGTTCCAACGGCGGGATCAGCCTGATCGCCCCGGACGCTCCCCCGCCGACGCCGATTATCACCACGACGCTGCCCGACGGCTCGGTCTACTGGCGGCTGGCGTCTTTCATCCCGAAAAAAGATTGGGCCGAACTGGGAACGGAATTGCAGAACGATTCCCAGCATGGCGCGAATGGCGGTGCGGTGCTCGATCTTCGCAGCAACGAAGCGCCGGAAGACATGCGGGGCGCGTCGCAGATCATGAGTTTTTTTGTCCCGGGCGACACTTCCCTCAAGCGCTATCGTCTTAAAAATGTTGAGGGGAACCATCTGGTTGCCGACGACTTGACAGTTGACACCCATTTTCGCGGGCCGCTCGTCGTGCTGACCAATCAGCGCACGACCGGCGCGGCGGAAGTCCTGGCGGCGAGCCTGAAAGCCGACGGGGCGCTGGTGGTGGGAGCGCAGACCGCAGGGAAAGGCGCATCCTTTTCCGAATGGAAGCTTTCTTCCGGGAAAATCCTCCGTTTTGTGGCCGAACATGTTCGCCTGGCCGATGGCAGCGATCTCTGGGGCCATCCGGTTGTTCCCGACATCGCGCTGACGGAGGACGAGCACACCGAGAAGGCCGCGCTCATGCTCATTCGCGACGACCATATCCTCGATGTCATCCAGGAATCGGCGGAACGGCATCGGATGAGTGAAGCGTCGCTGGTGCAGGGGCAGGACCCTGAATGGGACGAGTACCTGGCTTCCCTCGAAAAAGGGCCGGTTCTGCTGAGCCTGCCTTCGATCCATGACATCGTCCTGATCAGCGCGCTCGACAGCCTCAAGGCCATTCAATTTTCGCAAAGACCCGCCCCCGCGCAGGCCACGGCCAGCGCCTCGCCTCCGGCCACCACTTCCATCCAGTAAAAAAAGCTCGCATCCCATTTTGAGTTAGGCTCTATCTTGTCTCCCCCCACTTTTCATGAGAAACGTCCTTTTTGTCTGTACCGGCAACATCTGTCGCAGTCCGATGGCGCAGGGACTCTTTGCCGATTTGGTGCGGGGCCGCAGCGACATTGAGGTCACCTCGGCCGGCATCGGCGCGGTGGGAGGGCAGCCGCCCAGCCCCCATTCGGTCGAAGTGATGGACGAGCTCGGCATCGATATCAAGAACATCCGCAGCAAGCCGCTGATGGCCGACCTGGTGCGCAAGGCCGATTTTATTTTCGTGATGACCTACGGGCATCTCGATTCGATGCTGCTGCTTTTTCCCTCGGCGGCGGAGAAGACCTTTCTCCTGCGCGAATTTGAGACCGACCTGCCGGTGATGGAGCGCGAAGTCTCCGATCCCATCGGCCAGTCGCGCGAAACCTACCGCGATTGCCGTGACCAGATCCGCGCCGCGCTGCCCCGCCTGCTCGACCTCGTTTTACGTTCGACCCACGACGAAACGCGCGTGACGGCCTTGAAGAAAGTGGCCATCGCCGCCGACACGGACGGCACCGAGCTCAAGGAGCAGGTGCGTTCTTGGCTCGACCAGAACGGCTATCCGTTTGAAGACCTGGGCGGTTGCAACAGCAGTGAAATCGCCACGCGGGTCGCGAAGGCCGTCGCCCATGGGCAGGCCGACAGCGGCATTATCATCGACCGCACCGGCTTCGGCCTGAGCATCGCCGCCAATAAAATTCCCGGCATCCGGGCTGTCCTGGCCCACAATGTTGAAATGGCGCGCTTGAGCCGCGAGCAACATGATGCCAATGTATTGTGCATCGCTTCGCAGGAAATCCGCGGCAAACGCCTGAAGGAAATCCTCGAGGCCTGGATCAACACCGCTTATGTCGGTGCACACCTCGAAAGCCCCGTCCCCGCTATGGAACCCAAACAAAACATCCCCTCAACGCCCGACCCGATTTCCCAGCACAAGCCGAGCCTCGCCGAGGCCGACCCCGATATTTTTCAGGCGGTGCAGAACGAATACAACCGCCAGCGCGACAATATCGAGCTGATCGCCTCGGAGAATTTCACCAGCCGCGCCGTGATGGAAGCGCAGGGATCGTGCCTGACCAACAAATACGCCGAGGGCTATCCGAAGAAGCGCTGGTACGGCGGTTGCGAATATGTCGATGTCGTCGAGGAACTGGCGATCGAGCGCGCGAAGAAGCTTTTCGGCGCCGACCACGTCAACGTGCAGCCTCATTCCGGTTCGCAGGCGAATGCCGCGGTTTACTTTTCGGTGCTGCAACCGGGCGACCTGATCCTGACCATGGACCTCTCGCACGGCGGCCATCTCACGCACGGCCACAAGATGAATTTTTCGGGCCGTTTCTACCGCGTCGTCCACTACGGCGTGAGCAAGCAGACCGAGACGATCGATTACGACGCGCTCGAAGCCCAGGCGAAGGAAGTTCGTCCCAAGATGATCACGGCGGGGGCGTCGGCTTATTCGCGGATCATCGATTTTCCGCGTCTGCGCCGCATCGCCGACTCGGTGAACGCGTATCTCTTCGTCGACATGGCCCACATCGCCGGACTGGTCGCGGCGGGCGTCCATCCGTCGCCGATTCCCCATGCCGATTTTGTCACGACGACGACGCACAAAACCCTGCGCGGTCCGCGCGGCGGGTTGGTTTTCTGCCGGGAGAAATTCGCGAAGGAAATCGACGCGCAGGTCTTCCCCGGCATCCAGGGCGGGCCGCTGATGCACGTCATCGCGGGCAAGGCGGTCGCTCTCGGCGAGGCGCTCCGGCCCGAATTCAAGGCCTACCAGATGCAGGTCGTCCGCAACGCCAAGGCGCTGTGCGAAGGCATGAAGAAAAACGGCTTCCGCATTGTCTCGGGCACGACGGACAACCATCTCATGCTCGTCGATCTCCAGCCGAAGAACGTCACGGGCAAGGAAGTGTCGGAGGTGCTCGACCAGGCCGGCATCACGGTGAACAAGAACGCCATTCCGTTCGATACGCAAAGCCCCTTCAAGGCCGGGGGCATCCGCCTCGGCACGCCCGCCGTCACCACGCGCGGCATGAAGGAGGACGAGATGTTCGACATGGCGAACCTGATCGAGGAAGCGGTGGAGCATCGCGCCGACGCCGACAAGATCAGCGCCATCCGCGAGCATGTCCGCAAAATCACCGCGCGTTTTCCGCTGCCGTTCTAGACCTGAATTTTAACGGAATTAGGGAAGGCTGAAGTTTCGCGCGGAGGACTGCAGAGGGCCGAAGAGTTTTCGGAGATAGCCTCTGCCGTGCTCTTCAGCCCTCTGTGCGAAATATCAGAACCAGAAAAGATGCAGTTGCTGAGCTTACTGCTGTGCGAAGCGCTGAAGGATAAGTTCGGCCGTGCTGATATGGTGGAAAGCATCGAGTCATCCAAAAAGTGACTTGATAACCATTGTCTTTCGGGCATGATTTAAGTTTACGCCTGAATATGATTTAGGTCTTTATGACAATACGATTAATTGCTCTCGCCTTGGGACTTTTCCTGCTGGCAACCTTGTACCCAGCGAGTGCTGCCCCTATTTATGTCCGCTTCAACACCAATCTCGGCAATATCGACGTCGAGTTGTTCGCGGATACCGCGCCATTGAACGTGGCCAATTTCATGAGCTACGTCAACAGCGGTGCATACAATAACGTAGTCATCAACCGTTCGGTCCCAGGATTCATATTTCAAGCCGGCGAGTACGTTCTCGTGAGCAATTCATCGGGTGATTCTTTCGGATCAAACACCCCCGGCAATCCGGTGAATAGCGAGGAGTCCTTGCCGGGTGCTCACTCGAACACCAGAGGTACAATCGCCTTCGCATTATCAGGATCAAATCCCAACAGCGGCACCAACCAATGGTTCTTTAATGAAGTGGACAATAATAGTGCTTCCTCTCCTGCGGACCTCGACAGTCAGGGTTTCACTGCATTTGGCATCGTCATGAACACGAGCAGTCTGTCCGTCATGGATGAGATCTCCAGCGTGCCCGTGTTCCTACCTCCCAATGATAATCCATTTATCACGCCTGCGGCATACGAGGCCGATACGAATCCCGGCGGTCCAAGTCCTGACGACTTCGCTTTTGGCCGCATTCCGCTCCTTAACTATACTTTGGGCAATGACGCCAATCCGAATCCTGTCTTATCGACTAATTTGGTCATCGTGAGCTCAGTCACCGTGCTGACAAACGTGCAAAACTTTACCGCGTGGCAGACGGCTAAATTCACCAACCTGCAGCAGCAGACGCCGACTTTCATCGCGGCGACGGCCACTCCCTTCAACGATGGCGTGCCGAACCTGCTGAAATACGTCTTCGACATCAATCCGAGCGTGCCCTTGACCGTCACAGAGCGCGCGAACTTGCCGGCCTTGGGTACGACGACGATTAGTGGGACAAAATATCTGACGCTCACCTTCCATCAGCACAATGCCTTGGTCGGCGTGACGGTGAACGTGCAGACTTCACCCGACTTGCAAACCTGGACGACTGCGACGAATCCCACCATTGTCCAGACCGGCACCGATGCCAACGGCGATCCGATCATGCAGGTCCAGGTCGCGGAAAGCGGGACCATGCAGTTCATCCGGCTGAATGTCACCCAGCCGTAAAGAAAGAATTAACCGAGATTTCCCATTTGAGTTGGTGTCGATGAGGTCATATTGAGTTTTCTCGGGCGTTGTGGGGATTTTCCTCCCATCACTTGGCGTTGCAAGCCATTTTGCGGTTTCCAAAAGTAACTTATTGGTGACCTTTGCCTCATCCGCGCCCATTTCCCGTCCCAAACCAGCCGATTGGGCCGGCGGCAGAGACACCTCCCCCGTGTTAACTGATGTCTTCATCCGGTTTTCATTCATCCACAGGCCGACACAGGCAATCGTAAGCGGTCAATGGCTTTGAGGATGGATTGGAACAACTCGCGTGGAACCGCTACCTCCGCCATCTGGAAGATGACCCTGCGGGCATGAGTTACAACCTTTGCACCGATCTTGATGAGCTTTTCCCTCAAGGTCGTCAGCGTCCAGTGACTCACGGAGCGTGGCAATACAGCCTGCCGCAAGTAGTTTCCTAGATTGTAAGCCAGTACGAAGAGCAGCAACCTGACCTCGTTATCGACGAAGTCATGGCAGGAAAGCCGTGTCCACCTGATGGCATTCTTGCCTTCCTTGATCCACTGCTCCGCCGTCCCCCTCTGATTGTAAAAACGCACCACCCGTTTTGCCGACCGGCTCAGATTGGTCACGATGAATCCGATTCGAGGGAACAACTCCCCCCGGTGCCATTCCACTTTAGCAATCACCCGGCGGGGACAGTTCCAACTCTTGGCCTGATAGGCAAAGTCCCTATACCGCACCTGAGGTTTTTCAGGGGGTCTTCCCACCGGACGAACCGTCAGTGGTTCAATCATTTTGTTCAAGGTGTCATTGGCTGGAAGTCGGATGGCATACAAAAAGCCTTCCCCTTCCAGATACTCATAGATGTCTGGATTGGCAAAGGCGGCATCCCCTCGAAAGTAGCAGTCGATCCCTTGGCCGCGATAACGGGCGACAATCGGTTCGAGTACGGTCTGCCAGTCCTTGGCGCTATGCACATTGCCTTCGCGCAGCAGCGTGCCTTCCACGTCGCCGAACTGGTTGAAGCAGAATAAAGGATGATAGCAGGTGCAGGCAAAATGTCCGTTGTAGGCGCTGCCCTCTTGATCTCCGTAGGTTTCGCTGACCGAGCTGTCCATGTCCAGAACCAGTTCCTTCATCGGTCTTGGTTGATACAGCCGTTCATTCCACATGCCCGGCATCTTTTTCAAGGCACTGAGATTTTCGGTTTGGGTCAGCACCTCGGTCTCGAATCGACTCATCTGGCTGGTCGAAGCTGCCTGATGTTCGCAAGCTCT
>Ga0181537_10001652_pt1 | contig 20288 bp, 11 predicted proteins | sample PEATcosm2014_Bin_39_FD_119765 | JGI IMG/M metagenome (GOLD analysis project Ga0181537, IMG submission 119765) | Peatland microbial communities from MTU Mesocosm Facility, Houghton, MI, USA - PEATcosm2014_Bin23_10_metaG | ecosystem: Environmental > Terrestrial > Soil > Wetlands > Peat | place... | reverse complement strand
GGGTCGTGTTGTCCACCTGCGGAGAAATAAAGCTGATCCGCGAATCCGCCAGAACCTTGCCCTCGCTGTCAATCACCTGCACCGGCAAACCCATCTTCAGCTGCGAAGAATGCTCGATCGGCACATAAACATAAGCTTCTAAGCTTCCCGGCTGGTCAAGCGTGGTCAGCTGGGTTGTGGTGATGACCCGGTCGCCCACGTGCACCGGAATATCCCCCACAATGCCGCTGCTGGGCGCTACCACCTTGTAGTAGTGCAGTTGCACCTGCTGCTCGCGCACCTGCGAGTCCAGCGAATCCAACTGTGCCTGAGCCGCGTCCAGGGTCGATTTCGCCTGGTCCAGTTCCTGTTTGCTCACTACGCCCGCGGACGCAAGACCCACGATGCGGTCATACTGCTGCTTGGCCAAAATCAGGTTGGCCTGCTGCGCCGCCCGCGCACTCTCCTGGCTCTTCACCGTGGCCTGCTGCTTCAGCGGATCAATCTCAATCATTGCGCTGCCCGCTTCGACGCGCTCGCCCGAGTGCACCAGAATTCGGGTCACCTGCCCCTCCACCTGCGGCATAATGACCGCCGAATCCCGCGACTTCAGCGTGGCCACGTATTCGGTGGCGTCGCTGACCGGCACCGCCTTCGCTTCCAGAACCTTCACGGGCATGCCCTGCGGCCCCCCCGCATGCGGGTTCTGCGCCGCGTTCGAACTGCAGCCTAATGTGCAGCCCAGGATGACCGCGCCTATGGCCAAACCCGCGGCCAGTACGCCTTTTGCCCACAATTCTCTAGTGTTTGCCATAAATCGATATGCGTTCATGTACAGATTCACCAACTTCGGCCAGGGACGCAAAATAATCGCTTCCCATACCGAGGTTTCCCGCTATGCCTTCTGGGTTGAATCCTGGCCTGGTGGCCGTCCCCGAATCACGGGGTCAGGGTTAGAAATGTCACGCCATACCCGTTCATGGGGATCGTCACCTGGGGTGTCGGCGTCACCGTCGCCGCCACCGGCCCCGTGGTGACGTTAGTGTTCAGGTCAATGGTCAGCAGGCTGCCGCTGGAGAAGTTTCCCAGGGCCGAAACATCCAACAGCACGGTCCGTGGCGCTCCCGGCCCATTGTTGTCGGTGGCAGGATTGTTCACCGCGTGATTCGCCACCATCACCACCACGCTGCCGTCGCTGTTGACCACTGGGAGGGTTTCCAGTTCCGCGTCATCGGTGGCCGTGTAGGGCAGCAGTTGCGAACCCGCTGTCGGAGGGAATATCTGCCCCAGTTCGTAGTCCACCCAGTAGCTGAGTTGTAGCGCGCCATTGTTGTAGTTGACTTCGCCGAACTGGGCGTCAGCGTCGTAATCCCAGTGGTAGAGCATCGGGACGAGGCCCGTTTTGCCGAACTGCGAAAACACATAAGGCCGCCACGCCGCAAAAAACGGGCTTGACCCGCGCAAGTCCGTAACAAACGTCTGCCCCGGATTGCACGCGCTCATCCCGTTGCCCGCGTCGTAATCGGCGTTGACGTTGTTCTCCGTCACCCACACACCGGAGTGTTCGCCAGCGCCGGATTGGTCGAAAGATTGGAATGGATGGTTTGAACGCTGGTCACAAACCCCGGGACCGTGGCCATCACGGTCGCGTCGTTGTCGAGCTGATTGCACGAGGAATAGTAGTGCGAGGCCACGGCATCCACTTGCGCCGTTACGTTGGAAGCGAAGGTTAGCGCCCAATCCTCAGAGCCGCAGCACATTTCCAGTCCCACGAATTTGATCGTGGAATCGGCCGATTGCATCGCCGGAACCAGGGCGTTGTACATCGTGGTGTATTGAGTCGCGTCCAGACTGTTGTTGATGCTGGGCTCGTTGTAAATACCCCACCAGGTGATTGGCAACCCGCTCGGCGAGGCATAAGTGTTCCCGTTGGCCATGAACCCGCCGGCAACGTTGTAATACTCGACTAGACTCTGGGCGTAGCCGGCGAACTGCGCGAACGTCAGGTCGGTAAACGTGTTGCTGCTGTCGTTGCCGGAATACATGAACGGAGGCGCTTTCGCGATCTGAAATTCCGGACTGTGATCGCCCACGCTCAGCACCGGCTGTGTGATTGCGTCCAGCGTGGAAAAATCCCACGCTGTGGAAGTCGTCCCCGCCGAGCCCTGCGGCACGCCTTCGGAAACTCCCTGCAGCCGGATGTGGTGCGGCCCCAGATTGCTCAGGTTCGTCAGCGTACTGGCCTGCGGATTCAGCGTGAAGAACGCGGCGTCCCACTCCGCCGGCTGAAATGCCGTGGACATGGCCACGCTGAACGGCCCGTTCGTGCCGCTCGTTATTACTGCCGCTGCGCCGACGGTCAGGTTCAAAGCCGCCGTGCCGGAATAGGTGCCGTCGCTGGCCGTGACGGTAAGCGAATAACTCCCCGCCCCCGCCGTGCCTGCTCTGATGGCCACGCTCCCGCTGTTGCCGGCTCCCGGAGCCTGCGTAGTGTCTGTTGCTCCCTGAGGCAGTCCGGTCACGGTTAGCGTCACGTTGCCGGTTGTGCCCATCCGCGTCAGGGTCGCGTTCACCGAGACCGCAGGCTGCCCCTGAAACGCGACCGCCGAGTTGTTTGCCAAAGAAAGCGCAATCCCGCTCGCGGGAGCATTGCTTCCGCCTCCACCGCACCCAAAAGCGAGCAGAAGCGGCGCACACATCACGGCACATTTCGCGATTTTCATATCAGCAGATTCTACGCCAAGTCCCCAGTACTCGGTGCAGTCGGGTACGGTTTGGGTGGTGAAGAGCTAAATGCCGTCGGATCTCCCGCTAATCGGAGTCTAAGTACTGACCTGGGCACTGGGTGCTGAGCATAGACTCAAATCATCTTCCCCAAAATCTCCTTCACCATCTTCGCCGCCACCGTTGCAGTCAAGCCTGCAATATCCCGCACCGGGTTGTACTCCACCACATCCGCTCCCACAATTTCTCCCTGGATGGCATGCAGATGCGCGATCGCCTCCCGCACCGACATCCCGCCCGGCTCGCGATGCGAAACCCCGGGCGCAAACCCCGGGTCCAGTACATCGATATCAAATGAGAGATACACCGGCCCCGCCGCCTTCAGCTTTTCGTAAGCCGGCAGCGCCCACATCTCGATCACCTCGACTCCAAACCGCCGCGCCTGCTCCCGCTGATGCCGGTTGATGGTGCGAATCCCGACTTGCACCAACCGCTTCGCCAGCCCCGCCTCCATGATCCGCGCAAACGGACAAGCATGCGACAGCCGGTCGCCCTCGAACTCGTCATACAAATCCGGATGCGCGTCGAAATGAAAAATCGTCAGCTCCCGATACCGCCGCGCAAACGCCTTCACGATCGGATACGTAATCGAATGATCCCCGCCCAGCGACACCGGCGGCTTCCCCTGCTCGATCAACGCGCTCACTCGGCCTTCAATCGCAGCGAAGGCGTCGTTTTCCGCCAAACTCGCCGGCCCCGCGAGACTCGCCAGCTCCAGGTCGCCCGCATCCTCATATGCTCCAGCAACACTCAGGTCCACGCCCAGTTCCGTCCACGAGTTCGAGGCATCGCAATGCAGCGCCTCCCGAATCTTTGCCGGAGCCTCGCCCGCCCCGCGCAGGTAGGAAGAGTGCGCATCAAACGGTATCCCCAGAAGAGTTGGCACGCCCGCAGTTTTCGTCATTGGCTAAGAATCATAACCGCTGCCTGCAGGAATCTCTGTCATTCCGACACTCGAGCGCCGCCCCGCGCTGCCATCTCTGCGCCTGTGGATTTTTTTTCATCTGCAATTCATCGCCGTGTCACCTTGCCGTAACCTCGCAGCGAGTACCTTCACTCTGCAGCTCTTTCTGAGGAGGAAAAGCTATGTCTGCACCCGGTTTCCTGGCGCAAGCCAGACAGCACCTTGCGGTTGGCGTGAGCCTTGTCGCGCTCGTGGCCAATCTCGGAGCCCCGCTTCCCGCGGCCGCTCAAACTCCCGCCGAAAAAACTCCCACCGCGTCGCCCATCAAGCACGTCATCGTGATCATCGGTGAAAACCGCAGCTTCGATCATGTGTTCGCGACCTACGTGCCCAAGAGCGGACAAACCGTTTCCAATCTCCTGTCCAAAGGGATCATCAAGGCGGACGGGACACCGGGCCCCAACTATTCGCTCTCCGCGCAATACAGCGCGATCGACAGCACCACCGTGGGAGCAGGCACTTTCGCGATCAGTCCGCCGGAAAAGACGATCTATCCCAACGATCCTCCCGTGGTTGCCGGCGGCCCGACTACTCCTTATTTTTCCAGCGTAGCTGAAGCCCGCGAAACCGAACCCGGCCAATTGGCTCCGGGCTACTACTACGACCTGACGATAGGCGGGACCGGCCTGGCCGCCTATGAAGTCGCGGACACGCGCATTCCAAATGTGTTTTCTCTGCCCGAAGGCGCATTCCAGCTCACCTCCCCGACGCTCAGCTACAGCGATTACGCCAACAGCCCCGTGCACCGTTTCTTCCAGATGTGGCAGCAAACCGACTGCAGCGTGGCTTACGCGACGCAAGAAAACCCTAGCGGTTGCCTGAACGACCTGTTTCCCTGGGTCGAAGTCACCATCGGCTGCGGCAGCGATACTTGCTCGACCGGCACTCTGAACCCGCCGACGAACTGGCTCGGCACTGGTGAAGGTTCCACCGCCATGGAGTTCTTTAACGTGCAGCGTGGCGACGCTCCCTACCTCAAGAGCCTGGCCGACACCTACACCCTCAGCGACAATTTCCATCAGTCGGTAATGGGCGGAACCATGGCCAACCACATCGAATTCGGCTACGCCGATTCCATCTGGTATAGCGACGGAAACGGCAATCCGCTCGTCCCGCCTTCGAACCAGATTGAAAATCCGAATCCTCAACCCGGGACTAACAACTGGTACGATTCCGATGGCTACGGAGCCAGCAACGGCACCGGTGGCGGCAGCTACGTTAACTGCGGCGATCTGACCCAGCCCGGCGTCCCCGCCATCGTGAACTATCTGGAGTCCCTGCCGCGTCCGGTTGAACCCAATTGCGTTGCGGGAAACTACTACATCCTGAACAATTACAACCCCGGCTATAACGGAGACGGCTCTTCCGCCTTGGGCAACAGCCCCTTCACCATTCCCGGAACCTCGGTTCGCCACATCGGCGATGCCCTGCTGGCGAAGAACGTTTCGTGGAAGTATTACGGCGACGGCTGGAACATTTATTTGTCTGACCCGCTCCAGACCAATCCGCTCGATACCTACTGCAGCATCTGCAACCCGTTCAACTACGCCACCGATATCATGACCAACGCCACTCTGCGCACCGAGCACATTCAGGATTCGCAGAACATCTACGAAGACATCGCGGCATCGGATCTTCCGGCGGTTTCCATCGTGAAGCCGGGCTGGCCGTCGGACGGCCATCCAGCCTCTTCCAAGCTGCAGGTCTTTGAGGGCTTCACCAAGAACATCATCACCGCCCTGCAGGCCAACCCCGGCCTCTGGGCCAGCACCGCGGTATTCATCACCTTCGACGAGGGCGGCGGCTACTATGATTCCGGTTACATCCAGCCGGTTGACTTCTTCGGCGATGGCACCCGCATTCCGTTGCTGATCGTCTCGCCCTTCACCACCGGAGGCATCGTCAACCATTCCTACGGCGACCATGTCTCCATCACCAAGTTCATCGAGCGGAACTGGGGCCTGGGTCCGTTGACCACTCGCAGCCGCGACAACCTGCCCAACCCCAAGACGGCCGCCAACAACCCGTACATCCCGCTCAACAGCCCGGCGATTGACGACCTGTTCGACGTCTTCAACTTCGCCGGCGCAAAGAAGTAATCACGAAGCGGCAAGAACCAGTCAACCAGTGAGGGCCCGGCCAGGAAGGCAGTTCCTGGCCGGGTTTTTTCCGCGCCGGTTTTTTCATCAGATTTTCACATTGCACCCCCCTCCGGCGCAGAGATCAATGCAAGAATCTAGAACAGCGCGCGAGTGTGAAGGTAGCAGTGGTGAAATCATGAAGCGCTCCCTCGCCCGAGGAGAAGTTTTCTTTTGAGTCTAACCCGCCGGGATTTACTGCGAGATTTGCTGGGCATGAGCGTCTACGCCGGAGCCAGCCGGCTTGTCGGCCAGCAGCAGATGTCCATGCCGGCTTCCAACGCTTCCCACGCGGGCCCACCGCTGCCTGTGGTGAATCCATCGCAGCTCCAGAAGCCCGCCTCACTCGCCTGCTATGTGGATCCCCTGTCCACCCCTCCCGTAGTTCGTCCCCCGCAGTCCGGAGCCGCGGTCCCGGTTCACATTCGCCCGTTCCGCCAGAAAGTTCATCGCGATCTTCCGCCCACAACTTTCTGGGGATACAACAACACCTGGCCCGGCCCAACCTTCGAAGTCCGCCGCGGGCAGGCCCTCACCGTGAAATGGTCCAACCAGCTTCCGCTCAAACATTTCCTGCCCATTGACCCCACCATTCACGGCTGTGAGCCGGGCGTTCCCGAAGTGCGCACCGTCACGCATGTTCACGGCGCGCAGGTGCTGCCCGACAGCGACGGCTATCCTGACTCGTGGTTTACTCCTGACGGCAAATTCGGGGCAGTCGCCGGCGCCAACCCAACCCGCCATCCCAACGATCAGGCGGCCACCACGCTCTGGTACCACGACCATTCGCTCGGTATTACGCGTCTCAATGTCTACGCCGGCATGGCCGGAATCTACTTGATCCGCGACGACGTCGAAGACGCTCTGAACCTGCCCAGCGGCCCCTACGAAATTCCGCTGCTGATTCAGGATCGCAGCTTCGCCGCCGACGGCACGTTGCTCTATCCGCCCGCGAAGAACGGAACTCATCCCATGTGGATGCAGGAATTCTTCGGCGAAACCATCTGCGTGAACGGCAAAGCGACTCCTTACCTGGAAGTCGAACCCCGCAAATACCGCTTCCGCCTGATCAACGGCTCGAACTCGCGCTTCTATCACCTCACGCTCGTCCCAGCCGATGAAGCCGGTAAACGCAACGGTCGTCCCGCCGACGCTCCGCCCTTCCGTCAGATCGGCACCGACGGCGGCCTTTTACCTGCGCCCCTCAGTCTGCACTATCTGATCATTTCCCCCGGCGAGCGCTTCGATCTCGTCATCGATTTCTCCGAGCACAAGGGCATGAACCTAGCCCTGGTCAACGACGCGCAGGCTCCCTACGCCCGCGGCGGAGAAATCGTTCCCGCCGAAGTCATGCTCTTCAAGGTAACGAAACCGCTCGCCGCCAAAGACTCAAGTTCGCTTCCCGACACACTCGTTCCCTGGACTCCGCTGAATCCCGCCTACGCCGTCCGCGAGAGAACGCTCGCCCTCACTGAAATGGACCGCCCGCCCGACGGTTACACCATGATCGGCTTGCTCGACCAGAAACACTGGGACGATCCCATCACCGAAGATCCCAAAGCTGGCTCCACCGAAATTTGGTCGTTCGCCAACGCCACCGGCGACGTTCATCCCATCCATCTTCATCTCGTCCAGTTTCAGGTGCTGAACCGCCAGCCTTTCGACGTGAAAACCTTTGCGACGACAGGAAAGCTGAACCCCGTCGGCATCCCCATGCCGCCCGAATCCAACGAACGCCCCGCCTGGAAAGACACGGTGAAAACCTACGGCGGCCTGATCACGCGCGTCATCGCGAAATTCGATCTGCCCTCGGGTACAGTCGCGAAACCGGGCGAGGAATTCCGCTACGTCTGGCACTGCCACGTCCTCGAACACGAAGACAACGAAATGATGCGCCCCTACAAAATCGTGGTCTAGGAATTTTCCGATTACGCTCTCAGGTGTCCTCTGTGACCCCTGTGTCCTCTGTGGTTTGAGCCTTCTCCGGACACGTAATCAATCCCACCCTAAGAATTCTCCGTACCCCGGCTTAGGGCCTCTGCTTACAAACTACGCTCGCCAGCCTCCAGGCCTTTCTGTGTGGTCATTTCCCGAAATGGAACTGGCCCGACCCGCGATCAGGCAAAATTGTGGTGCACGCTCCTGCTTTGAAGTATGCTGCCGCGATACGGCAGTTCCTCCCGACCGAATTGTTCTGCCACTTTCCCCAGGGCCCAAGGGTCATTCAGATAGACAAATCTTTGGAGGTTACTATGACCAACACACATGCGCCTATCGCAGGCAGCGAGCGTAAACCATTGCCCGGCGCGGTAGCCACCGGCCGAACCAACGCCAACGCCACGATTGAAGTTTCTATAAAACTGCGGCGAAAGAGAGCGCTTCCGGAACTCACCGGCAGGCCCTCCGCCATTATCACTCGGCAGCAACTGCGGGATACTTACGGCGCCTCGCAAGCGGATATCGACATGCTCGTTCAAACTCTCAAGCCTTTTGGCTTGTCTGTGGTGCAAGAGAGTCTGGCGTCACGAACCGTCAGCCTTCGCGGACCAGTCTCCGCCATGGAAGCCGCGTTCCAGGTCAAGCTGTTCAACTATGCGCACGCCGGCGGCAGCTATCGTGGACGCGTGGGCGCGGTGCAGATTCCTGTGGGACTCAAAGACGTCGTGCAGGGCGTTTTTGGACTCGACAATCGCCAGGTCGCTCGAAGGCGCCGCCAACCCGTCCGCGAAAATACCCACGCCCGGTTAGCCTCGGTTCCTTCGGCCTGGTATACCCCGAGCGAACTCGCCTCGCACTACAACTTTCCGCCCGGTGACGGCAGCGGCCAGACGGTCGGCTTGCTCGAATTTGGCGGCGGCTTCTTTGCCAACGATTTGAAAAAATTCTGCGCCCTGGCGAAGATCCCCAACCCACCAACCGTAACGGCGGTCAGTACCGACGGAACTCCCACAGACAGCAGAGACGGCGCGGAAGGTGAAGTCATGCTCGACGTCGAAGTGGTTGCGGGCGTCTGTCCCAAGGCGCATATCGTCGTGTACTTCGCGAATTGGAGCGAGCAAGGCTGGCTCACCATTCTCGATGCCGCCGTTCAGGATCAGACCAACAATCCCACCGTGCTCTCCATCAGTTGGGGCAACGCCGAAGACACCGACGTATGGACCAAGCAAGCGATGGAGCAAATCAACCAAACGCTTCAGGATGCTGCCATGATTGGCGTGACCGTCTGCGTCGCTGCCGGCGACGACGGCTCCAGCGACGCGGTCAGCGACGGCCTCGCTCACGTCGATTTTCCCTCTTCCAGCCCATTTGCTCTTGCCGTGGGCGGAACCACCATTCCAGCCAAAGGCGTGCAGCAGCCTGACATTCTCTGGAAAGAAGGCGATGGCCTCCGGTCCGATAACGGCGGGAGCACGGGCGGAGGAGTAAGCGCCATCTTTCCCCGGCCGAATTGGCAAAGCAATATCAGCATTCAGTCGGTCAATCCCGGCGCCATCGTCGGCCGCTGCATCCCCGATCTGGCCGCGAACGCCGACTGGAATGCGTCGCCTTACCTGTTGGTCGTGGATGGCCAACCCCAGCCCAATGGGGGCACCAGCGCGGCCAGTCCGCTGGTGGCGTCGCTCCTGACTCTAATCAACTCCACCCGCACTCCCGGAAAGCCGGTTGGCTACATCACGCCGGTGCTCTATCAACCCAATGGAAATGGTGGCACGCCCCCCGGCGCGATCGCCTGCACTGACGTCCAGTCCGGAGACAATAACACCGATTCGATTGGCGGCTACAGCGCTGGTCCGGGATACGATGCAGCCTCAGGCTGGGGAACACCCAACGGGGTGAAACTGGCACAAGCCCTGCCCTCGTAGTTGAACTCTGGCCGCTTTGTACGCGGCACGATAGCGCACCACGATCAAAAATGCCCCATTTCTCGCGGCTTTCTACGCCCGAGAAATGGGGTTTGTTATCCCGAATCCACCTGATCCCGCCCCGCATCCTTTATCCTAGTATTTGAATTCCTATAAAACCGAAATCATGACTCCGAAATCAAAGACATCCAATGGCGGCTCCCGCGCCGCCGTCGTCGAAACCTCCAACCCCGAACGCGAGCGCGTGTTCAACTCCTACCGCCAGTGGGGATACCTTGAGGGCGATCTCGATCCTCTCGGCTTCCTGCGTCCGCGCGAAACCCCGGAACTAGAGCATGAAGGCGAGTTCGCCCGCGAAGCCCGCGCCATTTACTCCTCGACCATCGGCGTCGAAATCAATCACATCTATTTTCCCGAGCGCCGCCAGTGGATTTACGACCGGATGGAGTCGCCCTCTCAGGGTTTTGAAGTCACGGAAGATGACCACGCTCGCATCCTCGATCTGCTCATCCGCGCCGACGTCTTCGAGCAGGTCATGCAGCAGCGCTATCTCGGCAGCAAGCGGTTCTCGCTCGAGGGCGTCACCGCGCTCATCCCGTTGGTGGATGAGGTCCTCGACACCGGTTCTCGTCTGGGCGCAATCGAATTGGTCATGGGCATGAGCCATCGCGGACGCCTCAACGTGATCGCCCACGTCGCCCAGCGGCCACCCCAGGAAATCTTCGCCGGATTCGAAGACGTCGACCCGCGCAGCGTGCTTGGCTCCGGCGACGTGAAATATCACATGGGCGCGACCGGCGAATACTCGACGCGCAGCGGCGGAAAAGTGCACATTCACCTGGTCTCGAACCCCAGCCATCTCGAAGCCGTCGATCCCGTCACCGTCGGCCGCACCCGCGCCAAGCAGGACCGCGCCGGCGAAGGCGGTCGCGAAAAATATCTGCCACTACTCGTCCACGGTGATGCCGCGTTCGCCGGACAAGGCATTCTCGCCGAGACCATGAATTACGCCGACCTTCCCGGCTTCACCGTCGGCGGCACGATTCACGTCATCGTCAATAATCTTCTCGGCTTCACCACCAGCTATACCGAAGAACATTCGACTCGCTTCGCCGCCTGCATTGCGCGCCGCCAGTCGATTCCCATCTTCCACGTCAATGGCGAAGACGTCGACGCCGTAGTCCGCGTCGCCCGCCTCGCCACCGAGTACCGTTACCGGTTCGGCACCGACGTGGTGATCGACCTGATTGGCTACCGCCGCCATGGGCACAGCGAAGTAGACGACCCGACCGTCACCCAGCCGCTGCTCTACAAGAAAATCAAAGACCATCCCCCGCTGTGGGAAATCTATGCCGACGACATCGGCGCAACCGATGCGCAGTCCAGAGCCGACGCCATCAAGGCCGAATTCGAAGCCGCGCAGAAACAGGCGGGCAGCATCAAGCAAAAACCCTTGATGCGCGACCTGCCGGAATACTGGAACCAGTATTATGGCGGCCTCTACAAGCCCGAATTCGAAGTCGAAACCGGACTTGCGCCCGAAGAACTATCGGAACTCTCGACGCGCCTCACCACCTATCCCGAAGGTTTCCACATCCATCCGAAAGTAAAAAAGCTGCTCGAACAACGTGCCGAAATGGGTGCAGGCACCCGCCCGGTGGATTACGGCATGGCCGAGGCGCTGGCCTTCGCGAGTCTCGCGAAAGCCGGAACCAATGTCCGCCTCAGCGGACAAGACACCCGCCGCGGCACTTTCAACCAGCGCCATTCCGTTCTCATCGATATTGAGAACGAAAACGAATTCGTTCCTCTCGACAACATCGCGCCCGGCCAGGGTCGCTGCGAAATTCTCAACTCGACACTTTCCGAAGCCGGAGTGCTCGGTTTCGAATACGGCTACAGCCGCGACTATCCCGAGTCGCTCGTGCTCTGGGAAGCCCAGTTCGGCGACTTCGTCAACGTCGCGCAAGCCATCATTGACCAGTTCATCAGCGCCGGCGAAGCCAAGTGGAACCTGCTCTCCGGCGTCGTCATGCTGCTGCCTCACGGCTACGAAGGCCAGGGACCGGAGCACTCCAGCGCCCGCATCGAGCGCTTCCTGCAACTCGCCGCGAAACATAATATTCAGATCGCGCAACCCAGCAACGCCGCGCAATATTTCCATCTGCTGCGCCGCCAGGCCCTGCGTCACTGGCGCAAGCCGCTGGTCGTATTCACGCCCAAGAGCATGCTGCGCCATCCGGACGCGAGTTCGCCCCTGGCCGATTTCACCAACAAGAATTTCCTGAACGTCATCCCCGACACGGAAGTCGGTGAAGCCGACCGCATCCTGATCTGCTCCGGAAAAATCGGCCACGAACTTCGGGCCGAACGCAAAAAGAGAAAAGATACGAGCACCGCCATCGTTTTCCTGGAACAGCTCTATCCTTTTCCAGAAAACGAAGTAATTGCCGAATTCGAGCGCCACGGTAAAAATGCCGACATTGTCTGGGTGCAGGAAGAGCCCGCCAACATGGGAGCTTTATTCAACATGCTGCCACGCCTGAAGCGCATCTCCGGCGACCGCCCCGTGCTCAGCGTAAAACGCAGCCCCGGCGCCAGCCCCTCCACGGGCAGCGCCAAAGCCCACGAAGTCGAGCAAAAAACGCTGCTGACTCTGGCCTTCACCACGAAGTGAGCAAGACGCAGAGAAAGAGATTTATGTGGGGACAGCCGCCCCCGGCTGTCCGCCTCGCGCAGCGAGGCGCTTTTGACTTTTGCTGCCGGTAAGAGTGACCGCGCCGGAACAGATCACGGTATACTCTCTCCTCAAAGCACCCGACTCTCTTCTGAGGAATAAATCCATGGGCCGAACACTTTCGAAAGCAGCAGTGATCGGAATTCTCTGCTTGGCCGTGCAGGCTGTGGGCCAGAACTCCAGCCCTGCCGCCGTCACCTTCACCAAAAACGTCGCGCCCATCCTGCAACAGCATTGCCAGACCTGTCACCGCCCCGGCGAAGCCGCGCCGTTCTCGCTTCTCACCTACGAGCAAGCGCGCCCCTGGGCACCCAGCATCAAGCGCGTAGTTCAAGAGAAGAGGATGCCTCCCTGGTACGCCGATCCCGCCATCGGACACTTCGCCAACGACCGCTCCCTCACCGCAAAGGAAATCAGCACCATCCTGGCCTGGGTGAATGCCGGCGCGCCCAAAGGCGATCCCGCGGACATGCCCGCTCCCGCATCCTTTGTTGAAGGCTGGGGCATTCCGAAGCCCGACAAAATCTTCGAGCTGCCGCATCCTTATTCAGTCCCTGACTCCGGCATGGTCGAATATCAATACGTCATCCTGCCCACCGGATTCACCGAAGACAAATGGGTGCAGGCCGCCGAAGCCCGTCCCACCGACCGCTCCGTGGTCCATCACATCATTGCGTACGTCCGTGAGCCCGGATCGAACTACTTCAAAGGCCAGAAGCCTGGAGTTTTCTTCGAGGCCCCTCCGCCAAAACAAGATGACAAGAACGACACCAGCGCTCTTCCCAGCGACTTTCTCGTCGGCTACGCGCCCGGCCAGAACGCAGAAATTCTTCGCCCCGGCCAGGCCAAGCTGATCAAAGCCGGGTCTGACATCGTTCTCGAAGTGCACTACACTCCCAATGGCACGGCGACTACCGACCAAACCCGGCTCGGAATCGTCTTCGCGAAAGAGCCGCCAAAAGAACGTGTGTTAACGCTGTCCGCCGTGAACGGCACCTTCAAGATTCCGCCGGGAGATCCCAACTACCGCGTCGACGCGACTTTCGAAGTTCCCCGAGACGTGAGTCTGGTTGCGCTCCATCCCCACATGCACACCCGCGGAAAGGATTTCGAATACCGTCTCGTATTTCCCACCGGCGAGACGCAGACGCTGCTGAAGGTTCCCGCCTACAACTGGCACTGGCAGCTCTGGTACAACCTGGACGCGCCCATCACGCTGCCCAAAGGCACAAAAATCGAATGCACCGCGCATTTCGACAACTCCCCCGACAACCCCGAAAATCCCGATCCCACCAAGACGGTAATCTGGGGTCAGCAAAACTCCGACGAGATGATGGTCGGCTTCTTCAACCTGGTCTTCGACGCCAAGCTCCCCGCCTCAGACCTGCTGCCACATGCCAAATCTGATTCGTCGGTGGCCAGCAAGTAAGCAACTCACGTTGGGACGATCCATGTGGGGACGGGCGCCTTCGCCCGTCCCGCCAAGCGCAGCGAGGCGAGCTTTTTGACGGCGGCGAGCACTCCCGCCGAAGGTGCCCCATGTCTCGCGCACTTCGCGAGACGCGGGCGGCGCCGGATGTTACCCTAATCCGCGCCACCACTCATGCCCCGCCGCCCTCAACCCCTCCGCATCGCCATCGACACCGGAGGCACCTTCACCGACTGCGTCTGGCGCGAAGGCGGCCGTCTCCGGATGCTCAAAGTTTTCTCGACCCCAGCCGATCCCTCGCAAGCGATCGTCGAAGCAATCCGAAAAATCGCGCAACGACAGGAAGACATCATCCTGCTGCACGGCACCACCGTCGGCACCAACACTCTTCTCGAACGCAAAGGCGCGCGCACCGCCCTGGTCACCACCTCCGGATTCGAAGATGCCATCGAAATTGGACGCCAAGCCCGTCCCAAGCTCTACGACTTCTTCTTCGACCGCATCGAACCGCTGGTGCCCAAAGATCTGCGCTTCGGCGTGAACGAACGCACCGCCAGCGACAGCAAAATTCTCACCTCACCCACACCAGAAGATTTGCATGATCTCGCCGTACAAATCGCCGCCGCGAACCCAGAATCCATCGCCATCTCACTCCTCTTCTCCTTCGCTAACCCGCAGAACGAACTGAAAGTCGCCCAAGCGCTGCACTCGCTGAGCGTCCCGCTCTCCGTCTCCCACCAGATCCTCCCCGAATTCCGTGAATACGAGCGCACCTCCACCGTCGTCATCAATGCCTACCTGCAACCAGTAATGCAGAGCTATCTGGAAAATCTGGAAACGAGATGTCTCGCCATGAGCAAACCCCATGTGGCCGCGGGCGCCTCGCCCGCGCAGGTCAGGGAAACGACTCGTGGAATGGAGGGCCTTGCGGCGACGATGCGCTCTCAGACTGTGGAAGAGCAGCCCTTCATGGCCGCGAAAGGCACGCAGAAGAATGGGGCTTCAGCCCCCGCGCGCATCTTCGTCATGCAATCCAGCGGCGGCATCACCGCGCTCTCCACCGCCGCCCGCGAACCCGTCCGCACCGTACTCTCTGGCCCCGCCGGAGGTGTGGTCGGCGCAGTCTCCACTGCTCGCGCCAGCGGCTTCGACCACATCATCACCTTCGACATGGGAGGCACCTCCACCGATGTTTCCTTAGTAGAAGGTGAAATCAAAACCGCCACCGACGCCCACATCGCCGGCCTGCCCGTCAGCGTGCCCATGCTCGACATTCACACTGTCGGCGCCGGAGGAGGTTCGCTTGCCCGCTTCGATGCCGCCGGAGTCCTCCACGTCGGCCCCGAATCCGCCGGAGCCGACCCCGGCCCGATCTGCTACGGACGCGGCCTGCAGCCCACCGTCACCGACGCCAATCTCATCCTCGGCCGCCTGCAGCCCACGAAGTTTCTCGGCGGAGATTTCACCCTCGACCTCGTCCGCACCCGCCGCATCACGCAAGAGTGGCTGAAGAAGCAAGGTACAAATCTAACTCTGGAAAAGTTCGCTGTCGGAGTCATTCGCGTGGTCAACGCCACCATGGAAAAAGCCATCCGCGTCGTTTCCATCGAGCGCGGTCGCGATCCCCGCCACTTCGCCCTCGTGGCTTTCGGAGGCGCGGGAGGCCTTCACGCCTGCGCCCTCGCCCAAGCCCTCAGCATCCCACATGTCATCGTCCCAGCGCTGCCCGGCGCGCTCTCCGCTCTCGGCATTCTCTCGAGCGACGTGGTGAAAGATTATTCCCGTACGGTTCTCTGGCGCACATCAGGGAAAATTCCGGCCGCGAAGTTAAATCAGGAATTCACCGCGCTCGAAAAAACTGCTGCGATAGATTTTCGCGAGGAGTCGTGGCCGGGACGCCCACGCTACCTCCGCAGCATCGATCTCCGCTACCGCGGCCAGGGCTACGAACTCAATCTCCCGTTCACGACGAATCTCCTACGCGACTTCCAGCAAGAACACCACCGCCGCTATGGCTACAGTCATCCGAATCGCGAAGTAGAGTTAGTAACCCTCCGCCTCCGCGCCACCTTGCGAACCGCGACAAGCCATGTAGCGACGGGCACTCTTGTCCGTCTAGGCCGAGCAACGCTCGGCAGGTTCTCCCCACCCAAAGCCCCAGTCCTCTTCGAAAGCAAGAAACAAGAAACGAGCATCTACTCCCGCGAGGACCTGCAACCCGGCAAAACCTACCGCGGCCCCGCCATCGTCACCGAATACAGCGCCACCACCGTCATCCCGCCTGAAAGCCGCTTCTACCTCGACCGCGCCGCCAATCTGATTGTTACAATCCCATGAAAATCCCGACGCCCACCACGTCTGGCCACTGACAACTGGCTGCTGGCCACTGCTTTCCATTTACAATAATCCCGTGAAACCAAGCCTCTTCGTTGTCGAAGACGATCCCGATATTTCCCGCCTCGTCCGCCATCACCTGGAGAACGAAGGCTTCACGGTGCGCGTCTATCCCACCGGCGCGAACGTTCTCGCCGATGCCGAACGACAGCGGCCCGCGCTCTTCGTGCTCGACATCATGGTTCCCGGCAAAGATGGTCTGGAAATCTGCCGCACCATTCGCCAGACTCCGGCGCTCGCGTCGGTGCCCGTGATTTTCCTGACTGCGAAGAGCAGCGAAGCCGACCGCGTTCTTGGCCTAGAACTCGGCGCAGACGACTACATCGCCAAGCCGTTCAGTCCGCGCGAACTGGTGGCCCGCGTCAAGGCCGTGCTTCGCCGTTTCGAGCGCCCGCTGCCGCCCAGTCCCATGAAAGTCGGCGAAATCGAAATCGATCCCTCGGCCATGACCCTCACCGTGAGTGGGAAACTGGTTTCCACCACCGCCACGGAATTCCGCCTGCTCGATTACTTCGCGCGCCATCGCGGACGCGTCTTCAGCCGCGACCACCTGCTCGATTCCGTGTGGCGCGATACCGCCTACGTTACGCCGCGCTCGGTCGACGTCTACGTCCGCCGCATCCGCGAAAAAATCGAGCCCGACCCGGAGAACCCGCGCTATCTCAAGACCGTCCGCGGCGCAGGCTACCGCTTCGAAGTCCCCAAATGATGGGCATGCGGAGCGCACAGTGACGAACCGGTTCATCCGGAGAGCGATGGGAACGAGGAGAACGTGAAGAACCGCATTTTCTTCAAACTCCTGGCCGTCTTCCTGATCGTCATCACTGCCACTGCCGCCATTCTCGACGTGATGCTCGGCGGCGCGTGGGAACACTCCATGCGTGTCGAAATCGAACGCAACCTGACCCAGAAAACCCAACTATTCGCGCACCGCGTAGAAACTGACCGCTCGCACGCGCTCGCCGAAATCGCCGCCCAGGAAGCCCAGGCCGCCGGCGCACGCGCCACCATCATCGACGCCTCAGGAAAAGTTCTCGCCGATTCCGAATCCAATCCCGGCGAAATGGAAAATCACGCCGCGCGTCCGGAGTTCGCTGCCGCCCTCGCCGGCAAGACCGGCGAAAGCGAGCGCCGCAGTTCCACCGTAGGCATTCCTTTTCTTTATGTAGCCGTGCCCGTCTCCGGCGGAGCCGTGCGCCTGGCTTATCCGCTTTCCGATGTCGAAGCCGTGCAGGTGGAGATGCGCCGCCGTCTGCTTTGGGGCTCGGCCTTGGCCCTGCTGATCGCGCTGCTCATCGCCGCCACCGCGTCGGTCTTCACCTCCCGCCGCCTCGAGCACATTGTGGACGTCGCCGCCCGCATCGAAAAGGGCGACCTGCGGGCCCGCGTGGAAGATTCGCCGCGCGACGAAATCGGCCGCGTCGCCGCCGCCATTGACAAAACCGCCGGCCAGGTCGAACGCAGCTTTGCCGCCGTGCGTTCGAGCCAGCGCCAGCTCGAAACCCTGCTCAACAGCATGCAGGACGCCGTCATCGCCATCAGTTCCGACGGCCTCGTGCAGTGGGCCAACCAGCCCATGGATCGCCTCGTCCCGCAGCACACCCGTCTGAACGCTCCCGTCGTCGAAACCATCCGCGATCCCGATTTCCTCGCCGCCGTCAAAGAAGCCACCACCACCAAGCAGGTCAAGACCACCCGCGCCACTTCCATTGTTCCCGGCCGCGCCTACGACGTGACCGCCGCGCCCCTGCCCGATGGCGGCGCCGTCGCCGTGCTCCGCGACCTCACTGAAACCGAACGCGTGGAAAAAACCCGCCGTGATTTCATCGCCAACGTTTCTCACGAACTCCGCACGCCGCTGACTTCCATACAGGGCTACTCCGAGACTCTGCTCGATCTCAGTTCCGAAAATAACGATTCCAACCGCGAGTTTCTTGAGATCATCCGCAAGAACGCCGCCCGCATGGCGCGCCTCACCGAGGACCTGCTCACGCTGGCCCGCGTGGAGTCAGGCGAGACCCGCTTCGACACCGAACCCGTCCCGCCTGTCGAGCTTCTGCACGACGCCGAGGAAAGTTTCCGCGAGATCGCCCGCGCTCAGGAAGTGGACCTGCAGATCGTAGGTCTCGAAGGGACGGAGACGAACAGCCAGAACAAGCCCCTGGAATCGCTGCCCGCGGTGCAAGCCGACCGCGAAGCCATCCACCAGGTCTTTTCCAATCTCATCGACAACGCCATGAAATACGGCCGCACCGGCGGACGCATCCTGCTGGGCGCGCGCCCCGCTCCGCGCGGCCTCGACTTTGGTGTGGAATTTTATGTCCAGGATTTTGGCGCAGGCATCGCCTCAGAACACTTGCCGCGCCTGTTCGAACGCTTCTACCGAGTGGACAAAGCCCGCTCCCGCGAATCCGGCGGCACTGGCCTCGGCCTCGCCATCGCCAAACACATCATGCTCGCCCACGGCGGCTCCATCCGCGCCGAAAGCGAACTCGGCCACGGCAGCACCTTCCTCTTCACCCTACCCACCGCATAGCCTCGCGAAGCAACGGACGCCTTCGCCCATCCAGCCAGCGCGGCGAGTCGCAGATGCAACGATGCGAAGATGCAAAGACCCGACTCGGCTCGGCTCGGCTCTGGTCATTACTAGCCCCCATTGTCATCCTGAGCGCGGCGATAGCCGGGCGAGGGACCTCACGGCGGCCGTTACCTTTAATGTTGTCGGCGGGAGAGCCCCCGTTTCGTTCCTCAGCCTCTGAACTTTCACTTTCGACTTGCATTTGTTCTGTCTTGACCGACAATGATCTCAGCCTCCGTCACGCGCACGTCGCTCCACGAAAAATGACGGAAAATTCACAGCTTATTAACCATGCCTTCCACAAGAAAATCTATGCTTAGGCGTTGGCCATCCCATCTCAGGAACGGCAGAATCGCGGCGATGGTTCCTCTCGACCCATTCGTCGTCCGCGTTCTCGTCCGGCGGAAGTCATCATGAGCAGCGCGATCAAGTCTCCCGACCCCGAACCGGCTCATCAGTACATCGTGCGCCGCACCGTGGAAGCTTGTCACATGGCCAAGGAAGCTGCCGGCGCCGCTGCCGAAGGCATCGCCACCGGTTCCACCAGCTTGCTCAACTCCTTGCGCCAGCGCGAGCGCGAACTCGACACGCTCGACATGGAAATTGACTCGGGCGTCACCACCGCCATCACCGAAGTCGCCCCCGCCGAAGCTCGCGAACTTCTCGCCTGCATGAAGTTCATGATCGGACTGGAGCGCATCGGCGACCTGCTGCTCAGCTTCGCCAACAGCGCGCTCGCGGTCAACGGACGCATCGACTCCGAAGACACCCGCGACCTCACCCAGATGGCCACCATCCTCGAAAAAATGCTGACCGACTGCGGCGAAGCCTTTTCCGCCCGCGAAATCGGCAAGGCCATCGATGTCCTCCGCGCCGACGCTGAAATGGACCGCCTGCGCAACCTGATCTTCCTGCGCCACATCGAGAACCCGGAAAACGTTCACCGCCAGGCCAGCCTGCAAGTCATCTTCATGACCCAGTCCGTCGAGCGCGCCGGCGATCACGCCAAGAACCTCGCCGAAGAAGTCTGCCACTTCGTCAGCGGACACACCGTCCGCCACGTCCTCATCGCCTACGACAAGCCGGTCGAGCAGATGTTCATCGACTACCTCCGCCGCCGCGACCACAAAGGCTAAAAAGTTCTGCGTGGAAGTCCTGTGTAGGGGTTTTGTGTGGAGCGGGCACTCCTGCCCGCTGCTTCGACTTTGCCTCTGTGAGTGCAGCTTTGGGTGGGTTAGATTTGAAAGGGCGCGGCTTTAGCCGCGCCGCAACCGCCCAAGATAATGAGGGCTTTAGCCCTGAGGTCAGCTCTACTTCTCCGCCTCCCGCAGCAGCACCACATCCGACTCCCGATGCCCGCGAATAATCGCCAACTGCTTCCCGTCCACCGAGTAATCGAAATCGCGAATGAAGTCCGACTTG
>Ga0181537_10001651_pt1 | contig 20289 bp, 14 predicted proteins | sample PEATcosm2014_Bin_39_FD_119765 | JGI IMG/M metagenome (GOLD analysis project Ga0181537, IMG submission 119765) | Peatland microbial communities from MTU Mesocosm Facility, Houghton, MI, USA - PEATcosm2014_Bin23_10_metaG | ecosystem: Environmental > Terrestrial > Soil > Wetlands > Peat | place... | reverse complement strand
CACCGCGGCTGTGGAGTTATTCCAGCCGATGACAACCACGTTCAGGTCGCCGGCATTTTGTGCCGCCGCATACTTGACCGTGATCGATGTGGCCGATGCGGGCAGCTGCGATGCGCTTTGAACGTAGGCGATGGCGGCGCTAGCGGGCCGCGAACTACCGAGCAGTGCCAGCGCCAGTGCGCCGGCCAGCGCTGCCGATTGAATCCACCGACGGGAGGTCGCAGCGCGCGTGAACCGCGGCACTTCGGCTAACCTGAGCGATGACTGGCGTAACGCCGCGCCTGCTAAAATCAATTCGGACTCCCTGTCCTCGAATTCAGCCGAGTCGTCACCGATTTTGCAGGCCATCCGTTGGCCATCCGGCGTACAGAGTCAGTAGTCGAGGTCTGAAAATTTAGTCGTCGTTCGCCGACATTGCAACACATGCGACGGGCCGTACGTTGATAACTTGCCTTAAGCGGTCGCGACTTAACATATCGCTGCACAAAAACGATCGCTCAGATTTGCCAGCGCGCACTTCAGCGCAGCAGCGCGGCCCGCGCACTGCAAGCTGGCGTCGTTCTAATCTCGATGGCGCGCTACTGCGCGCCTGCGGTTGGGCGATAGTTTTGAGGATGTTACGCGTGCAGCTGCGGGAAGATTCGAGCTACAGCAATTGATTACTGGCCGCTGGCCGCGGCGAGCGGCGCCGTTGCTGAGCGCTGCAGATCGGTACGCCGGACGACGAGCCTCGCGGCCCGCGTCCGACAACCTCAGGGGGCCATGCCGTAGACGGTCAACACTCCCGTGCCGACCACGTAGACATGTCCGTTGGCGACTACGGGCACGGTAAATTTCGAAGCCGTGCCGCACACGTCGGCCGCCAGCCGGTCACTCGAGTAAAGCGTGGTCGCGAGGTTGGTCGCATCATAGGCGCGCAGGATCGCCGGACCCATCGCGGTGCTGCCGTTGTCGGTGCCGTTGGCGTTATTGTCCAGCACCCACATGATCGCGCCGGCGCCTGAGGCGGAGGCCGAGATTGCGGGTGTCGGATTCGGATAGTTATAAGTCTCGGCGCTGGACGAGGCGGCGATCGCGGTCTCCGGCGCCGTGGTCCCGGAGATCGGCACCAGGCCGTTGGAGAGATGGAACGCCATGACCGGCCCGTTGGCGACCGAGGCATAAATAGTGCCGTTCCAGTAGGCCGGCGCTGCATGCACACTGTACTCCGATGCGTTGGGCATCAGCAGGTATTGCACCGTGTTGTCGGCCGCCGGCTGGTAGCCAGACATGTTGGTGCGATCCATCATCCACAGGTGGCCCTGCTTGTCGGTGCCGATCACGACGTTGGGGTGATTCGACGGACCGAGGTTATCCGGTAGCACGACCATGCCGCCGGCGGAAATGTCCAGATCGTCCGTAGTCCAGGCCGCATTCTGGGATGGCGTGTAGAAGTCCTGCAGCGCCAGCGTCGTCGGGCTCAGGTTCAGGAAACTCTCGCCAAAGTCGTTGTTCGGGGCCACGGCAGGCACCGCGCTGCTGGTATCGTCGAAGGTACCATTGCCGGTGGACAGGAACATGTTGCCTTCTGAATCCAGCGCCGGTGCACCGCCCGCCATCCAGATGCCGCCGCGCTCGCCGTTCGGGGCCACGTTGAATTTGGCCGTCTGCTGCAGCGAGGTCTCATCGTAGCGCATCATCCAGCCAAACCACGGCCACAGGTAGTTGTCACAGCGCGAGCCCCAGCCGATCACGATACCGCCGCCGGTGAGCGTGAGACCGAGCCGTTGCATCTGGTAGAGCGCATTGAAGCTCACGCTGTTGGTGCCGCTACCGTCGCCAGGGACCGTAGCCGCAATCACGACCGGGGAGTTGGCCCGCTCGGCGCCGGTCGAGATATTGAGCGCGTGCAGTCGCTGCACATAGTTACCGCTCTCGGTGGTGCTGGTCACAAAGTAGATCGTCTGGTTGTTCGGGTCGATGACCGGCGTACCGGTGATACCGTATTGAACCAGAACGTCGGTGCAGCCCGCATTCGCGCTCGAGATGGGCGTGATGCCGCTGCCTGCGGCCGGACTGATGAAGCTGTCCTGCCAGTAGGGCGTACAGCTGCCATTGTCCGCATCGAACGCATAGATCGTGTCGTTCATGGTCTCGACCAGCAACACGTTGTGTGTGCCGCCGCCGATCGACACATTGGCCAGGTACAGCGGCTGCGCATACACCGTGCCGTCGAGCGTGCACGACCAGCGCTTGCCGAAAAAGCCGCTCGTCACCGTGGCCGGTGTCAGCGCGTACTCCTGCAGATTCTGACCGGTGCGGGCATTGTCGTTGTGCCAAGTCGTCACGCCGGTCAGATTCGTCACCGCGACCGCCGCACTCACTGTATAGGCCAGATTGACCGAGTTGGTGGCGGTCACGGTGTGTGTGCCGGGAGTCGAAGGCGGGGTGTACAGTCCACTGGCACTGACAGTGCCGACGGTGCCGTTGCCGCCGGCCACCCCGTCGACGCTCCAGTTCAGGATCGTTCCACCCGGCGCATTGGTCGAGAACTGCTGCGTCTGCTGCAGTGTCAGCGCGGCATTGCGTGGCGTGATGGTCAGGGTATTGCCGGCCGTGACGCTCAAGGCGGACGACTGCGCGGAGACGTTCGGCGGCGATGCCTTGTCGTAAGCGGCGACCTTGTAGCTGTAGCTGCTGTTGGTGGTCAGGCCGCTGTCCGAATAACTGGTGCCGCTGGTGACGTTCGCGACCTGGGTACCGTTGCGATACACGAAGTAGCCGCCGACGCCGGTGCCACCAGGAACCGGAAGATCCGTGGACGCATTCCAGCTGATCGTTGCCGTGGTGTTGGTGACATTCGAGGCTGCCAGGCCGGCAGGTATCGTCGGTGCCACGGTGTCGGCCAATGTAGTGGCGTTGATGGAGCCCGACAGTGCCGATACGTTGGCCGAAGTGGTGGACGCCTTGTCGAATGCAGACACCTGGTAGGTATAGCTGGTGGATGCCGTGAGCGGGCTGTCGGTGTAAGTGGTGCCTCTCTTGACGGTCGCAATATCGGCGCCGTTGCGATAGACGTAATAGCCGCCGACGCCGGTGGCACCGGGATTCGGCAGATCTGTCGACGCGTTCCAGCTGAGCGTTATGCTGCCGGTTGCAATGTTAGAGGCTGCCAGTCCGGTCGGCACTGTCGGTGGCACCGTGTCAGGCAGGGCCGTGATGTTGAGCGCGGCGGAAAGTGCTGAGACGTCGGTAGGCGTGGCGCTGTCGAAGGCGGCGACCTGGTAGCTGTAGGTGGTAGACCCTACGAGGGTAGCGTCGTTATAACTGGTGCCGCTGGTGACGCTCGCAACCTTTACGCCGTTGCGGTAGACGTAGTAGCCGGCAACGCCCGGTCCGCTCGGATCGGTGGATGCCGTCCAGCTCAGCGTAGCGGTGCCCGTCGTCACGTTGGACGCCACCAACCCGGTCGGAACCGTGGGCGGGGTCGCCGTGCCGGCCTGGGTGAGGGTGACAGTAGCCGAGGCGCTCTTGGTCGAATCGGCGTCTGCGACGGCCGTGACGGTCACGGTCGCGGGCGTCGGCAGGGTCGCCGGCGCCGTATAGAGGCCGGCGGTCGAGATCGTGCCGACGGTCGCGTTGCCGCCGACTACGCTGTTCACCTGCCAGGCGACAGCGGTATTGCTCGAGCCGGTAACAGTCGCGGAAAAAGTGACCGTGCCGGTGACGATCACCACGCTGGCAGAGGTCGGCGCAATGGCCACTGCGACCGTTCCAGCGGGGGTGGTGCTGCTTGCGTCGCCGCTACTACCACCGCCGCAGGCGGCCGCGGCCAACAGCAGCAGCATACCGGCGAGATTGCGGACATAACGGAACAGTGAGTCAGGCGAATAGGCATCTGTGAAGCGCAAGTGGACCGATCGCAAGTGTGTCCTTCCTAATCTCTTTTTCCGAGATTCCAAGTGACAGAGCGGAGGAGTGGTAATTTAGCCAAAGCAACCGGAGCTTTATTCGATGCGTGTCACAAGCGCGTTCAATAAAGAGCGCGACACGAACGATGCGCCGCTTTGCCGGCGGCCGCGCGCGCGCGCAAATCGCCTTGGGTGCGCCATGCCTATCCCTCTATAAAAAATTATGTCAGCCGCGATAGCGCAATTGTGTGAGGCAGTTCTCGATTCGATGCCGTAACCAGCATTGCGGACACCGCGGTCGGCTATCCATAACGCGCCCCTGGGCGCACGGTTGACCGGCCCTGGGCTTTGCGGCGCAAATGAGACATCAAATACGACTGCTTACGCAACCTTTCTGTTCCTATACTAGAATCCCCACAGCGCCTACGTTGCGGCGCGTGGTGGAACAGGGAGCACAGCCGTGGATGGACGCCGCATGCGCGCTGCCGAGGGTCTTTTCGCTTATCCAGGCCGGTTGCCGCGCCCATGGCGCCTTGCCCTGATCCTGGCGGCCGCGTTCCCCGGCGCAGCCCTGGCCCAGCTGGACTTTCCGCCGCCGGCGCTACCGCAAACCCACTTTACGTCGTACGCCGACGCGGACTACGAACACAGTTCAAACCTGTTTGCGCTGTCCGACATCGTGCCCGCACCCGAAGGGCGCGATGGGCCGACCCGCTCGGCCACAACGTTCCGTGCCCGCGCCGGTTTTGATGCCGCCTACGACTGGGGCCAGCAGGAATTATTCGCCAACGCCGAAGGCCGCCGTTTCACGTACGACAATTTCAGCGACCTGGATCACGACGAATACCTGGTACATGGCGGCCTGAAATGGAAGATCGACAGCCTGCTCGACGGGCTGATCGACTATTCGCGCGAGCGCAGCATGGTCTCGTTCCTGCAGTACAACGAGACTGAGTTCGCTACCACGCAACTCTTTATCCAGGTCCAGAGCATCGCCACCGCAAGCATCAACCTTCAGGTCACTCCGGAATGGCGCCTGCAGAGCCTGGGGAAGATAAACGACCTTGATTCCCCGCGGCCGGGCTTTCCCGACCTGGCGTTGCGCGAGGATTCGATCCACGAGGGCCTGCGCTACGTCGGGTTTGCGAATTTGTCTGCCGGGTTGGACGGGGAATTCCTGTACGGTCACTTTACCAGCGCCGAGTCGGTGCTGACGCCGACCTATCACCAGACCACGGTGGAACTGGCCGCAGACTACGCGCTCTCCGGCCTGTCCACTTTCCACGGTGCCGTGGGTTACACCAACCGCGATCAGGGGCAGGCCGGCAGCCTGTCCGGAGTAACCGGACTGTTGTCCTATGAGCGCAATCTGACCGGAAAGACCTCGGTCACGCTGAAGCTGAGCCGCGCGATCAACACCTATGTCACCTACGCCGACTCCGAGATCGATACCGACGCGGAATTCGATGTCACCTGGAAGGCAACTGAAAAAATCAGGGTCGACCTTGGCTATGTGTGGCAGCACAGTGATATCGCGGCTACCGACATCGACGGCGTGCTGACGCCCTCGCGCGTCGACCGCCTGCAGACGCCGACGCTGTCGGTCAGATACCAGGCGCTTGACTGGCTGCTGGTGAAGCCTTATGCGCAGTACCAGACCCGGGCTTCGACAAACGACATCTACAGCTTCGATGGAACCCTATACGGCATCGATCTTGAAGTGCGCTGGCCGCTGCTGTAGCCGGCAATCCGACGCCACTGCTGACTATGACGTTTGCGCTGCGCCTGGATGACTATGATCTCGCCGAATTCTGTTTCATCGCCGCCAACTTCGGTCGCGATCGCTTTGCCTATGCAGTCACGCCAAACGTCGATCATCTGATCAGGTACCACGATGACGCGTCGTTTAGAGAGTCGTATACCAGCGCCGGTTACATACTGTTGGATAGCCGCTTTCTCGCGTACCTACTGCGGGTAACCAAACGCGTTTCGCCGCGCGTGTGCACCGGCAGTGATCTGACGGCGCAGTTGCTGGGACTGGCAGCGCCGACCGATCGCATCGTGCTGATCGGAGCGAGCGCGGGACAGGCCCAATTGTTGCGCGAGCGTTATGGACTTCTGAACCTGATGCATTACGATCCGCCGATGGGATTCATTCGCGATCCCCAGGCCGTGCAAGCCTGCCTGGAGTACATCGAATCGCACAGTCCGTTTCGCTTCTGTTTTATCGCCGTCGGCAGTCCGCAGCAGGAACTGTTGGCACGGATGCTCAAGACGCGTGGCGTCGCCCGCGGCCTCGCCTTGTGCGTGGGCGGCTCAATCAATTTTCTTACCGGTGTCGAGCGCCGAGCGCCCCGCTGGATGCAGCGCATCGGTTTCGAATGGCTATACCGCCTGCTGCAGGACCCCGGCCGGATGGCGCGGCGCTACCTGCTGCGCGGTCCGCGCATTCTGACAGTGTTGCCGGGATTTCGCTTCGAACTCGGCCGGCCTAGAGCTTCAGGCGCCGGAATATAGCTTCCGGGACCGCTTTGACTACCCCCATGATCGGTCGCCAGAACCATGGGGTGTAGATAATCGATGCGCCACGATCCATGGCGCGCACGATAGCGACGGCGACCGTCTCGGGTGCTGCCCACAGAGCGCCCTTGGTGAATGCTGCCGTCATCGGCGTGCTGACAAAGCCCGGCTTGATCGTGACCACGCTGACGCCTTTCGAGTAGAGACGCTGTCGCAGGCCGCTGGTGAACGCGGACACGGCCGCCTTGGCTGCGCCATACACATAGTTCGAGCGCCGGCCCCGGTCGCCGGCCACCGACGACACTACGGCGATGACCCCGTGGCGTTGCGCTTCGAATCGATTTGCCAGATGCGTGCACAAAGCCATGACCGACAAGGCGTTGGTGGTGAATTCCTGCAGCAGCAGCTCGACCGAATTCTGGCAGGCGGCCTGGTCGGACAGCGTGCCATGGGCGATCAGGGCGGCGTCGATGCCGCCCAACCTTTCCGTTGCGGCGTCCAGCATTGCCGGATAGCGATCCATTGCTCGCGCATCGAGCACGCAGGTGTGTGCCGCCAACGCGCCACGCACCATCAGGTCGTCGGCGACGGCCTGCAGCTTTAGCGCGTTGCGGGCCACCAGAAACAGCGAATCTCCGCGCGCCGCAAACCTGCGCGCGGTGTGTTCGGCGATCGCCGAGTTCGCCCCCATGATCAAGATGCGCTTCATGTTGTACTCCCGGTGACCCGGCGCCAGAAGGATGAGGAGAACTTGGGGTCGACGAACTGGCGCAACTGCTCCCAGCGCGGGAAGTATTGGCGGAACGAGGCGCCCGACATGCGGGCGTCTTTGGCTGGATATACCGCGCCGCCGGCAGCACGGGTGACGGCATCCAGATCCTCCAGCAGCCGCAAAGTCACCTCGCCTCGGTTTGGAAAGTCCAGCGCCAAGGTAACCCCTGGGCGTGGGAATGAGAGTAATCCGACCGACGGCATGTCACCGAACTGCTTCAGCACCACAAGGAACGACCCGAGCCCTGAACGGGCGATTCGTCGCAGCATATCTCGCAGGGCAGAATCCTGCTCCTGGACGCTGCCTGGCAATACGCACTGATATTGATAGAAACCGCGTGGCCCATACATGCGGTTCCAGTTCAGCAGCTTGTCCAAAGGGAACAGGAACGGCTGGTAATGCCATAAGGCCGAAGCGCACTGGGCAGCCGGGCGATGAAAGTACAGCGCATTGAAAATGCGCACCGAGAGAGCGTTGACCGGCGACACCGGCGGGGTAAATGGAAACCTGTGCGGCTTTCTGGCGCGGGGAGTAGGCGCCTGATGATCGATGTGATTTCCACGCATGAATATCCCCCGTCCAAGCCTCGCCCCGCTGCTCGCACAATCCAGCCACGCCACGGTGTACTCGTAGTCGGAATCCGAGCTTGCCGCCAGGCCAAAGAATTCGGTGAGATTGGCAAAACGCCGACTGTCGCCAGCGATCCATATCCCCGGAACTCTGCGCATCTGCAGCCGCGCCGTGCGTATCAGTCCGGTCAAACCGAGTCCGCCGATCGTCGCACGGAACCATTCCGGATTGCGATCGGGCGTGCATCGCAAAACCTGCCCATTGGAACGCAACAACTCAAATTCCTTGACGTGATGCCCGAAGCTGCCAGCCCTATGATGGTTCTTGCCGTGCACGTCATTGGCTATTGCTCCGCCGACGGTGACGAGCGCAGTGCCGGGAGTTACCGGCGGAAACCAGCCTTGCGCCACGGTCAGTTCGATTATCTCGCTGAGCAGCACTCCGGCTTCGCACTCGAGAACTCCTGATTCGGGATCCCACGCAATGAAGCGATCCATCCCGCGAGTCAGCAAGAGCATCCCGTCGGCATTCAGACACGCATCGCCGTAACTGCGCCCATTGCCAAAAGGCAACATGGAATCCGATTCAGGCAGCGGCTCGAAACGGTTACGCAGTGCCACCAGCTGTTGTCGGCACTGCGGCCAGCGGCCCCAGGATGATCCGGTCATCATTAACAACGCTCAGATGGAGCTCAGGAATATTACGCAAAGCGCAGCAAAGATGATCAGGCTGACTCGATCGCGCAACGCAAATATAACCGGGTCATCATGCATCACGCCGCGGCTGGTGAGAATCCATACGCGGCTTATCCAGAACAGCATCAACGGGCAGATGAGCCAGAGCGGCTTGTGATGCAGATAAAGCGCCTGTGAATCAGCGCTGTTTATGTAGAGCGCCAGGACTACGATGGCGCAGTAGCCGGATGCCGTGCCGAGACTCATGATCAGCGGCAGATCCGTGTCGCTGTAGCCGCGCGCATGACCAACGAAGTTGCCCAGTTTGCGCGCATCATCCAGCTCGGCGTATCGCTTGACGAAGCCCAGGCTGAAAAATATGAACACCGAGAACGCCAATATCCAGAAGGATAGAGGGATTCGCATCGCAGCAGCTCCGGCAACGATGCGCAGTGTGTACAGTCCCGCCAGCATCATGACGTCCAGCAGCGGCACTCGCTTCAGGTGCAGCGAATAAGCCCACGTAAGCACGTAGTAACCTGATAGCACGGCGGCAAATCGATAGCCTGCGGCGACCGCCATGATTGCGGCGACAATAGACAAGGACACCGCGACTGCGAATCCGCCGCGCGTTGACAGCTGCCCGGCGGCGAACGGCCGGTAGCGTTTGCGTGGGTGGCGGCGATCCGCGGCCAGATCGAAGAGATCGTTGAGCAGATAGACGCTCGATGCGCACAGGCCGAAGGCGACAAATGCCACCAGGCCGTGAAACAGAACCGATGGCGTCGTGATCACGTGGGCAAGGATGGCCGGCACGAAAATCAAGCCGTTTTTCGCCCATTGATGCAGTCGCATGGCCTTGATCCACAGCCGCAACGAAGCTCTGCTATCCGGCGATGCAGTCGCGACTGTGGTGCTTCGATCAACTCCCCTGCCAAGCTTCGCGTCGCCCACGACAATTGCCTGCCGTGAAGCGTCCCAGATCTTCTTGTCGTCAGGGCCGATTCCGACATAGTCGAAACCATGTTCGCCGAAGCGCGCGACCAGGGCGTCGCGTTTGCGTTCGGCTGGGGTTCCTTGCTGATATTCCGTGGTCGTGATCTCGTCGAACAGATTCAGATCCGAGGCTACACTTGCGGCGGGATATCCGCCCGCATCCACTATCAGCACCAGGCGCCGCCCGTTGCTGCGTTCGCGGCGTAGCCATTCAACCAGCTCGGCTCGGAGCGGCAGGTTGGCGAAGTCGAGCTGCAGGTTCTCGAGCACGGGTGGCGTAGTCGACTGGGTGCGGCGGTTGAACCACGCCAGCAAGCGGAAAAAGGTTGCTGGAGATTGCTTTGCGGCCAGAAACAGCAGCTCGTCCGCGATCCGCACGGGCGTCAAGGTACCATCCAGCCCGACACACAGCGGGATAGACGAATCGTTCATGATGGCGAGCGAATCGGTCTTGGCATCAGTTGGAACTCGACCACCGCTGAGGCCGCAACACCTATGAGCACGGCAAACCAGAGGGTGGCGATCCTGCACAGCAGCGTCGCAATGATCGCAGTGCGCAGCGGCGAGTCCTGAGCCACAAGCAAGGTGGTCATGACGATCTCCATGCCGCCGATGCCAGCTGGCAGGAAAAACGCCGCGCTTCCGGCGAGCGAGGCGAGCGCGTATATACCAATCGCGGTACTCGGGGCGACGTGCTGATGCAAGCCCTGGCAAATCAGATAAAAGCCGAGACCTTCAGCGCCCCAGGAGACCAGTGCAATCGTCAGACCGAAGATGGCCGGCTTAGGCTGCAACAGGCGGCGCGATGATCGCAGCAGATTCGCCAATGTGGCCAGTGGCATCGACAGGTGCCGGTGTTTGCTCGCATCGCTGATTGATTGCAGACGCCGTGGCAGATAGGGGTGGCAAGCCATGGCAAGTAAAACGGTTGCAATGATCATCACGCCCGCAATGAGCGGTCTGTAGGCGACGTGCTCGAGGGCAATCAGGCTAGCGAGCAGACACATGGCGACCAGATCGAGCAGGCGCTCGGCGAACAGCGCGGCGAAGCTCTCCGCATAGGCAACGCCATGTTCACGCAGATGGATTGAACGGAACGCTTCACCCGCCTTGGCGGGACTGACCGTAAAGGCGAACCCGCTGAGGTAGTACAGAAAGTGCAGACTGCCGGGCAACACCCGACCCAGTCTAAGCAGAAAGCTCTGCCAGCGGTAAAACCGCAGCACGTAATTCAGCGCCGACAATGCCAGTACCAGCAGGCATCCTATCCACCCTAGCTGGCGCAGCGCCTCGTAGGTCTTTGAGGCATCGGTTACTACTGCGGCGCCTACGTAGCCTAGCGCTGCCAACAATGCAATGAGTATCAGCAGGCGCCGCTTGGTGCGGGAAAGCAGTGGTTTGTCATACTCGGTCAACGGTTATTCCAGGGCAGGCGGCGATTTTTTATTGTTGCACGAAGCGTATTGAATCGTCCTCGAATTTGCGCACGGATACGGACGGCTGGAGTTCATGCGAATGCCCGGTAAGCCCGATTCACGACCGCCGGGGTCAATAGAGTGACGCAGTACGCAATTTGGACGGTCGCGAGTCACAATATTGCGGCAGCTTGCCCGTCCGAGCGCAAAGGTTCCGGCCTATACTCCGGGCGCATTACAGGAACCCGGCGGAAGGCCCGGACGGTTGCTCTGATTATGATGGTTGAAGGATCGGTGGCTGACGGCGTTGCGTCCAGGCAATCTTCAAACAACATCCGCCGGTCGAATGCGCCGTAGCTTCGCGCCAGAGTCACTCCGTTTCGCAGGAACCTGATAGTGTCATCGCGATTACATCTGTCGCGCCTGCTCCGAGCACCCATATTCGTGGCCGCAGTGCTGTTCGTCTTGCAGCTGCTATGCACGTTCCCGGGCGAGTTGATCAGCGATAGCCGTGAACAGCTGCAACAGGCATTGACGCACCAGTACACCGACTGGCATCCGCCGGTCATGGCGTTGGTGTGGTCGTGGCTGATCGGCCTGGGTACCGGGGTCGGCGGACTGCTGGCACTTCATCAACTGCTGCACTGGCTGGGAATTGGCCTCATCGCGGATGGCTGCCATCGGACCGGCAGACGCTCGCAGGCGTGGCTGGTATTGGCCGCGGGTGCATTTCCCCTGTTTCTGTTCTACGACAGGATGATCGTCAAGGATGTGGGCATGGCCTCTGCATTTATTGCAGGGACCGGCATGGTCGCCTGGTTCGTCGTGCAGGAGCGGCGGGTCCCTGGATGGGTAATGGCGCTTTCCGGGCTATGCCTGCTGTACGGAGTATTGATCAGAACCAACGCCGTGTTTGCGATTGGTCCGCTGCTGTTGTTGTATTTCGTTCGCAGCCGTTGGCCCGGGCTTGCGAAGGTAATCGCATGGTCGTGTGTTACTGCCGTGATGGCCGTGCCATTGTCGAATTGGGTCAACCACGGCCTGATCGGGGCGAAATCCGAATATTCCGTGCAATCGCTGCAGCTCTTCGATCTCATGGGCATCGCGGTCGATTCCGGCGACGAGCGGGTAATGGGCGACAAGCCGCCGCCGATGAGCGAAATCCGCTCCTGCTACACTTCTTACTGGTGGGACACGGTGAGTCCCTGGGGTAGCTGTCCGCAGCTGCGTCTGGCACTCGGCTATACCACGGACATCGATACGACGGATCCGGCGAGCATCGCCAGAACCGCCCGGCTGTGGCGTGCGGCGGTTCTGAGCCATCCGGCAGCCTATCTGTCCCACCGATTGCAGTATTTCAATTCCTCCCTGTACTTCATCGTGCCGGCCTACCACTTCAGGTACTCCAAATCCGCATTGCTGGCGCCCTACGGCACGCAGTTGATTACGCAGCGCGACATCCGGCTTGATTATTTGAAGAGCAATTTCCTGTGCTGGCCGGTCATGTGGCTTTACCTGGGAGGTTGCGCCCTGGCATTGCTGGCGGCGTGCACCACCGCGTCATCTGCGCTGTCAATCGCCAGGTTGTTGCTCATCTCCGGCTGGCTGTTTGCCGCCGCCTATTTTCTCGTGGGTGTCGCCACGGACTTCAGGTATTACTACTGGTCGATTATGGCGACCCAGATCGGAATTATCCTGGCATCGCGCGAAATCGGGGCCGGGCTGCGCTCGCGATGGGCTGGCAGGCTGGTGCTTGCGGGCCTGGCGCTGATCGTTCTGGCGGGTTACGTGGCGAGGATTGCCGATGTCCGATTCGTGTAGCCGCGCCATGCGGCCCGGGCCAGTCACATGAAGAAGCCGGGCATGGCCGGGATTGTCCGGCAGATGTTTTCCTTCGGGCTGGTCGGCGTGCTGGGGTTCGTGGTCGACGCGGGCGTGCTGTATGTGGCGCTGTATTGCGGCCTTGGTCTGTATGCGGGCCGCGCCGTCTCGTATATGACGGCGGTATCCGCTACCTGGGTGTTGAATCGCCGCTATACTTTCGAACGCACTGGAAGCCACAACCGGCTGCACGAGTGGGCACGCTTTGTGGTCTCGCAGCTCTCTGGTGCGACCATCAATCTGGGGACGTACGCGTTGCTGGTGCACATGAGCCCGCTGGTGGCGCGCTATCCGATCATCGGCGTAGCGGTGGGATCCTTGAGCGGTCTGCTGGTCAACTTCTCGGTAGCGCGCGCCTACGTGTTCTATCACTGAGCTCGAGTGCTGCCAGCAGCATCGATCTCGTCGCGGGACGGCGCCCTATGCCGTCCTGGGCGTTACCTGGGTGTACGCCGGCGCTCGCCCGGCGCGCAGCTCGAATCCACGTTGCAGCAAAGTGCGCGCCGACGTGCATACCGCCAGCGTAATCACGGCAAACGACAGCGAATCGACGCCGAACCAGTGCGATTCGGACAGGCTGGACCAGAACTGGTGAAATAGCAGGACTACATACAGCGAACCCTGTTGGCGATCGAAACTCATGATTTTTATCGACTGGCGCAGATAGGTAAACAGGAACCCGAGCAGGCATAGGCCGCCTATGGCTCCCAGATCGTTCAGCACTTCGAGATAGCCGTTGTGCGATTCGCCAGGCCAGAAATTGAGCAGTGTCTTGAATTGCTGTGACGGCGAGCCGGGCTCGTCAACCCAGTAGGCCGAGTAACCGCTGCCTAAAAGCGGGCTGCTGACAATATGGTCGATAATGATTTTCCAGATCGCGGTGCGCTCACTGAAGGTCAGGTCTTTGCCGGTCAGCGCGGTAATTGGAGTCAGCAGAAAGTCAAGTTGTGGGATGAGTCTGAGCACCACCAGCGAGTAGCCGAGCATGAATAACGAGAATGCCACGAGAATATAGGGCATGAAGCGGCGCAGCCATTTTGGCCAGTGACGCAGCATCAGCATCAACGGTATCGAAAAGGCCGCCGCGATTATCGAGGTCGAGCTGTGCGCCCAGATCAGGCATATCACTGCAGCCCCGCCGCACAGCAGGATCCACAGGGTCTTGGTACTTTTCTCGAGCCAGGCGTGAAACCAGAAGATCACCCCCAGGCTCGCCAGCTGACCCATTTGATTCTTTCCGAAGGTGAGCCCGCGAAGTACCGGCTTGAGCATCGGCTGCAGATCCTTGGATACGTAAAATGAGTTGGCGATCGCAGCCGAGTAGTCATGAAATTTTTGCACACCGTACTGCGGCAGCGCGATCGCGAAGACTACCGACCCCACCAGCACCGTGCCCAACAGTGTGCGAACCAGGATTTGAAAGCGGTCCGGCCGCCAGTTACTCAGGGTAAATGCTGTGAAGCACAGCAGCGTTACGAACAGGCGGAATACGCGCGGCACGGTCGCGGCAGGTTCGATCGACCATGCCACGCTCAGCGTCGCCAGCGCGAGATAGCCGATATAAAACGGGTTTATCTTGCGCAGTACTTCCACCCACAGCGCCGAGCGCCGCGCGATGAAGTAGACGCTGCCGACAAACAACGTAATCCAGATGACCTTGTTCCAGAGATTTTGACCCGCTCCGCTGGACTCAAATTCCGTATTGAGGCTGCCGTAGTCGAAATATGGCGGCGCAATCAGCGAGATGAAGAGCAGACACACCAGGAAGGTCGGCACCGCCGAACTATTCGTGTCTTGCACCCAGGTCAGGGCCGGCCTGGGTCTGGCGCGCGGCGTGCGAGCGCGAACTGCGGATGGCGAGCGTCTCCTCATAGCTCAAAGCATACATCGCGAACCGCTTATGCGCATCGGCCGCCGGCACCGTCGCCAGGATCGGGCGGGCAAACTGTGAAGGCCGACAACTTCGGGGGCAGCGCCGCTGCTGGTGGATCGCGGCGCTTCGAACCCTTTCGAGCTGCAGCCCTCAGGACTTGACGGCGCTGCTGGCTGGAAGTTCCGGGTCAGCCGCGCGCCAGCTGAGCTTGAAATTGAGCCAGAAATTCCATCCGGTGACTATGCCGATAGCCACCGCATTCGCCAGGTATCGATTCATGCCCAGCAGGTTGAACTGCAGGTTCAGCAACACGGTGTTCAGTACCAGGCCGCCAAGGCATATGAGCTGGAATTTGGCGAAACGCTGCAGCCGATGCCTGAAGCCGCGCTGGTGCGAGGCGATATCGCCGAACGTCCAGCTGTCATTCCAGATGAAGTTGTTGATGATCGCCAGCTCCGCTGCGATCAGCTTGCTGCGCGTAAGGCCCCAGCCGAGCATCGACGGATCACTGAGTAGAAATAGCACTCCCATGTCGACCACCACACCGCTGAGCCCGACCACGCCGAAGCGTACGAAGCGGTTGACCGGCAGAGTGGAGAGGCGCAGGCGTACCAGATGGCGCAGGTAATCGACGTACACCCTGCGGGTGACCTTGCTCTCGCCCTGGACGCGCTCCTGAAACACGTAGGGTACTTCGCCGATCCAGCGAAATCTGCCGCGCCCGAGCACCTCGATCAGAATCTTGTAGCCGAGCGGATTGAGCACAACGCCCTGAATGGCGGTGCGTCGGATCACGAAGAAGCCGCTCATCGGGTCGCTGACCCTGCCTACGACGCCCGGCAGGATCATCAGTCCCAGAACCTGCGCCGCGCGCGACAGGATTCGCCGCAACACGCTCCAGTCACTGACACCGCCGCCCTCGACATGGCGGCTGGCAACCGCCAGATCCGCGCCACGACCGATCTCTGCGCAAAGATCCACGGCGATCTCCGGCGGATGCTGCAGATCGGCGTCGATCACGCCCAGCAGCTCGCCGCGAGCCGCCTGCCAGCCTCGGATCACGGCGGTGGACAATCCGCGCTCCTGCCGTCTCCGCATGACCCGCAGCTGCGGGTATTGGTCGGTCAGGGATTGGGCGATCTCCCAGGTTCGATCGGGGCTGTCATCGTCCACGACGATGATCTCGTAGGCGCCCGGAAATGCACCATCGAGCACGCGCGTAAGCCGGCCGACCATTTCCTGGATGTTCTTGGATTCGTTGTACGTCGGCAGGACTATCGAAACATGAATTCCGGCCGCCGCGCTCACGTTCAGCGGCGCTATCGTGTGCAGGCCGCCGGGAACGGCAAGCAGGGCGGCGCTGGCCGCTTTCTCAGTATTCATTCGGGTCTCTCAACTGCCTCCGCTCCTGCCCATGGGACATCTTGCCAGATCAGCGCAACTGTTCATGGCGCAAGCCGCCGAGGCGTGAGCAAAGTCCGGTCATAATGGTGAAGCAACGGTCGCGGCGATGATTACTGACATGGGCAGCGCGTGCCATATCATGCTGTCGCGACAGCTGCCAGCGTTGCCGGTAAAAGACCGGGACCAATATCTAGAACTTCGACCGAAGTCTCAAAAGCTCCGGCTAGCGGGTGCAGTCGAGTAGTTCGCTGCCCATGCGCGCCCCAGGCTTGCCCAGCGGCACGTCGTTACAGCGGCTGAACTGCGGCAGCGTCCTGAGCACCGAGACGCCGCGGCGCGTCAGCGCTGCATCGGCCCATAGCCTGCAGTCGAGCGTGGTCAGATCCTGCGGCACCTCCGATGGTCGCATGAGCTCGGGCTCGAGGTCGGGACGGTTCAATCTGCGCACGATATAGAAACTGAAAATGCGCCGCGGCAGGTCCTTATGGTCGTTGCCCATCGGCACGACGTAGCAGATCTTCTGGTTGATGGCGAGCGAGCGCTGTGCGATCGCGCGGAAGTCCTGCTGGATAAACAGGAACGGCGAGTAGGTCAATGCGACCGACTGCAGTAACAGCAGGCACAGCAGCGCCGCCGTTATTGTAGTCGAATGGCGTGCCACGACATGTCCTAGTAGCCAGCCGGTCAGCAGCGCAAAAGCAGGAATCAACCCGATCAGGTTACGGTCGGTAATGATCGGTGTATTGAACGAGATCAGGATCGCGCCGGCCAGCATCAGTACAAAAGGCGCCAGTACCTGGGCCAGGGCCCGATCGAACGGCGCTCTATCGGAATCGCGCCGCCAGGTGATGAGTGCATAGGCTAGCAACACCAGGCCTGCCGGCGTAAATACAATCAGCAATTGAGTGGTCAATGACGCGGCGCTGAAGGTAATCCAGAAATTTCCGCCCGCCAGCTCGCCGGATCCGCCGCGCAGCAGCGGCACGACGATGGCGGCCGAAAGCGCGACTGCATAGACGATCAGGCCCAGCCGCCAGGTCGCACGCCGTTCCCGCCAGAACATCACCGCCAGGAACGATACCGCCAGCATCAGCCCGAACACATGGCTGAAGGCAAGCAGGATCAGGCTGGCGTGAAACAGGATCTGCAACCGCCGGGCTTTTGCAATCAGAATCTCGTAGTAGGAAAACAGGCAGGCAGACGACAGCAGAAATAGCAGGCTGTAGTTGCGCGCCTCTTGCGCATACCTGATCGGCATCGGCATCAGGCACAGGATCGTGAAGATCAACAGCTTTTCGGTGCGCGTCAATGAAATGCGCGCCAGCCACGGGGTGAACAGCGCCAGCAGCCCGAACAGGACAGATAGCGAGCGCACTACGACTTCGTTGATGCCGAATGCATGCGTCCAGAAGAATACGGCGCTGTTGTAGAGTGGTGGTTGGTTGTCCTGCGAGGTGATCAGAAGAACCGTCTTCCAGTCGGGCTGCCCGACGGCGCTTAGCGTCGCCAGCTCGTCGAACCAGTAGCTTCGATCGATGAAGGCAAATCGCAGCAGGACTCCAACGATCGATAGCGCAATCAGCAGTGTCGTTTGTCCGGACGTCAATGCGCGGTCTGTCATCAAGCCACTCCTGCACCGGCGCCGATGCGCCACCGGCGAATCGGCTGAAAGTTCTCAATTCGTAGCGGGCAGGCGCACCCGGTCGTTGATCGTTCCCAAGAGAGTCCAATAATTATCCCGGCCAGAACCCGCGAATTCAAGGGCATATCATGCGCGCCAGCGAGGCACGCGCGAGCGTGCGCCGGCTCTGTGGGCTAGCAGTGGCACCCGTGTCGCGCTTTGAAATTCGGTGTTCGCTCGGTAAGGAGGGTGGCTGCCAACCAGATGGAAATCTGTGGAATGCTCGGTTGCTTAATCCAAAGACTACCACTATATCTACAATATTGGGTCGTGCTGTGAGGAGTTTGTGATGCGCGGCGAGCAGCCAAGTATCGCGGTGATCTTGCCCGCCTATAACGAGGAATTGACGATTCGCCAGACGATGCAGGCCTTTCATGAGGCTCTGCCGGAAGCGCAGATCATCGTCGTCAACAACAAATCGACCGATGCCACCTACCAGATAGCGCTGCAGGCGCTAGCGGATCTCGGCTGCGACGGTCAGGTGATCAACGAGAACCGGCAGGGCAAGGGCAATGCGATGCGGCGCGCATTTGTCGACGTCGACGCGGACATCTACGTCCTCTCGGACGCCGACATGACCTACCCCGCCGAGCGCGCGCGCGACCTGCTGCTCCCGGTGCTGGAAAATCAGGCCGACATGGTGGTCGGTGATCGCCACAGCCAGGGTCACTACCAGAAGGAAAACCGCCGTCCTCTGCATGGGTTCGGCAATCGCCTGGTACAGGGCTTGGTGAACGGCCTGTTTCACTCCAAGCTGGTCGACATCATGAGCGGCTACCGGGTCATGAATCGGCGACTGGTCAAGAACTATCCAATCCTGGTCGACGGCTTTCAGGTGGAGACCGACCTGACGTTGCACGCGCTAGACAAACGCTTTCGCATCGTCGAGATCCCGGTGGAATACAAGGATCGGCCTGCCGGAAGCTTCTCCAAACTCAGCACCTTCTCCGACGGCGCCAAGGTGCTATGGTCGATCACGCAGATCCTGCGCCACTACCGGCCGCTGCAATTCTTCGCCTGGATCGCCGCGGTCTTTTGCCTCGCCGGCCTGGTGGCGGGCATTCCCGTCATCCAGGACTGGATATCGTACCGCTACATCTATCACGTACCGCTGGCATTGCTGGCCACCGGTCTGGAGATCATCGCGGTGATGTGCATGGCGATCGGCTTGACACTTGACTCCATCGTTCACCAGCAGCGACTGGCGTTCGAGCGCGAGATACTGAATTCCCCGGTCTCCCGCACGCACGGCCGGAGCGGCGGTTGAGATTGCCGTGGCTGCGCGTGGCTAATGGCGCGCAAGCCAGTCCTTGAACGCGATCCCTTCGCCATCGGTTGGCGTGCCGGCCGCATCCCTGATCAGTATGTTCTGTTTGGCCGGATAGCCGTCGCTGTCCTTCCACGGATCCCAGGTCCAGGCCAGAACGCTGGCGCCATGCTGGTCGGCCCAGCCGGTGACCTGGGCAATCACCGGCGCGCTGGTGGTTCCATTGGCGCTACGGTCACCGGTTTCGCCGATGATCACGGGTATGCCTGCGGCCAGCACCGCGGTGGCGGCGGCGGCTTGAGAGCTCGTGCCGCTGTAGGCATGCCAGGACAGCGCCAGCTGGTTGATCGGATCAGACGGCTTGTAGGCGAGCCAGCCGGATAGATCGCCAGCTCCGTTCAGACCGCCGATCATCACGACATTCGCGGCGCCGGTGGCGCGAACGGCATCGACCAGCTGCTGCATACCCGCGCTCTGCCACGCCACCGGGACTACATATTTACCGCTGTCGGCGCTGTAAGCGCTCTGTGGCGCGCCGTCGCGCAGCGCCTTCCAGCCCGCGGCATTGGCGGGCGCGTAGGGCTCGTTGAACAGATCGAAGATTACCGCCGCATTGTCCTTGAAGGTCCTGGCGACCGAAGTCCAGAAATCCACTGCATGATCGGCATCGGGGAGTTGATCCTGGCTGAGCGGGCAGATGTCCCGCGGTGCGCTCCAATGCAGCGCCAGGATGACGTACAGACCGGTGGCGACGGCATCATCGACGGCCTTCCTGACCGTGGATTGATAGTTGCCCCAGGGATCCGGATTGACCGTGTTGCCACGTCGGTCGGTGCATTTGTAGCCCAGCCATGAGGCCTCGTTGAGCGGCAGCCGTACGACGTTGGCTTTCCATGCCTTGATGGCCTTCCAATTCGGCGTCGGATCGCCCGTCTGTGCGCCCCACGGATTGCGATTAGCCCAGCTCGGTCCCCCGATTGCCACGAATTCAAGCGCCGAGATGTTGACCCCGCGCAGCTGTACGCTGCTGCCATCGGCCGTGCTGAGCAGCTTGCCGTCCGCGATCCTGACTCCGAACGTCGGCCGGGGAGTTGCATCCCCAGTGCGCGGCGCGGGCGTTGGCGGTGACGCCGCAACTGCCGGGTGAGCGGTGCACAGCGCAAGCCCCAGAGCCACAAGCGAGCCGATCGCACTGCGCATGGTGCGCTCCTCCTGCGCTTAATTTTGTATCAACGACCGATCGATTCTGCAGCGCAGGTAAATCATGAGTCAATACGGAGCGCCGCAGACGACGCTGCCGCACCAGGGGTGCGGCAGCGATCGACGGGATGGCTCTATCCCGATAT
>Ga0181537_10001650_pt1 | contig 20292 bp, 14 predicted proteins | sample PEATcosm2014_Bin_39_FD_119765 | JGI IMG/M metagenome (GOLD analysis project Ga0181537, IMG submission 119765) | Peatland microbial communities from MTU Mesocosm Facility, Houghton, MI, USA - PEATcosm2014_Bin23_10_metaG | ecosystem: Environmental > Terrestrial > Soil > Wetlands > Peat | place... | reverse complement strand
GCAGCACCGGCTGAAACGAGAACGCCCAATGTGCACCGAGCGAAACGAATCGCTCCTCGAGAGTGCGGATGGAAGCATGGCGTCAGCGGCGACTTGGCCAAAGAAAAGGCATGTCCAACGAAAATACAAAAGAACTAACTTGACTCCGACCGGCCTTCTCATGGAAGGCGTTAACTCTCATTGAGGACTGACGCCTCCGTCAATGAGTGAAATTGATTCCATGACAATGTCGGCTCCCGCACCCGGGCTAAAGTTGGTGGTGGCAAAACCACCCAACCGGCTCGGGAGAAAGGAGTCGAACGATGATCATTATAGGAGTAGATTTCCATCCCGAGTTTCAACAAATCGCTTTGCTCAATACCACGACCGGAGAGGTCGAGGAGAAACGGCTCGCACATCCCGACGAGGCGGAGAAGTTCTACCATGCTCTTGCGAGTGCGAATGAAACCGTGCGCATCGGCATGGAGGCCAGTGGGCATGCACGCTGGTTCGAACGTCTCATGGCCGAGTTGCAGTTTGAGTTGTGGATCGGCGATGCGGCGTGAAGAGTGGCGCCGATGCCGCAAGTGATCCCCACCAGTGCAATCCATGTTGCCTCGCGCAAGACCATCGTGAGTACTTCGCGGGGCAGGGCGCCGAGAGCCATCCGAATACCGATCTCGCTCCTCCGTTGTGCAATGGAATATGCCATCACGCCGTAGACGCCCATGGAGGCAAACACCAGCGCGAGCACGCCGAACGACGCGGTCAGCGCCGCGATGATCCGCTCCTGTTGCATCGAAGTGTCAATCTGCTCTTGCTGGGTACGGATCTCCTGCAGCGGCAAATCCGGATCGATCGCTTGCACCGCCTTGCGCAGCGATGGAGCGATGGACGCAACTGGCATCCGTTCAACGTTCGGCTCTGCTCGCATTGGGAATATCTTGACGATGCCTGGAAGGTTCAACGCACCGCCGAACCCCCAAATCTAAGATAGTTCGGCGACGAGCGGGTGAACGTGGCGGGATAGACTTTGACTCCTGTCGATACTCTGTACAGTTATCCGCATTCAAGACAGTCATCTCGCTCGAACGCATTTGTTTTCATAAGCTTGCGACGGTAATCCGATTGCAGCTTATCTTCCAGAACGTGCTGGGCACCGGTGCGTCGCACCGTAGAAATGAATTCGAACCGTGTTGCGATGACTTCAAGCTTCGAACCATGTGCGGACCACAGTGAGTCTCCGTGCCGTAGCCAGCCGGCATCGGGGCACGAAATCTCGTGCCGGTCTGAGCGGAACGAATCACCGTCAAACGCGACCGCTGTTGAGGCTTGCAATTGGCGCGATATCCCGCTCTATAGGCAGTTGTTGCTAGGGTTACTCTTCGTTGGCGCATTCCTGATTCTGGACGGCTCATCGACAGCATCTCAAGGCTGGGAAGGGGCGCCCCCTTGGTATTTGCCCGTGGGTCTGACTCTGACTTTGCTTTTGTGTGGAGGCAGGCGCTATGTGCCCGTGGTGTTTATCTCCAGCCTAATCGCGGCCGTGGTGAACTACCACCGGCCGCTTCTCTCTTGGTGCGGCATACCGGGGTCGATCGCGATATATCTCGGCTACGTGGGTGCTGCGGCAATACTGAAACGGCGCTGGCGCATCGATCTCAAGCTTGGCACTCTGCGCGACGTCGGACGCTACGTCGTGATTTCTCTCGGCGCGGCGATCCTCAGCGCTCTGTTCGGAGTCTTGACCCTCTTGGGAGACGGCCGGATCAGTCGATCCGACGCCCTGAGGGCGACACTAGATTGGTGGGTCAGCGACTCGCTTGCGATCATCGCCTTCGCTCCTTTTGTGTTAGTGCATGTAGCTCCGCTGGTGGGTCGCTGGTTGAGTTCCGGAAGCTGGATTCGTCTATCACCGGCTCGGCGAGGTCACGCTTCGGCAACCGAAATCCTCGAACTGACGGCACAATCTGGATTTGTTGTATTCGGTATCTGGTTTGTGTTCGGTTACGCGCCGGCGATTCCCTATCAGCCTCTTTATCTGCTGTTTGTGCCGGTTATCTGGGTTGCTGTCCGACGTGGTCTACCGGGAGCTGTCGTGACCACCTTCGCCATCAGCGTTGGAATGATGTTCGCAGCCTGGGTCAGTCAGGCGCAACGAGGGACGCTCCCGGGGTTGCAGCTCGCCATGTTGGCGCTGGGGCTGACGGGGCTTTGCCTGGGAGCTGTGGTGACCGAGCGGAAACAGGTCGAGCGGGCCATTCGCAAGTCGGAGAAACGCTATCGCCTACTATTTGAGCGCAACCTGGCGGGTGTCTTTCGCACCACGCTATCCGGACAAGTCGTCGAGTGCAATAAAGCGGCCGCCTCCCTCTTCGGTTATGACTCGCCTGAGGAAGTCATGGCCCTCTCGGTCGCTAGTTTGTATAACACCGCCGCCGATCGGGAAGCGTTCTTAACAAAACTGAACTCGGAGAAAAGTGTTGCTAATCACGAGATGAGGTTTCGACGCAAGAATGGCGATACCGCATGGGCAATGGTAAATGCAAGTCTCGTCGATGAAGATTCAAACATCAGCATTGTTGAAGGAACGCTAGTCGATATTACCGAACGCAAGTTCGCCGAGGAACGGGTTAAAACCCTCGCCTATTATGATGCTCTGACAGGATTACCGAATCGGACTCTTCTGGGCGATCGATTGTCAACCGCTCTCGCTACTGCTCGCAGGCAGAAGCACAAAGTTGCACTTCTGTTCTTGGATCTCGATCGCTTCAAAATCATCAACGATTCGCTCGGGCATTCCATCGGTGATGTCCTTCTGCAGGACGTTGCAGCACGCCTGAAGAGCTTCGCGCGTGAGCAGGACACCGTAGCCCGGCTGGGCGGAGACGAATTCCTCATCGTCCTCACAAACATTAAGGACATCTCGAGCGCCGCAGTTGCGGCTGAGCGGTTTATGGACGCGATGACGACTCGATTCGTCATCCAAGGTCACTCCCTTAGTGTTGGTTGCAGCCTTGGCATCAGCATCTTCCCGGAAGACGGTGCGGACAACGAAACCCTTATCAAGAATGCCGATGCGGCTATGTATAGCGCCAAAGACGGGGGGCGGAACAACTTTCAGTTCTTTACCGCGGACATGAACGCTCAGGCTGTTGAGCGACTGGTCCTGGAGAATGGCTTGCGGCAAGCACGAGAGAAGAAAGAGCTCTTTCTCGAGTACCAACCGCAGATGGATACTGTCACTGGAGAGATCATCGGTCTGGAAGCGCTGCTCCGATGGCAGCACCCGGAATTAGGCCTCATTCCCCCCAATCAATTCATCGGAATTGCCGAGAACAGCGGCCTGATCGTGCCCATCGGCGAGTGGGTACTGAGGACTGCCTGTTCTCAAGCGCGTAAATGGCAAGAAGAAGGGCTTCCCGGCGTTTCAATAGCAGTAAACGTCTCAGCGGTCCAGTTTCGCCAACAGGGATTCTGCGAACTTATTAGAAGAGTTCTGCGTGAAACTGGTCTCGCTCCGCACTATCTCGAACTGGAACTTACTGAAAGCCTTCTGCTAGCAAATGTGGACGTCACATTGTCAGTCCTTCTGGAACTAAAGGCCATGGGGTTGACGCTGGCGATTGACGACTTCGGAACTGGCTATTCCAGCTTCGCCTATTTGAAACGGTTTCCGATTAGCAAAGTGAAGATAGACCGGTCGTTTGTTCGAGATGTCGCCGTGAACCCCGATGATGCAGCGATCACAACCGCAATCATCAGCATGGCCAAAAGCCTGAATCTCAGAGTAATTGCCGAAGGTGTGGAAGATGACGCCCAAATGTCATTCTTGCGCTCACACCAGTGTGACGAGATTCAGGGCTACTATTTCAGCAAGCCTTTATCGGTCGACAAAATCGCCGGCAAATTCCGAGCCGTCCACGCATCACGAAACGAGTGGTCTGTGACCACTTCTCCTCGAACGAAGCTATCTCCATAGCGGCGTGGAACTAATCCATCGCGCAGCTGGTTGTTTGTAAACTGTCCGAAGCTTCGCCCAAATCGAAATCGACCCTGCGTGTGATGTTGGCTAAATAAGGAGCCACTTCAACCTCATCGATACCGATTCCGAGTTGATCGCTCGCATCGCTTCTGAGCCCTCTACCTGTATTCGAAACACCGGCATTACGGTTCCTCGCATCGTATGCGGCTGAGGGAGAACTCGAACCACAGCCTCTCTTCGGCGTCACAGGCTTTGAAGAGCTTCTCCAGGTCTTCCGGTTCGTAGGTCTCCGGCTCTTCCTCGGTGTAACGCGGCCAGTCGTTCTTGCCCACGATGCCGCGAATCCCGTTCGCCCTGAGAAAGGTCATAACATTCTCGAACTTGTTATAGACGCTGCGTGGCGTCTGCTCCTTTTCGTCTCGCAGGTACGGGGCGAATTCCAGCATGTCCCGCCGTTCGATGTCGGCGACGTTCTGCTTCTTGCAAGACTCCATGAAGTAGGCGAGCGCGGTAGTGTAAGCAGACAGCGTCTTCGGCTTTTTCGTGAGCTGGATCTCGGCAAGGTATGCGGTGACCGCGGCAGCGAGGGAGGGTTGGTTGGTCTCTTCGGAGAACTTCAAGCCTGCTTTGAGTCCGTCCGCCTTCGCGGTCAGCATCTGTTCCTGCTGATGGCATCTTGCCTCCGCTGCGAGCGCATTCTTTCCCGCGGACCGGCGCAGGCGCGCTTGTCTCCTTCGTACCACTCGATGTAATAGGAACCTTCTGGATGGTGCTCTTCGCGCTCTTCAACGAGGACGGCGTTGGCCTTGATACGGCCGTTCCGGGAGCGGACTACCGGACAGAAGCGCAGCCCTTCTGGAGTGGTAACGCGGCGAAGAGCACATCGTTTCGTTCTGGCGTGCGTATGGCTAGAGAAAAACCCTGAGAGGGTTTCCGTCGAATACGACCTGCTTTTTTTCTTGAAGAAGCCTTACCTCGACGTGTCTTTTTGTCGGAGGCCTCATTCGCGAGCCCTGGGCAAGACTTATCGTGAGCATGCGCTTCTCGTTGTCCCAATCAAGGGCCATGCCCATCCAATCGCCTTTTCGGTAGTTGAAAGAGCGACCATCATCTTCGTAGAAGAGAAACGAACCGTTGCGACCGGGATAAACGTAAATCGAGAGCGGTTGGTCGACTGGTTCATCGACATATTGCTTCACGGGTCCAAATGGGAGTATCGCTCCGGCTCGAACGTAAACCGGGATGGTTTCGAGATCAACTAGGCGCGGGAACTCGCGTCCGCCTTCGACTTTGTCGTTTGTCCAAAAATCGTACCAATCGCCGCGCGGCAGGTAGACTTTGCGATGATCGGCCCCCTTCTCTACGACCGGAGCCACTAAGATATCGCGGCCCCAGAGATACTGGTCTTGGCATTCGACCGCGTTCGGATCGTCTGGATAGTGCAGCCATAGTGCTCGCATAATGGGTAGCCCGGTGATCGTGCACTCGCGCACGACGCTGTAGAGGTAGGGAAGCATTCGATATCGAAGCTCCAGATATTTCCGGCAGATCGGTTCCACCTGCTCGTTGTGCAATTGGCCTGCACCCGGAAGTGCCCAGCCTTCATATCGGCCTGCCTCGATCGGACCGGTATCCCCAGTGTTCCATCCCCAGGGAAGGCGTAATTTCCATGCCCGCCCGTGGGAGCGGAACAGCGGGCAAAAGGCCGCGAACTGAAACCATCGCAGATACAATTCGGCCGTGAATTCTGGCGTAGGAACGAAACCGCCGATATCGGTTCCCCAATAGGGAACGCCCGTAAGAGACGTGTTGATCGCGATCGGCACCTGCGTCTTGAGCGTCTCCCACTTGGAAAAGACATCGCCCGACCAGAGAAACGACGCGAAGCGTTGCATTCCCGCATAGCCATTGCGATGCAATGCATACGGACGTTCGTCGGGGCGATCGAGTTGCGGACCCTCCCAATGCATCCGGTTACGCGTGAGCCGCGACGGAATGTCGAGGGTGTCCCCCTCATCGGGCCACCAGCCGTCGACCCCCGTCGCGAAATCCTTGCGGTGGGCATCCCAATAGCAGCTCGCGTTCGCCTCGTCGAACTCGGACAACCTGCATGCGTCGTGAACGGTTCCTGAAAGCCTGTCGGTCAGAATAACGTCATGCAGAACGACGCGGAAATTGTTTCGGTGCAAATCGTCGATCATTTGCCGAGGATCGGGAAATACGCGAGAGTTCCACGAGAAGGAGCCGTTCTCCGTGTTCCAGCCGGACGGGCAGAAGCCCGTACCGAGATAAATCAACGTATCGCAGGGCAACTTCTTTTCGCGGAATGTCTTGCCTTCCGCGAGCACTTCATCGCGGCTCGCGAGAGTTCGATGCGACTGCTGATACCCGAGACTCCAGAGGGGAGGGAGTTCGGCGTGCCCCGTAAGACGGGCGTATTCGGCCATGATCGTGGCGGGATCACGCGAGGCCACGAAGAAAATATCCAAAGGGAATGGTTTGTTCTCACTCGCTGGAGCGAACTTGGATTGAGATCCGGTGAAGTCGAAGGTCCCAAACGGTTGGTGAAAGAAGATCGCCCAGCCAGCCGTGGCGATGATCCAGGGAATGCCGACTCGTGCGCCGTGGGTTTCGAGTTTGTAGCCCCCCTGTCCATTTTTCATGTCGTGGACAGAGCCTCGTCTGTCAAATTGGGGACCCCCTTCTCCAAGCCCGAGCAGGGGGGAGTCTCCGGTCGCGAAGGAGACGAGGCCGGTGGCGCGATCGACCGCGAGCGTTTGGACTTGGCCGCCGTCGGCAGTTGAAATCGCAAAAACGAGAGGGTCGAGAGAGACGCGAACTTTCAGTTCGCCGGATTGAATCGTTTGTTCCCTGTCTTCGCTACGCAGTCTTGTGACCGGGCTACCCCAGGATTCTCGGACTAGGGCGCCAAAGTATGGAATGTCGGTGGTTTTTCCATGCTGAATCACGAGGACCGTCAATCGCACGGTGCTTGCGCTTACCGTGGCGATTTGGACTTCGAGGTCTTGGTGAACTGTATCGGTGTTTACCTTACCAAAGAGCTTCTCTGTGGGCACGGCCAGGGCCGCAGATGCTATGGCGAGTTGTTTCAGAACGCGTCGCCGATTCCAAGGTCCATTCATTTGTCACCTAAAGGTCAGTGATTAGTGGGAGGTGCTAAGAAATGTTGCGATCATATCGTAAAAGTTCGAGGTAAACGTAATCTCAAAACACACCGGTTGACGAGAAACGAAGCAAGCGGGACTACTTCTCGTCGAAATATTCAATTCACGGGCGCAGAAGACGTAACCGTATCCCGCCAACTGAAGCTGTATGAACGGGCGGAAATAAATTCGCAGGTATGAGTAAACGATTACTCTGCGCGGCGATATAATCTCGGAAAGAAACCTGAGCGGGCTGGGAGGGAATGTTTTATGGACCAGAAAAGAGAAATATCGCGCCGGCAGTTTGTGACGTCGGCCGCCGCCGTGGCTGCCATCTCCTCATTTCCGGCGCGGAGTTCCATCGCATCGATCGCGAAAGGGCCGGCGGTCAGTGTGACCCAAAGCGCAGTTGCTTTCACTGATCAACCTGCTTGGCGAGATCAGGGGGTCGAGAACCTGGCGAAATCGCCTCACGCTAAGCTCAGAAACATTCCAGTGCGCGCAGTGACGATCGATGCCGGCTTTTGGGGCACTCGGCGCGAAGTAAACGTCAGCAAGAGCATCCCGACGATGCACGACCTCCTCGAGGCAAATGGCCGCATGAATAATTTCCTTCGACTTGTGGGCAAGAGCGATGCTGCACAGCACGGTCCGGTCTATTCCGACTCCGATGTTTACAAATGGACAGAAGCGGTTGGTTTTGTGCTGCAGTCGGGCGACCGGCCAGCACTCCGGGCGAGCGCTGAGAAGGCGATTGACGAAGTTGTAGCAGTGCAGGAACCCAATGGCTATCTCAATACTTACTACGTCGACGACCGGAAGTCGCAGCGGATGCTGCCGCAAACGCAGACGACCGGGCACGAACTCTACAACATCGGACACATGCTGCAGGGTGCAATCGCATATTACCGTGCGACCGGAGACCGAAAATTGCTGGATGCCGGTATTCGCTTCGTTGACGACTTTCTCATCCCTGACTATGGTCCCGCTCCCAAGAAGCCAATCGTGTCGGGCCACCCCGAAATTGAAATGGCGTTGATTGAGCTGTATCGGATCACCGGTGACAAGCGACAACTCGACCTCGCGGGATACATCCTGCAGGGAGACAAACGGATCGACCTCCCCGAGCGCAGGACGATCTACATGTTCTCGGGAACTCCTTTCACGCAGCGAACCAAACTTGAAGGCCATGCGGTTCGAGCCATGTATGCCTGTTGCGGAGCGACCGACTATTACATGGAGACGGGCGACGATTCGTATTGGCAGACTCTGAACAAACTTTGGACCGACATGACCACCACAAAGATGTATGTCACTGGAGGGGTTGGGTCCAGAGCAGATGGGGAAGCATTCGGCGACGCCTACGAACTCCCGAACTTCCGCGCCTATGGAGAAAGTTGCGCCGCTATCGGCAACATGATGTGGAATTGGCGCATGCTCGCAGCTACTGGGGAGGCGAAGTATACCGACGTGATCGAGCGCGCTCTTTATAACGGGATCAACTCCGGGATGTCGCTCGACGGAGTGATGTACTGTTATCGCAATCCTCTGGCGTTTGATCCGTCCGGTGGAGACAAGATTCGTAACCCGTGGTACGACACCACGTGTTGCCCACCAAATCTGGAGCGTACCTTCGGCTCTCTACCCGGATATTTCTACAGCACTGGCAGCGACGGGATTTACGTTCATCTCTACGATAACTCGGCACTGGATTGGCACTTGGAGAATGGCACAGGGCTGAAGATTACGCAGAAGACGAACTATCCATGGGATGGCAGCGTAGAAATGACGGTGAGTCCGGCGCAGCCCGCCGACTTTGTGGTTTACCTGCGAATTCCGGGATGGGTCGATAGCGCGCAAGTGTCGGTGAACGGCTCACCTCTGCCGGGTGTAAAAGCGGGTCAGTATCTTCCTCTTCGCCGGCGCTGGACTGCCGGAGATCGCGTGCATCTTCAGATGACAATGACACCCCAGGTGCTGGAAGCGAATCCACGCGTGGCAGATGACACGGGCAGAGTTGCGGTGCAAAGAGGCCCGATTGTCTACTGTCTTGAAGAACTCGATCAGTCGAATGGCGTCATGCTGAGCGACGTGGCTCTGGCATTGGGGAGGCGTCCAGATACAGAGTTTCAGACTGAGATGAAGAGCAATCTTTTGGGTGGAGTACTTCTCCTTCACCACACTGGTATTACTTACGATAGGGGCGATTCTGGCAGCGCTCTCTACCCGCGCTACACCGGAGCGAGCGAAAGAACGAAAAAAGTCCCGCTGACCTTCATTCCGTATTATGCGTGGGCAAACCGGCAAGCGACTGCGATGCAAGTGTGGACTCAGGTCGCGCGTTCCTGACAAGTGGCCGTAGTCGCTGAACAACAGCGGAATCGTCCCGCAATGAAAAACTGGATCGAGGAGCAAGCTCTTGCAGCGGTGGAGAATTGCTGTTCTGGTCAGCGTGGCGATCGCGATCAGCTACCTCGACCGCCAGACGCTTCCGGTCGCAGTAAATGCGATTGGAAGGGACATCCCGCTTTCGAATGAAAATTTTTCAGCGCTGCAATCCGCTTTCCTGCTCTCCTACGCTTTCATGTACGCGGGCGGAGGAAAGCTCACCGATGTGCTGGGTACGCGAAAAGGCTTTACGGCCATCATGATTTTCTGGTCTGTGGCTTGCGTGAGTCATGCGATCGCGTTGAGCTTCGCTATGCTTGCGTTGAGCCGCTTTTTGCTGGGCATGGGAGAGGGTGGTGGATTTCCCGCGGCAACGAGAGTAGTTGCAGAATGGTTTTCGACTGACGAGCGCGCGAGCGCTATGGGCATCATTAACGCGGGGACGGCTGTCGGAGCTGTGATCGCCCCTCCTCTGATTGCTGTTATTTTGAGTTTCTTGAGCTGGCGATGGATCTTCGTGATCTCAGGGATGCTTGGCTTGCTCTGGACTTGGTGGTGGCGCCTGTCATATTTTTCACCAGAGCAGGGTGTGGATTCGAAAGACGCTAATGCCAGTGAAGCCTTAGCAAAGGTGCGCTGGATCGACCTGTTGCGTGTCCGAGAGGTCTGGGGCATGGTGGTCGCGAAATTTTTGAGCGATGCAGCCTGGTATTTCTACCTCTTCTGGTTGCCGAAATATCTGTACGACGCTCGCGGCTTCGACATCAAGGCAGTTGGAGCGTTGGCGTGGATTCCGTATGCGGCAGCGGGCATCGGATGTCTGGTCGGCGGATGGTTCTCAAGTTATCTCGTGCGCCGTGAGTTCTCTCTGAGCGCGGCCAGAAAGCTCGCGCTTGGTTTGAGTGCTGTAGTGATGCCGCTGGTGATTCTCGTTCCACACGTTGCCGTGTCCTGGGCGATTGCTATCTTCAGCGTTGCATATTTCGGTCAGCAGTCCTGGTCGACGCTGGTGATGGTGCTACCCACGGACCTTCTTCCGCGGCCTGTCGTTGGCTCGGTCGCAGGCCTAATCGGCTTTGGCGGGGCCATGGGAGGAATTGCTTTTGGACAACTCGTCGGCTATTTGCTGGACCACGGTACTGGCTACGGCGTCGTTCTTGGGCTGGCGGGAATGCTACATGTGACTGCCTTCGCGATTATTCTGGTCGCCATTCCACAATTTCAACCCAAGGATATTGAGCGTAGGTTGACATATCAAGGAGCGCGATGAAGATCAGAGAAATTCGAACGCGCGTATTTCGATGGCGTGGGAAAACAGTGCCTTTGCCGCCACATTTTTGTACGAATCCGATGGACTTGCTGCAGTTGCCGCAAACGTCGATGGGAACATTTACTTTCCACGGATGGCTGGTCGTCGAGATCTTCACGGATGATGGTTTGGTTGGAATCGGAAATGCCGCGCTTGCCCCACAAGTTACCAAACAGGCGATCGACTGTTATCTGAAGCCGTTGCTTATCGGGCAGGATCCATGGGATATCGAATTCCTATGGCACCACATGTATCGAAAAACAATGGCATTCGGGCGCAAAGGGATCGGAATGGTCGCCATCAGCGCGGTCGACATCGGCTTGTGGGATCTTTTGGGTAAGTCCGTAAAGCAGCCCGTTTACCGGCTGCTTGGAGGAAGAACTAAGCCACGCATTCCTGTTTACGCGAGCCGACTCTACGCAACTGAGCTGAGTGCGCTTTCTGATGAGGCGACGCGCTATAAGAACGAAGGCTTCAAAGCGATGAAACTTCGATTCGGATGGGGGCCGGTGGATGGCGCAGAGGGAATGCAAAAGAATCTCGAATTGGTAAGCACCGTGCGGCAGGCGGTGGGAAACGGGATCGATGTGATGGCAGACGCCTACATGGGATGGACGCTTGACTATGCCAAAAGAATGCTCCCGCTGCTCGAACCGTTTCAGCTTCGTTGGTTGGAAGAACCTGTGATTCCTGACGACCTCCGTGGATACGCTGAGCTCAAGTCCCACGGACGAGTTCCAATTGCCGGAGGGGAGCACGAGTTCACTCTCTACGGATTTAGGGATCTGTTGGAGGCGCGGGCTGTGGACTATATCCAGTTCGACACAAATCGAGTTGGAGGGATCACACAGGCGCGAAAAATCGCCGCGCTGGCAGAAGCTTACTCGGTTCCGGTCGTTCCCCATGCTGGGCAGATGCACAATTATCACGTCGTCATGGCAAGCCTTAATTCGCCGATGGCGGAATATTTCCCAATGGTGGATGTCGAAGTCGGAAATGAGCTTTTCTGGTATCTCTTCACCGGCGAGCCGAAGGCGAAGAATGGGTTCATCGACCTAAATGATGAAGTGCCAGGTTTCGGGTTAACCCTCAATGAGGGCAATATGAAAAACTTCGAAATTCACGAATAGATAGCCGAGGGAGAAAATCAAATTCATGACGCGGTTGGTTCAGATCAAGAAGGGTGTTGTGCGGCGAGTGGCGCTCGTGCAAGAACCACACCTTCGTGTGCTCGACGGCTGCAATTCGGTCTACGAACTTGCACAGTCGGCCATCAAGGGGAGCGTCGCCTTGAGCGACCTTGCGCAGAAGCGACTTACCGGCGAACGCTTGGATTACGACCTCGTATACAGCGGTCAGTCAGAGTGGCGATTGCTGCCTCCAATCGATCATCCGGATGAGTCTTCCCGCTGCATGCTTTCCGGAACTGGCCTTACACATCTGGGCAGTGCACGGGATCGACAATCGATGCATGCCGTGGACAGCGACGAATTGACGGACAGCATGAAAATGTTCCATTGGGGAAGGGATGGAGGACGTCCCGCTCCCGGGCAGATCGGAACTCCGCCGGAATGGTTCTACAAAGGCACGGGTGCCATGTTGCGAGGACACGGCCAAGCGCTCGAGATCCCGTCGTATGCGGAAGATGGCGGCGAGGAAGCGGAGATCGCAGGTATCTATGTGATTGCCCGAGATGGATCGCCCTACCGTGTAGGGATGGCAGCGGGCAACGAATTTTCGGATCATCGATTCGAGAAAAAAAACTATCTAAATCTGGCTGGCTCGAAACTCCGGACTTCGGCAGTCGGTCCCGAACTCGTTGTGGCCCCGGAATTTTCATCGGTATCCGCAAAAGTCAAGATTGAACGAGAGGGCAGCGTGCTATGGTCTGGGGGATTTAGAACGGGCGAGGCAGAAATGTGCCACAGCTTGCAGAATCTAGAGCATCATCATTTCAAGTTTGAAGCTCACCGTCGGCCGGGTGACGTGCACGTCCATTTTTTGGGAACCGACTGCTTGAGTTTTGGGTCCGGTATTCAACTCCAGGACGGAGATGTAGTGGAGGTCGAGTTTGAGGGCTTCGGGCGCGCACTGCGCAATCCGGTTCACGTGGCCAAATCGCAAGCCGCGTTAATCGAAGTCGGTTCGTTAGGGTGAAAGTGCAATGTCGAAACCACGAGTCGCAATCCTAGGTCTGGGAATCATGGGCGGAGGAATGGCATCACGCCTGCTATCGGCGGGCTTTCCTCTCTCGGTCTATAACCGAAGCCGCGAGAAGTCAGAGAAATTTGCTGAAGGCGGCGCATTCGTTGCGGCGTCTCCCGGTGAGGCCGCTGCGCGATCGGATATCGTCATCAGCATGGTTGCAGATGATGCTGCCTCGCGGAGCATATGGCTTGGCGGTGAAGGTGCATTGAAGGGAGCGCCTGCCGGTGCACTGTTGCTGGAATCGAGCACGCTGTCGGTAGGCTGGGTGGGGGAACTCGCGGCCGCCGCGACCGCGAAAGAGTGCGAATTTCTTGATGCGCCGGTTACCGGGACCAAGCCTCATGCAAGTGCGGGCGAATTGTTTTTCATGGTAGGAGGGTCGGCTGACGGCTTTGCTCGAGCGCGCGAGATCCTTACGGTACTTGGAAGAGAAGTGGTGCATCTTGGTCCGAATGGCAGCGGAGCGCTTTTGAAGTTAATTAACAACTTCGTTTGTGGAGTTCAGGCGGCGTCCTTTGCTGAAGCAATGTCAATGATTCGCTTGAGCGGCCTCGATCGCGAGAAAAGCGTTGCCGTTCTATCCAACAGCGCGCTGGCAAGCCCGCTGATCAAGAGAATCGTCACAGCCATGACGGCCGACGATTTCACTCCGAATTTTCCGCTCAGGCTAATGGCCAAAGATATTGGATACGCGATCAACGAAGGCGCGAGACTTGGATTCTCGATTCAGACGGCGGTGCCCGCCCTGGAAGTTTTCAGGGATGCCGTCGGCCAGGGCCTAGGTGAGGAAGATTTTTCCGCGGTCGTGAAATCGGTGGGGAAGAACTGAGTTCGAGCCGAGTTCGTACTACGTGAGGCGCACGAGAGAGACCCCTGCCGCGGCAATCCAAACTTCAGTTGTATCAATCCATGTGCGATCGCCAACTCTCGTGTGAGTCGAGAAGTTGTAACTGTCCTTTTTCTTGCAGTTGTTCGACCTGTTCAGGCGAAAGAGACTGTGGCGATCCGGATTCTTTCCAAGCGGTAAATTCATTGGTGCGATTGGATCGATCCGAAAATGCGCAAGCACCCCTTGTGTCAGACCTGTCGATAGGACAACGATTTCGAGGCTACGGGGGCGGGACCAAGCGTCGAAAGTTCGCCAAGAAGCTTTTTCCCGTTCGGAGCGTAGGTGTGGTTTGGCTCGTCGTATCCGAAGAAACTCCAAACCGCGGGAATCGTGCCGTCGGCCTGATCAGCATGCACCTGAATGTCGACAGGGCTGGAAGTATCCTGTAACCGCGACGGCGCGAGTGAGACAAGGACAGGGAAAAAACAGAGAACGTAAGCAGAGCGAAGCATCCATTCATTCAAACAAAGAGAACAACCGAGCGATGCGGGCGACCGGAGCATCCTCATAAAGGTATTTCGTCTAAACTACTATGCGGAACCGGATGGAGTATAAAAGCGAGAGAAAAGAATTCCACCGCGCTGACTCGAAATCCACAATGTCAGTCTTCACCCGTGCGACCGTGAGTCTAACCTTCCTGATCGCGTTCGTTTCCTCCACATTTACCCAGATGGCGACCGATCGCGTAAGCCCAATCACGACGGCGTTGCGAGGCGGTCAATTCGATGAAGCCCTGCAACTGATTGAACCTGCTCTCCAAGCGTCTCCGAAGAATCCGCAACTCTGGATGTTGCAAGGGTTGGCGCATTCGGGAAAAGGAGATCAGAAGGCGGCCCTGACTTCCTACCAAAGCGCTTTGAAGATTGCGCCCGACTATCTTCCTGCACTGGAGGGCGCGGCGCAGTTGGAGTACGAAGCTGGCAGCCCTTCGGCTATTCCTCTTTTGCAGCACGTTCTGAAATTGCGACCGAATGACCCAACCAGCCATGCCATGCTGGCGGTCCTTGCATACAAGAAGCGAGACTGTGCAACCGCGGTGCAGCACTTTGAACAGAGCGGTGCACTGCTCGATTCACAGCCGGGAGCATTGCAGGAATACGGGGGCTGTCTGATGGAGCAAGGGCAAACGGGGAGAGCGATTCCTATTTTTCAGCGCATATTGGCTTCTCATCCTGACGATCCGCGTGCGAGCCGAGGTTTGGCTGCCGTTCAACTTGCAGGCGATCAGTCGCAAGCCGCGATCACGACGTTACAGCCTCTTCTTGCAGTAAGCGATCCCGACGTCAGCACGTTGCAACTGGCTGCTGCTGCTTATGAGGCCAATAAGGACACTCCTAATGCCGTCAAGATGCTTCACGACGCCATCGTCAAGGATCCGCGCAATGTGGCTCTCTATGTGGATTTTGCAAACATTGCCATGACCCACCAGTCGTTTCAAGCGGGAATCGAGATGGTCGACTCGGGCATCAATCTCCAGCCTAAGGCCGCAGATCTTTATCTCGCACGGGGCGTCCTCTACGTGCAGATCGCTGACTACGAGAAAGCGGAAGCGGATTTTGAGAAGGCGGAATTGTTGGATCCACATCAGGGTCTAAGCGCCGCGGCGCAGGGAATGGTAGCAGAGGAGCAGAACCAAAGCGATCCTGACAAAGCCTTGGCGACGGTTCGATCGAAGCTGGCCAAGAAACCAGGCGATGCCTTCCTATGGTATCTGCAAGCCGCCATTTTGACGCAGAAGGCTCCAGACAGTGAGAGCGCCGAATTTCGTCACGCGATGCAGTCGGCCAAGAAGGCGGTCGCGCTGCAGCCCTCTCTTTTCGTCGCCCGCGACGTGCTTGCCAAACTCTATTTGCAGTCGGGGCAAACTGCTTTGGCGATCCAGGAGTGCCAATTTGCCTTGCGCGACGATCCAAACGATCAGACGGCCTTGTATCATCTCGTCCTGGCCCTCCGGAAGACGAATGATCGAACCGAAATCCCCGAACTCCTGAAGAGGCTTGCGAAAGCAAGGCAGGACGCAGCCAAGGAAGAAGCTGAACATAATCGCTATAAGCTGATGGTTGATCCTAGCTCGGGATCACGTTGAAAAGATCGGCCTATGTGGCCAGTTTCAGTAAACCTTTACTTCAGTGAAACCTGCCGCGATAATGGACACGTCAATCAGGTCCTGAGTTCATGACGATCACTCGCCGTTCCTTCGTTCTGCTCTCGCTTTGTGCTTCCGCGCAACAGATATTTGGGCAACAAGGGATTGCCTCGCGCGATATAAAGCCGCAAGCCAAACCCGCGCCTTCCGGTCGACCTTTCAATGCTCACTTCATCGACGTTGCGCAGGCCGCTGGTTTGCATGCTCCGGTGATTTACGGAGGTGTCGAAAGCAAGAAATACATCCTGGAAGCCAATGGATGCGGCTGCGCATTTATCGACTACGACAACGATGGTTGGATGGACATTTTCTTGCTTTCCGGTACGCGGTTGGAAGGCAATCCTCCTGAAGCGACCAATCGCCTGTATAAAAATAATCGCGACGGGACTTTTACTGACGTTACAGAAAAGGCTGGACTTCGGGCCGCGGGTTGGGCAAACGGTGTCTGTGTTGCCGACTACAACAACGACGGCTTCGATGACATCTTCTGCACTTATTTCGGACAAAACCGACTCTACCGCAACAACGGCGACGGCACGTTTACCGATGTGACCAAGGAAGCCGGATTGTGGGAAGCGGGTCCGGCCCGGTGGGGCGCCGGATGCGCGTTTGTGGACTATAACCGCGACGGTCACCTGGATTTATTTGTATCCAATTACATTCGATTTTCTTTCGAACATGCACCCGCTCCGGGTGAAAACTCCACTTGTAACTGGAAGGGTATTCCAGTCAATTGCGGACCGCGTGGACTTCCCACCGGCAGGCATTCTCTTTATCGCAACAACGGAGACGGGACATTCACTGATGTCACAAAGCAGTCCGGCATCGCAGCGGCAACGGAAAGCTACGGGATGACCGTTGTGACCGCTGATTTCGACGAAGACGGATGGCCGGACATATTCGTAGCCTGCGATTCCACGCCCAGCTTGCTGTTTATGAACAATCATGACGGCACTTTCCGCGAGGAAGGCGTCATGCGCGGAGTTGCGCTTAGCGACGATGGCATGGAACAAGCTGGAATGGGCGTCGGCATAGGCGATTACAACCTGGATGGACACCTCGACTTGTTTAAGACTCATTTCATCGGGGACACGAGCGGGTTCTACCGTAACGATGGGAAAGGAAATTTCGATGAAGTAACGCGTCTGGCAAAAGTCGGAGTCGAAACCCGGTTTACAAGCTGGGGTGCGGGAATCGTCGACTTGGACAATGATGGCTATCCCGACGTGTTTTTCGTTACCGGCAGTGTCTATCCGGAGGTGGAACGCAAGTTGCCTCAATATCCATACAAAACTCCGCGAGTTTTGTTTCGAAACTTGGGAAATGGAACCTTTGAAGAACTGGAGACGCTGGGTGGTGAAGGCATCACTACTCCACACAGCAGCCGGGGATGTGCTTTCGGAGATTTCGACAATGACGGCGATATGGACGTTCTGGTCGTCAACATGAATGAGCCGCCGTCACTTCTGCGCAACGACATGAAAGTGAAGCAGAACTGGTTGAAGGTGAAACTGGAGGGTGTGAAGTCGAACCGCAGTGCCGTGGGAGCTCGCGTCCTGGTCCACTATGGCGGCAAGGTGCAGGCGCAGGCACTGCTGAGCCAGTCCAGCTACTATTCGTGCAACGATCCGCGCCTGCATTTTGGTCTTGGAGCTTCCGTCCTGGCCGACGTGGAAGTGTTCTGGCCTAACGGCCTTCACGAGCAATTCAAGAAGGTGTCTGCCAACCAACTGATCACGGTTCGAGAAGGTTCAGGCGTGGTGCCCAATCGGGGCTGGGACCGTTCGTAAAGCTCTGAAATAACTGCGCGTGCACCGGCCTGAGGAAGAGGAAACCTGACACCGTCCGAGTGTTTCAGTAAACACAATGCGGAAAAAAGTTCTTGACAGTCTCGGGTCGTAATATTTATACATTACGCGTTTGAAGTAAACGTTTTCTCACCTCTGAAAGACCCTGTGGAGGGATTCCATGCCTCGAAGCATGATGTCTCGCGGTTTGATCTGGTTGTTCTCAATCGTCGCGTTCACTGCCGGTACGGCGTTTGCGCAATTCACAGCCAGCATCCAGGGCGAAGTCAAAGACCCCAGCGGCGCGGGTGTCGCCAAAGCCACGATTCACCTGCTAAACACGGCGACAGGGGTGAGCGCGGTAGTCACCAGCGACGATGGGGGCAACTACCGTTTCGTCAGCCTCGCTCCAGGCAGCTACAAGATCACCGCCGAAGCCACAGGTTTCTCGAAGTCCGAGGCAGACGTCACCCTTCTGACCGAACAGAATCTCAATCTGCCGATTTCTCTCAAGGTCGGCTCGGTGAGCGAGTCAGTAGTTGTCACGACAGAGGCTCCCGTGGTCGACACCGCGGACAGCCGCAATCAAATGACGATCGAGAATCGGGCGGTTGCTCAGTTGCCGGTGATCGGCCGGAACTTGGTCACGCTCGTGACGATGGCGCCAGGGGCTTCTGGTTTGGGAACGAGTACCTCAGGAAGCCCGGCGTCGGGCGTCGATAACTACTCCACAGAAGAACAAGTGGACGCGAGTGCGAACGGTCAAGGGCAGAACAACAATCAATACGTTGTAGATGGACTAGACGTAACGAGTGGAATTCGCCAAGGCGTCTTGAATCTGACTCCGCAACCCGAGGCGATTCAAGAGACAAGCGTTCAGGTCAACACGTTTACCAGCGAATACAGTCGCGCCGCCGGACTGCAAACGATGTTTACTACGAAGTCGGGCACAGATCAATTCCATGGTTCAGCGGCAGACTGGTTCAATTACCAGAAAATGTTTGCCAGCCAGCACTTCGTGGGCTATCCCTACCAGCCGTTCCATTCCAACAATATGGACTTCGCCATTGGCGGTCCGGTGGTTCCGCATCACAATTTCTTCTTCTTCTTTTCGGTGGAGCCGTTGCGTTCATCCTCGAGCGCCGGCGGATCGGTGACTTTTGCCGCCCCCGAGTTCATCAGTTTCGCTCAGGCAAACAATCCGGGTACAGTCGGAACTGGAGTTCTAGCTAAATACCAACCCTCGGGTGTATCGGGGGTTAGTGTCTCCCAGACTGCGTCAGATGTTCTCGGCGCCACCGTCTGCGGAACGCCAGTCGTTGAGAACATCCCGTGCTCGACTCCTATGATCGACACTGGTGCATTCGGCGCCACATCGAGACGAAACGGTACTCAGTACTTCGCGCGTTTGGATAAGGGGTTCGCCAACGATCGGATTTATGCCAGCATCTTCCGCACATTATTGCTGACAGGTGCGCCATCACCGATGCCGCAATTCTCCGCATTAAACAATACTTGGCAGGTTGCGGGGCAGGCGACCTGGACGCACACCTTCTCTCCGACTACACTCAACGATTTTACGGCCGGCCAGAGCCGAGTGGAGGGCGTGCTGGGCAGCGGTGCCAAGGATTACACAGTTCCCTCGATTTCGGTGAACGGCATTAACGTGGATTCGGGGCAGGCCTACGGCGTTGGTTTCGCGCAAGGCGATTTCATTCAGCACAACTATCACTGGCGCGATGTGCTCACGCACGTCAAGGGCGCGCACACACTGAAAGTGGGCTACGAAGGATGGTACGGAGATGACGTCGAGCCCTTCCAGGGACCTTGGTCTCAGCCCAAGTTTTCATTCGCTAACCTCTTGACCTTGGCACAGGATAATCCCGGTAACGAGAACGGAATTTACTACAACCCCGCGACTGGTACGGAGCAGTTGTGGAGCTGGGATGCCGCTTCGAGAACGTTCGGGCTCTTTGTTCAAGATACCTGGAAGGCAAGGAAGAATCTCACTCTAACTTTGGGATTGCGTTATGACGATAGCGGCAACCCCTGGTCGAAGAGTCCGTCGACCGTTTTCGGGAACTTCTATCTGGGCACGGGTAACACTGAACAGCAACAGGTCGCCAATGGGTACGCCAAAGCGACGCATAATGCTCTGTTGCATTCGGTGGATAACTTGTTCAGTCCCCGCATCGGTGTCGCTTGGGATCCGACAGGGAAGGGTGACTGGGTAGTGCGTGGTGGCTTCGGGATATACAACAACTGGTTGACGCAGGCTAACGTGCAAGAGGAATTCCGCGGCAGCCCTCCAGGAGAAGTTGCTCCGACGTTCGTTGCCGGTGGAACTGCGTCGGCTCAGGCTCCAATCTTTGTTCTAGGAACCGGCAACAAGCCTCCGTTTGGATTTACTTTTCCGACGTTCGGAACGGGAACGGGT
>Ga0181537_10001648_pt1 | contig 20304 bp, 17 predicted proteins | sample PEATcosm2014_Bin_39_FD_119765 | JGI IMG/M metagenome (GOLD analysis project Ga0181537, IMG submission 119765) | Peatland microbial communities from MTU Mesocosm Facility, Houghton, MI, USA - PEATcosm2014_Bin23_10_metaG | ecosystem: Environmental > Terrestrial > Soil > Wetlands > Peat | place... | reverse complement strand
GATCGCGTCGTCTTTCACCACCACCGCCCCGAAAGGTCCGCCGCGCCCCGATTGCACGTTATCAATCGAGAGTTGGATGGCGCGAGCCATGAAAAGATTGTCCATGAGTTGACCCTATCAATCTCGACATAATCGGCAGGGCGTGCTCGCGTCCAGCAACCCGCGAACCCGCAAATCAGTCGACATGGACCTTTCGCAGCCGCTTCACTGAGAAGTGAGTATAAGCCGGACTCGGAATTTCGTAAAATGCTGTCTTGACTCCGCCAATGCAGGCCTTCGTCGCTCGCCGAGTAGTCACTCCCGAGGGCGTCCGCCCGGCGGCCATCCTGGTGGAGGGTGAGCGGATTTACTCCGTCATCTCTCCGGATCAAGTGCCCGAAGGTTGCGCCGTGCGTGACTTCGGCGATGCGGTTATCCTTCCCGGACTCGTCGACTCCCACGTTCATATCAACGATCCTGGCCGCGCCGAGTGGGAGGGTTTCGAAACTGCGACCCGGGCCGCAGCCGCGGGCGGCTATTCCCTGCTTGTTGATATGCCCCTGAACTGTCTTCCCGCGACAACGACGGTCGCTGCGCTGCAAGCCAAGCGCGCGGCCGCACAGGGCAGATGTCGCGTCGATTGGGCGGCCTGGGGCGGAGTGGTACACGATAACCAGAATGACATCGAAGCGCTCGCAGCCGCCGGAGTTCCCGGCTTCAAGTGCTTTCTGATCAATCCCGGCATCGATGGTTTCACCATGGTCACGGAGTCGGAGTTGCGATTGGCGCTGCCTCACGTGGCGCGCACCGGTTTGCCACTCCTGGTGCATGCCGAACTTCCCGGGCCAATCGATCGTGCGACCGCGGCTCTCGCGAAAGACGATTGGAGCCGCTACTCAACCTATCTTGAGTCGCGGCCCGACGAGGCGGAACTGTCGGCCATCCGGTTGATGCTCTCGCTGTGTCGCGAATACGGATTTCATCTGCACATTGTGCATCTCTCGACCAGCCAGGCACTTCCGGAACTGCGGGCCGCACGCGCCGCTGGGCTTGCAGTGACTGTGGAGACTTGTCCGCACTACCTGCACCTGTCCGCTGAAACAATCTCCGATGGCGCCACGCTCAGAAAATGCTCCCCGCCCATTCGAACCCAGGAAAATTGCGAGAAATTATGGCAGGGCCTCAGAGATAAAGCGATCGACCTGGTGGTCACCGATCATTCGCCGTGCCCTCCCGCCATGAAGCGGCTCGCCGAAGGCAATTTCCAGACCGCCTGGGGAGGCATCGCGAGTCTCTCCGTCGCGCTGCCGCTAATGTGGACCGAAGCCAGCAAACGTGGATTCACCTTGGCCCATCTTGCCGTATGGATGGCAGAGGGGCCAGCGCGACTGGCGGGTTGCGGTAACCGGAAAGGCCGCATCGCCGCCGGCTATGATGCCGATTTCGTCGTATTCGACGCCGACCGCGAATTCGTCGTCACCGAGGACAAATTGTATTACCGGCATCCGGTCTCGCCGTACTTAGGCGAAACGCTACGTGGCGTGGTGAAAGCTACGTATCTGCGGGGAAACCCGGTATTCGCTGCCGGAGACTTTCCCGGTGAGCCCCGAGGGCGGGAATGTGCGGCCAATCGAAGTCACTGAATCGAGGTGGCTGATCGCCGCCATAACCATTTTCTATTCCGCTTCCGCGGACTTCCGCACCATTGGGGCCCGACTCTGGCATACACTATCCCATCCGCAGGACTTAGCAGGACGCTAAGGCCAGGCAATTTGGACAAGTCCCTGAAACATCGAGCCATGAACCCTGATCGCGTCGTCGGCAAATCGGTTCCGCGCAAGGAAGGGCGCGACAAGGTGACCGGACGGTCGCAGTACGTCGACGACATGGTTCTGCCCGACATGATTTTCGGCGCAACGGTTCGCAGCCAGATTCCTCGCGGTCGGATCAAAAAGATCACATTCGGTCCCGGCGTTGCGTGGGACGAGTTCGTGGTCGTCTCGGCGAAAGACATTCCCGGTAAAAACTGCATCGCATTGATTGGTGAAGACCAACCCTGCCTGGCCAGTGATTTCGTGAACCATCCCGAGGAACCAATTCTGTTGCTGGCTCATCCCGACCGCCACATTCTGCCGAAGGCAGTTGCCGCAGTATCGATCGAATACGATCCCCTGCCCGCGATCTTCACGATGGAAGAAAGCGAGCGCCGCTCCCAGATCATCTGGGGCGAAGACAACATCTTCAAGACTTTTCTGATCGAGAAGGGCGATCTTGCCGGCGTTTTCGAGAATGCTGACTTCATCGTCGAAGGTGAGTATTCGACAGGCGCGCAAGAGCAACTCTACATCGAAAATAACGGGATGATCGCAGCCTTCGATGCAGCACAGGGCATCACGGTCTGGGGATCATTGCAGTGTCCCTACTACATTCACAAGGCGCTCATGGCGCTGTGCAACTTGCCGGCGGAAAAAGTTCGGGTCGTGCAGATGGAAACTGGAGGCGCATTCGGAGGCAAGGAAGAATATCCATCGATGATCGCCGCGCATGCCACGCTGCTCGCGATCAAAGCTGGCAGACCGGTAAAGATTATTTATGATCGCCTGGAAGATATGGTGGCGACGACCAAGCGGCATCCTTCGCGCACCCGCCATCGCACGGCCGTCAGCCGCGACGGGAAAATTCTCGGCGGAGAGATCGATTTCACCATTGACGGTGGCGCATACGCAACCTTGTCTTCCGTGGTGCTTTCACGCGGAATCATTCACGCCGCCGGACCTTACTACTGGCCCAGTGTTCGCATCCGCGCCAAGGCGGTCGCCACCAGCGCGCCGCCGCATGGAGCGTTCCGCGGCTTCGGAGCCCCGCAGAGTCTGTTTGCCATGGAGCGGCACATGGACCGGATCGCGCAAGCCGTCGGCCTGTCTCCGGTCGAGATTCGCCGGCGCAATTTTCTGCAGCCGGGACAGCAGACGACTACGCAGCAAGTCATCCGCGAGCCGATCGATCTGGTGAAGTTGCTCGATCGCGGACTCGAAGCTTCTGGCTACCATGCTAAGAAAAATACTTTCGCAAAACAGAATCAGCTTGGCATGCATAAGAAAGGTATGGGCATTGCCGCGTTTCTGCACGGCGCTGGGTTTACCGGGTCAGGCGAGCGTTATTTGAGCTCGGTCGTCGGAGTCGAAGGCTGCGCCGACGGCAGCGTTCGCGTGCTGGTGTCGAGCACGGAGTTTGGCCAGGGGACGAAAACCGTCCTGAGCCAGATTGCGGCCGAGGCTCTGGGGCTGCCCTACGACAGCGTCAGCATGGCGCAGCCCGACACGCTCGAAGTTCCCAATAGCGGCCCGACGGTTGCATCCCGCACGGTGATGGTGGTGGGAAAACTGGTACAGTCCGCCGCACTGGGAATTGCACAGACATTGATTTCCTCCGGCCTGCTGCGCACTGGCTACTCCGCTGATGAGTTTCGCGTCGCTTCCCAAAAACATGTGGCGCAACATGGCCAATTCCGTTGCTGGTCGCGCTACGAGCCGCCCACCGGCATTTTCTGGGACGATCAAGCGTATCGAGGCGAAGCCTATGCTGCATTCGCCTGGGCCGTTTACATCGCGGAAGTCACGGTCGATCTGACGACTTACAGCGTCTCCGTGGATGACTTCGTCGCGCTTCAGGAAGTTGGCAAGGTTCTGCACCCGCTGCTGGCACGCGGACAAATCATCGGCGGCATCGCTCAGGGAATCGGCTTCAGCCTTTATGAAAAAGTTGTCTGGCAGAATGGACGCATGCAGAACGGCCAGATGACGAATTACATCATGCCAACGTCCAGCGACCTGCCGCCCATTCGCGTGTTGTTCGAAGAGCTGGGTAATGTGCATGGAGCCTACGGAGCGAAGGGCATCGGCGAGCTTCCCATGGACGGACCAGCCCCGGCGATCCTGAACGCTGTCGAAGACGCGCTCGGCGTTGGCTTCGATTCAGTTCCACTGCTTCCGGAAGACATCATGGAGAACCCGGACAAACGAGGTCTGGCAGAGTCGGCTGGCGCGACATCTACAGAGAGGAGCCGATGAACGATTTCCGCGAAGGCCCCCGCAAAGTCGAGATCGCGTTCACGGTCAACGGTGAACCGCGCAAAGTATGTGCGTATCCCATGGAGCGATTGCTCGACGTCCTGAGGCTGGAACTTGGATTGACCGGCGCGAAAGAAGGTTGCGGAGAAGGCGAGTGCGGTTCCTGCTCGGTGTTGATGAACGGCGGCCTCGTGAATAGCTGCCTCGTGCCGGTTCTGCAGGCAGCCGACTCGGAAATAGTTACCATTGAGGGACTGGCGGACGGAGAAACTTTGCATGTCCTGCAGCAGGCCTTCCTGGAATACGGCGGCGCGCAGTGCGGTATCTGCACGCCGGGGATGATTCTGGCTGCCGCGCATCTGTTGCAGAGAAATCACGAGCCGACGATCGAGGAAATCCGCGAAGGCCTCTCCGGCAATCTCTGCCGCTGCACCGGCTACAGCCAGATTGTTGAAGCCGTCGCGGAAGCGGCGCGGCGCGGGCTCGAGCAGCACCACGACGAAACGGGCGCGACCGCATAAGGACGACGGCATGAGGGCGAATCCATCCGACTACGAAATGGTTGCTCCTGGCAGCTTGCAGGCGATTGTTTCGCTGCTGGCCCGCGAGCCGGGTGCGTGGCTTCCGATTGCCGGCGGCACGGACGTGATGGTTCAGTATGCCGCCGGAAAACTGCCGGGGCGAAAGCTGGTCAGCCTGTGGAACCTTCCCGAGTTGCGTCGCATTGATGTAACAGCCGACGAGATTCGTATCGGTGCCGGATGCACCTACACGGACCTTCGCCAGCACGCACTGATTGGACGCGACTTCCCGCTTCTGGCTGCCGCCGCACGATGGACCGGTGGCATCGCGAACCAGAATCGTGGAACGCTCGGCGGCAACATCGTGAACGCTTCCCCAGCAGCAGATTCATTGCCTGCATTGCTTGCTTATGAAGCGGAGTTGATTCTGGTCTCGGTACGCGGTGAGCGCCGCCTGCCGTATGTTACCTTCCACACCGGATACAAGAAGACTCTGATGGCGCAGGACGAGTTGCTTCAGGCCGTGTGTCTGCCCCGGCGATTCACGGGATATTTGGCCCACGCGCGCAAAGTCGGAGCTCGCAACGCCCAAGCCATCTCCAAAGTGTGCATCGCCGCTCTGGGCCGTATGGCGAATGGTGTTGTCGAAGATATTCGAATCGCTTTGGGTAGTGTTGCGCCGGTTCCGCTGCGGCTTTGGGCGACGGAGCACGCGGTCTTGGGGAAGCGGATTGACGCTTTGGTTTTGGCTCTGGCGAGAACGGCAGCCACCGGGGAGATCCATCCCATTGACGATATTCGTTCAAGCGCCAAGTATCGGACAACAGTAGCAGGCAATCTGGTGGTTGAGTTCTTGAATCGCCTGAACGCCGAATCAGCGGAAGTAGGGCCCGTCGGGCCGAATGATGTTCTGGCGCGATGGAATCTGCTTCCGGTTGGCCAAGCCATCATCGCGATTCAGCCCTGCTGCGGTTCCAGCGCCTGGGCTCAAAAGATGGCTGACCGAAGGCCGCTGAGCGACGAGGCCGCGCTCCTCGCGGCGTCGAATGAAACGTGGCGCAGCCTGCAGCGATCGGATTGGATAGAAGCATTCCAGAGTCATCCGCGAATCGGCGAGTCGCGCGCATCCGAAGCTCTGCCGACCCAGCCTCCGATCCAGCCGCGGGCGGCTGAGTCTGCGGCCTGGTCGGCGCAGGAGCAGCAGGCCGTGACAGATGCTGACGCGGACACGAAGAAAATCCTGGCAGATGCCAATCGAGAATACGAGCAACGTTTTGGCCGCATCTTCATTGTGTGCGCCACCGGTAAGTCCGCGCCGGAGATTCTGCAGATTCTCACGCGACGTCTCAACAACGACGCAGAGGCTGAACTGCAGGAAGCCGCCGAGCAGCAGCGGCAGATTACGGAGATTCGCCTAAAGAAATGGCTCCAACGATGAAACACATCTCAACTCATATTTTGGACCTGGTTCGTGGCACACCTGCCGCGGACGTGCCGGTGCGCCTGGAGAAGCAGAGCGGCAACGGAGATTGGCGACTGCTGGCTTCATCGCGTACTGATCAAGGTGGCCGCTGTCCGCAGATGCTGCCGGAAGGCGACGATCTCGCCGCCGGAGTCTATCGTCTGATTTTTGAAACCAGCGACTACTTCGCGGCACAGAAAATTGATGCGCTGTATCCAGTTGTGCAAGTTACATTCCGAGTCAAAGATGGCGAATCGCATTTTCACATTCCGCTGCTGCTGAGCCCGAACGGATACACAACCTACCGCGGAACCTAAGCGGCAAACATTTCGCACGATGGAGTGAATGAGGTGACGTCGTCAATCCGCGAATGGCTGAACCTACTGGTGCGCTGGACGCATGTCTTTGCCGCGATCATGTGGGTCGGCCAAACCTACTATTTCACCTGGCTCGACGGCCAATTGAACAAACTCGCCAAGCAAGCTGGCGACGGCACCAGTCCGGCGATTTGGATGGTGCACAGCGGCGGCTTCTACACGGTGAACCGGCAGAAGACGTTGCAGGTCGGTCCCGAGCAGGTCCGCTGGTTCCGCTGGGAAGCGTTCATGACCTGGCTGAGCGGAATGATTCTGCTCGTGCTCGTCTACTACTCCAGCAGCGGGCTCATCGATCCTGACATCGCCGACATTTCGCAGACGCGAGGAATCATCATTGGACTCGGTGTTCTGGTGGGAGGATGGTTCGTCTACGACCTGGCTCTGCGGTCGCCCTTGGGGAAGTCGGAAACCGCGTTTGCCGCGTTCTCTCTGGTGACGGTTGCCCTGCTCGCCTGGGGGTTGGCGCATGTGTTCAGCGGACGGGCCGCTTACATCCACGTCGGGGCAGTGTTCGGCACTATCATGACCGCCAACGTCTGGTTCCGAATCCTGCCATTTCAGCGCAAGATGATCGCGACGGTCGCAGCCGGCGGGAAGTTCGACGCCGCGCTCAGCACCCGAGCCAAGCTACGATCCAAACACAATACTTTCCTCGCGGTTCCGGTTGTCTTTATCATGATCAGCAATCATTTTCCCGTCGCGACTTATGGGAACCGCTATGGTTGGGAGATTCTCGTTGCGCTCGTATTGCTGGGCTGGGCAGCGGCCAAGATCGTGCGGGACTCCTGAGCTTCGCCGTGGGCAGGAACTCGTCACGAAACTGGAGTCCGGTGCAGACCACTGAGAGCACAACGCGCGCGGGAGCAGTCATCGGCCGCTGCCTGAAGCTAGCTTCATTTTCCGAAGACGCAAACACCACCCGCCGAACATTTTTGTCACCGCCTATGCATCAGTGCCATCGGGAACTCACAGGCTGGATGGAACCGCTTGGCGCTCATGTGCGAATCGACGCCGCCGGAAATTTTCGTGCAGTTTATCCGGCTGCGCAGCCCAACGCTCCGCGCCTGCTGATGGGCTCACACCTCGACACCGTTCCCAACGCCGGAGCCTATGACGGCACGCTCGGAGTTGTGATCGCCATCACCCTGCTCGAAGAGTTACGGGGAAGCAGACTTCCGTTCGCCATCGAGGTGGTTGGCTTTTCGGAAGAAGAAGGTGTGCGCTTCGGTGCTCCGTTCATCGGCAGCCGCGCCCTGGTCGGCAGGCTCGACCGGCAACTGCTCGGCATTCACGATGCGCGGGGCACCTCGGTCCAAAAGGCTATGCAAGAATTCGGCCTGAATCCCGACGAGATCCCACAGGCTGCGTTGCACTCTCAAACGCTGGGCTACCTCGAGTTTCATATCGAACAGGGGCCGGCTTTGGAGAGCCTGAATCTCCCGCTCGCGGCAGTCGAAGCGATTGCTGGCCAGAGTCGCCTGGAGCTTCTATTCCTGGGCCGCGCGAACCACGCCGGCACAACGCCCATGAATCTTCGCAGCGATGCGCTCGCCGGCGCGGCGGAATGGATTAGTGCGGTCGAGCACATGGCCAACGCTGTCCCGGACTTGGTAGCAACCGTCGGAAAAATCTCGGCGAAACCAGGAGCGTCCAACGTGATCGCTAGGGAGGCACAGCTGACGCTCGATGTTCGCCACGGCTCGGACAACATTCGCACTCAAGTGGTGGGGGAACTTCTGCGTCAAGCGCAGGAAATCGCTGTGCGCCGCGGATTGTCAGTGCGTGAGAGTGTCTTATTAAACCAGCGCGCCGTCGCCATGGATCCGTTTTTCGTCGGCCAGATCGAGCAGGCGATCGTGAAGACCGGATGCCAGCCACATCGCATGGTAAGCGGCGCAGGTCACGACGCGATGATCTTGGCGGAGAAGGTTCCAAGCGCGATGATTTTTCTGCGGACTCCGGGCGGCATCAGCCACGACCCTGCCGAGTCGGTTGCACCGTATGACGTCGAAAAGGCGATTACGTGCGGCTTGCATCTTCTCGACCAGCTGGCGTCGTCGCACGAATTTCATCAAAGGATAACCCGTGCATAATCTTGGTCAGACCCGCAGTTCGCAACAACTGAATCATCTGCTGCTGACTCCCGATACTTTTGTGCGCACCGCACTGCCCGGAATGAAGGCCTGCTCCGCGATTGTGCACGTCAGCCCGGCTGCGGGAGCCAGGTTCACGCAGTATACGGCTGAGTTCGAAGCAGGAGGCGAGTTGGGCAGTACCCACGCACAGCGCTTTATTTTTGTGATCGAAGGTGATGTGCGAGCTGAAGTTGACGGAAAATCACACGAACTGGGTCCCCGGGGTTATGCGTATCTTCCCGAAACTTCGCATCATCGAATAGTAGCTGCAAAAGCGAGTCGCGTCGCCGTCATCGAGAAACCCTATCAGCCTCTCGAATCCGTCAGGCCTCCACACTCAATCATTTCGAGTGAAGATGCCATTTCGTCACATCCACTTGATGACGATCCTGCCCTGCAGGTCAAATGCCTGCTTCCCGATCTGCCCCCTGATGCGGCCAGTTTCGACTTCGCCGTGAACACGATGGTCTACCAGCCCGGCGCCGCTCTAAGCATGGTCGAAATGCACGTGATGGAGCACGGTCTCCTTATGCTCGAAGGCGGCGGAATTTACCGCCTCGGCGATTCGTGGTATCCGGTCACCGCAGGAGACTTCATCTGGATGGGACCATGGTGTCCGCAGTGGTTCGGAGCAATCGGCAAGGTGCCCGCAAAATATCTCATCTACAAAGACTGGAACCGCCATCCTCTGGCGAACGGCCAGCGATGAGTCTCGCCATCAACCGCGATCGGATGCTCTCCGAAATCGAAGAGCTGGCCTCGATTTCCGAAGCCGAGCCACCGGTCGTAACTCGAATTGTTTTCTCTCCCTCAGATCTAAAAGCTCGCGCCTGGATGAAAGCGCGTTGCGAAGACGCCGGGCTTAGCGTTCGCGAGGATGCCGTAGGAAATACGTTCGCGCGCTGGAACGGTTCCGATCCGTCTGCTTCCGTGGTGGGAACCGGCTCGCACATCGACGCCATTCCGAATGCAGGCAAGTACGATGGGGTCGTGGGAGTGCTCGGAGGATTGGAAGCGATACGGTCGTTGCAGCAGAGCGGACTCCGGCCGCGGCATTCGATCGAACTGCTGATTTTTACCTCCGAAGAGCCGACACGTTTCGGCATCGGATGTCTTGGAAGCAGGCTGCTATCGGGCACGCTTACTCCCGATGCAGCCAGAAAATTGAAAGACAACAACGGCGCCGCACTCGATGAAGTTCGGCGTCAGGCTGGCTTTTCCGGGGAACTCGATCAAGTGAAGTTGCCGACCGGCTACCACCACTCATTTGTCGAGTTGCATATTGAACAGGGACCGCTGCTGGAGCAGCAGCAGATTCCATTTGGCATTGTCACGAAAATCGCTGCGCCGGCCAGCCTCCGCGTCTTAATCGAAGGCTCGGGCGGGCACGCGGGTGGTGTTTTGATGCCCGACCGCCGCGACGCTCTCTGTGCTGCAGCCGAAATCGTTCTGGCCGTTGAGACCGCCGCAAGCACCAGCGGCGCGATCGACACGGTCGCGACTGTCGGCATCTGCGAAGTCTTTCCCGGCGCGGTCAACAGCATTCCCAGCCGGGTCCGGTTGAGCGTAGACATCCGCGATACCGACCTGCAGCGGCGCGATCTCGTGATGCGCGCCATGGAAGCTACATCTCATTCGATTGCGAAGCAGCGTCGTGTCACGATCAACTTCGAACTGCTGAACGCCGACGCGCCTGCTGATTGCGCTCCTGCCATCATCGAAGCGCTTTCTCGATCTTGCCGGAAACACGATCTGCCTTTCATTCCCATGGTCAGTCGCGCCTATCACGATTCTTTGTTCATGTCGCGTATCGCTCCCGTCGCAATGCTATTCATTCCCTGCCGCAACGGATACAGCCACCGGCCAGATGAGTACGCCTTACCAGAAGACATCGTTCGCGGAACTCTAGTGTTGGCCGAAACTCTCTCAACTTTATCCAAGTGAGGTTTTTTCGGAGCCGCTCCGGCACAACCGAGCGCGAATAGTGCGAGTGAGGCAGACCGCCGCGCCGCCAGTTCCGACCAGAAATGCAGAGCCTGACTTTAAGTCTTTTTTCTCGTGGATTCCCGGATCCGAGCATATCCGGGCTTGATGGCCTTGTAGATGAAGTCGCAGCGCTCTTTGTACGGCAGGAACGCGCTCTTCATCGCATTAATCGTAATCTTCTCAAAGTCGTCCAGCGACAAGCCAAACGTTTCCGCGGCGGCTTCAAATTCCTGGGTCATCGTTGTGTTACTCATCAGGCGATTGTCGGTGTTCAGGGTGACACGGAATTTTTCCTGATAGAGAATCTTGAACGGATGTTCGGCGAGGCTGGGCGTAGCGCCGGTGTGGAGGTTACTCAGCAGGCAAATTTCCAGCGGGATGCGTTTGTCGAGAACGTATTGGGCCAGATCTCCCAACTTCACCGCCTTGCCGTCCACAACGGCGATATCGTCGATCAGTCTTGTTCCGTGCCCGATGCGGTGCGCCCCGCAGTATTGAATCGCCTGCCAGATTGATTCCTTCCCGTAACCCTCGCCGGCATGAATCGTGATGTTGAAGTTCTCGCGCTGAATATAGTGAAACGCGTCCACATGTTTTTTGGGTGGATAACCGCCCTCTTCGCCCGCGAGATCGAATCCCACGACCCCACGCGCGCGAAAATCGACGGCCAGTTCTGCCATTTCCAGCGAGTTATTCATGTTACGCATCGCACAAATGAGCAAACCGGAAGAAATGCCGAAGTCTTTTCGCCCTCGTTCCAGCCCCTTTAACACCGCCGAAACAATCTGCTGGTGAGTTAATCCCTTGTGCGTATGAAAGACAGGCGCAAAGCGAGTCTCAAAATAAACGATACCGTCGCGACTCAAATCTTCGGCCTGCTCGTAGGCGACGCGCTGCAGCGCTTCCTCGGTCTGCATCGCAGCGATGGTGTGATTGAAGCCCTCCAGATATTTCGCCAGGCTCCCTTGATTTGCGCCGCGGAAAAACCATTCGCCGAGTTGTGCGGGATCATCGGTGGGAAGCTCGGTGTATTTTGCGTCCCGTGCCAACTCAATCACGGTTTGCGGCCGCAGCACGCCATCCAGGTGCTCATGCAAAAGGACTTTGGGAAGGCGCTGCAATAAAGCTTTATCGAGTTTCATGGCAGCGGAACCTCGCGAAACTTACCGACGATGTTGACCAGGTCCGGCTGATTCTCTGTCAAAGTCGTTCGGTGACAAGTTAGTTCCGAACAGTTTACCCGAATTGCGGAGTCGCAAGCCGCGCCGCTGCGATCGCAGCAAAACGGAACCTAAAGCATCCGCGGAAATTTAATGCCTTCCCAGAAATTCAGCCAACGGAGCGTCGATCGGTTTGCGCTTTCCCTTCTTCCCGGCTTCGTCGATGCGAAAAAAAGCGTTCTGCATGTATCGGACTCCAAGCCAGCGTAAGGGTTCGCGCTCCCAGTTGGGCGAATGCCGTTGCGCGATGGGCAACTCACTAAGCTTGGTCCGCTTGCCCGAGATGAGTTCCGCCAGCACTCGGCCTGCCAGGTTGGTGGTCGAAACGCCCTGGCCAGTGTAGCCTCGCGCCGTCGCGATTCTGGTTGCAGCGTTGAACTCGGTCATCGGCATCCGGTCGCGCGGCATGCCCACCGGACCGCCCCAGGCATGGGTGAACTTCACGCCCTGCAGCATCGGGAACCACTCTAGCACGAGTTGCTGAATGCGGGCGTGAGTCTCGGCGTGACGGTCCTGCTCATCCGAAATCTTTGATCCCATGCGATAGGGCGCTCCCCGGCTGCCGAAAAGAATTCGCCCATCGGCGGTCCGCGTCAGGTAGTCCACCGTGAAATTGCACGACGCCAGATTTTCCCGGTTGTGCCAGCCGATCTGCGCCCACTGGGCCGGGGTCAACGGCTCGGTCAGGGTGATCAGTGAGTAGATCGGCAAAATCGCACGGTGAAGCCGGGAGAGTCGCGTCAGGTATGACTCACCGGCAAGCACAATGGCGCGACGCGCCCGGATTTCCCCCGCGGGAGTCAGTAGCCGTGGCGCGGATCCTCCCTCAATATCCGTGATCTCGGTGCGCTCGTAAATCACGCCCCCGCGTTTTTCGAAAGCGCGCGCCAGTGCCCGTACCAGGCGCCCGGGATGGATGCTGGCATTTTCCGAAGCGAACAACGCTCCGCAAACATTTGTCACACGCACCCGCTCCCGGGCCTCATCCGCGCTGCACAAGCGAAATTGCTCGCCGAGTCCCAGCTTCGCGTATTCGTCGAACTCGGCGCGAAGCATCGGGAGATGATGCTCTCCGCGAGCTAGCGTCAGAATTCCGCCTTTGTAATAATGCGCGTCGATTCCCTGTTCACCACAAACCCTGGCGACCTCATCCACCGAATCGTTCATGGCCAGCAAGAGGCCGCGAGCAGCATCGCGGCCATACCGTTGCTCGAGAGTTCCCGGCGTCACAGGAAAATGAGAGGAACACCAACCTCCGTTACGGCCGGACGCGCCGAATCCGGCTATTTCTTTTTCGACCACTACAACTTTGAGTTCAGGATTGTCTTTCAGCAGATAGTAAGCCGTCCAAAGCCCGCTATACCCCGCGCCCAGCACGACGACATCGGCATCAATCGAATGCGTAAGCGCAGGTCGCGGCGTAAGGTCGTCGCCACAAGTCTCAAGCCAAAAGCTATATTTGGAGTAATCCGCCACTTTGGTCCTAATGCGCCGATCAGGAAATCATCCTAACATCCGCTCAAAGCCGCTTATACTGCGGGGAACATTTCCAACACGCGCGAATCCATGCACATTGACGCCCACCAGCACTTTTGGATCTACAACCGCTCCGAATATGACTGGATCGACGATTCCATGTCCGCCCTGCGCCGCGACTTTCTGCCCGAACATTTGAAGCCCGAACTTGAAAGCACCGGCTTCCGCGGTTCAATCGCAGTCCAGGCCCGCCAGAGCATCGAAGAAACTCGCTCGCTCCTCGCTTTTGCGGAGCGCTCCCCATTGATTCTCGGCGTCGTGGGCTGGGCCGATCTGCAGTCTCCGGACATACGTTCACAGCTGAAGTCTTTGGCACAAAATCCGAAACTCGTCGGCATCCGCCACATCGTCCAGAGCGAACCTGATGATCGCTTCCTGTTGCGCCCGGAATTCCTGCGCGGAATTTCCGCACTCGAAGAGTTTGATCTCGCCTACGACATTCTGATCTACACCAAACATCTTTCGGTAGCTGCCGAATTCGTGCAGCGGTTTCCCCGCCAGCGCTTCGTACTCGACCACCTCGCCAAGCCACCTATCAAGAGCGGAAACATCGATGCCTGGGCTCAAGGAATCAGGCGGCTGGCGGAATTCCCAAACGTGTACTGCAAGCTATCAGGCTTGGTCACGGAAGCCGACTGGCAGCATTGGCGACCCGGGCATATCGTCCCCTATCTCGACATCGCCTTCGAATCATTCGGACCTGACCGGCTAATGATCGGCTCTGACTGGCCGGTCTGCCTGGTGGCGGCCTCCTACGCGCGCGTGGTCCAGGTCGTGGAGACCTACCTGCTCGGTCAAAACCCGAAATGCCGAGATGCTGTGCTCGGCGGAAACGCGCAGCGCTTTTGGCGGCTGCAGGCGGACTGAGAAGCATTTCGAATGCCGCGCCAGACGAATGTTTTACAATAGGCGGTTTCGAAAACTGCGATGCCTCGCAACCTGCTCCAACTCGATGCCCGCGACAACGTTTTGATCGCGCTCACCAACTTGAAAGCCGCCGAACCACTGGAGTTCGCGGGCCAGCGCTACACGCCATCCAACAACATCCCGGCCAAGCATAAGTTCGCCGCGCGAAACCTCGCGGTCGGTGACGAGGTCATTATGTATGGCGTCCTGGTGGGCCGGGCCGTCAAGCCAATCGTGGCTGGCGAACTACTTACGACCGCCAACATTCAACATCTAGCTGCGCCGTTCCATGAACAGTCAGTCGAATTTCAATGGACCGAGCCTGACGTCTCTCGCCGCAGTCGCCAGACTTTTCAGGGATATCGCCGCTCCGACGGTCAAGTCGGCACGCGAAATTACTGGCTCGTCGTTCCTCTGGTTTTCTGTGAGAACAAGAACATACAGGTTCTGAAGCAGGCTCTTGAAGAAGAACTAGGTTTCGCTGCTCCTCAGCTCTACCGTCGCCAGGTCGCTGAACTCGCTAAGCAGTATCGTGCTGGACGCGCGGAAAACATCGATGTTGCTGCGCCGGTCGCAGATTCAATTCCGCCACAGCGAGATCGCCTTTTCCCGAACGTCGACGGCATCCGCTTTCTATTGCACGAAGGCGGTTGCGGAGGCACGCGCGAAGATTCCAACAATCTCTGCGGGCTGATCGCCGGCTATATTCACCACCCCAACGTGGCCGGAGCCACAGTTCTCAGCCTGGGCTGTCAGCACGCGCAAATTGCTATCCTTCGTGACGAGATTCGCAAGCGCAATCCGAAATTTGATAAGCCACTCTACATCCTCGAGCAGCAGCGCAGCGGCTCCGAAGCGGCGATGATGTCGGAGGCGATCCGCCAAACTTTCCTCGGCCTGGTTGAAGCCAACAAGGCTGAGCGTACTCCCGCTCCCCTCGCTGCATTGTGCGTGGGATTGAAGTGCGGCGGTTCCGACGGTTTCTCCGGCATCTCGGCCAATCCTGCCATCGGACACACAGCCGACATCCTTGCCGCTCTCGGCGGCAGAACGATTCTCTCGGAATTTCCCGAGCTGTGCGGAGTGGAACAGGAACTCATCAACCGCGCCACCAGCAAACAAGTCGGCAACCGCTTCATCCAGCTCATGCGTGGCTACGCTGCTCGCGCTGCAGCCGTCGGCTCCGGTTTCGACATGAATCCATCTCCCGGCAATGTGCGCGACGGACTTTTGACCGACGCCATGAAATCCGCCGGAGCAGCAAAGAAAGGAGGCACGTCTCCGGTGACCGCCGTTCTAGACTATCCTGAGTATTCGACCACGCCCGGCCTGAATCTGCAGTGCACGCCAGGAAATGACGTCGAGTGCGTCACGGCCCAAGTGGGCGCGGGGGCGAGCGTGGTATTGTTTACGACCGGTCTCGGCACGCCGACGGGCAATCCAATCGCCCCGGTCGTAAAGCTCTCCACCAACTCGGACCTGGCGCAACGCATGCACGACATCATCGACATCGACACCGGAGCCATCGTCGCGGGCGAGAGAACCATCGAGCAGATGGGCGAAGCCATTCTGGATCTTGTGATACAAGTAGCCAGCGGCGAAGTGCGAACCAAAGCCGAGCAGAAGGCACAGGAAGATTTCATCCCCTGGAAGCGAGGCGTTTCGCTGTGACCAATCAACCTCTGAACACTCAGAATTTCCGGCTCGACGACAAAGTTGCCGTCGTCACCGGCGGCGGAAGCGGCATCGGGCAAGCCATTGCTCTGAAATTCGCGGCCCAAGGCGCGACGATTCGCATTCTCGACGTAAACGAATCCTCTGCTGCCGCAACTTGTGAGCGCATCGTTGCAGCTGGCGGCTGCGCCTCCTCCCACCTCTGCGATGTGACCGATCAGGCGAATGTAAATGCCATTTTCGAAAAGCTGTCGCGCGAGCAGCGCGTTCACATCCTAATTAATAACGCGGGAATTTCGCACATCGGCACAATCGAGAGCACTACCCCGGAAGACTTCGACCGCATCGTTCGTGTCAACGTCAAAGGCTTCTACAACTGCATGCGCGCCATAGTCGGACACATGAAGGACAGTGGCGGTGGTGTGATTCTGAACCTCGCGTCTATCGCCGGATCTGCCGCCTTGCCCGACCGTTTCGCTTACTCGATGAGCAAAGGCGCGGTCATCGCCATGACTTATTCCGTGGCCCGGGATTATCTCGCATACAACATCCGCTGCAATTGCATTTCGCCGGCGCGGGTTCACACACCCTTTGTTGACGGCTATCTTCAGAAGAATTATCCCGGCCGCGAGCAGGAAATGTTCGACAAGCTGTCCAAGGCACAACCGATCGGCCGAATGGCGGAACCAGCAGAGGTCGCGTCCCTGGCGCTGTTCTTATGCTCGGACCAAGCCGCGTTTATCACGGGTGTGGACTATCCCATCGATGGCGGTTTCTTTAACCTGCGAGGCTAGCGCATCGGTCAGCAACTGTCTGAACTGGCATGGATCTGCAACTGAAAGATAAAGTCGTCATCGTCACCGGCGGAGCCAAAGGGATCGGCGCCGCCATCTCGCACGCGTGCGCTGCGGAGGGTGCAGTCCCCGTGATCGTTGACCGCGACGCCGAAGCCGGCGCGAAGTTGCAACGAGAATTGCAAAACAAAAGCGCGATCTGCGGACTCATTATCGCCGACCTCGAAAATGCGGAGAGTTATTCGCCCTCCGTCGAAGAAGTCACAAAAACCTTTGGCCGCATCGATGCCCTTGTGAACAACGCCGGCTGCAACGACAAGGTCGGTCTGGAAAGCGGCAGCGTCAACGAATATTTGGCTTCGCTCAACCGCAACCTGGTTCACTACTACGGCATGGCGCATTATGCCCTGCGCGACTTGAAGCGTTCGCGCGGATCGATCGTCAACATCGGCTCCAAGACAGCCGTAACAGGCCAGGGGAATACATCGGGCTATGCCTCCTCCAAAGGCGCGATCATGGCTCTGACTCGCGAATGGGCGGCAGAACTGCTGCCCTACGGCATTCGCGTGAACACTGTGATTCCCGCCGAGGTCATGACGCCGCTCTATCGCAGCTGGCTCGACACGTTTCCGAATTCCGAGGAGAAACTGAAACACATTCTCAGCAAGATTCCGCTCGAACAGCGCATGACCACCTCCGAAGAAATCGCTGCCATGGTCATATTCCTGATTTCGGCCAGGTCGGGCCATACCACCGGCCAGCATTTGTTCGTGGACGGCGGCTACACACACCTGGACCGCGCACTCACATGAGATCTGCGAACAATCCATCCCCGCCCATCACCGAGCGCCGCTACCTAGTCCCGCTCATACTGGTGACCAGCCTGTTCTTTCTGTGGGCGATTGGCGTAAACCTCAATGACATTCTGATTCAGCATCTGAAGAAGGCGTTCGGTCTCACCGACGCAGGATCGTCGCTGATCCAAGTTGCGTTTTTCGGCGGTTACTGCCTGGCCGCTCTGCCCGCAGGATGGTTGATGCAGCGAGTAGGCTACAAGCGCGGAATTCTGATCGGCCTGCTCGTCTGCTCCGCCGGCACTATCCTCTTCATTCCTGCCGCTTCGGTTCGAGTCTACGGATTTTTTCTTTTTGCTCTCTTCGTGATGGCATGCGGACAATCGGTGCTGGAAGTTGCGGCCAATCCCTATGTCACGACCCTGGGCCCCGCCGAAAGCTCGGAGCGCAGGCTGAATTTGGCGCAATCGTTCAACGCCGCCGGCGCGGTAATGATCGCTCTTCTCGGTTCCCGCTTCATTCTTTCCGGCATCGAGCATACTCCAGCCGAACTGGCAGCCATGAATCCCGCGCAGTTGTTGGCCTATCGCGTCTCTGAAGCCAACATGGTGAAGACTCCTTATCTCATAATCACCGGCGTCTTTCTGTTCGTCGCGCTGCTCATCTTCCTGACAAAGCTGCCGGAGATTCATGAGACCAGCATTGACGGCCTGCAGACTTCAGACGCGAAGCTCGTCGGCACCTTCGCCTTTCCACATCTGATCAAGGGCGTACTCGCCCAGTTCTTTTACGTTGGAGCACAGGTCGGAGTGGCAAGCTTCATCATCCGATTCTCCGAGTTCACCCTGCCTGGACTTCACGAAAAAGATGCAGCCCACTATCTGCAGATGCACCTCGCAGGCTTCATGATCGGACGTTTCACCGGTTCCGCGATGATGCAGAAAGTCGCTGCGCCCCGCCTGCTCAGCTTATTCGCTGCTGGCTCGCTGCTCTGCCTTCTAGTCGTCCTGTTCGCTTCGGGCGCCGCGCCAGTCTGGGCAATCGTGCTGGTGGGTTTTTTTCATTCCATCATGTTCCCCACGATTTTCGCCTTGAGCTTGAAGAGCCTGGGTCCATACACCAAACTCGGCTCTTCCCTGCTCGTCATGGCCATCATCGGAGGCGCCGTCTGCCCCTGGATCATGGGCAGGATTTCCGATGCCTCGAATATCCAGCGAGCGTTCATCGTTCCGTTGATCTGTCACGCCTATGTGTTCTATTTCGCTATCTGGGGATATCGTCCCGCGGTAGTCGCGCATGCGGGCCCAACTCTGGCTATGCCCGCCACCGAGGTCAAATGAAAAGACGCTTATGCCTGACTCTCGATTTGAAAAACGATCCCGAGCTGATCACCAATTACAAACGCTATCACGAGAAGATTTGGCCCGAGATTACCCGCAGCATCAAAGACTCCGGCATCGACGACATGGAAATCTATCTGCTCGGCACGCGCATGTTCATGATCATGGAAGTCAACGAGTCTTTCTCATTCGAGGCCAAGGCCGCCGCCGACGCCCGCAACCCAAAGGTACAAGAGTGGGAGAATCTCATGTGGACTTTTCAAGAATCGCTGCCTCAAGCCAAACCCGGCGAAAAATGGCTGCCGATGGAACGAGTGTTCAAGTTGGAAGATTCAAAGACGGAGGATTAAGAGAAAGAAGACGAAAATGACTACGGCCGCTCCGGCCACGCATGTCTCGGATAGCGTCGCATCAATTCGCGCCGCACTTCTGGATAGAGCCGCACCCAGAATCCAGCCAGATCTGTCGTCGTTTGCACGGCCCGCTGATTCGGAGCCAGCAGATGGACCACGACCGGCGTTCGTCCAGGGCCAATCCGCGGCGTGTCCCGCATCCCGAAAAAGTCCTGCAGGCGGGATGCAATCCACGGCGCTTTTCCGCGCTCGTAGTGAACCTTGGTCTGGCGGCCTTTCTGCAGACGAATGCTTGTCGGAGCCAATTCCTGAAAGCGTCGCGCGTTCATCCTCCGTTCGAGCACAGCGACTAAGCGCGCAGCCTCTTTTTTCAACTCGGCAAAACTTCTGAGCCCAAAACACAACTCACACATGGCCTGTGCAACATCGGGCATTTCAAATCCAGCGAACTCGACGCGGGCCATGAACTCATTCAGCACGCCTGTGTCTACGAACCGCTCGATGCCTGCTTCCAAAGCTTTCTGTGCCAGCAAATCAGCCGCAGCTTGCACATCCGGCACGGCGCCTCGTGACTCCTGAACGACCAGTTCGTCATAGAGTAGCGTGCTCACCGCATCCACCCGCTCCGCCACATGATTCCACACCACGCCGGCTTGATCCTTCACGCGATCCGGAAACAGGTCAATCAGCCACTCCGGTTCAATCCGCGCCGTCATTCGGATCAGAGGCAGTGGCTTCTCCTTGCGATCTTCGGCGTCGACCGCAACCATGAATTCATATGGCGGAGGCTCGCCCGTCAACTCAGCCGACGCGCCCGTCGACAGCAAAACCTGCTTCCCGCTTCGCCGCCGAGCCACTCGATCTGGAAATCCCGCGAGCACCGAGATGAGCAGCGCGTCGTCGTCATGTTTCTTCCCGCCTACAATCCCTTCGATCCTGCGGAGTTGGGCGACGTGTTGCCGCACGCGGTGGTCCAGTTCCAAGTCCATCGCGGCGAGGAGGTCAGTCTTTTCGACATGCACTCCTGACCCCAGCAAAGCCACAGCAACGCAGCCATCCTCACCCACTCCGCGCTCGACGGCTTCCACCAGAATTCGCGATAGTCGCGGAGGAAGCGGATACCGCGCCAGTCGCCGCGCCCTGTCTCCACGCGCGTC
>Ga0181537_10001647_pt1 | contig 20313 bp, 16 predicted proteins | sample PEATcosm2014_Bin_39_FD_119765 | JGI IMG/M metagenome (GOLD analysis project Ga0181537, IMG submission 119765) | Peatland microbial communities from MTU Mesocosm Facility, Houghton, MI, USA - PEATcosm2014_Bin23_10_metaG | ecosystem: Environmental > Terrestrial > Soil > Wetlands > Peat | place... | reverse complement strand
TTTTGTGCGCTATTCGCGCAGCCGTGCGGAGTTCGAACATCCTAAATAAGCCCTCGTAAGCCTGTCAACGCGATTCCAGGCTCTCGCAGTGCGGCAAAAAGACGACAACGGGCGACGCCGGAATCAGCGCGGTGCTTGCCGCGTCAGCCCATCGCGCGCGGCCATCAATTGCGGCAGGATGGTCTTGACCATCGCCGAAACGCTGACGCGGGCAACCTGGGTGCTGACATTGATCGCGACGAAGGGAATGCCGCGCCGGTCGAGCACCGGCACCGACATCGAGCGCAATCCTAACTCGAGCTCCTCGTCGACGACCGCGTAGCCCCTCTTTCGCACCTCGGCCAGGGCGTCCAGGATCGCGGTCTTGCTGGTCTTGGTCTTGGGCGTAATGGCCCGCGGCTTGACCCGGCCGAAATAGGCGGCCAACTGATCATCGGGCATGTAAGCCATCAGGGCACGGCCGAGCGACGTACAATAGGCCGGCAGCCTGCTCCCGACCGCGAGATTGAGCGACATGATGCGCCTTGTGGCGGCGCGGGCGATGTAGACGATCTCGTCGCCATCGAGAATGGCCGCCGAACTCGATTCGCCGGTCGCCGACGAGATGCGCTCAAGATAAGGCTGCACCAGGTCGGGCAATCCGGCCGAGGCCAAGTAGGCGTGGCCAAGGCGCAGGATGCGGGGCATCAGCGAAAAGAATTTGCCGTCGAAGGCGGCGTAGCCCAGCTTCGAGAGGGTCAGCAGATAGCGCCGCGCCGCGGCCCGGGTCAGCCCGGTCAATTTGGCGACATCGCTGACCGATAGTTTTGGCCGGGTCTCGTCGAAGGCCTCGATCACCGCCAACCCTTTGCCCAGACCGGCGATGAGATCCCGATCGGCGACCGCTTCGCCTTCCTCACGTGCCATGAATTCTTCCTTGTACGCTTTGCGCACAATGTACTCGTATCGCACTTGACTTGTCATTGGTCCTAGAGCGAGCCTGCCGCGGCCGGCGAAACGCCCTGTCACGATCGAGGTGCGACGATGACCGATGTTTTGATCTGCGACGCCGCGCGCACGCCGATTGGGCGCTATGGCGGCGCGCTGGCCCGGATGCGGACCGACGATTTGGCCGCGGCGCCGATCCAGGCGCTGATCGGGCGCAATCCCGATCTCGACCCCGCCGCGATCGACGAGATCGTGCTCGGCTGCGCCAACCAGGCCGGCGAGGACAATCGCAATGTCGCCCGGATGGCGCTGCTGCTGGCGGGCGTGCCGGATTCCGTGCCGGGTGTCACCGTCAATCGCCTGTGCGCATCGGGCCTGGAGGCCGTGGTCGCCGGCGCACGCGCCATCCGATCCGGCGAGATGGATCTGGTTGTCGCGGGCGGAGTCGAGAGCATGTCGCGAGCGCCCATGGTGATGGGCAAGGCGGAAGAGCCTTTTTCGCGCAAGGCGGAAATCTACGACACCACGATTGGATGGCGATTCATCAATCCGGCGATGCGGGCCAAATACGGTGTCGACTCGATGCCCGAGACGGCCGAAAACCTGGCCGCCGAATTTCAAATCGGACGCGAGGCGCAGGATGCCTACGCCCTGCGGTCGCAGCAGCGCGCCGCCGACGCCATTGCGCGCGGCTTCAATGCCGAGGAAATCGTTCCGGTCGACGTTCCCGCTGGCCGGGGCATGTCCCGCGTCGACGCCGACGAGCAGCCGCGTCCGGACACCGCGGCGGAGACTCTCGCCAAATTGCGTCCGATCGTCAGGCCCGACGGGACCGTGACCGCGGGCAACGCATCCGGCGTCAATGACGGAGCCGCGGCGCTGATCCTCGCCTCGCCGCGCGCCGCCGAACGTCATCACCTGCGCCCGCGGGCGCGTATTCTGGGCGCCGCCAGCGCCGGCGTTCCGCCGCGCATCATGGGGATCGGACCGGTGCCGGCCACCAATCGTCTGTGCGAACGGTTCGGCTTGAGCCTTGCCGATTTCGATGCGATCGAGATCAACGAAGCCTTCGCCGCGCAAGTGCTCGCCTGTCTGAACGCCTTTGGATTTCCAGACGTTGCCTCGCACGTCAATGCCAATGGTGGGGCGATCGCGCTCGGACATCCGCTGGGAATGTCCGGCGCGCGACTGGCGATGACCGTCTTGCACCGGCTGGAGCACGAAGGCGGCAAGCTCGGTCTTGCCACCCTCTGCGTCGGCGTCGGTCAAGGACTGGCCGTGGCTATAGAACGGATCGGCTCGGCCAACTGAAGCCGCCCCGACGGATTCGCGCGCACCGTGGCGGCGTTTGCGGCGGATTGACGCTGTCTTTCGTCGGTAAGGCAAACCGAACAATCCACGTCACGCATGGCGTCGAACTTGACGACTGATTCGCTTCCGCCCCCCGTGCGCGCCGCCGGGACACTTCTGGGAGACTCGTTACCGCCGCAATCCGCAATCCATTGATTTAATTGGCGTCCCCAAGGGGATTCGAACCCCTGTTACCGCCGTGAAAGGGCGGTGTCCTAGGCCTCTAGACGATGGGGACGGCTCAAGGCCGGACTTGATAGCCCGCCCGCGCCCGTGAGGCAATGAAGATATGAAGGCCGCCGCTGGCGGGGCCGTCGGCGCCTGGCCGCCCTCTCCGGGCGGCACGGGGCGGCTATTCCGGGCCGATATACTTGTCGACCATGCCGGCGATGGCATGGGCGATCTCGACCGCGGCGGCCGAAGCCGTGAACGAGCTGACCACCGCGTCGGACAGCCGCGCGAGCAGCGACACCTCGACATTGCCGGGCCGCCCCGAACCCGACGAAATCCGCCGCGCCAGCTTGCCGATGCGCGCGGCGATTTCGGCGACATGGGCGGTCGCCGAATCCTTGTGATCGGCAACCACCTCGTCGGCCTTCTCGGCCAAAAGATCGAGCGTGCGCCGCATCTCGCCGGCGCGGCTGTGCTCGGCTTGTTGCGCCAGCAATTTTTGCGTCAGCCGCACCACCGCCTTGAGGCGGGTTTCGTTCTTCTTCTGGCCGACCGCCGTGACCGCCGCATCGATGATCTGGCGCAACTGGCTGAGGTGGGCGTTGTCGATCATCTTGCTGCGCAGCGTATTCGGCACCTCGATCAAATCGTCATCGCTGCCGTCTTCGCGCCGTTTGGCCCGCCGGCTGGGTCCGATATAGGAATTGGTGACCACGAACGGCCTGCGCCCATCGGCGAAGGTCCCTACCCGCCGGACCACCAAATCGGCGGTCATCGGTTTGATCAGGAAATCGTCGATGCCCGACTTGATGACTCGCCCCACATCGGCCTGAGCCGACGGCCGCGCGGTAGCGATGACGATGGCGAAGGGATTGGCGCCGAGCGCGCTCTGGCGAATCTCCTGCGCCGTCTCGCAGAAATCCATGCCCGGCAGATCGACGTCGCACAGCACCAGATCGATCATCGGCACCATCGCCAGGCGCAGCGACTCGGCATCCCGGCAGATCGCCAGATCCTTGAGCCCTCGCGAGCCAAGCGCATCCGAGATATTTCGGCTGAAGAGTGGATCTGGCTCGCCCAGAACCATCTGCGCGCCTTTATAGGAAAATGCAGCCATTACAATGGTTCCCCGCAGAGCCTCAGGGCAGCTTCACCGACTTCGTTTTAGCCCCTCAAGATTTGCGAGGTCGATCGCCTCGCTTATGTCGCTCTCAACCCGGGAACTCACACCGACATAATTAAAATTAGTTATGCCAAGTATCTTACCGTTCTTTATAGCACATCGATGTCGGATGACAACACGTTCACCGCGCATGTGCGGCGTCCTCGATCAGCAATTGCGCGGCGGCGGTGCCTTGCCAATGGTCCACCCGCAGCGTGCCGGCCAGGTGAAACACCCTGCCATCGCCGTTGAGCAGCGCATGCCCGAGCTCCGAATCGGCGGCCCGAAAGGCGATCGCCTTGAGACGCGCGCCCGCGGCGCCGACAAGTCGGCATGAGACGTGTCCGGATCCGACCACGCGCGCTCCCGACACGCGCGCGCCTGCCACCGCGATGCGCGGCTCGGGATTGCCCGAACCGAATGGTCCAAGCCGGCGCAGCGTCTCGGCCAACGCGATCGACGCCCCCGCGACTTCGACCGCGCCATCCAATTCCAGCGACGGGACGATCGGCTCGGCGAGCGCGGCGGCCAGGCGCTCGCCCAGGAAATTCCTCAGGTCTTCGACCCTGTCGCGCAACACGGTGAAGCCGGCCGCCATCGCATGACCGCCGCCCTTCACCAGGATGCCCGACTGGCGCGCGGCGATCACCGTTGCTCCCAGATTCAGCCCCGGGATCGACCGGCCCGATCCCCTGCCCTCGCTTCCTTCCAGGGCGATCACGCAGGCGGGGCGGTGATAGCGCTCCTTCAAGCGCCCGGCGATGATGCCGATGACTCCCGGATGCCATCCTTCGCCCACGGCCATAATCAACGGGTGGCCCGAATCGGGTTGGCTTTCGACCTGCTCGATCGCCTCGCGCAACATCGCCGCCTCGATTTCCTGGCGGGCGCGATTGTGCAGATCGAGGGCCTGGGCGAGTTCGCGCGCTTCGGCGGGATTGTCGCAGGTCAGCAACCGCAGTCCCAAATCGGCTTGCCCGACGCGCCCGCCGGCGTTCACCCGGGGCCCCAGCGCATAGCCGAAATGCGTAGCGTCGGGCCGCTCGGCCAGCCCGGCGATATCGGACAGCGCGGCCATCCCCGGATTGCCGCGCCGCGTCGCCACTTTGAGGCCCTGGGCCACGATCGCCCGGTTGACGCCCACCAACGGCACCACGTCGCACACGGTTCCCAGCGCGACGATATCGAGCCACTGCATCAAATCGGGTGCGACGCGGTCCGCGCCGAACCATCCCGATTCGCGCAGCCGCCGGTTGACCGCGACCGCCAGCAGCAGCGCCACGCCCACCGCGGCCAGGTGCGAATGCGGGCTCGGCAAATCGAGGCGGTTGGGGTTGATGACCGCAAGCGCGCGCGGCAGCTCCGGTTCGGACTCGTGATGATCGACGACGATCACGTCCAGTCCGGCGGCGGCGGCGGCGGCCAGCGGCTCGAACGACAGCGTGCCGCAATCGATGGTGACGATGACCCGCGCCCCCAACTCGCCCAGCCCGAGCAGCGCGGCCGTATTCGGCCCGTAACCCTCCATCAATCGATCGGGAATATGGGTGACGACCCGGGCGCCCAGCGCGCGCAGGAAACGGCACAGAAGCGCGGTGCCGGTCGCGCCGTCGACGTCGTAGTCGCCGAACAGTCCGACGATCTCGCCGTCGCGCACCGCGCCGGCCAGGCGCTCGGCCGCCTCCGCCATGCCCGCCAGGTGAAAGGGATCGGGCATCTGGTCGCGCAGGGTCGGATTGAGGTACGCCTCGGCCCGGTCGAGCGCCACGCCCCGCGCCGCCAGCACACGTCCGACCACTTCGGCTAGCCCGAGGCGCTGGCTGATCGCGAGCGCGAGACGCTCGTCTCCCGCCGCCATTCGCCACATGCGTCCGGTCAATGAACGCTCGACGCCCAAAAGCGGGGAATCGTCGGCCGTGGGACGGATTGGTGCTTCAAACAAAGTTCACCGCCAAGACGCCAAGGCGCCAAGGAGAAGAACATTGGCGCGAAGCCGCTACTTGCACCGAATTGTCCAATCCCATCCCCAGCTTTCAGCGCCTCTCAGTCCCTCGTGTTCCTCGACCTTATCATATCCTTGAGGACAGACTTTAGACGCCTCATCGCGAAGGTCGCTGAGAGCGCTTGTCTTGCTTCCAAAGATGCTGACCTGATCCGCAGATATCTTGAAAATCCCCGGACTGATCAATTGATGCCGGACCTCACCACAGGAACTCAGTGACGCAGCCAGGACCAAGGTAAAGAGCGCCCGAACCAAACGACCCCTTCTTGGTGTCTTGGCGTCTTGGCGGTTCACCTTGGTCTTACGAATCAGAACGCCTCGATCCGGATCACGCGCGGCGGTTCCACCACGGTGCCGATGGCGCCGATCCTGTCGACCGCGCGCATCATCGCCGCTTCCTCCGTGTCGTGGATGGTCATCACCACCGGAACCGATTCGCCGGGTGCGCGGGCGCGCTGTAAAACCGCTTCCATCGAGACGCGCTCGTCGCGCAGCGCGGCGGCGATATCGGCGAACACTCCGGGCAGGTCGCGCACCATCAACCGCACATAGTATCCGCCGCGCCGCGCCGCCATCGGCGCCGGCTGCAGCGTCCTGAGCTTGGACGCCGACACGCCGAAGGCCGGGCTGTTGCGTTTGGCGGCGATGTCGACCAGGTCGGCCGCGACCGACGATGCCGTGGGCCCGGCGCCGGCGCCACGACCCTCGAACACCGTCCGGCCGACAAAGTCGCCCTCGGCCACCACCGCGTTGAACACACCATCGACATGGGCGATCGGCGAGGCCAGCGGCACCATGCAGGCATGGACGCGCTGTTCGATGCCGGCATCGGTGCGCCGGGCGATCGCGAGCAGCTTGATGCGATATCCCAGCTCCTCGGCAAAGCGGATGTCGAGCGCCGAGACGTGCCGGATGCCTTCGACATGGACATGGTCATGGGCGACCCGCGTGCCGAAGGCGAGGCTCGCCAGAATCGCCAGCTTGTGCGAGGCATCGTAGCCGTCGATGTCGAGGCCGGGATCCGCTTCGGCGTAACCGAGCGCCTGCGCTTCGGCCAGAACCTCGGCGAAGTCGCGTCCCGAATCGCGCATGGTGCTGAGGATGTAGTTGCAGGTGCCGTTGAGAATTCCGTAAACCTGCTCGATCCGATTGCCCGCCAGCCCCTCGCGCATCGCCTTGATGATCGGGATCCCGCCCGCGACCGCGGCCTCGATGCCAAGCGCCACGCCGGCCTTCTCGGCATCCGCGGCGAGTTGCGCGCCCCGCGCGGCCAGAAGGGCTTTGTTGGCGGTGACCAGGTGACGCTTGGCGAGAATCGCGGCGTCCGCCACGTCGGCCGCCACTCCGCTTGCCCCGCCGATCAATTCGACGATGACGTCGGCACCGGCGGCGCGGGCCATTTCGGCCGGGTTGTCGAACCAGGCGTAGCCGCCGATCGGGACACCCCGATCCTTGTTCCGCCCGCGCGCCGACACCGCGGTGATTTCGATCCGCTGGCCGGCGCGCTCGGCGATCAAGTCGGCGCGCTCGGTCAGCAGCTTCAGCAATCCGCCGCCGACCGTGCCCAGGCCGGCGATCGCCACCCGCAACGGTTTATCGGTCATGATTGGCCCGAGCCGCTTGCCGCGGCCTCATTGCGCGGCGGCGTGACGGCGTTCGTCGGCCTCGAGAATTTTTGAACTGCCGGCGAGGAAGGCCTTGATGGTGCGCGCCGCCTGGCGGATGCGCTGCCGATTCTCGACCAGCGCGATGCGCACATAGCCCTCGCCATGCTCGCCGAAGCCGAGCCCCGGCGCGACCGCGACCTTGGCCTCGCGCAGCAGCAGTTTCGAAAATTCGAGCGAGCCCAGATGGGCGAAGGCCGGCGGGATCGGCGCCCAGGCGAACATCGAGGCCGACGGGCTGGGAATCTGCCAGCCCGCGGCCGACCAGCTTTCGATCAGCACGTCGCGGCGATCCTTGTAGCGCTGGCGGATTTCGGCGACGCAATCCTGCGGACCGTTCAGCGCGGCGGTGGCGGCGATTTGAATCGGCGCGAAGGCGCCGTAGTCGAGATAGGATTTGATGCGCGCCAGCGCCTGGATCAGCGTCTTGTTGCCGGCCGCGAAGCCGATGCGCCAGCCCGGCATGTTGTAGGTTTTCGACATGGAGCTGAATTCCAGGGCCACATCGCGCGCGCCCGGAACCTGCAGCACGGAAGGCGGCGGTTCGCCGTCGAAGTAGATCTCGGCGTAAGCCACGTCGGACAGAAGGTAGATTTCCTGACGGCGGCAGAAATCCACCACCTCGGCGTAGAAGTCGAGACCGGCCACCAGCGCGGTCGGGTTGGATGGATAGTTCAGGACCAAGGCCACCGGCTTCCTGATCGATTCCTTCATGCCGCGTTCGAGCGCGAGCAGAAAACTGTGATCGGGCACCACCGGCAGGTGACGGACCTCGCCGCCGGCGATGATGAAACCGTAGGGATGGATCGGGTAGCTGGGGTTGGGCACCAGCAGGACGTCGCCCGGGCTGGTGATGGCTTGCGCCAGATTGGCCAGGCCTTCCTTCGAGCCGAGCGTGACGATGCACTCGGTTTCGGGATTGAGTTCGACCCCGAAACGGCGCGCGTAGTATCCCGCCAACGCCTTGCGCAACCCGGGCACGCCGCGCGACATCGAGTAGCGATGGGTGCGCGGGTTGCGAACCGCCTCGACCAATTTCTCGACGATGTGCGGCGGCGTCGGCTGGTCGGGATTGCCCATGCCGAGATCGATGATGTCCTCGCCGGCCGCCCGCGCGTGCGCCTTCATCGCGTTGACTTCGGCGAAGACGTAGGGCGGCAGCCGCTTGATGCGATGGAACTCGGTTTCCATAGGACGATCAGACCTCATTGACGGCCCGCTGGCGCGGGCGCGTTCGATGTTTATCTCAGGCCGACGTGACTGTCGATAACGATGGAATGCGATCAGTAGGCGACGAACACCTCGGCATAGTCACCCGCGGTTTCGCCGGTCGCGCCCGCATAGATCTTGGCGGCCGGCACGCCCAACCGCTCGAGCGCACGGGCAACCGCCGCGGCCCGTTCGGCCGCCAGCGAGCGGTTCGAATCCTGGTTGGCCGCGGTGCTGACATCGAGCCGGACGCTGTTGGAATGGCCGATGATGCCGATCTTCGCCGTTCCCTTGCTGTCGTTGTAAACGCCGGCGACCGCGCGCAGCGCCGATTCCTCGTTGGGCGCCAGGTCGGAAGTCCCTTCTCCGAACACGATCTCGGCCACCTGGAAACTCGCCGCGAGCTTCGACTGGTCGAGCGCGGACAGGGGATGAGCGCCCCCTGTGCCATGGGCCGCGGTAACCTTGGCCGAGGGCGCCGAGCCTTCGGCGCCCATGTCGCTGGCCATCGCCGGGGATGGCGGCGCCGGCTGAACGTTGGGCGCGTGATCGCCCGCACTGAATTCGGCCAGTCGCTGACGATAGACCGCGCCGACGAGATCGCCATTGGCGGGACGCGCGACCAACGGTCGCGGCGGCGGGGCCGCGGCCATGGGCGCGGGTGCCGGCGGCGGCGGGGCCGGTGCCGCGGCAACCGGACGAGCCACGGGCGGTGGGGGTGGTGGCGCGGCGGCGGCCATTTGCTGCGGCGCAGGAGCGGGAGCGGGCACCGCGGCGACCGGGCGGGCCGCGGGCGGCGTCGGCGCCGGGGCGGGCATGTTGGAGGAGTCGGCGGTGGAATTCGATGAGTTCGGATTCATATCCGGCGCGGCGATCTTCACCCGGGCCGAAGGGGCGACGACCGAATCCGTGTCGTTCGGGTTGTCGTTGCCGGCCGACGCGGCGGGCGGCGTCGGCACCGGGACAGGCGCCGGAGCGGGAGTCTGGGCCTGGGCAATTTTGGTGGACTGGGCAGCGGCAGCCGGGGCCGGCGCGGCGGGAGCCGGGGCGGCGGCGGGCGGTTCCGCCATCTTGGTCGACGCCACCGGCTGCGGGGCCGGCTGGGGCGCTTCCGGTTTCTCGACATCGAGCGGGCGGGTCGCCTCGCCTTCGCGTTCCTGCTCGGTTTGCGTGTATTGGGCATTGGTCCGGTCCGAGACCAGCCCCTCGACGACCTTCTGCTTGTCGGTGTTCGAATCGGTCTTCGGCCGGGTATCGTCGGACAATTTGGGGGTTTCGGCGGGCGCGGCCGGCACCGGAGCGGGCTCGGCCGATCCTTGGCCGGTCTCCGACGAGGTGTTCCACCAGCCCGATACCCAGTCACTGGTACTGGATACCCAAGTCCCGGGATTCATCGAATCCGGCAAGGAATCGCACCCCGAAACCAACGCGGCCGAAAGCACCAAAGCAACCCGCCAAGCTCTTGTCGTCGTCATTTTCTGCCCGCCCATTGCCATCCGATCCCCTTGGATTGGCCATTGATCTTGACCGAGAATTTACTCCCGGTAGCGTTCGACCGCGATTATATAGACATGGTATGATTGTGCCAGCACCGGAAGTCCAGCGTCGAGGGGGACTCGCATAGGATCCGGATCAAGCAAGGGACCGACAAATGGCCGACAAGGCATCCGACAAGACATCCGCACCCCCAGACATCAAGTTCGGCGACCCCCAGGCACTCGCCCGCGCGATGGCCAATATCGCCGAGCGCAGCCAGCGCATCGTCACCGATTTCCTGGTGCGGCAGGCGTCCGACGGCAGCACCGGCGCGTTCGATCCGCTGAATATCGGCGGCGCGTTCCTGCAGATGACCGCGACCCTGATGAGCCATCCGGCGCGCCTGGTCGAGGCCCAGATGAATCTGTGGCGCGACTATATGCAGCTTTGGCAGAACACGGCGCGCCGCATGATGGGCGGCGAAAACACTCCCGTGGTCGAGCCGGACAAGGGCGACAAGCGCTTCAAGGACGACGTCTGGGAGCAGAACGAGGTTTTCGACTTCATCAAGCAGTCCTATCTGCTGTCGGCGCGCTGGATCCAGGGCATCGTCGGCGGCGCCGAGGGGCTGGACGAGCACACGGCGCGCAAGGTCGACTTCTACACACGGCAGTTCGTCGACGCGATGGCGCCCTCCAATTTCGTCATGACCAATCCCGAGGTGCTGCGCCTGACCGCCGAGACGGGCGGCGAGAACCTGATCAAGGGCCTGAACAACCTCCTCTCCGACTTGGAGCGCGGCAAAGGGAAGCTGGCGATCTCGATGACCGATCGCGGCGCGTTCAGCGTCGGCGAGAACATCGCCACCACGCCGGGCAAGGTGGTTTTCCAGAACGACCTGATGCAGATCATCCAGTACGCGCCGACCACCGAGACGGTCTACGAGAAGCCGCTGCTGATCATTCCGCCCTGGATCAACAAGTACTACATCCTCGATCTGCGGCCGAAAAACTCGTTCGTGCGCTGGGCGGTCGAACAGGGCCACACCGTGTTCATGGTGTCGTGGGTCAATCCCGACGCGAAGCTCGCCGCCAAGAGCTTCGAGGATTACATGAAGGACGGCGCGTTGGCCGCGTTCGACGTGGTGGAGAAAGCCACCGGGCAAAAGCAGCTCAACGTCATCGGCTACTGCCTTGGCGGCACCCTGCTCGCCAGCACGCTTGCCTATATGGCCGCGCACAAGGACGAGCGCGTGATCAGCGCCACGTTCTTCGCCTCGCTGATCGATTTCCACGAGGCGGGCGACCTCACCGTGTTCATCGACGAGGCGCAGCTTCAGGCGCTCGAGGAAAAGATGGACGCGCGCGGCTATCTCGAGGGCTCGGAGATGGCCGACACCTTCAACATGCTGCGCGCCAACGATCTGATCTGGTCCTTCGTGATCAACAATTACCTGCTCGGCAAGGATCCCTTCCCCTTCGACCTGCTCTACTGGAACGCGGATTCCACGCGGATGCCGGCGGCGATGCACGGGTTCTATCTGCGCAAGATGTATCTCGAAAACCGCCTCGTCGAGCCGGGCGGGATCACCCTGGCGCGCACGCCGATCGATCTGCGCAACATCAAGCTGCCGGTCTACATCATCTCGACGCGCGAGGATCATATCGCGCCCTGGAAATCGACCTATGCCGCCACCCAGCTCTATAGCGGGCCGGTGCGCTTCGTGCTGGCGGCCTCGGGCCACATCGCCGGGATCGTCAATCCGCCCGAGGCCCAGAAGTACAATTACTGGAGCAACCCCAAGAAGCCGCCCAAGACCCCCGACGCCTGGTTCGACGGCGCCGAGGCACATCCCGGATCGTGGTGGCCGGATTGGCAGAAGTGGATCGAGAAGTTCGCCGGCGCCAAAACCATGGCGCCGCGCATTCCCGGCACCGGCAAACTCAAGGCGATCGAGGATGCGCCCGGTTCCTATGTGCGGGTCACCAGCGATTCGGGCGCCAACGGCGCGAATGGTGCCAACGGCACGGACGCGACTGTGACCACCGGCGTCGGCGGCGCGGGCAACACCAAGGGTGCGGGGCGGGGCGGGGCGAACGGCCAGGACGCGGCGCCGAAAGCGCGGTAGCCGCCGCCCTCAGACCCGTCCGCCGATATAGAGCTTGGCCAGGTCGACATAGTGCTGCACGCCCGAGGTGATCGACAGGCGATCCTGCTCGGTCATCGCGCGGAACAGCTTGGCCGGCCGGCCCGACCAGAGCTCGCCGCTTTTGACGCGCTTGCCCGGGGTGACGAGCGAGCCCGCCCCCACCATCGCGCCGGCTTCGATCACCGCGCCGTCGAGCACGGTCGAGCCCATGCCCACGAACGCGCCGTCCTCGATCGTGCAGCCATGGATGATGCAGCCATGGCCGATCAGAATGTCGCGGCCGATGGCGGTCGCGAAGCGGCCCTCGGTGACATGGACGACCGAATTGTCCTGGATGTTGGTACGCGAACCGACCCGGATCGAATGCACGTCGCCGCGCAGCACCACGCCGAACCAGATGCTGGCCTCGGCGCCGATCTCGACATCGCCGATCACCACGGCCGTGTTGGCGATGTAGGCGCCCGGCGCCACCTTGGGCATCGTGTTGCGGAACGGAAAGATCAGGCCGCTCATTCCGTGCGCCTGTACGCGGTTCTCACGGGAACAGCGCCGGCAGCATCAGCCCGAGGGTTTCGGGCAGGCCGTACATCGCGTTGAGGTTCTGCACCGCCTGACCCGACGCGCCCTTGGTGAGATTGTCGATCACCGAGGAGAGAATGGCGCGGCCCGGCCGCCGGTCGGCGGTGACCGACATCTGGCACATGTTCGAGCCGCGCACGAAGCGCGTCTCGGGGATCGAGCCCTGCGGCATCACCTGGACGAACGGTTCGTCGGCATATTTCTTGGCGAGCGAGGCACGCAGATCCTCGACCGAGGCCTTGGCGGCAAGCTGCACATAGATGGTCGATTCCATGCCGCGATTGATCGGGATCAGGTGCGGCGTGAAGCTGGCCACCACCGGCCGGCCGGCGGCTTCGCTCAGGCTCTGGTCGATTTCGGGCGCATGGCGATGCGCGCCGACGCCATAGGCCTGCATCCCCTCGGCCACTTCCGCGAACAGGATGTTTTCCTTGAGCGCCCGGCCGGCGCCGGTCACGCCCGACTTGGCGTCGATCACGATCTCGTCGGGATCGATCAACCGGTCGGCCAGAAGCGGCATCAGGGGCAGCGCCGCCGAGGTCGGATAGCATCCCGGATTGGCGACCAGCCGCGCCTTGGCGATGGCCTTGCGGTTGTGCTCGGTCAGGCCGTAGACCGCGATCTTCTGCAGTTCGGGCGCGCGGTGGGCGTGGCCGTACCAGCGCGCGTATTCGTCGAGATCGCGCAGCCGGAAGTCGGCCGAGAGATCGACCACTTTGAGCCGCTCGGGCAGCGCCGCGATCACTTCCTGGGTGGTGCCGTGCGGCAGCGCGCAGAACACGGCGTCGATGCCGTCCCACGCGATCTTGTCGAGCGCGACCAGGTCGGGAAGCTTGAGGCCGGTGAACTGCGGAAACACGGCGGCGACCGGCTGGCCGGCCTTGCGGTCGGCCGCGAGCGCGGCGATGCGCACGGCGGGATGGCCGGCGAGGATGCGGATCAGTTCGGCCCCTGTGTAACCCGAGGCCCCCAGGATCGCGACGGCGATCTTGTCCATGGCGCCCTTCCCGCGCTCGCGCGGCGTCAGCCGGTGGCGAGCTTCAAGAGATATTCGGCGATATCGACCGGCTTGATCTTGAGCGCGGCGATCTGCATTCCGTCGAGGGCCTTTTTCAGCATCAAATTGTTCTCGACATTGTCCTGCTTGACCCGGAACAGGCCCGTCGCGCCGCGCAGGCGCGGATAGAGCTTGGGGTCGATCATCTTTTCCTTGCGCACGATGCGCTCGGCCGCGGTCTCGGCCGTCAGGCCGCCCGCATCGGCCTGGGCCAGGATGGCCCAATCGTTGCCGCCGCAATGGCCGGCGTTGAGCTCGGCCAGCGCCTGCGCTTCATCCTCGGCGATGCCGACTTTGAAGATGTTCCTGCCGAGCCCAACGTCCGAGGCCCATTCGGTAACGATGGCGCTGCGCGCCACATAGATCACGGACATGGCTCAACGACTCCTGCGAAACCGACGGCGGCGGTGAAACCCCCAATCGATTCGTCGCGGCGGAAATGGGCGAGCGCGCGCGAGTGCGAGAGCGCGCGCGGCCGGATCAGCGCTTGGAGAACTGGAAGCTGCGACGAGCCTTGCGCTTGCCGTACTTCTTGCGCTCCACCACGCGCGGATCGCGGGTGAGGAAACCTTCGGCTTTCAAAGGCGGCCGCAGATCGGGCTCATAGAGCGTCAGCGCGCGCGAGATGCCGTGGCGCACGGCGCCCGCCTGGCCCGACAGGCCGCCGCCGGCGACGGTGCAGATCACGTCGAACTGGCCGGCCCGGTTGGTCACCTGGAACGGCTGGTTGATCACCATGCGCAACACGGGGCGCGCGAAATAGACTTCCAGCGCCCGGCCGTTGACGACGATCTTGCCCGAACCGGGCTTGACCCACACGCGGGCCACGGCGTCCTTGCGGCGGCCGGTGGCGTAGGAGCGCCCGCGGGTATCGATCTTGGGCGTGCGCACCACGGGCGCGACCGGCTGCGGCAACGTGTCCTTAATCGCGGCGAGCGCGCCGAAATCCTCGGCCATGCTTACGCGCTCCTTCTGTTCTTGGGGTTCATCGCGCCGACATCGAGCGCCACCGGCTGCTGCGCCTCGTGCGGATGGGCGGCGCCGGCATAGACGCGCAAATTGCTCATCTGCTGGCGGCCGAGCGGGTTGCGCGTGATCATGCGCTGCACCGCCTTCTCGACCACGCGCTCGGGGAACCGACCGGACAGGCGCTGGCCGGCGGTGCGGGTCTTGATGCCGCCCGGAAAGCCGGTGTGCCAGTGGAATTCCTTGTCCCGCAGCTTGTTGCCGGTGAGCTTCACCTTCTCGGCGTTGATCACGATGACGTTGTCGCCGCAATCGACGTTGGGCGTGAACGTGGGGCGATGCTTGCCGCGCAGCCGCGTGGCGATCACGGCGGCCAGCCGGCCCAGCACGACGCCCGATGCGTCGATCACGACCCACTGCTTGGTCACGTCGGCGGGCTTGAGATTGAAGGTCTTCATTGGTTCCTAGAAATACACAGGGGCCGCGCGACCGGGGTCGCCGCGGCAAGGCGGCGGAGTATACGAGAATTCCTTTTCGTGTCAACGAACAATAAGCCGTTTCCGATCAACCGCTTGGCCTGGATCAGGGCAGGTGTTGGGCGTCGGTGCGGCGGCACTCGGGGATGACCGTAACCTGCTGGAATGGTAGGCGCATCGGCGAATTCGCGCTTCCATTCCGCCAAGCCGGGCTCGATGCCGAACGAGGCCAACGGAGGCGTTGCAGCCAGTGCAGGTCCTCGATCCGCGTGTCCGAACGAAAAAGATCTGGCGCCGGTTCGGGAGACCGATGCCAGCCCGCAAATCGATCGTCCTCTCAATGAGACGATTCGATTCACCGTCATTCGCCGGACGGAAGGACCCGAGCCATTCCCACTCGAAATATTCGTCCCAGCCGTGGCGCCTGATCGACCAGTAATGGCCTTCTTTCCAAATGGTAAGCTGACACGTGAAATTGGCGAACCCTAGAATCGATGTCATCAAGATCAATTGGTTAGTGTTGCCCGCGCGGACATTTGTCGTCGCTCGCATCGGTCTTAGAGCCAGCGTCAACCCGCGTCCGCAACATCCTGGCCGGAACCCCCGAAGCTTCTGAATCAGTGCAGGACAAGCTTCTCGCCACGGATCGCCTACTTAAGCGGATTGCCCGGCTACGTGAACGTATTTCCGTCGCGCGACGCCTGGGATTTCCGATGCCGCTTCGACGCATGCGATGGGATGGGACCCTTCGCGCGCTCGACGCAATCTGGGTTGGCGGCTACGTCAAAACCGTGTCCGGCGAATTCGTCTACTTGCCCGCTCCGCTCGATTTCCAGGCACGGCGATTCCTCAAAGGCGAGGATCAAATTCCCGGCCCGATGTTGAGGCACTTGCCTCCGGGGGGCGTGGCCTTCGACGTCGGCGCCAATCTCGGCGAATGGACGTTGGCGATGGCTCGCGCCGCCGGACCGGATGGGCGCGTGTTCGCATTCGAACCGAATCCCGTGATCGCCGACGCCTTGATCCGCACGCTCAACATCAACAACCTGCGGCAAGTCGAACTTCATCGCTGTGCCCTTTCATCGGTGAACGGCACCGCCGACTTCATCTTGTCGCGCGCGAATGGCGGTGAGTCGCGGCTGGGCAAGGCGCTGCCGAGCGACGGCGCGGCCTCCGTCCCGACGCGGACGCTGGACAGCGTGGTCGAACAGTCCAAGATATCCCGCCTTGACCTGATCAAAATCGATGTCGAGGGCCACGAGCATTTCGTTCTCGAAGGGGCGGTCAAGACCCTCATCCGTTTTCAGCCGGCAATCGTCATCGAAAGCGGACATGAAAGTGCCGTCGATCGCGAAGCCGCGGCGAAGCTGCTCGAGACGACCGGGTACGCCGAGGGCACCGTGCTCGTCGATAACAGCGCCTTTCCGATTACCCTGGCGGACTACCGCAATGCCACCGGCGCCTGCGCGGGGATCGGGTCGCAGAATATCTTCTTGCTGCCCGCGGGCCGTAGCCGGACCGTGTGACGGTTCGCCGCCTTTGCTTTGTGTGGCATGGCGGGCCACAGTCATACTCTTTACGGGAACCAAACCGGCGTCCGGCCTTGGCGGGGGACACGGAAGCATATAGATGATTCGTGCAGGGGATGCGGGCGTGCGGCGCCGGGCAATCGCGCCGAACTGAATTCGCGGGATTTTCACGAAAGTCTCCGTCGCTGCGAGGTTGGCATGGCGGTGCGGTGTCTGGTTATCGAGGACGAAGACGATACGGCGGCCTACATCTGCGGCCGTCTCAATGAGGCTGGTTGCGCGGCAGTGAGCTGCGGCAACGGAGTCGAAGGCCTGCGCCTTGCTGCCGGCGAGCCGTGGGACGTCATCATTCTCGACCGCATGCTGCCGGGCGGCACGGATGGACTTTCGATCCTCAACGCGCTGAGGGATCGGGGAATAGCCACTCCGGTGCTGGTCCTCAGCGCGCTCGCATCGATCGACGAGCGGGTCATCGGACTGCGCAACGGTTGCGATGACTATCTCACCAAACCCTTCGCATTCGAAGAGTTGCAGGCACGCATCGAGGCGCTGCTGCGCCGCTCCGCGCAGAAACAGGATTTCGCCGAATTGCGGATCGCCGATCTCCGCCTCGATTTGCAAACCCGCAAGGCCGAGCGCGCCAACCGGCCGATCGCGCTGCAACCCAGGGAATTCAGACTGTTGGAATATCTGGTTCGGCGCCAGGGACAGATCGTCACCCGCACGATGCTGCTGGAAGGGGTCTGGGACTACCGTTTCGACCCGCAAACCGGCGTTATCGATGTTCAGATCAGCCGGTTGCGCCAGAAGATCGACAAAGATTTCGCGCCGCCGCTGATCCATACGATTCGCGGGGCCGGCTACATGGTATCGGTCAATGAGTAGTCTTGCGCGATGGATGCCCCGCTTGCCCGGAACCGTGGCGTTTCGCCTGTCCCTCGGCTATGGGGTCCTGGTCGTAGGGTCGATGGCCCTCATCGCCTCGCTGTTCTACTTCGGCACGGTCGGCGTTCTGTCCAAAGGGACAGATCGCAAGATTTCCGCGATTTCCGGTCGATTGACCGAAACCTATCGGAACAACGGCTTGGACGCCCTCGAACGGGAAATCCAGAGCCTCCTCGATGACGGCATCGACTCGGACACGGAAGTGTATTTTCTCGCCGCTCCGGACGGCCACAAGATCGGCGGCAACCTCGCCGCGTTGCCGCAAAGCACGCCGTTCGACCAATTGAGCGACCAGCGTGTGACGCGCGCCGGTCGCGCTTCGCTCAGCCGTCTCCTGTCGCGACGGTTGCCATCCGGAGAAATCCTGGTGGTCGGCCGCGACATGGAAGATCAGCGCAAGATTAGACTCCTTGTCTGGCGTTCGCTCGCGATCGGCGGCGCGGTGGCCTTCCTGATCGCCATCGGGGGCGCGTTGCTGTTCCGCCGGCAGATGGAGGGGCGGATCGCCGCCATTCGCCGTACCGCGGCGAAGATCGAAACCGGCGATCTCAGCTGGCGCGTTCCGAGGTCGGCCAGCGAGGACGAATTTTCGCGCCTCGATCGCGACATCAATCACATGCTGGATCGTATCCAGCATTTGATGGACGGCGTGCGCCATGTTTCCAACACGATCGCCCACGATCTTCGGACGCCGTTGGGACGCCTGCGCGCGCAATTGGATTCCGCGTCGCGGCCGGGAAAAACGCTGGAACAGGTGACCCTGGCGGTGAGGACATCGGTCGCCGGTATCGACGATCTGATCGCCATCTTCGAAAAGCTTCTGCAGATTTCCGAGGCCGAGGCGGGAGCGCGGAGACAGTCGTTCTCGCCGGTGGCGCTCGGTCCGATCTTGACCGACATCGTCGAGCTGTACGATGCGATGGCCGAAGACAAGGGCATCGATCTGCGCATCGAGATCGGCGACGAGCCGGCCACCCTTGGCGACAAGGATCTTCTCGCCGGTGCGGTCGCCAACCTGGTCGACAATGCGCTGAAATACGCCGGAGTCGGCGCCACCGTGCTGGTAAAGGCGACCGCTGACGGAAATACCGTGTCCATTGTGGTCCAGGATGACGGGCCAGGCATTCCGGTCGAGGAACGCTCCAAGGTCACGGAGCGGTTCTACCGGTCGGTTACCAGCCGCAACCAGCCTGGCAGCGGACTTGGCCTGGCCTTGGTCCGCGCCGTCGTCACCCTGCATCGAGGCCGGCTGCACCTCGATGACGGGAATCCGGGACTGATCGCTCGCATCGTACTTCCGCGCGCCGACGCCGACCCGGTCCAGCTTAGACGGGTCCAGGCCGGCCAGACGGCATCGATCGTGTAGAGATTCCGCTAAGGTCCGCCTGGAGCACTCCGGCGTCACGCTTGTCCCTTGTCAAACGGATACGGAATTTCAGCGGTCGATCTCGTCCTCCGAAATCTCGGCCAGCTTGATCAGGTGCCGAGGCGGCCCTCCACCGCCTCGTGCAGATTGGCGATCAACTCATCCATGGTCTCGCCTTGCGACGCACAACCGGGAATGGACGAAACCTCGCCCCAATAGCCGCCCTCTTCGGCCTCGTGCACGATGGCTTAATCTTCATGGCGAATGACCCGGCTGATTGCGAACGTATACACCGGCTCCCGCTCCATTCGCCGCCAACCCCCTACCTCACCAGATCGTCTGGCGTCACGTCCAGCGCCCCCACCGAACCCGTCGCCCGTGGCGTACCATAGGTGTTACGCGGATAGGACACAGGGTATCACCTAGGCTATTTTGCCCTTCTCGCGTTTGCCGATTCGTGTCGGATCAGGGGGTTATCATAGCCCCAGATGATTACGAAAACAATACTTTTTGCTACGTTTCACGCACGATTTTGTAGGTTAACATATTGTAACTTAACAATATTTCGACTTATGTTTCACGTGAAACATTTTGCGTATTTGGTCGTTCGGAAAAATCGCGCGTACTGAGGCGGTTTCAATGCGAAGCCGCCTGCTCGATCAGGATCGGCGAATTGGTCAGCTGCACGATGCCGCCGCTGATCGGGTGTTCGTAGCCGCGAACGTCCTGGTAGTAATTGTAGCCCGCCGGCACGGTGTAGTTCGACGGACCGCCAGCGGCATCCCACACGATGTAGCGGATGTTGCCGTCGGCGCCGAGCAGCGCGCCGTCCCACCGCGTTCCGGTGTCGGTATCGGGGTTCGCCAGTCGGATCGTGATGTCGAACGGGCAAGGGGTGGTCGAATTGTAATAGGGCTTGAACGAAAAACGCGGCGAGATCGTCGTGGGCGCGCTCGACTGCTGATAGGTCCGGAACTGGAAGGCGTTGGCGAGCAGCGGTCCGGTATTGAGATAGTAGCTGATATTCGATTGGTCGCCGCCGACCTCGGAAAGCGTGAGGTCGGTGTCATAGACGCACGACAATGTTCCGGCGACGATCTGGGCATTGACGCCGATCACCCAGGCCTGATTCTGCGTCGAGGTTCCCGCCCCGGTGTCGAACACTAGCGAATTGTTGGTCGTGCCGCTGCCCGCGGTCTGATCGATGCCGCAGTAGCGGATGTCGATATAGGGCAGGCCCGATGCCGTGCCCGTATCGACCACGTAGACGTTCATCATGGTGGCG
>Ga0181537_10001646_pt1 | contig 20326 bp, 19 predicted proteins | sample PEATcosm2014_Bin_39_FD_119765 | JGI IMG/M metagenome (GOLD analysis project Ga0181537, IMG submission 119765) | Peatland microbial communities from MTU Mesocosm Facility, Houghton, MI, USA - PEATcosm2014_Bin23_10_metaG | ecosystem: Environmental > Terrestrial > Soil > Wetlands > Peat | place... | reverse complement strand
TCCGGCTCGGTTTGAAAAGAGGATGTAGCCGCACTCTTTGAATTGCGTTTTCGCGCGAGCCGGGGTTCGCGGTTACATCGTTTGAACATTTAATTTATGCAGCACATTCGGAACATTGCAATTATCGCGCACGTTGACCACGGCAAGACCACGCTCGTGGACTGCCTGCTCAAACAATCCGGCACCTTCCGCGCCAACCAGCACGAGTCGTCCGAGGAACGTTTGATGGATTCCATGGATCTGGAAAAGGAAAAGGGCATCACCATCCGTGCCAAGAACGCCGCGTTCAAATACAAGGATTACCACATCAACATCGTGGACACGCCCGGCCACGCGGATTTCGGCGGCGAAGTCGAGCGCATCATGAACATGATTGATGGCGTGCTGTTGGTGGTGGACGCCGCCGATGGCCCGCAGGCGCAGACGCGCTTCGTTTTGCGCAAGGCGCTGGAAGCCGGCGCGAAGCCGATTGTCGTCATCAACAAGATTGACCGCGAGAACGCGAACCCCAAAAAAGTTCTCGATGAGGTGTTTGAACTGTTCGAGTCGCTCAACGCGACGGACGAGCAGCTTGATTTTCCGTTCATTTACGCCTCGGCCAAGCAGGGCTACGCGAAAACGGATCTCGCACACGTCAGCGGCACGATGGAGCCGTTGTTTGACGCCATCGTGAAGCATATTCCGCCGCCCCGCGCGAAGGCGGGCGTCGGCTTCCAATTGCTCGTTGCAAATCTGGATTACAGCGATTACCTCGGCCGTATCGCGTTCGGAAAAATTTACGAGGGCAAGGTGAAGCTCGGCGACCCGGCAATTTGCCGCCACGGCAGTGGGAAAATCTCCAAGGGCAAAATCACGGCGATTTTTCATTTCGAAGGAATGAAGCGCATCGAAGTTCAGGAGGCGCACGCGGGCGACATCGTCGGCCTGACCGGGTTTGAGGAGGTTTTCATCGGCGAGACGATTTGTGATTCCGAGGCGCGCTCGACGCTGCCTTACATCCCGATTGACCCGCCGACCATCCAGATGGAATTCGCCGTGAACGACGGCCCGCTTGCCGGCAAGGACGGCAAGCTCGTCACCGCGCGCCACATTTGGGACCGCCTCGTGAAGGAAATCCGCACGAATGTCGCCCTGCGCATCGCGCAGACAAATGATCCGAAAATATTCGCGGTCAGCGGTCGCGGCGAAATGCAGATCGCGATTCTGGTCGAACAGATGCGCCGCGAAGGCCACGAAGTTTTGGTTTCGCGTCCGGAAGTGCTCTGGAAAAAAGACGCCAACGGCAATCCGCTGGAGCCGATTGAAAAGTTGTTCGTCGAAATTCCCAACGACTGCCTCGGCAATATCATGGAAAATCTGTCCGGCCGCAAGGCGCAGATCACGAACATGAACCACGTCGGCAACCAGGTTTCCGTCGAGGCGCTGATCCCAATGCGCGGCCTGATTGGTTTTGAAACCGACCTCGTCAACTCCACCAAGGGCATGGGCGTGATGAGCCATCTCTTCCACGAATACGGCCCGGACTGCGGCGATATCGCCGCGCGCAAAAACGGCTCGCTTGTCTCGATGGATTCCGGCGAGGCCACGAGCTACGCGCTCAACATGGTGCAGGAACGCGGCCGCTTGATGGTCGAACCCGGCGACATGATTTATGTCGGGATGATCGTCGGCGAAAACGCCCGCGAGAATGATATTCCGGTGAACCCGGTGAAGGAAAAGCGCCTGACCAACATGCGTTCGCAGGGCGACGGCAAAGGTATCGCGCTCTCGCCGCCGTTGAAACTCTCGCTGGAACGCGCGCTGGAATACATTGACGTGGATGAATTCGTGGAGGCGACGCCAAAGAATCTTCGTCTGCGCAAAAAGGAACTGGACGAAACCAAGCGCAAGCGCTCGGAAAAATCACGCGTCATGAAGTTTGTGACGGAGTAACCGTCCAAGCGCTGACCGGCGGATTACTTGATCCGGCTGGCGAAATCTATCTTTACCGTGGGAACCGGACTCGGCGTTCCCGCCTCAATTCCTGCGGAACTTTGTTTTTGCGCATGGAATTCACCCCACCAGGCGGCGCGGTCTTCCGGTGTGTAATCTGCCGCGTGCGGGCTGGCGAGGAAAAGGTCGCGCAGTTCGAGGGCGGATTGCGGGCGCTGCTCCGGATCACGTTCGAGACAGCGCAGGATGGCCTGTTCGAGTTCGTTGCTGATTTTATTTGTCGTGCGCTGGCTGGGCGGAACTGACTTGTAAGCTTGTTGCCCTTCCTGTAGCTTCAAAATGTCGTCATCTTCAAAAACGGATTTGCCGGTCAATAAAAAATAGCCGATGGCGCCGACAGCGTAGAGGTCGCTTCGCGGGTCGTTCGCGGCGGAATTCTTGATCGCCTCCGGCGACATGAATGAAGGTGTGCCGGCAAATTCATGTTCTTCGCTGCGGGCATCGGAGGGATTGCGGAATTCGCGCACCAGCCCGAAATCCAGCACCTTGACCCAGTCGAGCACGCCGCCGCGGGCGCAGAGGAAAATGTTTGAAGGCTTGATGTCGCGATGCACCAGCCCCAGCGCGTGCGCTTCGGCGAGCGATTCGCAAACCTGCGTGAGAATCTGGACGACGCGGCCTTCCGGTTGCGGGCCAAACCGGAAAACCAGGTCGTGAAGGTTCAAACCGGCGAGTAGTTCCATCGCGTAATAAAAAATCCCGTCGGGCGTGCGGCCGTAATCATAGACCTGAATCGTGTTCGGATGGGTCAACTGGCAGGTAAGGCGGACTTCCCGTTCAAAGCGCTCGATGGCGGCGGCATCCGCGCGGTCGGGCAGGAGTAGTTTCACGGCGGTGTCGCGCCGCATCAGCGCGTGGCGCGCGCGATAAACGACGCCCATGCCGCCCTCGCCAATTTTTTCGCCGAGCGTGTATTGTCCAAGCTGTTTCAATTTCAGCTCCGCTTCGCCAAGCCGTCGGCGCCAGGCGAGGTTGGCGTAGGAAAAAACAAACAGGATGACTGCGCAAAGCACCAGCATCAGGAAGAGCGCGATGAAGATGAACTGGAGCACGCGCAATGACTGGTATGCTTCAGTCGCATCAATCTGGGTCACCACGCCGATGCCGAGCTGCGGCAGCCAGTGCCACGCGCCGATGACTGGCACGCCGCGATAATCGCGCGAAGAAACCACATCCACGCCGCCATCGCCATCGAGAGCCTCAGCCACGAAGTGAGTCAGCGATTCCGTCGCAGAATTGGTGTTTTCGGTTTTGTAACCTTTTGTCAAATCACCGCCGGGATCACGCAGGCGCAAGTTCAGCGCGGAACTGACGTTGGTCTGTTCAAGCAGACCTAGCTGCCGGAGCTGGTCATCGAATCGACTCCGGGAAATCAACAGGCCGGTCTGGTCAAACGCATAGGTTTCGCCAGATTCGCCCGAGCGCGCCACCGAAAGAATCCTCGTGAACTCCTGGTCTGGGTTGATGATCAGGGCCAGCGCACCGCGGACGACGCCATCCTCAGTCAGCGGCGCGGCCACCTGCATCAGGGAAGTGTTGCCGCGGCGTCCGCGCGTGGCGTTGGCCTGAATAAAGCGGTTCGCCCGGCGGATCACGTTGGTTCCACGGTTGAAGAAGAATCCAGAAGCGCGGCGTTGAACGAGCAGTTCCGGTTTGAACGGCGTGATGATGACCGGTTCGCCGGAGGAAAAAAGTTCTGCAAACTTGTTTGTATGCGCCTCGGCAACCTGCAGCGCCGGGCCGGGCCGTGCGCGCATCGAGCTGGCGACGATGGTAAAATTGGTATTCACCAATTGCGCCGTTTCGTAACCCAACTGGTTCAGGCGTGGACGGAGATAGCGCACCAGCAATTCGGCGTCCACGGCATTGGTGGTGCTTCCTACGGCACCTGGTTGCAATTCGGAACGATCCAGAATCCTGATGGCGGGGGCGCGCACTTCCGGTTCGCTGGCTACTGCGGTTGCGAGCCGGGTCTGGTTGGTGATCCAGATTTCCAGCGAAGTCACGTTCGCGTTGAGCGTCGAGGTCAACTGGGCCTGAAGCTGCTGCTCGATGGTCTGGCGCAACTCGTGGTTTCCCCACCAGCCAAAAAGCGCCACCAATCCCGCGATTGCCAGCGGGAGAATCCAGACGGTTTGCTTGAAACGGTTTGTCATGATTGCGGCAACACAAAAGACGTTCGCGCGACCGGCGGGGTTTCGTCAACATCAATGCAAAATTCCATCGCGCGGAATTTTGCGCAGTGGGTGCAGGAATTGCGCATCACCCGCTGCCCGGTTCAGGATTTCGTTGCCGGTTTGCCGGCAAACTCTATTCCGACGATGCAAACATCGTCGTCGAATTCGTGGCTCACGGAAAAAGCCCGTATGGCTTCAAGCAATTCGTCGAACAGTTCCCGGTTGGATTTGGAGAGGAGGCTTTGCATGTCCATCATCATTCTCTCCTGCGAATACAATTCCTCATTCAATCCCTGCACTTCGTAGAGGCCGTCGGTGAACAGCATCACAAAGTCGCCGGGCGTGAGAGTGACTTCCGTCGTTTGATATGGCGGATCGTCAAACAGGCCGAGCGCGGGCTGGCTTTGGCCGGTGGAGTTGATGAGCGGTTCGACGCGGCCGGCCGAGCGGCGGATGAACAGCGGTTTCGGATGGCCGGCGTTGGCGAACCGCATCACGCCGGTCGTCCAATCGGCGACCAGATAAAATGCCGTGGTCAGCATCGGCGATCCGGTGGTTTTGAGAATGTTGGACAGGTCGGAATTAAGTTTGCGAAGAAAGATTCCGGGATCGCGCGCGAGCGGCTTGAGTTCCTCGGTCAGCGCGCGAATCATCGCGGTGACGAGCGCGGCGCGGACACCGTGGCCGGTCACATCGCAGATGAATATCGCGGCCTCGTCATCGGACAGCGCGGAGACACTGAAGAAATCGCCGCTGACCGATTCAGCGGGTTCGTAGCGGTGGACGAATTGAAACGCGCTTTGCTCCTGTGGAACATCCTGGGGAAAGGTGGGATATTGCTGCGGAAGCATGGCAGTCTGGATTTCGCGCGCCATCCGCAGATTTTCCTCCATGATCAGGTTTTTGGCGCGCAATTCCTCGCGGCTGCGCGACAATTCGCCGGTGGCGCGGCGGATTTGCTCCTCGGCGCGCTTGCGTTCGGTGATGTCCTCGACCGTGCCCTCGTAATAAAGCAATTTCCCCTCCGCGTCACGCACGGCGCGGCAATTTTCAGCAATCCAGATGATGGTCTCGTCCTTCCGGTAGATTTTCGACTCGAAACCGCTCAACGTGTCGTGCTCCTGCATGAGGCGGACAAATTCATCGCGCCGCCCTGGTTCGACGTAAAGTTTGCGCGCAATGTCCTTGATGCTCGCCATGAGTTCCGCCGGTGAATCGTAGCCGTAGATGCGCGCCAGGGCCACATTCGCCAGCGAATAATGTCCGTCCGGAGTCGTGCGAAAAACGCCTTCGACGAGATGGTCGAAGATGCCGTAATAATTGTCCTTTTCCTCGATCAACGCGACGTGCTCCTGCTGGCGTTCAATCGCGCAGCGGATGGAGCTCCGCAACAAATGCGCTTCAAGTTTTTCCTTTGGCAGATAATCCTGCGCGCCAGCGCGCACCACTTCGGCGGCGAACTGTTCGTCGTTTGCCGGGCCAAAAACGATGATAGGGACGCGCGGCGACTGCACCGTCAGCAGGGTGATTTGCGAGAGCCCGTCATTGTCTGCGGCGGGAAGTTCAAGGAGCACGGCGTCGAAGGCGTTTTGCCCGAGCTGCGCCAGGCCGGCGTTGATCGTCGGCGCGGTAGCGGTCTCATTGGCTCCGCCGCCTTCGTGCAGGAGATCGGCCACGCTGCGCGCAAAGCGCTCGTCGTTGCCAATCAACAAAAGTTTCAACGATTCCTGTTCCATAAGCGACCCGCGCAAACCGCGCGCCGGGTCAAACCAGCCATCCGTGTGAACATACAGAATTGCAGCGCGTCCGCAAGCGGGTTGCGTGCAAAACGGATTCGGCTTTTCAACAACGTGAAGGCAGCCTATTCTGAACAGCCTAAAAATCATGCCAAGCGTTTTTATCAAAACCTACGGATGCCAGATGAACGAGCGCGACAGCGAGGCCGTCGCTGCGCAACTCGTGGCCAAGGGCTGGTTGCTGGCGCCATCGGAAAGCGTCGCCGATGTGATTTTGCTCAACACATGCAGCGTGCGTGATTTTGCGGAGCAAAAAGCAATCGGCAAGATGCAGAACATCGCGGCGGATGTGCGCAAGAACCGGCCTGACGTGTTGCTCGGCTTTATGGGCTGCATGGCGCAAAGCCGCGGGCAGGAACTGATTGATAAATTGCCGGATGTGGATTTGGTCCTCGGCACGCAGAAATTTCATCGCGCGGAGGATTACCTTGACGAACTTGTTTCCGGCGCGCGCGAAAAAATCGTGGACGTGGCGGAAGAGCAGGGGAGCGAGGCGACGATTCGCGACCATCTGCTCAACGGCAGCGCCAAAACTTCCGTGTCCGCGTTCGTCAGCATCATGCAGGGCTGCAATCAATACTGCACCTTTTGCATTGTGCCTTACACGCGCGGCGAGGAGCGCAGCCGCACGATTCCCGACATTGTGGATGAATGCCGTGAACTCGTTTCTCACGGCGTGAAGGAAATCACCCTGCTCGGCCAGATTGTGACGAGCTATGGCAAGCGCGACATTCCAACGCTTGATGGCAAGTCCCCCTTCGTCCAATTGCTCGATGCCGTTCACGAAATTGACGGGCTGGAACGCATTCGCTTCACCTCGCCACACCCGAAAGGTTACGGCGATGATTTGATTGGCGCCTACGCGCGCCTGCCGAAACTCGTCGAGAGCGCGCATCTGCCCGTCCAAAGCGGCAGCGACCGGGTTTTGAAATTGATGCACCGCGGCTACACGCGCGAACGGTTCCTCGGTATCATCCACAAATTGCGCCGCGCAAGACCGAAGATCGGCATCACCACCGACATCATCGTCGGCTTTCCTGGCGAGACGGAAACGGATTTTGAAGAAACGCTGTCGCTTGCGCGCGAAGTGGAATTCGACAATGCCTACATCTTCAAATACTCGCAACGCCGCGACACGCCCGCCTCCGAAATGCCGGATCAGGTGTCGCAAAGAATCCGCGAGGAACGAAATAAGCGGCTGCTCGAAACCGTTAACGAAATTGCCGCGCGGAAATACAAAAAATTCGTCGGACGGCAGGTGCAGATTCTGGTGGAGGGGCCGAGCAAAAGGAATCCGGCCCGGATGACCGGACGGACGCGCTGCAACAAGATTGTCCTGTTCGACGGCAACGATCGGCATCGCGGCCAGATCATGGATTTGAAAATCACCCGCGCCGGCTCCTTCACGCTCTACGGCGACCCGGCGATTGTGAATTTGTGATGGGCTTGGGTGGTGCGCCTGTCTGGTGTTGGGTGGCGGCGTTATGCGAACAATTAAAACTGCCGTTGTGGCCCTGAGTTTAGAAAAATTCCATCCTTGAGGAGCATATCCAGTATCCAACGATGAAGAATGCATAAAAAGGCAGAATGAACCGCCAATGATACGGACTCCACAGCCAGGCAAAGAAAATGAAAAGGAAGTCAAGAATAGACAGCGACAAAGGCATCGGGCTCGAAAAAAGATAAACACCCAAATCGGAACTAAAAAGATTTCCATTGCCAGGAACAAGCGCAAATGAACCGAGCGCAATCACGAAGGGAAAAGTGAAGAAGGTTGCCACGATGAAGTAAACCAGATCACCTCGAACCTCGACCGGCTTATTTTCAGTTTGGCTTTCCATATGAGAATGGCTCCGAATGTCGAAAGTTAAAGCACGACCGATGCCCTTTCGGTTGTTCCCTGCTTCATGTCACGCTCTGCGACGTGCCAGCGGCGGACATTAACTTGGCAATCGGAACATGGACATTTTAAGCCTCTTTGATGAAGCTACAAACAAAAAATTCACTGCCCGTCTGTTTTCTCGTCTTGAAAATGTAAAGCGGGCAGGGCGGGGAATGTTCTTTCATTCGCCCGCGTTGCGGGTATTTTGCCGGGGAATTGAATCACGGATGAACATGGATTAAAAAAGGGGCCGGCGAGGGAGTGCGCTCCTCGAAAATAATCTTGTGAAAATGCGTGTCATTCGTGTCGAAGAGAGAACTTTATGATGTTGCGCTGGCTGTTTTCCAAAACGATTCGTGAAGCGTGCGCTTTGCGGAAGCACGTTCTGCGCCTGCTCAATGCGCAGCGGGATTTGATGACGCCGGCGGCCCTCCAGCTTGTCCAGGGGGCATTGCTGGAATTGCAAGGCGCCATCAGCGACGGCGTGAGCAAGAAGGAATTGCGAAGGCAAATGGAGAAGCTGGAGCAGGTGGCCGGCAAATGGCTGCGGACTTATCCGCATGCCGCCTGGCGCGAGAACGTGGAGGTGCTTCTGGTCGCGCTGGCGGTGGCGATGGGTATCCGGACGTTTTTCCTGCAACCTTTCAAGATACCCACCGGCTCGATGCAGCCGACGCTTTATGGCATCACCGCGACTCCAGACTTTACCGCTCCCACCCTTGAGGCGGATTACCTCGCGGGGAGCGGCATCGCGTTGAATGATGTGGAACAGGCCCGACTGAGGAGCCAGATCGAACGGCTGCAGAAATCACAACAGGCCTTGGTCATCCCCGGCGGATGGCAACGGGTGAAGGAATGGTTTCGCGGGAATTCCTACCTGCATTTTGTCGCGCCAAGCGACGGGCAAATTGAGCTTTTCCCGATGCAAAAATTCCTAATCTTCAACCTTTGGCAAACATTCACCTTCGACGGCGTCAAGCACACCGTTTGGTTTCCGCCGGATTTTGGCGAATCGGATTTGCGCCATCGCGCAGGGCTTTTTAACGGGCGCGTTTATCATCAGGGGGAGGACGTGATTAAAATGCGGGTCAGCGCCGGGGATCATCTGTTCGTGGACCGTTTGACTTACAACTTCCGCAAGCCCGATCGGGGCGACACCATTGTTTTTGAAACAGCGGGAATTTCCGAAGATATGCGCGACCGTTATCGCATACCCCTGGACGAGTTTTACATCAAACGGCTTGTGGGCCTGTCCGGCGAGCGTGTGCAAATCGGCGATGACCGGCATTTGATCATCAATGGCCAGCGGCTCGACGCCTCGACGCCGCATTTTGAGAATGTTTATGGTTTTGACCCGAAACAGCCGCCGCGCGACAGCCAGTTCTCCGGCCATGTCAACGGAACGGTTTCACAGGAATATAATCTGAACCTGGGCATTCCGCCGCTGTTTCCCGATGAAAAGACCGTGTATGTCGTGCCCACCAATTATTGCATGCCGATGGGTGACAATACCTGCAACAGCTCGGATTCACGCTTCTGGGGAGCCATCCCGGATGATTATGTCATCGGCAAATCCTTCTTTGTTTATTGGCCAATCACAAGCCGGTTCGGCTGGGGAAACCGTTAGGATATTGACACAATAAAAATGAGCGCGGCGAATCCCGAAACAGTTTTGATCACAGGGGCGTCGTCGGGAATCGGACTGGAACTGGCGCGATGCTTCGGCGCCGACGGCTCCCGCTTGGTTCTGGTTGCACGCAATACTTCAGCCTTGGATGATCTGGCAGGAGAATTGCGGCGGGATTATAAAGTTGAAGCGACCGTTTTGGCCGGCGATCTTTCACTGTATGAAACGCCGAAGAAAATGTTTGCAGAATTAAAGGGCAGGGGAATTGTCGTGGACGTTTTGGTCAACAACGCCGGATTCGGCACGCGCGGCCAGTTTTCAGAATTGCCACTCGGGCGACAGCTCGAAATGATCCAGGTCAATGTCGCCGCGTTGACGGAATTGACCGGGTTGTTTCTTCCCGGCATGTTGGAACGACATCACGGTAGCGTGCTCAACGTTGCATCGGTTGCTGGTTTTGTTCCCGGACCCGGCATGGCTGTTTATTACGCGACAAAGGCATTTGTGCTTTCGTTCACCGAGGCATTGGCGGAAGAGCTTTCCGCCACAGGCGTCAAGGTCATGGCGCTTTGTCCCGGCCCGACTGAAACCAATTTCGGGAATGTCGCGCATGTTCAAGGCGCGCGGCTGGTCCGCGTCGCCAGCATGTCAGCCAAAGAGGTTGCGTTGCAAGGGCACAAAGCATTTCGATGTGGACGCGTAGTGGCTGTGTCCGGCTGGAGAAACCGACTGTTGGTCGTGCTAATCCGATTTATTCCGCGTCTGCTGGTTCGCAAAATCGTGAAGAAATTCAACGGCTTCTAAAGCATGGTGGCAAACGCAGGCGTAAGGACGCCAGCGCCGAAACTCCAAGCGCGAGCAGTGAAAGGGGATTGGGCTCGGGCACGGCGACCGCCACAATGGAATTTTGACTCCATGAATAGCCGTATGTTCCGTCGTTATTGCCGGTTTGGAGATCTGTGCCCGGTATCACTGGCTCCCCATGGGAAGCACCATAGCCGGGACCACTAACCGGGTGTTCAGTAAATATGAGAGATGTTGGGCTGACCGCACTAATGTCTAAACCCAGGTTCATTTCAAGATTCCAGTTGCCCGAAAATGCCTGGCCATTGTAAATGCCGGAACCACTAACAGAAATGAGAAGGTTTCCTCCAGAATACGAGCCTACGCCAGCGCTTGGGAATGTCATATCAAATGGAATGCTGCCGCTATCACCGACGGTAAGAGTTGCCGATCCCGATTCCGGCTGCTGAAAGGGCGCGCTGCTTATGTTGAAGGAGCCGTTATATGGGTTGAGGGCAACAGAACCCGCTACCTCAAGTGTTTGAGATTCGGGGTTATAATACAAGGTTTCTATAACCGTGCCGAAAGTCACACCAATGCCTCCCTGACCCAAGCCATTTGGAGTCAATTCGGCATCAATAAAGCCGGTGATTGGACCGGAATAATAGTAAGTTTGGGAATGCCCGATCCCTTGCCCAAGACCGAAGGCGAGTATGCCCACTAATTGTAAAGTCCGACCAATTTTCATGACGCCCATGTATTCCTCTTTCAAGTAAGCAAAAACGCCTACTTGGCCTTTGAATTGATTGATAACCACACTGGATTTCACTCTGCCAGAATCGCAGATTACGTCAAGGGAAAGTCCAGAACCGGACGTTTTGCCGAGCTGTGTCCAGTTATAAATATAGACATACAATGTTTGTTATATTCATATTAAATCACGCCAGAGTTGACTGCCAGCCGGTCAATATGCTAGTTTTAACTTATGATGAGAATTCAATTGGGTGTTCTCGTCGTTGGAGGTTGTTTGCTTTCCGTGATCAACGCTCCAGCGATGGATCGTTGGTCGGCGCTTTCAATGATTGAAAGTGGCGACGATGACCGTGCCGTCGGCACCCATGGCGAAGTTTCGCGTTTTCAAATCCGGCCCGAACTTTGGCCGGGCGGAAACTCCCAAGATATGCGGGACGCGCTGGCAGCGGCACGCGAAGTAATGAAGCCGCGATTGGAGGCCTTTGAAAAAAGCCACAGGCGCCCGGCGACCGATTTCGAATTTTATGTCCTGTGGAATGCGCCGTGGGAGGCGGATCATCCAAGCAAGGCCGTCACTGAACGGGCGCATCGGTTTTCTAATCTCGTCCGGCGCTAAAGCGCTTTGCCGCCTCGTAAGCTCTCAAATACTCGCCGATGGTTTGATTCCAGGAAAGATCCACCTTCATCGCGGTTTGACGGAAACGCCGGAGCAGGGTTGGATGCGCATATAGCGCCAGGGCCTTGCGGATCGCCTTGGCCAGCGCGCGCGCTGAGAATTCCCTGAACTTGATTCCGTTCGCCCGCGCCGCGTCCTCGGTGTAATCAGTCACGCTGTCGTCCAGTCCTCCGGTCGCGCGGACGACGGGAATCGTTCCGTAACGCAAACTATACATCTGGTTCAACCCACTTGGCTCGAACCGCGACGGCATCAGGTAGAAATCGCAGCCAGCCTCGATGCGATGCGACAACCCTTCGTCATAGCCGACTCGCACGGCGACCTTGTTGGGAAATCGCCGGGCCAGTTCGTGGTAGCCGCGTTCGTAAGCCGGCGAGCCACTGCCGAGCAGGGCGAATTGCATTTTCGTGCTCAACATTTCCTGAAGTGCCCCGAGCTGGATGTCCACGCCTTTTTGTTCCGCCAGCCGCGTAATCGTCCCGAACAGCGGCACGTCTGGCGCGATAGGCAACTCCAGTTCTTTCTGCAATGCAAGCTTGTTAGCGCTTTTTCCAGCAAGCCGCGAAGCGGAATACGGACGCGCCAGAAATGTATCGTCCGACGGATTCCACTCTTCACAGTCCACGCCGTTGAGGATGCCGACAAGCCGGTCTTTCCGGAGACGCAACCGGTCGTCCAAACCGCAGCCCAGTTCTTCGGTCGTGATCTCACGCGCATAGCGCGGGCTGACCGTCGTGATCACATCGGCAAAGACAATTCCCGCCTTGAGACAATTTAACTCACCATAATATTCAACTCCATCCCCGTTGAAAAACTCCTGCGGCAGATTCGTCAGCTTAAACGTGCCCGCCGGGAAAACGCCTTGGTAAGCCAGATTATGGATTGAAAGGCAAACTGGCGGTGGATTCCCCCACCCTTCCGCGCGATGTTGATGCAGCATCAATGCCGGCACCAGGCTGGTCTGCCAGTCGTTGACATGCACTACGCCCGGCCGCCACGGCAAATATCGGGCGAGATGCGCGATGCATTTGGAGAAGAAAATAAAACGCTCGGCGTTGTCGGCGTAGCTGATGTCGTCTTCCTGGTATATTCCGGAGCGAAGATAAAACTCCGGCTGCTGCACAAAATAGACCGTCAACCCCTTTTCAACTTTGAGCAAAAATAATTCCGCCTGCACGCGCCGCGTGCCCAACGGCAAATCAAATTGCCAGTCCTCGTGTTTGATTTTCGGAAACTTATCGCGGATGACGCGATACAACGGCGTGACAATCCGCACATCGTTGCCAGCGCGCGCCAACGCCTTGCCCAGCGCGCCCACCATGTCCGCCAACCCGCCCGTCTTTGAGAACGGATGGAGTTCGCTGCTGGCCAACAGGATTTTCATAAAACGCCGCCGCCAAAAAAAGCAAAAGACGCAAAACCTTTTTTGTGAATCTTGTGCATTTTCGCGGCAATAATATTTACGCCTTAATCAGAGATTCTGTCCGTTTTCAAATACGGCTGGAGGGGCTTCGGAATCAGCACGCTGCCGTCGGCCTGCTGAAGCGTTTCGATGAGTGCAACAAACAGCCGCGCCAGAGCTGTGCCGCTGCCGTTGAGGATGTGTGGAAATTTATTTTCGCCAGTTTCCGTTTTGAAACGCAGGTTCATCCGGCGTGCCTGAAAATCCTCACAATTTGAACAGCTTGAAACTTCCAGATAACTCCCCTGCCCCGGCGCCCAGACCTCGATATCGTAAGTCTTCGCGGTGCCGAAGCCCATGTCGCCCGTGCAAAGCATGATGACGCGATAATGCAAACCGAGCAGTTGCAAAATCTTTTCCGCGTTTGCCACCATCTTTTCCAGTTCGTCGTAGCCGTTTTCCGGTTTTACGATTTTGATCAATTCCACCTTGTCGAACTGATGGACGCGGATCATGCCGCGCGTGCCGACGCCCGCCGCGCCCGCCTCTCCACGGAAGCAGGGCGTGTAGGCGCAGTAATAAACAGGCAATTGCTTCTCCGGCAAAATTTCCTCACGATGAATGTTCGCCACCGGCGTCTCCGCTGTCGGAACCAGATAAAGTTTACCAAGCTTCTCCTTGTCGTCGCCTTCCGCCACGCCGTAATACTGATCCTTGAACTTGGGAAACTGCCCGACGCCTTCCAGGCATTGCGGCCCGACCATGAACGGCGGCGACACCTCCGTGTAGCCGTGCTCGTTTACATGCAAATCGAGCAGGAACTGAATCAAGGCCCGTTCCAGCCGCGCACCCCAGTTCGTGTAAAGCAAAAACCCGCTGCCGGACAGTTTCGCTCCGCGCGCGAAATCCACCAGCTTGAGTGACTCGCAAAGTTCGACGTGCGATTTGGCTTTGAAGGCGAAAGTCGCCTTCGTCCCAAAAACACGGATTTCGGGATTGTCCTCGGCTGTTTTACCGACAGGAACAGATTCATGCGGCAGGTTTGGCAGTCTCAACATCAGCACGTCGCGCGCCAACTCGCTTTCCGCAGCCTGCTTATCCAGCGCGGCTATCTTGTCGCCGAGTTCGCGCGTTTCGGCTTTCTTCGCTTCGGCTTCCGCCATTTTCTTTTGCCCCATTAAAGCCCCAATTTCCTTTGAGGCCCGGTTGCGCTGCGACTTCAGCGTCTCAACCGCGGCCAGAAACTTCCGCCGTTGTTCATCAGCTTGGAGGATTCCGTCAACGAGCTTTTCGTCCCCCGCCCCGCGCGTGGCAAGGCGCTGGCGCACAAAGTCGGGCTTTTCACGGATCAGTTTGATGTCTAGCACGCCGCAATTTAAGAAACGCGCTTGGTTCGGGCAAGCCGATTGGATTCAATAGTCGTGCCAATGAAACTGCCCGATAAACTGGCCACCGCATTCCGCGTGTCCAAACTGACGTGGACGCGCATCACCCTGGCTCTTGCCGTCGCCGTGATGGCCGACGCGTTGCAATTTCTCCTGAACGGAATCGGCTGGGTTGGCCCCGACCAAATCATTGACGTGATTGCCATGGTGCTGACAAGCTGGTTGATTGGCTTTCACTGGCTCCTGCTGCCCACGTTCATCATCAACTTCATACCCATGCTGGACGATTTGCCCACTTGGACGGCGTGTGTGATGGCTGTCTCCGCAGTGCGCAAACGCGAACAACGTTCGGCTCCGCCACAAAGTCCGCCTGAAAAGCCGACGATTGAAATCTGATTGAAAATTCCCCGCGCCCACGGCACATTGTGCCTGTTATGCAATCTGTTTTTACCGGCCCCGTTTATGTCGTGCGCGACAACATTGACACGGACCAGATCATTTCCGCGCAGTTTTTGAACCTCGTGCCGACGATTCCGGAGGAATATGAGAAGCTCGGCAGCTACGCGCTCGACGGCCTGCCCAAATCGCTTTACCCGACGCGCTTCGTCAAAGAGGGCCAGCTCGACAGCGAGTTTCCCATTGTCGTGGCCGGGAAGAATTTCGGCTGCGGCAGTTCGCGCGAACACGCTCCCATCGCGCTTGGCTCGGCCAAATGCCGCATCATCCTCGCCGAAAGCTTCGCGCGCATTTTCTTCCGCAACAGCGTCGCCACCGGCGAGCTTTATCCCTGCGAGATCACCGAACGCCTCTGCGACACCTTGAAAAATGGCGATATCGTGACCGTTGACCTCGATGCGGCCACGGTGACAATCAAGGCGACTGGCAAAGTCATCAAATTCAAACCGCTCGGCGACGTTCGCCCGGTGGTGGACGCCGGCGGCCTGTTCAATTACGCGCGCAAAAGCGGAATGATCGCGGCAAAATAGGTGATCGCGGATGTGAAAGCGCCCGCATTACTCCCCTGCCCCCGCTCGCTGAAAATGCTTCGCGGCACGTTCACGCTGCCGAAGCAGAAGCCGCTGGCCGCAATCAAAGTTGTCCAATTGGATCGTAGGAGCCGAGGTAACGAGGCTCTAACTAAAAAATCGGCAATTGATCAGAGACTCCTTACGTCGTCTCCTACAAATAACCCAGAATTTTACGCGCTGGCGATTTCCAAGAACGGTATTGAAATATTCTTCCGTGAAACCGGCGGCTTGCGCGCAGCGTCGGCGACATTGAGGCAATTGCTGCGACAATACGGTCGCCGCCTGCCGTGTCTGCGTATCCGTGACTGGCCGGATTTTCCGCGTCGTGGCGTAATGCTGGACATATCTCGCGGTCGCGTGCCGAAGCTGGAAACGTTGCTCGACCTCGCCGAACATCTCGCCGATTTCAAAATCAATGAGCTGCAACTTTATACCGAGCACACTTTCGCCTATCGCAACTACAAATCTGTCTGGCAAAGCTGGGGCGCGCTGACCGGCGAAGAAATTCGCAAGCTGGACACGCGCTGCCGCGAACTCGGCATTGACCTCGTGCCGAACCAAAATTCCTTCGGCCACCTGCGATATTTCCTCGAACATCCGAAGCTGAAGAAGCTCGCCGAAGTGTCCGAGCCTTACGAGGACGGTGGCGACGCCGCCACTGGCAATCAAGAATTCGTCCGCCGCCCGTCCACGCTGGCGCCGAACCATCCCGGCACCCTGCCCTTTCTGCGCGGACTTTATGACGAACTGTTGCCGAACTTTTCCAGTGATTTTTTCAATGTCGGCTGCGACGAGACTTGGGATTTGGGTCGTGGTCAAAGCAAGCGGCTCTGCGACGCCAGAGGCAAAGGCCGGGTTTATCTGGATTTCCTCAAACGGATTCACCGTGAAGTTTCCGCGCGCGGCAAAACGATGATGTTCTGGGGCGACATCATTTTGAAGTATCCGAAGCTCATTCGCAGATTGCCAAAGAATGTTGTCGCCTTGAATTGGGGTTACGAGGCAAATCATCCGTTTGCAAAGGAAGCGGCGCAATTCGCAAAGGCGAAGATTCCTTTTTACGTCTGCCCCGGCACTTCGACGTGGCAGACGCTCATCGGCAGACACGACAATGCGCTGGCGAATTTGCACGCTGCGGCGAAGGCCGGGAAGAAATCCGGCGCGATCGGTTATCTCATCACCGACTGGGGTGACGGCGGTCATCCGCAACCATTGGCAATAAGCTGGCCGATGTTTGCCGCCGGCGCTGCCTTGGGATGGAATTCAAAGACTTTTGATGAACGTAAACTGGTTCCGGTTTTAGCTCGCGATGTTTTTGGAGATTCAAAAGCTGCCAAAGCTGCTTTTGATCTTGGATTTGTTCACAAAAAACTTGGCGTGAAGGCGATAAATGAGACGCCACTTGGCACGGTCATCGCCGCGCCGAGGCCGGAAGACCGTGAATTGTTCTGCCGGAACGGCTTGAAATGGTTCGCGAAAATTCGACGGGAAAGGGTTCTGGGAACATTTGCCGAAATTGAGGATCTTCTGCGACAGGCCAAGTTGCTTTCATGCTCTGGATCCGTTTTGGAAATGGAATTGAATTTGGCTGCGCGCATGGCCGCAGTGTCCTGTATGTTCATGTTTTGGCAGCAGGTCGCGGCGGTGGGAAATAAGATCGCAATGAATTGTGTGGGGAATCTAATGGTGGCGGAGTTGCAGAAATTGGACGCGGATTTCAAGGCATATTGGCCTCAACGAAACAAGGCGACGCCAAAGCATTGTTCGGCGTTTCTGCAGTGGCGGATGGACGATTACCGGAATTGCCTCTAAACCGGAAACCTTGCGCAAGCTCAACGATGCGGAGGCGGCATGATGATGCGCGGACGAATCGGCGGCGGAATCGGGATTTTGGGCGGCGACGCTGTTGCCGCTGTTGAGGTCGGCGTTCTCGGCCAGTGTTTTTCGGCATAGGCGGTGGTTTGGGTGGCAACCCGGGCCACTTCTTCAGCCGATTTCGCCAGAGTCAAAGCCGGCTTGGCCCCGATTTGCTCCGATTCCTGGTTCGACATGCTGGCGGATTTCATGGCCATCTCGCCGATTTTGGCTTCGGGAAATTTCATCTCACCGATGTTGAATTCACCAAGCTTCTCGGTCGTTTGGCCGATGAGGTTTGCCGGTGCGGTCGCGTGGCTGGTCGCGGTTTCCAGCGTTTGATAGCCATTCACAATCCAGTCCAGCTTGCCGGTCCCGGTATCTACCAGCAGTCCATGCACGGGCGTTGTCGGGCCGATGAGCGGGCTGTGCCGGACGATGTCGCACGCCTTGATGACGTTCTGCCGCTCGCTGCCGAACAGGCCGAAAAAATCGTTGAGGTTGTCCGGCAGCAGATTCCGCTCAACGCCGAGCGCCTTCAATTCCTCGAGCAACCGCATCGTGGTTGTCCTGGCTACCTGGCAATCCGTGTGGCCGATGATGGCTATTTCCCGACCGCCCTTGACCGCGCAGGCCAATGCCAGCGACCGCATGGTGCTGCTCAACGGCGCGGTGATGATGTTGCCCGCGTTGCGCAGCCAGATGAACTGCTCCGCCGGCAATGCCAGCGCATTCGGAAAAATCGCATTCAGCCTCGGGTCAATGCACGTCAGCGCGATCACCGGCAGTTCGTCCGCGAAATCCCCTGGATGCAGGCCGGCGCTCGCGTCGCCGGCAATCGCCCGGTGGTTCGCGTCAACAATGGCTTCAAAGAGGCGCATGGCAAATCAAAGTTTGAACTCCCCGAAAACGATGGCGAGCAACTCCTTTTCCTTGTCGGCCAGATGCTGGTCGCTGGTCAGCAACTCCTCCAGCGCGGCATAAACCTGGCGGCGCATGACCGGCGTCTGGAAGCTTTTGGCAATCTCCAGGACATAACTGCGCGTGGTGTCGGCGGCAGCGCTGTGTTTTCTGGCGCGGGTGAAACTTGCATCCAGAAAATACTGGCGCGCACTGTCGGATGAAAATTGGATGGCATCCAGCGCCTGCCGGGTTATGGCATCCTCAATCAAATCCAGTTTGCCGTCCGCATACATCCCCAGGACGAGCAAATCCACCAGCGACTGTTTTTGTTGGTCCGTGAATCCGGTTAGGTTCATAATTCGATTGCTCCAACCGCTTTGTAAACTGATTCAAACCATTCCAAATTACCTGTTTGAGATTTAAGCGGGCATTTTACTCTCACTACGTTACTTTCACCGTCTTTTTCGTCACCAAACTCGATTCCACGCTTTTGCAATTGCTGACGAATTTCCTTGAGATGGTCATAGAACCAAATTTCACAATGACCTGATTGCGGACTTTGTTTCTTGCCAAGATAGCCAAACCAACTTTTCAGTGTGGTTCGCTCTTTGTTCCACACATTCACCCCTGTTTGCCAGCTCTCTTGATCTGGATCATGATCGACAATGTCGTTAATTTTTAATTGCTCGTGCTCAAGTTTTCGATAAACGGCCTGTAGAACCTGAATTACCATTTTCGCTTGGAACGCTGAATTTTCTAATTTCATATTTCTCAATTGCCTTTCTCGGAAAACCGTGATGTCAAAGTCTCCTAAACAATCAAACAGGTCTGCTGAAAGTCCCCGTTCTTGATCGCAATGCCTCGTAGCGTTCCAGAAATCTGTCCAAGATTTCCAATCACGCTGTAACCCGTTTACCATTTTTTGCTCAATCGGCTTAACGTTCTCATCTTTCGTTACGACAAGGTATAGCTTTTCCCTACGACTTTGACACTCTGGGTCCGAGCCGATTTGCATTCCATATTCAAATGCGTTTGAATTGGGATTTTGTTTGGAAGCGACAGGACTATCAATTTTGAATTCCAAAACGCAAACGAAAGAGCTGTCATCGCTTTTGATCATCAAATCGCACCATTTGTGATCGTCTGCGGAGATGTGGATTTTCGGGTTATCCCCGGCAAGATTGATTTCACAAAAGTTACAAAGAAACGCTTTTTTGAACTCCTCATTATGTTCCAAGCAAAAGGCAATTGCAGCCACCGCAAAAACTTCCTTTGGGGACATCCGATCCCGTTCTCTCCGGCGAAACAGCGTGTAAAATGAGGGCTTCATCAATTCCGACTCCCTTACATTGCCCTTTTCCACGGCTGCAACAAGGTCGGTTCAACATTGGACGGTTCTTCCGGCATCAGATACCAAAGCGCGAGATAAATCACCACGCCAGCGAACGCCGTGAAAATTGTCGCCAGAACCCAGGCGATGCGCACCCGCGAGGATGACCAGCCAAGATATTTCGCCAGCCCACCGCAAACTCCGGCGATGTCCTTGTCATTGCGTGAACGGCAGAGTGTCATATTGATATACGATATACGATTGACGATTTACGCGCGGCCAGAACTGCGGGCAGTTTTGGCCGAAGCGACGACGATGGCCAGGATTTCATCCGCTTCATTTATCAAATCCTGTAGAAGCGATGGCTTGACGAGGTTGTTATCCACCAACAGTTCCATCCAGAACAGGGATTCATCGCACTCTTCTTCAACAATGCGAAGCTTATTGATGAAATCCAAGTTGGATTTGGCTCGGCAAACTGCGCGATAATTCGCGCCGACGGATGTCCCGCAGCGAAGAAGCTGCTTGCCCAGCGTTTGAGCCACCCAATTGCCCGGTAGCGCGGAACACAACCTGACAACACGGTTGGCAAAACCCTTCGTCCGTTGTTTCATTTCCTCACGAGTCATATCCGTTTGAATATTACGAACGACTAAATATGCCAATACGCTCGTAAATCGTGTATCGCAAATCGTATATCTTATTTGGCCTTGTCGTCGTCCTTGCCCATCGCCTTTT
>Ga0181537_10001645_pt1 | contig 20353 bp, 15 predicted proteins | sample PEATcosm2014_Bin_39_FD_119765 | JGI IMG/M metagenome (GOLD analysis project Ga0181537, IMG submission 119765) | Peatland microbial communities from MTU Mesocosm Facility, Houghton, MI, USA - PEATcosm2014_Bin23_10_metaG | ecosystem: Environmental > Terrestrial > Soil > Wetlands > Peat | place... | reverse complement strand
TCATCGGCACCATCGGTGTGAAGCCAAAGGTCGAGGGAATGCAGGAAATCACAGTGCAGACCAACAGCTATGCGCCAGAGACTGGCCGCCCCGCAGGCGGAGTGATGAACATTGTCACGCGCTCCGGCACCAATGATTTCCATGGCAGCGCCTACGAGTTTTTCCGCAACGATATCTTCGATGCCCGCAACGTCTTCCAGACGACAGGAGCCAAGCCCGAGCTTCGCCAGAACCAATATGGCGGCAGCGTCGGCGGCCCGATCTTCAAGAACAAGACCTTCTTCTTCTTTGACTACGAAGGATTGCGCGTGGTTTCAGGTGTCACTGACATCTCAACTGTGCCGACGATTGCTGAATACAATGACATCAACAGCATCAACGGGGGCAGCCCGCAAGCGCTGCTGTCAGTGGGCAATGGCACGGCGGGTCTCCCTGTCGATCCAATCGCATTGAATTACCTGAAGCTTTTTCCGGCGCCGAATACCGGCGGACTTGGTCAGTTGGCGAACAACTACACCATCAGCCCCAACAAAACGCAATTCAGCAATACGTACGACGCCCGCGTCGATCACAAACTCGACGATCGCAACCTGCTATTCGGACGCTTCTCCTACAACAACGTCAGCACATTCACACCGCCCAGCCTGGGAACCGTGAATGGTCTCCAAATCAGTGGTGGCCGCTTCAACTTTGATGGTCCCGCAACCGATGTGGCGCAGCAATATGCCACCGGTTACACGCACATCTTTTCATCCAGCCTGCTGCTTGACGCCAGGGCGGCATTCACGCGAATCAATAACCTCTCTCTTCCTTTGAATTACGGCGCAAATGCGGATTCAACTGTGGGATTCCCTGCTAGCCAGACATCCTTCAGTCCGTTTGCAAATTCACTGACGCCAGTATCCATTGGGCCGTTTTCTGATATCGGCGACGGCGCGTTTGTTCCGCTGCAGGATATCGATAACACTTACCAGTACTCGGCCACGATCAGTTGGACGAAAGGCCCGCACACCATCAAGGCAGGCGGAGCTTTCCTTCGCAGACAGGCGCGGAACGTGCAAAGCGCATCTGCAGTAGGTGCGTACGGCTTTGGGCTGGCCTCGGACAGCAATGCGAATCTCACCACACAGCAGGACCACCAGCTTGCATCTACCTTGGTTGGGGCGTTCCAGAACGATACACGCAACTTTAATCTGAACCCGCCTGACTATCGCAGCTACGAACCGAGCGGCTTCATCCAGGACAGTTGGAAGTTGAACCGGAAGCTGACGATCATCGGAGGCTTTCGCTACGACGTCTTTACCCCATTCACCGAAGCGCACAACCGGATCTCGAACTTCGATTTTCCTGAGGCTCTAGGGTTAAGCGCCGCGAATGTTACGTCCGCACTCAAGGTAGCAAACCTGAACGGGGTCGATGGGCACGCAGGTATTCCAACCGATCACTCGAACTTCGCTCCGCGCATTGGTTTCTCCTATTCCCTGACACCCACAATGGTGGTGCGGGGAGGCTATGGACTCAGCTTCTTCCCTGGCAACTATACCTCCAATGCCGATTTGAAGAATGCCCCGTTCACGTCGGTATTCAGCCCCAATTGCCAGTCCAGCCTTGCTATTCAACTTGAACAGAGCCAGGGAATCAATCCTGCATCGCAAAATCCAGGTTGCGGAACAGTAACCGGCGCGCCAACAGCATTTGACCAGGGATTGCCGGCCCCATCGGCGCCAAATATTTCTAACCTGGCCAACATCCCAGCGTTGTCGTTTGTGGCGGAAGCGCCAAACTTTCGTTCAGCTCTGATTCAGCAGTTCAATCTGCAATTCGAAGAGCAGATCGGCGCCAATGTTTTGACGATAGGGTATGTCGGCAATATCGGCCAGCACCTGCCAGAGTCGATCAATAACATCAATCAGCCTGCTCCGTTCAACCCGATTACCAATCCCGCTGGGGCAGCACGCCCGTTGAATGCCCAGCTTCCCAACCTGGCAGGTGTCAGCTTCATTCAGAGCGAAGGTGTCTCAAATTACAACGCATTGCAGACATCGTTTCAGCGCCGCTTTACCAAAGGGCTTGCATTCGATGCGAACTACACATGGGGCAAGGGGTTGAGCGATATTACCGGCTTCTCGCAGCAAGGGGGTAACCAAGGCTGGAGCGACGCGAATCCGAACCAGATCCGGCAGCTTGAGTACGGCGTTGCCGAAAACGACATCCAAAACCGCTTCGCTCTTTCGCTTAACTATGAATTCCAGTACGGAAAGAACTTCACTGGTGTAAAGAAGCTAGCCCTTGCCGGCTGGCAGACAAATGCCATCACGGCGTGGCAAAGCGGCAAGCCGTTCACGATCACCGAGACGGGTAGCGGCGCCGATGACCCTGTGGAAAGCGACGGCCAGCAGCACGGCTATAACAATCGCGCCACCCCACTTAATAACGGAGGACAGGATCGCCCTGAGCAGATCAAGAATGCACGGCTTGGTCACAAGGCCCTGGGCGAATTCTTCGATACGACCGCCTTTGCTCCGCAAGCACTTGGAACTGTCGGATCCACTCAACGCAATTCGCTGTTCGGACCCGATTTCCGGCACGTCGACCTGTCCATCTTCAAGGACTTTCCACTTACCGAACGTGTGAAGGTGCAATTCCGGGCGGAAGCTTTTAATATCTCCAACACCCCAAACTTCTACATCGGAAACGGCAGCAGCGCGGCAAGCTTCGGAAACCCGGCTTTCGGAACTGTTTCGCAAGCCGATCCGAATTACACCCCGCGCGAGTATCAATTCGCGCTCAAGGCGCACTTCTAATCTCAACGAAACACCGATGGCAACGGCGAAGAGCAGCGCTCTTCGCCGTCGCTCCGTCTTTTCCTCCATAGCGAGAGCAAGGGGGTGTAGTTCCATGCTATAGGCCGGACCCGCAATTCAGATAACCAGGTCGTCGAGTTGCCTGACGATCATGTTAGCCATCTCATCCGAACAATCGGGGAATAAATGATCAATCCTGCAGTTACACACTCCGGCAAACATCCACTCTGAAATTGAGAGGCATGCTGCAGATGTAGCTCATCGACCGAGGAACCGACACTCCTTTGTCGTCCGCCTGCGTACCTGAAATGGTCGGGGTGGCCGAGAGCGCGACAATATGGCGCAAGACAAACCGAATGGGAAAAGGGAAAGAACAATGAAAAGTGGCAAAGCACTCACGATCGCCGGACTCCTGGTTACTGGTCTCGCATTGGGCACTCAATTCGCTCAAGCCCAGGCAGCAGGTAGCCTGGATACTGCGTTCGGCACCGGTGGCACCGTCACCACTACTTTCAGCGGCCAGACTGTGACGCCCATCGGCTCAGTACAACAGTCCAACGGCGATATCGTGGTGGTCTCTCAGTTTGACTTTCAGGCCGACGCGGGCACCGGAGTTGGCGTGACACGTTACACGCCGGCCGGCAAGTTGGACACTACATTTGGAACAAAAGGAAGCACATTTTCTACGTTTCCCAATATTATCTTTCAGGCGTTGTGGTTTGCAGTGCAGTCCAACGGCACAATTGTGGTTGGCGGCGGAACAGCGCCAAGCAATAGCACTCTACCAGGGGCAGACCAGGGATTCGGCCTAGTGCGGTTCACAGCGAACGGAGCACTTGACTCAACCTTCGGAACCGACGGCCTGGTGAACACCCCGGTTGGCCCGCGCACTGCCGATCCAACTTCGTTCCTGCTGCAACCGAACGGGCAGATCGTGATGGCCGGCTTGATGGCCGGGAACGGCGAGAAGCCGACCAATGCCAACGAGATTCCTGAGATGGTTGCCGTTGCGCGATATAACATCAATGGCAGCCTGGACACGACGTTTGGCAGCGGCGGAGTTACGCTGCTGAACAACGCATCGACCTTTCAAGGGGTAAGCCAGCTTGCATTGATGACCAATGGCGATTACCTGCTCGTCGCGGAGTTTGGGGCCCCTCTGACGGCTCAACTCAGTTCCACCGGCGTGTTGCAATCCTCAGTGACCGGAGGAACGGTCGTCAACACTACGCCAACTGCTTTCGGTGAGTTGAACAGCGAGACACTCTTCCAGCCAAATGGCGACTTCATCATTATCCAGTCGGTGGGAACCATCAATCGGGTCACTTCGATCATGGGCCAGCGCTTCAGCGACACGGCAGTCCAGGATACAACCTTCAGTTCCACGCGTTTCGCCTTTGGCAGCGAGCGGCTGGTCGCCCCGAATGGGATCGCTCTTCAGGCAAATGGACAAATCCTGGTTGGCGGGTCTATCAACAACGCTTCGCCGATCTCCGGAGGACTTGCTCGCCTGAATACCAATGGCGTGCTGGATACCACCTTTGGCAATGAGGGCACCCTGACGACGGATAACCCAGTTAACGGCGTGCTGGTGCAGGCAGACGGAAAGATCGTAGCGGTTGAAGCGGTGGGCACGGATGGGATTGCGCTGGCGCGGTATCTGGCGAATTAAACTCGCCGCTCGACCCGATGGCCCCGGGGGTGAATGGTATTCGTTGCGATACAGCTCGAATGCTCTCCTTACCTGTCGAATGAGGACACTGACCGCAACGGGTCAGTGTCTTCATTCTCAGGACCATATTTAGGTAGCGCCCTTGCCGCGAAGCCTCGCCAAAATGGTGGGCTCGTCCCGATTGACCAATGTGCAGAAATTGTTTCATGGCCTCCCTGGGGAGCCATAAACCGCCTCAATGAGTCTACATCGAAAAGACACCAAAGCTAGGCTCATTTGATCTCGGAACAAACTCTACACATTGGAATAAACCTCTCCCCGCTTAGTTCTTATAGGTGACGGCATGAGAATGATTGTTGAAATGGCTGCTAGTTTTTACTCATAGATCAAGTGCCGAATAGGTCAGCAACTATAACTCAAGCGTTCAGAGGAGAAGTTATGAAGAAATATGCAAGGACTTTAGTCGCAATCGCCTTCCTTCTTGGGCTCACTACTGCAGTCAGAGCGGAAAGCCAAGACGGTGTAATTGTAGCCATGCCATTCGAGTTTGTTGTCGGCGCAAAGTCACTGCCTGCGGGTACTTACGAAGTGCGCAATTCATCGGATGATAAATCGAGCACGCTGGTGATCAGCAGCAGGGACCATGGGACCTCAATCTTTGTTCTCCCTTATGTGAGGGAGAGCGTTGTCACCGACAAGCCGGAGCTGAGTTTCCAACAAGTTGGGGGCCAGTATTTTCTTAGCACGATTCAGACAGCAGCAACTGTTTATCGGATCCATGTGCCCGATGCGAGCGTGAACGAGACTGTGGTGAAAGCCAACGACGGTGTTCCTGCTTCAGGTAGCCACGGAGGCAGGTAGATAGTTGGACCACCGATGGGATTTGGCACGCACTGTTAGAGCGTCGAATTTCATCCTGAGGGAGTGGAGATCGCAGACTCGCTATCAAGAGTGAGCCGGGACCGACGCCCGGAGACCAAATCTCCGGGCAAACTCGTTCTTGTGCAATAGGGATGCTGGTCGCAGTCCAAAATTCTTGTAGAAGCCACGAAGATGCGGCAGCGTTACTCAACGCCTGAAACAGCCTTTTCAGCTTGTTCAGAATTCAGTGCCGACGTTGACTTCTGTCTTATGGGAGGTTATCCGTTCTCGCAAAAGCTTTTGGGAACATACCAATCCAGATGCTGTTTCACTTGACGGGCAAGAGTTCTAACCGAAGCAACGAAGATTCAAAGCAACTCCACTCAGGGAGGACATTCAAAATGAATTCAACACCTTCTTTGGAATGGTACAACCAACTTCTGAAACCAGCGAGGGAGAGGTTTGAAGCCAGTCTTGGCCTCAATACCATTCGGTCGAGTAACGATCCACGTTTGCTCGAAGCCTTTCTCCTCTACTTTTCTGCCGTCGGAGCACAGATGACGGAACCCGTGGAGAGCTGGATTCGCCGGGCGGCGTCTCGCTGCGCGGTCCTTGGCTTCGCAGACCTTGCAGAAGCGTTGAATCGACATGCACTGGCCGAAGCTGGTCATCACCTAATGATGATAGCCGATCTTCGATCACTCGCAGGTTACTGGAACGAGCGACATACGCCTACAGTCGATGCCGATGCACTGCTACGCACCGTCCCCAGTTATGGAGCGAGCCGCTATTGTCTGGTTCACGAGGAGAACATTGCGGGTGACACGCCCTATGCGCAGATTGCCATTGAATACGAGATCGAACAGCTTCCCTTGCGTTATGGCAGAATGTTTGTGGCTCGATGCCTAGAAATATTCGGACCGAAGGTTCTTTCCAGCATAAGCTTTGTGACCGAGCACATCGATTTGGATATCGGGCATACACATTTCAACGCACAACAATTGTCAAAGCTCATCGACCTGCTTCCCGAAAGTCTCCCATCCCTGGTATCAGCAGGCGGTGCTGCTCTGGATGCCTACGCGCAATTCCTAACTGATTGCGTCGAGCTTGCCGAAAACCATTGCCGGTTTTCCCGAGCGCGGTCGCAAAGACCTTCTGAGTTCTTATCGTGGCAATTGCACGGTCCTCTGCTGGACTCGCTCGGCGGCGCAGTAGAGTCATGGCCAGAGTGGATAGACGAGGTCAGGTCGCTGCGCGGGGCCGCTCTCTTTGAAAACGGCAGAAGGCCGCACTTCAGAACCCGCGAAGGGCGTTATGCAGACTCCGACCCGATTGATCTGCATGCGTGGCACCTACTGGCATACGCCGGTGACAGTCTTGTCGGCTGTGTTCGAATTTACCCCCTGGCCGTAGAAGGCCCCCCGTGTCTGACGGAGTTGCTGCTTGGCGAGGCTCCTTTCTTACGAATGTTGCACGACATGGGAAGGCATCGCGACAATGCGATTGAGATTGGACGATGGGTGGTCGACCCGGCGCTCCGAATATCGGGTAGTCTCGCGCCGGGGATCGCCGTGCAACTCGCTGCCGGAGCCGGAGCGCTCGCATTCGCGCTCGTGCACCAAGCGAAGGATGAAAATGGAGTTGCTATTTTTTCCGCAGGAAGCAGGGACAAACAGTATCAAATGCTGTCTCGCCTGGGGCTGAGACCAGTTCCTGGGATCGATCAGGTGGATTCCACTGAGTATGACGATGTCATACGAGTGATGTACTGCACTAATGTTCGAGAATTGCAGTCCCGCTTTCGGCGCATGATGGATGCAATGGCAGAAACCATATCACTCGGCCAGATGATTCCCGCTTCGGCCATTCACTTCGACTCGTTTTAGAAGCTGAAGAAGTGAAGGAAGGGTGTTTGTCCCCAGGACCCAAATCCCGATGGCGCCCATTCAAACGGAATGGAGTCGAAAACGGGATGGTCTAATTTTCTACGGTGTCTCATGGGACTATTCCGAAGCGTTGGCTTTTCCATGATCGTTGGAATTGCCGTCCGACCAGGGCGTGAGCGGGATCGACCAGATGTTGAAGTAGTCCGTAAAGTAGCCCCAACTCCCCATATGTTCAAAGTCCCGTTGTGCAGGCTCGCGCGAGCGAGGGAGATGTGTTGCTACAGAGCGAACGCTGCTGAAGTAGAGGGTGCGATGATCGGGGTCTAGATACGGTTCGTCGTCTGTACTGTAGCCGTTTGTATCGTCGCCGGCGTAACGGATCGGGACTACCTGCCCCGACACGTCTCCAGTTCTGTGCACAATAAAAAGATGGTCCTTCTTGTCGTCAGGCAATCGGCCCGCGCTGCAGAAGACCAGGAACGAGCCATTCGGCGCAATGTCCGGATCGACGTCGAGAGTTGTGCCGTCGCTGAATGAGAGAGGTTGCGCCTGCTGGTAGGCGCCATTCGAGTAATGGGAAGAATTAAGACGCTTTCCCCCTTTCGTATCGATGGCAACAAAGTAGCTTGTTCCATTGGCGGCAACGCTTGGTTTCCAGAGCGATTGGCCAACAAGATTCGCCATATCCGGTAGCCGGGTGAGCTTGCTCCATCCGGTGCCCATGCGATCAACGCGCCAAAGATTGGACACGGCGCCGGGAACGGATTCTCCTCCTTGCTTCTGAGGGGATGCGAGTGGAAGCTTCGGGCGCTTGGATTCGAATACAAGATACTTCCCATCGGGAGACATCGCCGGGGATGAGTCGGACCATTCACCTGAGAAGGGCGCCAGGGTTGGGTGCGACCCCCCACGGATCTTATGCGACTCGACAATCGCCGACCAGTTCGCAGCACTGCGCGTAAAAAAGATTGTATTGCCGTCCGGAGAAAGCGCCGGCGAACCGTCGTTTGCCGGACCAGAGACCAAGCCGGGAGAAAAGACCTGCGGCATCGGAGCGGACGAAATTGATTTCGCCGCATCGGGACCGGACCAAGCGATGCCGGGGCAGGAAAGAGCGATGCGTGCACGAGAGTCAGAATGTGGCGGCGCAGCAATGACACGGCGATACTCCAGGAAGTCATTTGAGAGTCTACTAACAGAAAACCGGCGGGCATCGGGTTTATTCCCGATGCCAATCGGAAACTCAAAAGGTGAAGGAAGGGCGTCAAGAACCATCTGGATAACTTTCAGTGCCTGTAAAACCGGATCTCTTCTTCGATACGTGCGTGCAAGCGTTCGCTATAGCCGACAGGCAGCTCGAAGACGCGCTCATCGGCGGTGAGGATGAGGATGTTCCGAGTGGAGTCGAGGATGGCGGAGCAAACCTCGCAGTGCTCGAGATGCCTCTGCATAAGCTCGCGTGCTCCGGGCGAGAGGGTATCGTCGAGAAATTCAGATATGCGATCCCAGACATGTTTGCAGTCGATCACCAAGGGAATCTCCTCCGTTTCGGGGGAAGTCGCAGAAGCTGCGGTGCCAGGCGCCTCTGCAACATGATCCGAGCACGATGTAAGCGCACTTTAACAGAGGCGACGCTGATGCTCAGTGCCTGAGCCGATTCGCTGATGCTCAGCTCTTCGATCTCACGCAGCAGGAAAACTTCGCGATAGATCATGGGCAATTCAGTGACGGCTTCCATCAGCAGCTTGCGGATCTCAAGGCGCTCCAGGACTTCTGATGGCACTTCGCGCCAGTCGCGGAGGAGTTCCGGCGCGATCTTGTGGTTCTCTTCGGAGCCGTCGTCCAGAGATTCGAAAGCACGGCGGCGGCGCAGGCTAGAACGTGCCTCGTTCAGGGCGATGCTGACGAGCCAGGTGCTGAACCTCGCCTCCGCGCGAAATGCACGCAGGTTACGGAGAGCCTTCAGAAAGGTTTCTTGCACGACGTCCTCCGCTTCCTGTGGATCGCGCAGGAGCGCCATGGCCATGGAGAAGACGGTGCGCTCGTAAGGCAGGATGAGGTCATGGAAGAGAGGCGTATTGCCGGCGAGGATGGCGGCGATAACCTGCGCCTCAGCTTGCCGATCGGGCGATTGGCTCATCGGCAAATGTTCACGCATGGCACGAGGAGCGAGGGTTTTCGGCGAAGGGAGGGGCGGCCATTTCATTCCGTCAGGAGATTAGAGCCGCGAACGAAATAGAAGTTACAGTCGTTGCGGACTGGTAGGGCGGTCAAACGTGATGGACGAGTCGGAGATGGAGGCCTTCTTCGATGGCGATCAGCGCGAACGTGATTATGGATAAGGCGAGCTGCCAACGCTCCATGCTCAGTTCGCCCGTTGTAACAGGCCCCTGGCGCATTGAGATGAGGGGCGGGCGCGCAAACGCCGGATCTGCAGGATGGCGATAAGGTTTATAGCCGCACCGCTGAAGGCAAGGCTGATCATCGGTATGCGCAGCCAGCTGGCATGCAGACCGTCGACGAAAGCGGCAGCTTCCGACGACAGGGCGGGCGAACCAACGCCAATGATAAGGCGCAACCCCGCTACGGCCATGAGAAATAATCGCGAATACTGCTTTGAATCTGGGGGCGAGTTCTGCAAGCTGACCAACCGAGGACTGCTCATTCGGTGGCTCAGAAGCCGGAAAATGCCTTAGCGAATGCGACATGCGTGACACGCTAGATCCGTCAAGCTTGAGGTCATCGTTTGTGGGTGATTTCGATCTCTAGACCTCCGACGAAACCGCGCCCCGGCATGCGCACGTTCAGTATCTCGTCATAGCCGGTGTTGCAGAGGTTTGTCATCTGGAGATAGGGCCGAACGCGGCCGGCCTCCCGCGCCAGCGATTCGTCCCACACAGGATAAGCTCTCTGCTGGTATCGCTGGACGGCTCCGAGACGCGACTCGAGCAGAAGAGAGTGCATCGGGGTCCACCTCCATTCGGCCCTTCCATTGTTGACGGGGTAGTTGAATACATACTCCGACTCGAGGCCATGGAGGGCGCTCTGGGCTCCGGAAAGCGGCGTCCAGCCGAATTTGATCTGGCTGGTGCGGCTCACCCCCCAGTCCACGGTGCTTTCCGCTCCGGTAAAGTGCAGCCCAGGCAGGTTGCTCGCCTGCCAGGGGTCCGACGATGATGTGCGCGTGTAATCGACTGTATCCTTCTGGCGCGAGTAGAAAACGGTCAGCGAAGATGCGATCCACGGTGCGGGACACCAATCCGCACCGCCTTCGAAGTTCCAGGCAGACTCCGGCTTGAGGTTCGGATTGCCGAGCGTCGAGGGGTCGCTATAGTAGAGGTCAATGTAAGTGGGGATCCGAAAGCCGTATCCGGCGGATCCTCGCAGCTTGAAGGAGTGCGGCAGCCAAAGGGTATCAGCCTCTCCGGCCCCTGGGTGATCGCGTAGTGCTTAGGCAACGCCCTCCACTGAGTCTGCTTGCCCGGATCGGTGCCAAACTCCGAACGTTCTCGAGAAACGGAGGGTGTGGAAGGAAGAATTGCCTGGCGAATCCTTGAGGCCGCGCGCATCTCATCGCTCAGGGGGAGTAAGTATCCTCCGGCTCTGCCGGGGGATACTTACTCCATGCGGAAATATGAAGACATCTCTCCGCGGTTCATTCAGAGCGACAATTTCGTCCAGGACCGACCTTGGACCGCTCGTTGAGCATGTTTGAGGAGTTTTAAGTCGATAGTTGCGTGTTCCGGATGGTCTCATCGGCGACTAGAGGCCGGATGGTCTGCTCGATCAGCACTCACCATCCCGCCTCGGTCGTCCCAAACAACTTCTAGAATACTACTTTAAGAGCCCCTTGGATCTGGCGAGCACCCGTTGTACCATCGTTTTGTCCGACCTGTGATTGAGAGATTCCAAAAACAGGAGAAGAAATGTTAAGCCCTGCTGGTGAGTTGAGATTGGGATGGTTCAGGAGGTTGTAGCTCTCCGCGCGGAAGATGATCTTAATTTGCTCATGCAGTGTCTGGGTTTTCTGAAAGACAGCGTCTGTGTTGACGAAGCCCGGGCCGTAAAACTTGTTCCGGTGAATAGACACATTTTGGTCGAATGGAGCATTGGAAAAAGCCTTGACCGACGGTCCGGTAATCTTGCCCCCAGCCGCCACAATCGCTCCGCGGCCGGAGGGGTAGGGCGCTCCAACGAGTTCCGGACGGTTCAGCAAACTTGTGTGGAGGTTGTCTACAGTGCCACGCAAATCGAACGGGAGACCACTCTGCACCTGCTGAATACCTGAAAGCTCGATGCCTTCCAGAATGTGACCGAACAACCCCGAGTTTAAGTAATTCCCTTTGATGCCCACGGGCACGTCATAGGTCGCCGCTACCGTGCCGCGGTTTCTCACGTCGAAGTCTGAATTTCCATATTCGGGGCCCAGATCAAAGCTGTTACGCGGAAGGCCTGAACCGCCCGCTCCTGGAACCAACGGATCGGAACCATTGTCGAGAGAATGTGCGTAGGTGTAGCTGCCGGTAAGCGTGAGCCCGTGAAGGTGCCCCTGCACCTTCGCCTGAAATGCGTTGTAGTTGCTGTGAACTGCGGAAGTTTGGAAAAGTTCGTGGAAGAAGGCAGTGTTATTGACGGCTGGATTGAAGTTCGTGCCATTTCCGTCAGTTCCACCCAGGTAGAGAGAATTCAATTGCAGCGCCGAAGGTTGCACACCTGCGGCAATTTCAGCCTGAACAAGATTCGGTTGCGGCGGAGCGCCATCGATCTCGCGCAGGCCGTGGCTGCTGTGGCTACCAACATAGTTCAGCTCAATCGTCATCCCAGTTGTGAGTTGGCGCTGAATGCCTAAATTGTAACTCTGGCTCGTCGGGATTTTGAGGTTGGGGTCGATCACAACCGGTTCAAGGAAAGCTCCGTTCGTGATGTTGGCTATTGTCGTTAGACTGCCGGGGACTGCGTAAGTTGACGCCGTAGCGCTGCCGGCAGGATTGTTGGGGTCAAAGGGGAAGCTGTTAAAGTTTGCTTCGAAAGGCGGATTGGAACGGGCGTTTCCGAAGAGATTGTCGAAAACACGATCGTGAAAAATGCCGTAACCACCGCGAATCGCGGTCTTGCCGTCTCCGCGCAGATCGTAGGCAAAACCAAATCGAGGCTCGATCAGTTTCCAACTGTCCGCATAAAGCTGGCGTCCGGTTCCGGGCCCCACGGGTGTAAAGGTGAAGACCCCGGACGCGGGAAGCGCCACCGAGGCGTCACCGAAGAAGTTTGAGAAATTGCCGTTTTCCTCAAAAGGCACTCCATTAAAGGCGTAACGGATGCCCGCGATCGCAGTGAAGTGGGTGTTGACCTTCCAGGTATCTTGCCCGAAGAGAGCCCACTCATGCTGACGGAAACGCGTGAGGTCGTTGGCACGACGCGTTCCGTTGGCGGTGAAGAACTGGTTCTCAAACGAGTTCGCAACGGCGCCCTGTGCGCCCCAGATCAGGTCCTCAAAGGGAAGAACGCTAGGCGACTTGGGGTCGCCTGCAAAGTTGTAGGACAGCGCTTGGTAGTCTGTGAAGTCATTGAGCGCTAGAAGATCGCGAGAGGAGAAGTCATCAAAACTCGTGTCTTTGACGCTGTGGTATTCTCCCCCGAACTTCATCGTGTGGGCACCCTTGACAATCGTGTACGTATCCCCAAAGAGCAGGGTTGAGCTGAGTCGTGCCTGACCATTGCTGTCTCCAAGGTCGTAGCAACCGAAGTTGTTCCCATTGAAGAAGTAGGGAATGTTCACATCACGTCCGTTGCCGAAATTATCTACTCCGAGCAGGTTGTCGAAGGCAGCATGATTGCAAAAAAATCCGACGTTATTCTGGTTGTATCCCGCGCGGAAAAGGTTGGTTTGGTTCGCCGACAGCGCGGAAGCAATCGAGATCGCTCCGTTGTGGTTGGTCGCCGGAACCGAGGTGTTTCCCATCCTTGGCAGAATCTCATCGTGGAACGGATCGGTTTCGTTCGAGTGACCATAGATATAACGAACCGTCAGTTGGTGTTTGGATGACAACTTCTGGTCGAAACGGCCAGTAAGAGTGTAGGAATTGAGAGCATCCGGGGATGGGAAGAAGTACGTGGTGCTTACCCCATCGCCATTGTCTGCCTGCCCGACTGGAGCGAGCGCAAGAATCTTCGCGACCGTTGGATCCTGAGGAAGACCGGAAAGGTTGTTCGGATTCGCTGGGTTGGTCAGATCAACCGGCGTCTGGCTCCCATCAAATGGATCAATGAATGTGAATTGACCTGTCCTGAATGCAGCGGCTGGTGTCACCGTATTGGCGGTGCGGGTAGTGCGGAAGCGCTGCGCTTCACCGTTAAGGAAGAAATACGTGTGATCCTTCCAGGCAGGACCACCGAGAGATGCTCCGAAATCATTTCTGACGTACGGGTCCTGTGGTCCGTCTGCCTTCGTATTGAAGAAGTCGCGTGCGCCCAGGGCATTATAGCGCCCGAATTCATAGGCGTCTCCATGGAAGTCCTTGGTGCCGCTGCGGGTTACCACATCGACAATCGCGCCCGTGTTGCGACCGAATTCTGCATCGAAGTTGTTGGTGATGACTCGAAATTCCTGAGTGGAGTCAGGGTTCGCGGAGGAGATACCGCCCAACCCGCCAGGAACGGAGGTATCGTTATTGTCCGCGCCATCGAGGAGGAAATTGTTGTTGCGATCACGCTGACCATTGACCGAAACACCTCCATCATTGTTGGTGGCGCTGACCACACCCGGAGAAAGCAGAACAAGCTGATACGGATCACGCAGGATCAGAGGCAGCTGGTTTATCTGTTCCTCATTAATGACGGTCGAGAGTGCATAATTGTCGGTTTCCACAGCAGCCGTGGTGGCATCGCTAACATCAACAGTGGTCGTCGCGGATGAAATCACCAGTTGAAAGTTCATGGGTAGCGTTGCAGCTACGTTTAGGATGACATTTCTCTTTGTCTGAATCTGAAAGCCGCTTGAGCTTACCGTGAGGTCATAGACAGCAGGAGGCAATGCCGCAAAGAAATAGATCCCCGCAGAGGTTGTGCTAACGGTACGCGCGACGCCAATCGAATTCGCCGTCGCCGTGACATTTGCATTTGCTACAGCAGCTCCCGAGGGATCCAGGACCTGACCAGTGATACTGCCGGTTTGTGCGAGGGCAGCGACAGTTGCTATCGCCAGCACAAACATAGCAACGGCAAAGTTACTGATACGGATATGCTGAAATCCAATTGCGAGTTTGCGCGTTAGTGTTTCGGCCCGATGGACAGTTTTGAGCATATGACGATGCGGATTGATTGAACAGCCTACTTCAAATCTGAAAAGTGCCACTATTTCCTCCGAAGTGTTTGTGAAACGAAAAATCGTGGATCAGCAGGAATCCCCAAGAGACTGTAATTCACCTTTGGACGATCAGTTGTTTTCGCACTGTCATTCCTTTGTCATCATTCGAGGTCAGCGCATTTCTGCCGGGATTCTTGCCAAACTGCGGCAAGTTCGCTACTCTCTCTGAAGTCTCTTGACTTGCATCTCCCCTCCAGGGTCCAGTTCTCCCGTTACTGTGATAAGGGGTGGTGTGTCTTCGTGATCAAACGCATACCTCAACGCGTCAATGATTCGCTTTAAATCCGCGAGTACACTGTGGAACAATCAGATCGGATGGCCGCCTGTCAACTGAGCAGGTTCCGAACTGACATCAACTGCTTCTCTCGAGCGGTAGAGTATGTCTCAACGCTTGCCGGACTGCATCCATCCAGAGATATCCGCACTCCGGATATGCGAACGCATGTGACAACCCTCTAAAAATGAAAACTGAATTCGTCGTTTTTTATTCCTCCGCAATGGTAAGAATCGTCCGACAATCCACACTGAGCCCTGAATCAAGCGTCCGAGCGGAAAGCGCGCATTTGAGGCGACGATTGTCTTTGAATTTCGTGAGCTTTCGATCCCATGGGAAGCTCCAGTGTTTGTGAGGGGCCGCATCCTGGACAACGATCCGCCGATATGCCCGGGAATAAAACGAGCCCCATTCGGTTTACACCTATGACATTCGAAGGGATTCCCGCCGCGATGGGAAGATGATCGCCACCTCGGTCTGGCCTGATGGTTCACTAATCTCCTGGCGCCAGATTGATAGCCGGTGTCGCACACCTTCCCCGATGCATGCGGGCCCAAAATATGTCGTATGGGGCGTTTGTAGATCGCACCTTGAAGAGCTCATATCGTGCGGACCACGATGATGGCCGCGTTGAAGAGGGGTAAATGGAGACCGCACATTGTACCTACGATTGGTCCCTGGTTCGTGAAGCACAGGACGGCAACCACGAAGCGTTTAAACAATTAATGCAAGCCCACGATGAAGGGGTTCTAAGACTTGCTCTTCGGATGACTGGTTCGTTGAGCGATGCGCAGGACATTTATCAAGAGGTGTTTCTCAAAGCCTATAAGAAGCTGGATTGCTTCCGATTCGAATGCTCGTTCTCTACATGGATATATCGCATCGCCACGAATACTTCTCTTGATCACCTGCGAAAACATAAACAGCGAAAAGAGAATGACGCGGCAAAAGTGAACTTCGAGGGCGAGGACTACGATTTATTGAACCAGGTCTCGGACGACAGACCCACCTGCAACCCGGAGAAAGAACTTCTGCGCGGCGAACTCGGCGAGAGCATCTTGTGCGCACTGCGACTGCTGACACCGCGTGAGCAGATCGTATTTGACATGAAGCACCTTCAAGGAATGAAACTGCGAGCCATAAGCGAGATGCTGAACACTTCTGAAGCAACGGTCAAGACCTGCCTGTTCCGAGCCACTCACAAGTTGCGTTTACACTTGGCGAAGTACGCAACACTGCAGATGGAGCTTCTCTCGTGAAGCCTGCTGCGCGCCGCGGGCCGTCCACGTCTTCGCGCCGGCGCCTGTGGGATGCGTTGTGTGCTTTTGCTCTCGCCTTGGTTTTGATTCCTTTTTCTTTGAAAGCCCGCAGCAGGTTGGAGACGACATTCCATATCAGAGGCGGAGAGGCGGAGGCCGTCGATGGCGAGCTCGCGCAGCGCTTTCAGTCGCCTTACGCGCACCGTTTGATTGTCGTAATCACCGGACTACCGGATCCGGACTCAATTGAGGGAAGCAATGCAATCGGGTTAGTTGTGAACAGGCTTCGTGCTCTGCCGAGAGTCTCCGGTGTACTTTCAGCACTTGATTCGCCCGATCCTCTGTTCCGAGGTAAGGGTGGCGGGACGTTAGTTATCGTCGGACTTAACCCAGGGCCGGGCACAGAAGAATCACTGATCCCCCCTTTGAGAACACGGGCGGTTGAGCTGCAGAGTCAACTTCGACGACAGTTTCCCGGGATCAACATACAGCTGACGGGCGAAACGCCGCTGAACTTCGATTTTCGCAAGGTCAGCGGCGACGATGTCAACCGCGCAGAGGCTCGCGTACTCCCGGTTACGCTTGTCTTGCTTCTAATAGCATTCGGAAGTGTTGTAGCTGCCATGCTCCCGCTGGGTGTAGGGCTGTTGGCGATCTCTATGACCATGGGGACAGCTGCATTGCTCGCAAACCACCTGCACCTATCGATTCTGGTAGAGAATCTGGCAACGATGCTTGGCCTCGGGCTCGGCATCGACTATGCACTGCTTATGGTGAGCCGATTTCGCGAGGCATTGGCCAATGGGCACGACGCGAACGACGCTGCCGCCTTTGCGGCACACCAGGCAGGCAGAACGCTCGTCATCTCGGCAGCAACAGTGGCGATCGGATTTGCGGCGCTACTGACGGTGCCTATCAGCGAACTGAGTTCGATCGGAGTGGCCGGCCTGCTGGTGGCTGCGATGAGCGTGCTGATCTGCACGTGCATTCTGCCGTGGGTGCTCGGACTGCTGGGCGTTCGCGTCAATTCCTGGCGGCTGCATATTCCTGGGCGTTGGCAGTCCAGTCGCAACGATGGATTAGTAAGCTCCAACGCGCGTTGGCGTCGCTGGGGGCACCTCGTGACCGGCAGCCCATGGACCGCATTGACGGTAGCCGGACTACCCTTGTTGGTACTCTCGTTTCAGGCTTGGCGAATCTCGCCTGGCCTGCCGCCCGGCAACTGGCTTCCCGCCAGCGCGGAGTCAGTGCAGGGGCTCCACTCATTGGAAGGGATGGGGCGATCCGGCATTGTCCAGTCGCTCCGGGTCGTTCTGGAGTTGCCAAAAGCCGCATCGCCAAGCACGCCGGCCGGATGGATGGCGGTGAGCAGATTCACGGATTACGTGGCAACGGATGCAAGGTGTTCTGAAGCGATCTCCCTTACAACGTTGTCGGGAGACGCAGATGCCCCAAACACTCTGAGCTTCCTGCCGGAAGAAACACGCAAAAGTTTTCTTCGCGATGATGGCCTGGCGACTTTGATTGAAGTGCTGCCGATCTCTACGCTCACACCGGCCGAGCAGAACCGCTGGTTGCGCGAATTGCGCTCCGCAGACATCCAGAAGATCACCGGCATCACCGGAGCTGCGATCCGGATTGGAGGGATTGCGGCGATCAATGCCGACTATGACGCAGTTGTCAGGCAGCGCCTACCCATGGTGATCGCGGGCGTGGTGATGGGGAGCTTCGCTGCGGTTCTTGTGGGATTGCGGTCGCTCTTTGCCGCATTCAAGGCGATTCTGCTGAACCTCTTTTCAGTGGCAGCTTCTTTCGGGGCGCTGGTATTGGTATTTCAAGATGGATACGGAAGCAGCTTGCTGGGAGTGTCCGGCGCCACCCGAAGTGTGTTTCCGATTATCCCGATCCTCTCTTTTGCAATTGTCTTCGGCCTCAGTATGGACTACGAGGTCTTTCTCGTCTCCCGAGTTCTCGAGGAGCGGCGCAAGGGACTGCCAGAGAGAGCCGCCGTGATTGAGGGCATGGCAAGCACCGCAGGGCTCATTACAAGTGCCGCAATGATTATGATCGCAGTATTCGCCGCATTCATGCTGGGAAACTTCCTGGTTATCAAGATGCTTGGATTCACCTTGGCGGTGGCTGTGCTCATCGACGCAACAGTTGTGCGCATGGTCATCGGCCCTGCGCTCTTGCAGATTGGAGGAGACTGGAACTGGTGGCCTTTGGGTCTCTCTGGCTCCCAAGCCACACCCGGAGCGGAGGTCGCCCGATGACTTCAAACACAAAAAGTCCTCCGCGGAAAGAGGACCATTCATAAGCAATGAACCAGATCACGATTCACGAAGCGGACGGCGTGGAATTGGTTGCGCTGACCAGAGCGACACCCATGGTTGGACGGATCGCATTGCGAGTCGACCGGGAACCGGATTTCCTCGCGGACCTGGTTCCCGCGACGACGGGCTTCTCATGTTAGAAGAAAAATTCTGGCCTTAACAAATTCTCTGCGTGCTATCAATGATCGGCGATGTTGCCCCCGGCGAACTTGGGGCACGCGAGGAACGCGCTCCTTTCCGGATTCTTATGGATTCGTGGCAAGTATATCGAGCATCTGGATTACTGGTGGCTCGGCAAATAGCTCTTCTGCTTTCGCGAACAAAAGCTCGGCGGTCTGACCATTAAGGTGGGCGTCCCGGCTCTCTTGATTTGGAAATGTATCGAAGATTCCGTACAGCGAACTATCAAATTTCACTGCATACCAGGTTATGGTTCCAATCTCCAGGAGCACGAGTGCACGCGCTGAGACAAGAAATTCTTCAACGGCGGCCTCTTTTCCAGGCCGTGCACGCAACTGCGCGAACAATGCGAACTGATCCATCCCTGCGTTCCTCCGCCCTGGGAACACTAAAGCTCATGTTTTTGTCTTGGCACATCAGATCCGGATCGGCATGCAGAATTGTCAGGGAGGGCGTTGCGGGAAGGAACGGCCCGCAGATGTGGGTTGCGGAGGACGCAAGGCGGCCGCAGCATGCGAGGAGGCTTCCCTCCCCCCCTCGACGGATGTAAGCGGCTATTGGGTCGAACGCATTTGCAGTCTCATTCGTAACGCAGCGCGATCATTGGGTCTACCTTCATTGCCTTTCTGGCAGGGACATAGCAGGCCAACAGTGCAATCGCCATGAGGAGTAAGGAGACCGCGACAAATGTTATAGGATCGCTGGAATGGACGCCATAGAGGAAGCGGGTCATCAAGTGCGTAACAGCGAGGGCCCCGACAATACCGATGGCGATTCCGGCGCAGGCTAGACGACAGCCCTGCTTGAGGACCATGACAAAGACCTTCGAACGCCGAGAGCGACGCGAACGCCAATTTCCGAGGTGCGCTGAATCACCGAGTAGGAGATGACGCCGTACATGCCAACCGCAGCCAGGAGAAGTGCCAGAATTCCGAAAGCGCCCAGCAGCAACACAGCAAATCGGTCGGCGGTCGTCGAAGTATCGACCAGCGTGGTGAGCGTTGCATAGTTCGCTAACGGCAAGTCCGGGTCGATCGCATGCACCGCCTCCCGCACGCCGGTCGCGATCGTATCCGGGGCGCCCTTGACACGGACTGCATACTGCAGCGCCTGCATGTTAGGGAACGTCTTCATCTCATTCTGGGTGTAGGGCACGAACATTGTCGGAGCCGGATCTTCTCGGAGAGAGACTTGCTTGATATCAGCAGCCACACCAACAATCGTTCTTACTGGAATCTTTGTCCAACCCACTCCCACCTGTTTGCCTACCGGATCTTGACCAGGCCAGTATTTCTTTGCCATTGCGCTGTTGATGATGGCGACCGGCGTGGTACTGAGGGTGTCTCCATCCGCGACATCCCGCCCGCGTTGCAAAGGAGTACTCAAACAATGAAGTGATGAGTGAATCCATCCGCTCGATGGAGTAACGGATTTCCTGGTAAGACTCGTTCCTTTCTGTCTCGCTGATACCCGGCTGAGTGAGAAGTTCCGCATTCGCCAGAATGGCGGACAAAGGAAGGCGAAGATCGTGGCAAATGTGGGCGCCCATCCTGTTTACGTCGGATTGCGGCTTCGGCACTGGAATATCATGTGGGATAAACCGTAGGGACCCAGCTGACGATAGCCACGATCTCCTCGAAGTTGTGCTCCGAGCGCAGTTCCTCCCGGAGATAAACATTCTCCTTCTCCAACCGAGCCTTCAGGCTGGCGATCTTCTCGTA
>Ga0181537_10001644_pt1 | contig 20356 bp, 20 predicted proteins | sample PEATcosm2014_Bin_39_FD_119765 | JGI IMG/M metagenome (GOLD analysis project Ga0181537, IMG submission 119765) | Peatland microbial communities from MTU Mesocosm Facility, Houghton, MI, USA - PEATcosm2014_Bin23_10_metaG | ecosystem: Environmental > Terrestrial > Soil > Wetlands > Peat | place... | reverse complement strand
CTTGCATCTCGCCGTCTCGAAACCGGACCTCATCAAGATCGTGCTGTTCGGCTACGGCCAGCCGACGCACTCGCCGATACCGCCAAACGATCCGTTCTTTGACGCGTCGATCCCGTTCACCAAGGCCGATCCCGTTGCCGCTAAGAAATTGCTGGCCGAGGCCGGCTATCCGCAAGGCGTCAAGGTGCCGATGGTGATACCGGTCGGTCGGCCGGTGCGCGAGCGGCTCGGCATCACGATCGCGCAGCTGGCCAAGCCAGCGGGGTTCGATTTCGACCTGCAGCGTGTGCCGTATGCCCGGTACACCGCCGAGATCTCGGGCAAGGCGCCGATCTATATCGACGGGTTTTTCGCCCGACCGAATATCGATACCGCCGTCTATCCGCTCTATTACTCGAGCGGGTCGTGGAATGAGCGGCTATGGCATTTGAAGGATCCGAAGATCGACGAGGTGCTGGACAAGGCACGCGTCACCGGTGATCCCGAACAACAGAAGGCGCTCTACAAAGCCTTTCAGCGCGAGGCCAGCGAGCAGCAGCCCGGCTATATCGCCTATGCGGCTGATTTCATCGTCGCCTATCGCGCCGATCTGAAGGACCACAAGGTCCATCCGATGCGCTGGATCGATCTGCGCACCGCGTCTTTGCCAAATTAGCGAATGCTCGGTTTCGCCGCACAACGACTGGCGGCGATTGCCGCGACCCTCGTCATCATGTCGTTTGTGATCTTCGCGGTAACCCAAATTCTGCCCGGTGATGTCGCGCACACGATCCTTGGCCAGTTCGCCACCAACGATCAGATCAAGGCCCTGGAACAGTCGCTCGGGCTCAACGACCCCTGGTACCTGCAATACGGCCGCTGGGCCGCCGGTGTCCTGCACGGCGATCTCGGTCGTTCTCTGGTCATGCAGCGGCCGATCGGCCCGGAAGTATTTGGCGCGCTCGGCCGCTCGGCGCTGCTCGCGCTGCCCGCCTTCATTCTCGTTGCGCTGATCGGATTGTCGTTGGGGATTCATTCCGCGACGCATCTTGGGCGAGCCAGTGATCACCTCGTGTCGATGACGCAATATCTGTTTATCGCGGTGCCGGAATTCTTCTGGGCGATCATCGCGATCCTGTTCTTCGCACGCTATCTCGGCTGGCTGCCGGCGACGGGGTATGCGCCGCTATCGGAAGGGTTCTGGCCCTGGCTCAGCCACATGCTGCTGCCGATTGCGACGCTGGTGTGCGGCCTGATCGCGCATGTGTCGCGGCTGACCCGGTCGGGCATGATCGAGGTGCTGCAATCGACTTATATCGTCGCGGCGCGCGGGCGCGGGCTCTCGCGTCGCGACGTGTTGTGGCGGCACGCCTTGCCCAACGCGATCCTACCGGCGATTACCGTTCTCGCCATCGATGTCGGCATCTTGATCGGCGGCATCGTCGTCGTGGAGACGGTTTTCGCCTATCCCGGTCTCGGCCGGCTACTGGTGTTCGCCGTCGAACAGCGCGATCTGCCGCTCTTGCAAGCCGGCGTGCTGGTGGTGACCGCGGTCTACGGCCTCGCCAACCTGATCGCCGACCTGCTCTACGGCTATTTCAACCCGCGTATCCGGTTCGGACGGCAGATCGCATGAGAGGCGTTCCGGGCGCGGTCTGGGTCGGTGGCGCTATTCTGGCGGCGATTGTGACGCTCGCGGTCCTGGGACCGTTGATCGAGCCGTATCCGTTCGATGAATTCGATGTGGTCAACCGGCTGCAGGCACCGAGCCAGCTGCATTGGCTCGGGACCGATGAGTTTGGCCGCGATGTGCTGAGCCGGCTGATGCACGGCGCCGCGTATTCGCTGGTCATGGGGTTTGGGGCGACGGCTATCAGCCTGGTGATCGGCATGCCGCTGGGGCTGGTCGCCGCTTATTTTGGCGGGATTTTGTCGGCCTCGATCATGCGGCTGATCGATTTGCTGATGGCCATGCCGCCGATCCTGTTGGGGCTGCTGGTGCTGGCGGTGACCAGCCCGAGCGTGTGGAAGACCATGGTTGCGGTCGGGCTGATCTATGTTCCGATCATGACTCGGCTGGCCCGGGCCGTGGCGCTCAGCCTGGTCGGTGAGGAGTTCGTCCTTGCCGCGCGGGCTCGCGGCGACAATGCGATCTACATCCTCTTTGCCGAGCTGCTGCCCAATGCCTGGCCGCCGATCATCGTCGAATGCGGGTTGCGGGTGACCTTCGCGATCCTGCTTGGCTCGGCCTTGAGCTTTCTCGGCCTCGGCTCGCAACCGCCGGGCAGCGATTGGGGGCTGATGATTTCGGATGCCCGTCCGTTTCTCGATGATGCGCCGTGGATGGCGATCGCCCCCGGCGTCGCGCTCTGCATCGTACTGATCTCGATCAACCTGCTTGGTGACGGGCTGCGCCAAGCGCTCGACCCGCGCCTCTTGCGCCGGGCCGCCTGATGCTCAAGGTAAATGGCCTCAGCGTGCGCTACGCGACAGCGCGCGGCGGCGTGCAGGCGCTCGACGATGTGTCGTTCGACATCCCCGCTGGCGGCGCGCTCGGGCTCGTCGGCGAATCCGGGTCCGGCAAGAGCACCGTTGCGCTGGCGTTGCTCGATCTGCTCGGCCCAGCGGCGAGCCTCTCGGCCCGGACATTCAGCTTTGATGGCGAGGATTTGCTCGATCCGGTGCCCGCGCGCCGGCAGGTCTTACGGGGAGACCAGATCGCTATGGTCTTTCAGGACCCCTCGCAAGCGCTCAATCCGGCGATCCCGGTCGGTCGGCAGATTGCGGAGCCGCTGGTGCGCCATCGCGGTCTATCCCGCACGGCCGCGCTGAGTCGCGCCGAGGAATTGTTGGCCGAGGTTGGCCTGCCGCGCCCGCGCGAAGTCGCCGCTGCCTATCCGCATCAATTGTCCGGCGGTATGAAGCAACGGGCGCTGATTGCCGCCGCGCTAGGCTGCGAGCCGCGCCTTCTGGTGCTCGATGAACCGACGACCGCGCTCGATGTCACGATCGAGGCGCAGATTCTCGACCTGATCGAGGAACTGCGCACGAGGCTCGATATCGGCCTGCTGTTCGTCAGTCACAATCTCGGGGTCATCGAGCGCGTGTGTGACGAGGTCGCGGTGCTCTATGCCGGCCGCCTGATCGAGCACGCACCCGCGAAGGCGCTGTTTGATGATCCCCGCCACCCCTATACGCGCGGTCTCCTTGGCTCATTGCCGCGTCCCAATGACGGCCGCGCGCGCCTGACGCCGATCCCGGGCGAGTTTCCGGATCTGACCAAGCCACCCGCCGGCTGCATCTTCGCCGCGCGGTGCGGGCAGGTGGAGCCGCGTTGCGCGGCGCCGCAGCCGGCGCTCGATCTCGGTGACCGCAGCGCGCGGTGCTGGCAGGCCGCCGCACCGGTCGCGGCGATGGCCGCGCCGGTCGTGAACCCGAGGGCGCGCCCGCGTTCGAGCGACCTGCCGCTGCTGGTCGCGGGCAATGTGACCAAAACTTTTCGGCTGGGTGGGCCGTTCGCGCGCAACAAGGTGCACGTCAATGCGGTGGACCATGTCTCGATCCGGCTGATGCCGGGTGAGGTGCTGGGTTTGGTCGGCGAATCGGGGTGCGGCAAGTCGACCCTCGGCCGCTGCGTGCTCCGCCTCGCCGAACCCGATCAAGGCGCGACCATCCAGCTTCTCGGCCGCGACCTTCTGGCGGCGCGCGGCGGTTCGTTGCGGCGTCTGCGCAAGGATGCGCAGATGGTGTTCCAAAACCCCGACGGCTCGCTCAACCCGCGCAAGACGGTGCGGCAGATCCTGCGCCGATCGCTTGTCCTCCATGGCATTGCCCGGGGCAAAGCAGCCGACCGGCGCGTCGATGAGTTGCTCGCGCTGGTACGGCTACCCGCGCACTATACCGGTCGTTATGCGCACCAACTTTCCGGCGGCGAGAAGCAGCGCGTGTCGATCGCCCGCGCGCTGGCGACCGAACCCAAACTGATCGTCCTCGACGAGCCGACCTCCGCGCTCGACGTCTCGGTGCAGGCGGCGATCCTGAACCTGCTCGGCGATCTGCGCGACGAACTCGGATTGGCTTATTTGCTAATCTCGCACGATCTGGCGGTCATCAGTCATCTTGCCGACCGCATCGCGGTGATGTATCGCGGCGCGCTCGTCGAGCTCGGTCCCGCGGAGAGCGTCTTGCGCCCGCCCTATCACCCCTACACCGAGGCGTTGCTGTCCGCCGTGCCGATTGTCGGTTCTGCTTGGCGCGCCGCCGAACGCATCAGGCTACCCGGCGGCATTGTCGGCGCCGCCCCGATTGGTTGCCGGTTTAACGACCGTTGCCCGCGCCGCATCGGTGCGATTTGCGACACGGCGCCGTCGCTCGCGACAGTCGGACCGGACCACGCGATCCGCTGTCACATCGCAAGCGCCGCGCTCACGCCATCGTCGGCTGTCGCCGCCGCGGATTGATCCGCGAGGCGCCGATTCCGATGGTAGCCCGGATCAGCCTTGACCGGCGCCCGCCAGCTCGCTCTTGCGGTGGCTCATTTCGGCCAAATAGCGTGACGGCACTTCCATAAACGGCTTGCGCTGTCGGAGCCAGAACGGGTGATCGGCTGGCGAGTGCATGCCCTGGTTCTTGGGCAAAGGCGGCCACGATGGCATCTGCAACCACAGCCGCATCAGATGGCGGCGGCGCTCGACATCGGGCCAATCCTCGTAGCCGGTACGCCCGTGCAGCATCGTCCGGTTGTTGAGAAACTGGATGTCGCCCTCGCCGATATTCATATCCAGGTAGAGCTCGGGCAGCGACGAGATCCGCTTCATTTCCTCCAAGGCCTCGAGCTGACGGTCCGTCATGACCGCATCGCCGGCGCGGACCGCGCGAAACGGATAGCTGCCGGAAACATTGCAGGTGAACTCGCCGTCCTGCCGCGAGAAGATCACCACCCGTTTGACCAATTCTCCGGTTCCCAGTTCGGCATCGAGCTCCATGCGGCGAAACACGTATTCGTCGCACAGCACATCGAGCAGGTCCGGCCGTTCCTCGAGCAGACGATTGTAGACGGCGCCGGCGCTGACGATCCGGCTGATCCCGCCCGACTTGGCCTCGCGCACGCACATCAATGAGACGACGTCGCAATTGTCGGTGTGCATGCGCTGCGCGCCGCCGGCATGATAGCCGCGGGCCTGCGCCTCGATATCGCTGACATCGAGGACATGACCGAGCAACTCGCCCTGGTAGGATTGCGGCACCGGCCGGCCGACATGTACGCCAAGGCCGAAATAAATCCAGGCCAGCTCATCGACCGAATAGCGCTCGCGCGGCAGGCCGCGCAGCAGCAGGAAGCCTCGGCCAAAACGCAGCTCGTTGCCAAGCTGGGTGAGAAACTCGCCCAGGCTGGACAGCGGGAAATCCGCCGGGGTCATCGCGGGCAAATCGATCGCGCCAAGCGAGCGCAGATGCGCCAGCGCACCATCGATCTCGTCGATCTCGGCAGGCGATAGCACGTGCATCGCTTCCTCGCGGTAATCGATGCTTGGGCCCAACCAAACGGCGCGGCCTTCGACGGGCGTGTGATGAACTGTCATCCGATTGCTCCTTAATACCCCGTTATCTTATGGGATGGCGCGGGTCGTGTCTGCTTCCCCCGCACCGGGCGCCTTTACCTGCGTTCGCTTGGTAGGCGCCCCCATCCTCATGGTTTAGAAACGCTGATAATGACGGGCCAGGCAGAGACGCAACCATGGATTCGCGCGAGATCGCCATTCGGCTCGGCACGGCTCTTCTGCTCGGTAGCGTCATTGGCTTTGAGCGGCAGTGGCGACAACGCATGGCCGGGCTTCGCACCAACGCGCTGGTGTCGATCGGCGCCGCCGGTTTCGTCGTGTTCTCGGCCATGGCGGCGGACAATGATAGCCCGACCCGCGTCGCCGCTCAGATCGTCTCCGGGATCGGCTTTCTTGGCGCTGGCGTCATTCTGCGCGAAGGCATCAATGTCCGCGGTCTCAACACGGCCGCAACGCTCTGGTGCTCCGCGATGGTCGGGACCTTCGCTGGAGCGGGCCAATTGCTCGCGAGCGTGATTGCCGGCGCCTTTGTTTTCGGCACCAACCTCTTTCTGCGGCCCATTATTCAGCTGATCAACAGCCAACCGGCCGGTGCCCTTGAGGTCGAAACGCACTACGTCGTCGAATTGCGGTGCCCGGGCCAGCAAGAGGCGCATATGCGCGCCTTGCTGCTGCAAGCGGCGAGCGGCGCCGGGTTGGGGCTGCGCCGGCTGACGAGTGAAAATCTCGAAGATTCGCCGCAGGTCACGGTCAGCGCCTCATTGGTGTCGCCAAACCGCAACGACGCGGCCCTCGAACAGATCATCGGCCGGATGAGCCTGGAGCCGTTTGTCACGGCGGCGCATTGGCAGGCTGAACAGGCCGCCGCTGACAGCTAAACGTCGGCTGGCCGCCATCTGGAGGCGGAAGTGACAGATCGGCGCGGGACCGCATTCTGTCATGCGGTTCCCGCCATCTGCTCGCGTCTACCGTGCGCCGGCTCCCAACCGCCATCCCGCCAAGTGTAACAGCCGGATCGACGGGTCACGCTTTCGTTACGCTTTGCCCTTTTCGCGGCGAAGCATCATCTTTTTATGCACCACCCGCTCGTCCATATCCGCAAAAGGGGCCAGAAGAACGCGGAAAAACCATGATCGGCGCTGCCTGACCGACACCTGTTCGATCGTCCGGCGGGACGTGGTCAGCGTGACGATCGAAGTACTCATCGTCGTATCGGTGGATGTGTCTGACATACAAATCCTCGTTGTGAGATTGCTCGCCTGTTCTAGGCGAGACCGGTGGGGGGACCTTTCTACTCTGGCTGGTTCTCAGCGATGCCCGAATGACCATTTCTAATTATTCTATAACCAAGACCTGTTGGTGTTGAGAAATATGGATTCAGAAATTCTTTTCGGGACCTCGGGTCTATTTTCGAATCCGGAGGCCTGTATACTTCAGTTAGGTGTATGTTTCTGATGCAAAATGGTTCAAAAACACCCACCGATTCTTTCTCCGGCAGGGCACAAATCTGGGACGCAAGAAGATGATAAGATACGGTTATCTGGCCAAATTGGTCCAGGTTCTCAGTAATAAATATTGTCTGCTCTCGAGAAATTTTATCATCGCTAACCGATTCCATGGACGGGATAAGAGACGCCTGGAGAGGCGTCGGGCGAATGACATTTCCCGCGATGTCGATAACCTTGCCCGCTTCTAAATCTCCTACGACAACGCGCCTGTCTGGTGAGATATCCTTTACTGCAATAAAAATAACAACAAGCGCGGCGACCAGCGTTAAAGAGTATCTGGAGAAAGTGTTTCCCGACGGCCGCGACCGGGCCTCTGGACCCTGATCTCTCGGCCATGCGGCAAGAGGCTCGTTTGTGTCGATGACACCAATGGCCGAGCCGGTCGGTTGGCTCGCAACGCCAGTATCAATCTTGAAAACCCGACCCTGCATTCCGCCACCTTCGCGCGAACCTGACGGCGCGAAACTAGCGGGTTAAGAACCAGAGTTAAAGTCACGTTGATGGCAATTTTGTAAATTTCCCCGGCGCGCTTCCCTTTTGGGCAGACATTCTTGTTTTGCCCACAATATGCTCACTGTGTGGCCTCTAAGTCCATGTAAAATCGCCTAGATTTAACTTAGCGCTCAAGTGAAATTCATCCAAGGCTCGCGGTGTAACGCAAAGGCGCACGGCGGTGTAGGGGCGGGAAGATCTTTCCCGAAGCGCAGCGGTGGAATTAGGAGGTTGTGAGCGCGGCTACGAGCCGCGAAATCCATCATGCGCGCGAAACGGATCAGCCACACCCGATTGATGACATAAGTGTCCGGTTCTTGGGTGTGTAATTTCTGTCGCCAACTGCCGGATCATCCGTCCCACGTCGCGGCGCTGCGGATGATTCAAGGGCATACGCTCGTGTGTCTCTACGAGATCACACAGCGCCTCCGCCGGCGAGCGAAGCCGATGAAGGATGTTTTCTGGAAGCCGCCCCATAGGCACATGTGTAGCGCACCCCGCTCCACGTATCTAGCATGCCTTAAAACCTATTTGTCAGCTTGTGATTAAATTGCTGAATGTCATGCGCCCGTCAATCTTGCACCACGACGATAGTCTGCCCGTGTGACGAAACGGCGCGCTGATCAGGAACATCATCATGAAAGGCCACCCGCCCGCATTGTTCCGGGTGATCAAATTCGGTGGCGGCTACCGCTGGCGCGACGGGGCGATGTCGGAATGTCGCCCAAAAAGGGCAAGCGCGGGTCTAGAAAACCGGACATCACCGGATCGAGCGGTGTTGTCGTCTTGCCGTAGCGCCGGCGCAAAGGTCAGGCGGCAGCGTCCCAGGTCCTTTCGGCACGATGAGCGTGTTGCTTGATATGCTCGCACAGGTTCTGGCGGGATACGGCAAGGCATCGTCGTCCAGCACCGTCGAACTCGCATTGGGCGCGCTTTTCGAGCGCGTAGGCTCGCGTCGTGTGGTGCAGCCGATAGCGGACAACGTCGCCATCGACATCCGCCGAGATCAGCGATTTCGTGACCAGGCTGTCGAGGCCTTCCATGGCGTCTGTTGGCGTGATGCCGCCGCTAGCGGCGGCTTTTGTCGCCGTCCCGAGTTCAAAGGCGCCGCGCAATATCGCCAGCCGGTGCAGCAACGCGCGTTCGGGAAGCGTCAAGAGCCCGTAGCTCCAATCATAGGTTGCCCGCAGCGTCTGATGACGTGGCAACGCCGTCCGTCTGCCGGTGGTGAGCAATCGCAGGTAATCGTCGATGCGATCGGCAAGGGTTTGGACACCCAGCGCCGCTGCCTGCACAGCAGCCATCTCGATTGCCAGCGGGATGCCGTCGAGCTTGCGGCAGATTTCGGCGATGGCCATCGCGCTGCTTTGCTCGACGGCGACGTCCAGGTTCGCCGCGCCGAACGAGCGCGCGCGCTCGACAAACAAGGAGACGGCACGAGAACCCAGCGGATCGGTCTCGTTGGCTGCGGGCAGCGCCAGCGGTCTCACGCGGTAGACCCATTCCCCGTATGCCTTGAGCGGCTCGCGGCTCGTCGCGATGACGTGCGTTCCCGCGCTGGCGCGCAACAAAGCTTCGACCAGTTCTGCCGCCGCGTCGATCACGTGCTCGCAAGTGTCGAGCACGATCAACAATTTCCGGGCACCGAGTGCGGCTGCAAGACGTTCGGGGCCTGCCTCGCCGGCGGTGAGATCGAGCCCGACCGCGCTGGCGACGGCGGCGGGAACAAGCTCGGGATCGCGGAGCGACGACAGATCGGCGACCCACACGCCATCCGGAAATCGCGATCGCAATTGCCGTGCGGCCTCGACAGCAAGCCGGGTCTTGCCAATGCCGCCGGCGCCGGTGAGCGTGATGAGACGATGGGAGCCGGCAAGGGCAAGAACCTCCCGCAACTCGACGTCGCGGCCGATTAGATCGGAAACTGGCTCACACAGATTTGTCGCGGCGAGAACCGACGCCTCGGCGATACCGCCTGCGTCCGATTGTTCCTCGCCGCCCCGCACGACGGAGCGGACGTCGCCGGTGAATTGATAGCCGCGGCCGGCGATCGTTCGGATCAGCTCACGATCCGTTCCGAGAGCGTTGCGTAGCGCCGAAATTTGAACTTGGAGATTGTTGTCCGTGACGGCCAGGCCTTGCCAGACCCGGTCCATCAGCGCGTTCCTGCTGACGATCGCGCCGCGCGCTTCGATCAGCGCCACAAGGATGTCGAAGGCCCGCGAGCCGAGTTCCAACGGCGCATCGTCAATGAGCAGCCGTCGTTGTCGCGGGTAGAGGCAAAAACTCCCAAACGCAAAACACTCCGTGTCTTCTCGATCGGCTTGCATGGCCTTCTCCGATAGAAGCAGGAGAACAACGTCATGCGTTACTATCGCGCCAGCCATGCAACGGCTACTTGCGTGAGGAATAATGCAAGTGACGCGGAGGGCGACTTTGATGAAACCTTGGTTTTAACGAATTACAACGGCGTATACCGGACGATCATTGATGATATGCGCGGGGCTATCCGCACCCATCCTAAGCGTCAGGAGATCTATACTTTGGTTTAGGTGGGGTTAGGCATCGCCGGCGAGCTTTAGCCGATCCGCCATGCGGGCGAGATCGGGCAGCGACGATGCCTTCATTTTGCGCATGACCTGGCTGCGGTGGACTTTGACCGTGATCTCGCTGATGCCGATATCGGCGGCGATCTGCTTGTTCAGCCGTCCGGTCACGACCAGCGCCATAACCTCGCGCTCACGCGAGCTCAGGCTCCCAAAACGCTCCCGCAACATCGCGGTCGCCTTGTCGTTCTCGAGCCAGACGCGATCCTGCTCCAGCCCCTGATGGATCGCGTCCAGCAACTCCTGATCGCGGAACGGCTTGGTCAGGAACTCGATGGCGCCGCCTTTCATTGCCTGTACCGACATCGGGATATCGCCGTATCCGGTAATAAAAATAATCGGGACGTGAATGCCGGACGCCATCAGCTCGCGCTGAAAATCGAGACCGCTGCGGCCCGGGAGCCTGACGTCGAGTACCAGGCAAGTCGGCCCGGCGGGGCGTCCTTCGCGCATAAATTCGGGAACCGAACCCAAGACCTTGACCTGCAGGCCGACGGATCGAAGCAGGCCGCCGAGGGCCTCGCGGATCCCGGCGTCATCGTCGACAACAATAACGGTCGGCTCCTCGGTCATCGCTCGCAGAGTCACCACAATGATGAAGACGACGAAATTCAGCCGGGAGTGTGCACCTAACCTCGGATATCCGTCGACAACAATGCGCCGGAGCGAGCCGTCGTCGGCCATGTATTCGGACGTGCGAATAGAAAATCGGACAGGCGATCCGGGAAGATCAATTGGCGCTTCGGGGGCAAGCTCTTCTCACATCGGTCATGTATGCAATCAAGGAGGGTTACCGTGAGCACCATCACGACAAAGGATGGCACGCAAATCTACTACAAGGATTGGGGCAGCGGGCAGCCCGTCGTGTTCAGCCACGGCTGGCCGCTTTGCGCCGATGCCTGGGACAGCCAGATGCTCTATCTCGGTTCGCGCGGGTATCGCGTCATCGCCCACGATCGCCGCGGCCACGGACGATCGGGCCAGACCTGGCAGGGCAACGACATGGACACCTACGCCGACGATCTGGCGGCGCTGACCGAGGCGCTCGACTTGCGCGACACGATCCATATCGGGCACTCGACCGGCGGTGGCGAGGTGGCCCGCTATATCGGCCGGCACGGCACGAAGCGGGTGGCCAAAGCCGTGCTGATCTCCGCTGTGCCGCCGCTGATGCTGAAGACCGCGGCCAATCCCGGCGGTTTGCCGCTCGACGTGTTTGACGGCATCCGGGCCGCCGTCGTCGCTGACCGCGCGCAATTCTTCAAGGAATTGACGATGCCGTTCTACGGCTACAATCGGTCGGGCGCCAAGATATCCGAAGGCATGCGCGAGAATTTCTGGCTGCAAGGAATGCTGGCCGGGATCAAGCCGGTCTACGATTGCATCAAGGCCTTCTCCGAGACCGATTTCACCGCGGATTTGAAGAAGTTCGACGTGCCAACGCTGATCATCCATGGCGACGCGGACCAGATCGTGCCGATCGATGCGGCCGGCCGCGCTTCAGCAAAGCTGGTCCCGAATGCGGTTCTCAAGGTCTATCCGGGGGCACCGCACGGTCTCGCGCAGACGCTTCACGAGCAGGTCAATGCCGACCTCGTGGATTTCATCAAGGCCTGACGGCGTCGTCAGTCACCTGCGAGCCCGACGGGCAACCGCTAGAGCCCATCACGTCCGCTAACGGCACCCGCTCAGTTCTCGCGGGCGAGCGCCGGCATTTTTGCCTTAGCCATGAGAGCGTCGTGGCTCGGTGCACCAACCACCATCCTGAACTGGGTTCCCTGCTATGAAATCATCCACACTAAAAACCCCACCCATCTCCACGCTTGCCGGCCTCGTGCTCTGCCTCGGGTTGGCGGTCGTGCCGCGTCACACCGCAATCGCGGGAACGGACGGCGCCGCCACCGTGCAGGCGTTCTACGACACGCTGCTCGATACGATGCGCAACGGCGCGAGGCTCGGCATGCAAGGCCGCTACGCCGAACTCACGCCCGCGATCCGGCGTAATTTCGATATTCCCTTGATGACCCGTCTGGCGGTCGGTCCGGCATGGGGCGGTCTCAACCCGACGCAGCAGGCGCAGGTCACGCAGGCCTTCGAGCGCTATGTTGCCGCCGTCTACGCCGAGCGCTTTGACAGTTACTCGGGCGAACAGCTCAAAGTAACCGGTGAGACGGCATCGACGGCAGGCACCGTCATTACCAGCCAGATCGTTTCATCGAGCGGCGAGCCGGTGCATATCAATTACCTGATGCGCCAGAACGGCGGCGCCTGGCAGATCGCCGACGTGTATCTCAACGGCACGATCAGCGAACTTGCGACGCGGCGATCGGATTTCGCGTCGATTCTGGCAACACGAGGGATCGACGGTTTGATCGCGGCACTCAACGAGAAAACCGCCGCTTTGGGCGCGGTGCGCGCGTCGTAAAAGGGCCTTCAGATCTTGCGTTCCCGAGCTGCAGCCGAACCGGACCGATATCTAGCGCCGGCGCCGGCCGGCTCTCGGCTGACGTGAAAAATCGGGATCAGTAAGTGATCTGCTTACCCTTGCGTAGCTAAAGCGAACGCCTTTTCGCCCCCAATGCATAAACCAAAGTATAATCGGCGGAGACTTGAGTTTCTCATGTTTCCTGAAATACTGGCGAACAGGAGCCTTGTACGGGTAGCCCCGGAATCACTGCCTAGTTTTTGGTTTTTTAAGGCTCCGGGGAGGCAGAGTGCCAAAGAGAAAGCCTCTTATATCTATCGTCGACGATGATGAATCGGTGCGCGAGGCGACTACGGGCCTAATGCAGTCATTGGGATATACCGCCGCGGCCTTTCCGTCCGCGGAGGATTTCCTGCAATCACAACAGGTTCCCCGGACCTCTTGCTTGATCGCCGATGTCAACATGCCGGGGATGAGCGGACTCGATCTGCACCGCCATTTGTCGGCCTCGGGCAATCGGATCCCAACCATTCTCATTACTGCGTATCCTGACGAAAGCATTCGCGAGCGCGCGCTGAATGCCGGGGTCATTTGCTATCTCACCAAGCCGTTTGAAGAGAGCGATCTGCTCTCTTGTCTCCATTCCTCTCTGCCATCTAACGGCCCGTGAGGGCGTTGCGTCGCTACGAGCTTATCCTCGGCCCGACGGGTGGGGGGCTTGGCAGTATTCCGGTGATTCAGGGCGAACCGTCCTGGTGGAACAGCTTTGGAAAATCTGTCGCAACGTGCCAACATTGATCGCGGTTAGCGGCCGGTCCGCGAGCGATCGAAGAAGAAGTCACGCCGAGTCGGCCCGAGGGATGCCCCCGAAACCGCGATGCAGCCCATCGACCTCAGAAAATTCTCGCGTCTCGCTTCTTGGTTTTTATTGGGCTGCACAATCCTTGGGTTGCTGACTTGGGCCGCGTTCGGGCTCAACTTAAGTCTGGCGACGGTATGCCTTCTTTACATGGTCGTCGTCGTGGCGCTGTCGATTACGGGCAATGTCGCTTCCACGATCGGTCTGGCTATCGTCGCCGCTCTGGCTCTGAACTATTTCTTCACCGAGCCGCGTTTCAGTTTCGCAATTAATACTTGGGAAGATTTGATTGCGGTCATTGTCTTTGTCGTGACTGCTTTGGTGATCGCCGATCTTGTCCGGCGAGCGCGCCGGCTGGGTGAGGTCGCGGCGCTGCGTGATCAACTTCAGCTGATCATCGACACAATCCCCGCGGTGGTTTGGAGCAATTTGCCGGATGGCTCGGATGAGTTCTTGAACCGCCGGTTTCGCGATTACTCTGGCTTGGCCGTCGGCGAGGGGCAAGGCCCGTCCTGGATGACGATATTGCATCCTGACGACCGCGCCGAAGACACCTGGCGCGAGGCGCTGGCCGCGGGGGAACTGTTTGAAAGGGAAGCGCGCTTGCGCGCGGTCGATGGGACCTATCGCCGGTTCTTGCTGCGTTTTGTGCCGTTGCGCGACGGGCAGGGCAACATCGCCAAATGGTATGCCACCAGCACCGACATCGAGGATTTAAAGCGCGCGGAAGAGGAATTGCGCCAGCGCGAGGTTTATTTGCGCGAAGCCCAGGCCGAGTTGGCCCATGTCAATCGCGTCACCACCACGGGGCAGTTGGCGGCATCGATCGCCCATGAAGTCGCACAGCCGGTCGCCGCGTCGGTGACCAACGCCAACGCCGCCTTGCGATGGCTCGCCGCCGAACCGCCCGACCTCGACGAGACCCGGCTGGCGCTCAGCCGCATCGTCAGAGACGGCAGACGCGCCAGCGATATCCTCGGCCGTATTCGCGCGCTTGTCAGGAAGGCGCCACCGCGGAAGGACCAGCTCGACATCAACGAAATGATCACCGAAGTCCTCGCCTTGACCCGCGCCGAACTGCGCCGGAACCGGATCTCGGCGCGGACCGAATTGGCGAGCGCCCTTGAGCCAATTCACGGCGATCGCGTCCAGCTGCAACAGGTGTTGCTGAACCTGATCCTCAATGCGATCGAAGCGATGAGTGGGGCGGAGGAGGGGCTGCGGAACCTGTTGATCACGACCGAAGAGGGTGACGCGAATACCGTGCGCGTCTCGGTCCGCGACACAGGGCCGGGGCTGCCGCCGGAGGCTCATGCCCGGTTGTTCGAGGCTTTCTATACGACCAAATCCAGCGGCATGGGCATGGGGCTATCGATCTGCCGCTCGATCGTCGAGGCTCATGGCGGGCGGGTATGGGCGACCGCCAACGAGCCGCGTGGCGCCGTTTTCCAATTTACGCTGCCACGCGAGGCGGGGACGGCGGCGTAAGTCGCGGTCGCGTGATCCTATCGCTTCACGCGACGATGCGACGCCGATCGTCGGATCACAATGCCGTTGACCGTGCGATTGGAGAACCGGCCGGGCGATCTGGGAAGACCAATCGGCGCGTACGCCTTGATATCCGCTGCGCAGCGGATGACGTGTTTTGCGATCGCCGGGGCCGTGCGGCCAATCCTCGCCGGTAAGGTCCAAGAGGGACCCCCGATGCCGGCGCCCGTTTCTGAACCTGGCAGGGGAGGGCGCGGAAGTGGACGTCGACGGATTGATCACCGTGCGAAGCAGTCACGGTCCGGAAGAAACGATGAACCGGTTCGAAGCGGCGGTCAGGACGAGAGGTATGACCGTGTTTGCCCATGTCGATCACGCGGCGGGGGCGGCGGCCGTCGGCCTGCCGCTGCGGCCGACCGATCTCCTGATCTTTGGCAATGCCAATGGCGGCACGCCGCTGATGCAATCGGCTCAGACGGTCGGCATTGATCTGCCGCTAAAGGTGTTGGTTTGGCAGGATGCCGCGGGCGATACATGGCTCTCTTACAACGACCCGAGTTGGTTCATGAAGCGACACGGGCTGGGTGGCGAGGCCCAAGCACCGGTCGACGCCATGACCGCCGCGCTCGACGAGATGGCGACCGCCGCCACCGCAACGCCGCAGCGGCCATAGCTCGCCCCGAAGTTGGTTGATAGGGTCTCGCCCTGAGATAGCCAGGAGAATGCCATGGCGGAACATCGGGGCGGCTGTCATTGCGGCAATCTTCGCCTAAGCCTGCGCCTGTCCCAGACGCCCGAGGATGTGGCGGTGCGCGCCTGCGGCTGTTCGTTCTGCCGCGCGCATAACACGCGAACGACCAGCGACCCGAAGGGGGCGGTCGAAATCTGGGCCGAGGATTGGGCGCTCGTCGAACCCTATCGCTTTGGCTCGGGCACGGCCGAGTTCCTGATTTGCCGGCGCTGCGGCGTCTATATCGGCGCCATCGGCGAGACCGGGGCAGGGACAAGCGCCGTCATCAACACCAATTGTCTCGATGACCGTGCCGCATTCACCCGGCAGGCGACCCCAATCGATCACAATGGCGAAGCCACCGAAGACCGGCTCGCCCGCCGCGCGACGAATTGGACGCCGGCCACCATCCACCGCTGATTATTGTACCGGCTGGGCGGCGTACGGCGACGCTATTTACGTGAAGGCGTTGTGGTACGCGTTCAGCGCGGGGGCTCCGCCCAGATGGACGTAGAGGATTCTGGCGCCTTTCGAAATCTCGCCGCTTTTGGCCATCGCGATCAGTCCCGCCATGGACTTTCCTTCGTAGACCGGATCGGTCAGCATCGCTTCCAGCGACGCCGCCTTGCGAATGGCGGCGATGGTGCCCTCATCGGGCAAACCATAATCGGGACCGGCGAAACGCGGGTCGATCTCGACCTCCTCATCGCGAATTTCGCGATTCAAGCCGATCAGTTCGGCGGTGGCGCGGGCGATCTTGGTGACGGCGGCGCGGGTCATCTCGGCATTGGCGGCCGTATCGATGCCGATCAGCCGCCGCCTGCGTTCTTGCGCGCCAAAACCCACCACCATGCCGGCTTGGGTTGAGCCGGTGCACGTGGCGGTCACGACGACATCGAAGAAGATGCCGTTTTCCTGCTCCTGGGCGGCCACCTCATCAGCAAAATCGGCATATCCGAGACCACCAAGCGGATGGTCGGATGCGCCGGCCGGGATCGCGTAGGGTTTTCCACCCTCGCGCCGCACCTGCTCGAGTGCCCTCTCCCAGGTTTCCTTGACCGCGGTCGAGTATCCTTCGCCCTCGAGCAGGGTCGTGGCTCCCATCAGACGCGACAACAGGATGTTGCCGACCTTGTCGTAGACCGGGTCATCCCACTTGGTCCATTCCTCCTGGACCAGGCGGCACTTCATGCCCAGCACGGCGGCGACCGCCGCCACTTGCCTTGTGTGATTGGATTGGATGTTGCCGATCGACACCAGCGTGTCACATCCCTGCGCCAGCGCGTCGGCCGCCAGCCATTCAAGCTTGCGGATCTTGTTGCCGCCAAACGCGAGGCCCGAGGCGATGTCGTCGCGCTTTGCCCAAACCTCGACCCCGAGCTCCGCCGACAAGCGCGGCAAAGGGTGAATGGGCGACGGCCAGAACGCGAGCCGGCGCCGCGGGAACTTGCTGTCGAGGTGGAGAGCCATGTCGGCAGGCCGGCTTAATCCGCTTCGTTGCCGATGACGTGGTCGAGGATCCAATTCTTGTAGTCGTGGACCAGCCGGTCCTTTGGGTGAAAGCAACCGGGGACGTGGATCGGTGATCGCAGCCCTTGTTGCTGGCGCTCGCAGGCCAGCACGTCTTCGTCGCGCACCACCCGCGAATTGGCCATGTAGGTGTCGAGGATCGCGTCGAACTCGGGCAGTTCGGTCGTCGCTTTCGGTACCATGAACGAGGTGACGAGCAGCGAGCGCTCCGGACCCAACGGGTGAATTTCGGTTGCTGACACCGAGTCGATATTGAACCCCATCGAGGCGTTGGCGTGGATGTGCGGAAAGAACGATCCGGTCTTGTGCTCGGGCGCCATGTCGAGTTCAGGGAACGCCTGCTGGCCGTCGCGCACGCCGCGCGTGCCCTCGAACCGCGTGTAGTGCATCAGGTAATTGCCGATATTGACCGCCGGGTCGTGGAAGTCGCGCCGCGAGACGTATTTCCGGTTCAGCGTCGTCTTGTGGACAAACGGCACATGGAGGCCGTCGCTGAAATTCTCGAGATAGAGCTTCCAGTTGGCTTCCATCGGGTACTCGATGCGGGAAACGCAGACGAGCGAATCCGGCTGCCACGGCGCGGTGCGCTCAGGCAGATCGCCGAGATCGTCGAGCAATGACGGGCTGTCGGGGTTAAAGTTAATCCACATCAGACCCGCCCACAGCTCCAGCTTGACTTGCTGCAGCCCGTGCTTGGTTTTGTCAAAGCCGGTCGCGTCCTCCCACATCGGCGTCGCGTAAAGCTCGCCTTTAAGGGTGAAGGCCCAGTTGTGGTAGGGGCAGACGACACGCGCGCAGGTGCCGCTGCCCTCGGCCATGATCGAGCCGCGATGCGGGCAGGAATTAACAAAGGCGCGGATCATTTTGTCCTCGCCACGCGCCACGATCAGCGGCACACCCATGAATTCCTTGGCGAAATAACTGCCGGGCTCGGGCACCTGGCTTTCATGGCCGATGCAGTTCCAATAGCGGAAGAAAATCCGCTCGCGTTCGCGCTCGTAGAACCGCTGCGACGTGTAGCACCAGCCCGGCAGCGTCACCGCCCGGTCGGGCTGCTGGCGCACGCCCGCGTAATGTTGTGGGTTGAACACATCGCTCGGCTCAAACATCGGAAACATGGGTGTCCCTCCCCGGCGCCAGCACAACGCCATCACGGCCAACGGTTCTGCCCGTCATGCAAAGATCAAGCCTCGGCGCGGAAGACGCGTTGGGTCAAATCGCCGGATGCCGTTCATCCGTGCCGGCGGCGCGTTCCCATTCGCGTGCCACCTGGAAAAGGCTGGCTTCCGCGAAATTGCGGCCGACGAATTGCACCGAGAGCGGCAAGCCGCCGGATGAGAGCCCGGCCATCATCGCCAGCGCCGGGTGACCGGTCACATTGAACGGCGTGCGCGCCTGCCGCGGATAGGTCCGCTCGGTTTCGACCGGGTCGTCGATGCGGCTTGGCGGGTCCATCGCGCTGGCGCAAAGCAGCACGTCGACCTCGCGCAACGCCTCCTCGACCAGCGCGATCATTTCCAGACGCCGGCGCGCGGCCTGGACATAATCGCCCGCGCTCATGAACGCACCGGCCAACAGCCGACGCCGGGCAAGTTGCCCGTAATCCCCGGGCCGCTCGCGCAGCCACGGCGCATGAATGGCCCAGGCCTCGCTCTGCAGGATCACCCGGTTGACCGCGCCGAATTCTTCGAGCGTCGGCAGGCGGATATCGCGAATATCGGCGCCGCGCGACTGCAGCGTGTGCGCGACATTTTCCAACGCGCTGGTCACTTCAGGGTCGGCCGGCACGTCGGTTTCGTGGAAATGCCGGACAAACCCGATGCGCAGCCCGCGTACCCCGCGCTCCAGGCCGGACGCGTAATGGCCGGCGGGTGCCGCGGCGCTGCCGGGATCGAGCGGATCATGTCCGGCGATCGTGTCGAGCATCAGCGCGTTGTCGCTGACGGTGCGGGTCAGCGGCCCGACATGGTCGAGTGTGAAGGAGAGCGGAAACACCCCGCGGCGCGACACCAGCCCATAGGTCGGTTTGAGCCCGACAATGCCGCAGGCGCTCGCCGGGTTGCGCACGCTGCCGCCAGTGTCGCTGCCAAGCGCCATCGGAAAAAGCCCGGCGGCGACGCCGGAGCCGGAGCCCGATGATGAGCCGCCGGGATGATGATCGGCGTTCCATGGGTTGCGCGCCGGCGGCCAGGGCAGATCGTGGCTCGGGCCGCCGATCGCGAATTCATGGGTCGAAAGCTTGCCCAAAACGATGGCGCCCTCGGTGCGCAGGCGCGTCACGCACACCGCGTCGGCGGTCGCGACATTGTCGACCAAGATCTTCGAGTGACAGGTCGTCGGCAGCCCGGCGACATCGATGATGTCCTTGATGCCGACCGGCACGCCGTGAAACCGCCCGCGCGGACGGCCTACGGCAATTTCAGTCTCGGCCGCTTTCGCCGCCGCCATCGCCGCGTCGCCATCGAGGCGGATGAAGACGTTCAGCTTGGGGTCAAGCCGGGCGATGCGGTCCAAAAGCGCCGACATCAGCTCGACCGGCGATAGGGTTTTGGCGGCGATCGCGCGCGCGGCTTCCGTCGCCGTCAACCAATGCAGGTCGCTCATAGGCCGGTTCCCGCCTTCATCGGCGGCCAGGGTTCGGCGCGGGGATCGGACGGCGCTTTCATTCGTCCGATGGAGCGGCTCGCCTGCTCGGCCGCGGCGGCGACGTCCTCCGGGAATTCGGCGAGCGCCTTATCCAGCCCAGCGCGTTTCGCTAGCATGTCAACGATCGCCTGTTCCATCATCAGCCTCTTGCAAAAACCACGACGCCATTGGCTGGAATAACGATTGGCGCGGATGTCGTAAAGCCATGCATCGGGCCGCCATTCGCCTGAACGCCGGCGCCATTCCCGGCGACCCAGGGATTGACCCAATTGTCGTAGACGTCGCTGTTGAAGACTTCCTGCCAGAAGCCGCCGGACGGAAAGCCCAATTCGTAGTTCCACCAAGTGCTTTCCGCGAGAGACGCCACGACGATCACGTCTTGCCCCACCCCGTCGACCCACCGGTGGAACGCGAGGACTCGGTCCCCATCGGACGCATAAAACGGATGGACATTATCGGTGCGCAGCGCCGGCTGGGTATTGCGCAGACGGATCAAATCCTGGGTGAAACGCAGATGATCGGCCATGACCCG